>Ga0066903_100006543_pt1 | contig 10381 bp, 8 predicted proteins | sample PanSoiMetaGPlot1_FD_67491 | JGI IMG/M metagenome (GOLD analysis project Ga0066903, IMG submission 67491) | Tropical forest soil microbial communities from Panama analyzed to predict greenhouse gas emissions - Panama Soil - Plot 1 (version 2) | ecosystem: Environmental > Terrestrial > Soil >...
GGAGCGTGCGGCTTGCCGGCATCAGGGCCGCGGTGGCCACGCTCCTCCTCGGTCGACACCGCGATGCTGCGGCCGTTGATCGGGAACGGCACCTTCAGGAAGGTGTGGGTCGGCTCGGGGCATGACGGATCGTATTCGTAGCGCGAGAGCGTACGAGGCTTGGTGATATCGCTGACATCGATGATGGACACGCCCGACATCCAGCAGCCGGCATACATCTCATTGCCGCAGCGCATCGCGTGATGCAGGCGATGCTCGGTGCCCTTGGGGTGCCGCGGATCGCCGGCCGCCGCGTTCTGGTTCTCCATCCACCAGCGTCCGACCTCGGTCGGCTTCGACGGATTGCGGATGTCGTAGATCACCAGGATGTTGCCAACAAAGCCCTCCATCTCGGTCGACATATAGGCGTAGCTCTCGTCAACATCGAAGCGATGCACGCCCTTGCCATGAGTCTTCACGAAGGTGATCAGCTTGGGATTAGCCTTGTCCTTGATGTCATAGATATGAAACCCGCCCGCCGGATAGTCGCGCAGCGAGCCGGCGCCCGGCTCGATCTCGGAATTGACCAGCATGACGTCGCCCACAACGCGCACCTTGTGGGAATGTGACATCGGATGCGACGTCATCACCTTGCTGACGATCACCGGCTTGCGCGGGTCGGAAATGTCGAGGATCGTGGTCCCGTCCGGGCGATGCTGGTGGCCCACAAAGGCATATTTGCCCTGCACCACGACCTGACCGCCACCCGGCAGCTCCATGCGGCTCAAGTGGCGAACATTGGCAGAGGCGCGCGGGACATTGCCGCTTTGGGCCTCGGCTGTCTGCAAGGTCTCAGTCATGTCTCCTCCCGGGCAAATGTAGGTTCTGTAACCGCCACCGTACCCTTTCCGATGGGGCATCAGCAACGTGCGGGATTTCGCGCATCAGTCGATGCGGATGCACCGCAACGAGACTGCGTCGTCTCATTAGCCGTGTCATCCGCAGGACACGACCCGCAGTGGTAAAAACTCAGTCCAATCCGCATGCGCGACTTTGTTGTGATCGACTCCAACGCTGAACATCCGTTCATGAGTCACGGCGTAGACTGCTGCAGCGCATCCATAACCCGATAAACTTGGGCAGAACCTGTCGCGGGCGAGTTTTTCTGACGGTTTGATGAACCCAACGTCGTCCGCCGAGCGACTTACTTTCTGTGGTTGCCGATTTTGTCCATTGCCGCTACGATTCATTCTGGAGGCACGGTATCGCTTCAGGAAATGATCGAGTGCGGCTGGCGCGGAGCAACTGATACGCGTCGGCGCGTCGTTTGCGCGGCGGATGATTGAGCGGTGATCGAGACGCGTTTCAGTACGGGAGAGTTCCATTAGCCGCCTAGAGGAAAATCTTGTTGTAGGGCGGGGGGTTTTCCTGGCGTTGATCGAGTCGTTGCGACTCCATCAATGGGCGAAGAACCTCCTGATTTTTGTGCCATTGGTCTTGGCCGGCAAGAGCGACAACCTGGATGCGTGGACATCCTGTCTGCTCGGATTCCTTGCGCTCGGCGTGCTGGCCTCATCGACCTACATCGCCAACGATCTCTGGGACAGAGAGCACGATCGCCTGCACTGGTCGAAACGTGATCGGCCGCTGGCGCGTGGGGATCTGCCCCTCCCGCTGGCACGCCTGGTCGTTCCGCTCGGGGTCATGCTGAGCTTTGCGATCGCCATTGTCATCGATAGCGGCGCGATCTGGACGCTTTTGATCTACGTTGCCCTGAGCTTGACCTATTCGCTGTGCCTCAAGCGCGTGCCGATTTTCGACGTGTTCGTGCTGGCAGTCCTATTCACGCTCAGGCTGGTCTATGGGATCCAGCTTGCCGCCGTCCCAGCGTCTCCCTGGCTGCTGGTGTTTTCTATGTTCATTTTCACCTCGTTGTCGCTGGCCAAACGCCAGACCGAAGTCGGCCGCAATGGCGCACTCGGCCGCAATGAGGTCAACGGTCGCGGCTATGTGGCCAAGGATGCGCCACTCCTGTTCGGGCTGGGACTGGCGACGGCCGCGGGCGCTGTTTTCATCATGGTGCTCTATCTTATTCATGAGGCCTTCAGCCACACGTTCTACCGCAGCCCGATCGTGCTCTGGTCTCTGCCGGCGATCCTGTTCCTGTGGCTGGGGCGCATCTGGCTTTTGGTCGGCCGCGACGAGGTCGACGACGACCCGCTCTGGTTCGCGTTGCGAGATAATGTCAGCCTGGGCATGGGCGCCGCCATGGCGATCGCCTTTCTGATGGCCTGGCAAGTGAGCCTCACCCACTAATCCTGGCGTCGCTTGGCCGACCGGATTGAAATCCCGCAGAAAAGTCATGATCCGGCATTTCATCAGATCATGACTCAAGACAAAACAGTGACACGGGCAGCGCGAGCGCAGCGCCTATTCGGCCATCCTGTTCTCGTCAGCCTGAGCTTGGTCCTCTCCGGTATGGCCGCGCATCTGGCGCTGTGGCAGATCTCCGAGCCTGCCTTCCTCTTCAGCGACTTCTTCAAGGCCTACTATTTGGCTGGCGAGGCTGTCTTAGGCGATGAGGTCACCTCGCTGTACCGCGAGGGCGCGGAAGTCACCTTCGTCAATATGCCGATCATGGCTTATCTGTTCGCGCCGCTGGCGCGACTCGACGACGTTGCCGCAGGTTGGATCTTTCTGGCGCTGGGCCTGACCGCCGCATTCGCGTCGTGGGCACTGCTCGTGCGCATCGGCCGCTATCGCGCTAGCAGCGCCGCGCTGCTGGCATTCATCTTTCTGATCAACGGCCCGATGGTGAACAGCCTGCGCGAGGGCAACACCACGCACTTTCTACTGTTACTGCTCGTGCTGGCGCTGCTCCTGTGGCGCGCCGGCTGGGACTACAGCGCCGGCCTTGTGCTCGGCTTTTGCGCTCTGTTCAAGCTACCGCTCCTGCTGCTCGGCGTCTACGTCCTGCTTCGCCGTCGCTGGCGCATTCTCGCCGGCGGCGTCACCATGGCTGCCGTCGTCATCGGACTCTCGCTCTGGATCTTCGGGCTCGAAATCCATATGGCGTGGTATCGGATCTGCGTCGAGCCGTTCATGCGTGGCGTGATACCGGCCTTCAATGTCCAATCAATTGATGCATTCCTGCTGCGGCTCTCCACTGGCGCGGCACTCTTGCAGGAGTGGTTGCCCATGCCACTGCCACCGGCCTATCGCATCATGCGCACGATCCTGCTGCTCGCGATCTACGGAGCGGCCGTATCACTGATCTGGCGTGCCGGGCGGCAGGAGCCGCCGCCGCGCGTGAGCGGCTCCTTGAACGCGCGCGACCTCACTGAATTCTCCCTGGTTCTCAGCGTCGCACTGATATCGAGCCCGCTCGCGTGGACACACTATTATCTGTTGCTGCTGCTACCATGGTCGCTCTATCAAGGCGGCCTCTTGAACCTGCCCGACGACACGCTCTCGCGCTCGCTGATGTGGAGCGCCCTCGCGTTCATATCACTGCCGGTGCTGATGCCGGATCTGTCACCTGGTCCGGCCGCCGAGCTCATGGCGCGCACGATCGTTTCAATGTGGCTCTTTGGCGGCTTTGTGATGCTGATCGCATTGGCACGCGGCGCCTGGTCACTGGGTGAAGCATTGCCTTATTCTGCAGATGGAACCAGAATGACCCAAGTAGGTTGACGCTGTCGACGTCCAGCCACATGCTGACACGACAATTGAAGATGCGCGATTGAGGGGCCGCAGGTGAGATTGGGTAGGGGATTTTATCGCTCGGCCGCTGTCGCAGCCGCTATTTCGCTTGTCCTTTCGACCATATCGACCACTCAAAGCAAGGCGCAGAACGCGCAATTCAAAGGCTGGGCCGCCGTTTCGCGGGAATTGTCGACGCGTCTTGCCGCCCCAGGCGCATCGTTTGATCTGCACAAGTTCGTGCCGGCCGACGACCTCGACGAGTTGCTCGGCACCTGGAATCGGTTTGGCGACGAGCACACGCTCCAGAATGGCTCGCCCAATTCGGTGAGCATGGTGATCTGGCGCGTCGCGCTGTCGGGCTTTGCGAAAAGCGTGGCAGGCTCCTGCGGACAGCCCCGCCTGACTTTTCATGACCGCTTCCTCACAACCTTGCGAAAGCTGTGCCGGTGGCCGGCCGCCGAGGCCAAATCGGATGCCGTGTTGCAGGAATTCTGGTTCAGCGTGATGGGGTACAATGCGCCGCAGAGCGAATACGCAGCGTGGCGGGAGTTCTTCCTGGCGAGCTACGCGAGCCGCCCGGCGGCTGAGACGATTGATGCCATGACGCTTGCGATCACCATGAACCCTTATTTTCTGCTGCACCGGTAGTTGATCGATGATTCCAACCCGTCGCGATATGCTGAAGATCAGCCTTGCTGGCGCCGGCACGCTGATCCTGCCCGGCAGCGGCTTGCTTCCGGCGTCCGCGCAATCACCGGACGAGCCGCACTTCTTCCTTATGATCGTGCTCAACGGCGGCGCCGACTGCTCCTACATGTTCGATGCGCGCCCGCTATCGATGACCAAGGCCGGCAAGATTCAGAACTATCTGGGGCAGGAGCCAGCCCCCTTCACCGGGCGCAACGGTACGGGCACGCTCGCCACGTCCTTGGTCAAGCCGCTGTTGCCGTTCCGGGATCGCTTCAGCATCCTCAACGGCGTCTACATGACGCCGAGCTTCGACGGCCACCTGCAGAACATGAACTTCCTGTTCACCGGCAATGCATTCGGCGGCGATTCGTTCATTCCCCACCTGAACCTGCCGGACACCGGCCGCGAGCCGCAGTCGCTCGACGGAGTCCTGTCGAGCGATCCGGTGGTGGTGACGGTCAACAATCACTCAGCCGTGGTGCCGCTGATGCCTCGGGCGGTGGCCGGATTGGCCAATTCACTCAAACAAACCCCACCGCTCGCGGGCGGAGAGCTGACCGAGTTCATACGCGGCCGCATGACGGCGAATGCGTCCGGTCCTGGCCGGCTTTCCGCTGCCGCGGCACTCATGCAGGCTGGGCTCGACAAGTCGCCGCGCGTCCATCAGCAGCTTGCGCAGCTGACGCCGCCGTCCGGTCGCGATTCCCCTGAACAGCAGACCCTTGCGCTGATCACGCAGTGCTTTCGCCTGTCGATCTCGCGCTCGGCGATCTATTCACCGTCCGAGTTCTTCGACGTGCACGCCACCGAGCAGGCCAAGACCCAGCCCAAGATGTTCGCGTCCGCGATCGGCAAGATCGTGACGCTGCTCAAAGGCTTGGGGGAGACGCCGTTCGACAGCCGCCGCTCCATGCTGGACGTGACCACAGTCATGGTGGCAAGCGAATTCGGCCGCACCATGCGCTCGCCTGATGGCACCGTCGACGACACCGGCACCAATCACAACCAGTTCTCCAACTCGATCCTGCTGGGTGGCAAGGGCATCCGCGGCGGACTGGTGATCGGGGCTTCCGACCTGCGGGACGAGGTCGAGGAGCCGTCCGCCGCGCACCTGCAGCTCGATCCGTTGCAGGAAAAGACCATGGGGCTGCCGTTCGACTTCGCAACGCTGACCACCCGTCCCGATATGCCGGCCGCCTTCGACGTCAAGGACTATCTGACCATCGGCTCGGTGGTGAACACGATCTACGCCCTGTTCGGCGTACCCAAGGAGCACTATCGCGTGCTCAGGCGGGAGCTGCCAACGGCGCAGGTGCTCAACGGATTGCTTATGTAGCTTTCTGCGGCTTTCGGCCTGCCGCAACACAACACACGACGCCCTTTCTGGTCGCGCGGTCGATCGCTATATGGCGCGCCATGCAGCACCCCTGCTAACAAGACACCAGCACATACAACGTCACCAAAGAGGGACTGTCATGAGCGATTTTCTGGTCGAACAGCAGGAAGCCGTGCTGCGGGTCACGATCAATCATCCCGAGCGCGGCAACGGCATGACCGACGCCATGGCGGCCGAGCTCGCCCGCATCATCGATGGTGCCGGCCAGCGCGCGAGTGTGATGGTGCTGACCGGAGCTGGCGAGGACTTCTGCATCGGCCGCCATCGCGATCCGAGCACCGCGCCGCCCGCTCACACCGACGCGCTCGGCCGCCGTGACGTCAGCGACACCATCTTCAACTGCTACGGTGCCTTCCGGCGCTGCGCGATCCCGATCATCGGCGTGGTACGCGGACGCGCGCTCGGGTTCGGCTGCGCGATTGCGGCACTCTGCGACATGACAATCGCGGGCGAGCGCGCGCAGTTTCAAGTGCCGGAATATGCTCACAACATCATGCCCACCATGGTGATGTCGGCGCTGATCGACCGGGTACATCGCAAGGCGCTTACTTACCTTGTCTACTCGACCAAGATGATCAGCGCGGAACGCGCCTTGAGCTATGGCTTGGCAAGTGAAGTCGTTCGGGAAGCCGAGCTTGACGCCACGGTCGAGAGGATTTGCCAGATGATCCTGAAGGCGCCGCGCATCGCGACTGAAGCCGTGAAGGACTACATGCGCTCGGCGCCCGATATGGCGATCGCGGGCGCAGTCGACTATGGCCGCAACCTGCATGCCACGATCAATGCATCGATCGAGGCGAGGACGAAGAAGTGAGTGGTGAGTGGTGAGTTGCGGTTCGTCCCTGCGGAAGCGGGGACCCAGTTCTTTGGCCGAGTTTCTCGGCCCCTGGATTCCCGCTTCCGCGGGAATGAACGGAGATTGTGGCTACGATCCTGCTCTCCTCACTATTCACCACTCACCACTCACTATCTCCCTCACGCCTTCAACAGCCTCCTCGGATCAGGCTCGAGCTTGTGCTCAATCACCCAGCGCGCGATCTCGCCGTAGGACGCAAACCAGACCTCGGGAAACTGCGCCATGTACTTGAACAGTTTCTCGAAGATCGCTGAGATCATCGGCCGGCCGCCGAAATGGCAATGCATCGATAACGCCAGGAAGCCCGGCGACTCGTGCTGATAGAGGAAATCGAACGTCTCTTTGTGCACCTCCCACAGGTCGTACGAGCTTGAACGCAGGACGCGGTTGTCGGTGAAATCGCTGATCGGAATCTGCGCGATCGGCCCGCTCTTAGTCGTCGCCATGCGCGGCAAGTCGGTGTCGCGCGCATCGCCGTTCCAGATCAGCCTTTCGGCAGCGAGGAAGTCACGCGTATGCTCGGTATAGGCCATCACCGGGCTCACCCAGCCCTGCGGCCGCATGCCGGAGACTTTCTCGAGGAGATCGAGACATTGCCGGATGGTGCGCTGCTCTTCGTCGGGCGTCATGTAGGCCATGAGTTGGTCCTGCAGATAGGCATGGCCGGCGACGTCGTGGCCCGACTTGACGATCTGCGCCACCGCCTCGGGAAAAATCTCGGCGCAGCGGCCGTTGACACAGAACGTGCCGCGGATGCCGTTCTGTTTGAGCAGATTGATGATCCGCCACACCCCGACTTTGCCGCCATAGCTGCCCCAGGCAATGCCGCCAAGATCGATCGCGCCGACCTTGATCGGGCTCGCCTGCACCCCATAGGGCGGCGCCTTGCCTTCGGACCAGGTCTCCAGCATCACCGTCACCCCGACAGCGATGCGCTTGCCGTTTGGCCAATTGTACGTCGTGCTCGTCATGGGAATTCCGCTTGAAAGAGGGGCGCTTATTATCGCACGGACTACCGGCTTTGATAGCGACCTGCTACGGTTTTCGCGAAACTACATACGCCGTCGCGGAGCGAAGCCATGCCAATGAACAAGCCCCACCTGGAGTTCCTGCGGGTCGACATGACCGAGGGCTGGGTCACGCCACCCGGATACCCGGCTGGCATCAAGCAGAAGATCTTGGCGAGCGACCTCGACGAGACGCGCAAGATGGGCAGCCGCACCCGGCTGTTGCGCTTCGATCCCGGCGTCTACACAACCGCACCGTTCGTGCACGATCACTGGGAAGAGGTCTATCTCATGTCCGGCGATCTCATCGTCGGCAATGATACGTCCGGCAATGGCGGCGAGCCGTTCGAGGCGCCCACTTATGCGTGCCGTCCGCCGGGCGTCTACCACGGGCCGTTCAAGTCAGAGCGCGGCTGCATGCTGTTTGAGATACACTATTATGATGAAAGCAATAAGTAGCGATTGTTGGCGGCATGCCAGGGCGCGAGCGAGCGGCGGTTGCGGCCTGCTCCCTCTCCCGAAGGGAGAGGGGTTACAAACTTTCGCTAGATCCGAACCCCCTCACCCCAACCCTCTCCCCTGCGGGGAGAGGGAGTCGCGCCGCGCCATGTCGAACAGCCGTGCGCACAAGGAGAGCTGATGGGAACGACTGATCAACGCATATTGATCTCGGGCGGCGGCCCCGTAGGGCTCTTGTGCGCCTGGCTTCTAGGGCGGCGCGGTCTACCGGTCGCGGTGTTCGACGACAACAGCGAATTGCAGAACGATCCGCGCGCCGCCACCACCCATCCGGCAACGCTTGATCTGCTGGAGGAAGACGGACTCGCGGACGACATGGCACGCGTCGGCCTGGTAGCGCCGATCTTCCAGTTCTGGGACCGCCCGAGCGGCCAGCTCGTCGCCGAGTTCGATCACGCCATTCTCAAGGACGACACACGCCATCCCTTCGTAGTGCAGTGCGAACAGTTCAAGACCGCGAAGCTTCTGCTGGAGCGGCTGCGCGGCCTCTCCAATGTGGAAGTCAAGTTCAGCCACGAAGTCATCGACGTGTCGCAGAACGCTGATTCCGTCAGCATCGAGGTTCGTGGCCCCGACGGGGTCGAGCAGCACATCGGCGCCTACCTGATAGGAGCCGACGGTGGCCGCAGCATCGTGCGTAAGCAGTGCGGCATCGCGTTCGAAGGCTTCACCTGGCCGGAGCGGTTCATTGTCTTCACTACGCCCTATGACTTCGAGACGAACCGCGGCTATTGCCCGCGCAGCTATTTCGCCGACCCGGGCTCCTGGTGCAATTGCTTCAAGGTCTCGGCCGATGGACCGCCCGGCCTGTGGCGCACGGTGTTTCCGACCGATCCGTCGCAGCCGGAAGCCGATCTCACGAGCGATGAGGCTGTCCAGGCGCTGATGCAGAAGTTCTTCCCATCGCCTGAACCCTATGAGGTCGTGCATCGCAACCTCTATGTCACGCATCAACGGGTCGCTGCGACTTTCCGGGCGGGCCGCGTGCTGCTCGCCGGAGACGCTGCGCATGTCAACAATCCGATCGGCGGCATGGGTCTCAATGGCGGCATTCAGGATGCCGCCAATCTGTGTGAGAAGCTCGCGAAGGTCATGCTTGACGGCGCGCCGGAGCGGCTGCTCGATCTCTACAACTTGCAACGGCGCACGGTCGCGATCGAGTTCGTACAGGAGCAGTCGATCGCCAATAAGAAACGCCTCGAGGCAAGCGATCCGGAGGTGCGCGAGCGCAATCTCGACGAACTGCGCCAAATGGCGGGGGACCGCGAACGCGCACGGGCATTCCTGCTGCGCACCGCAATGATTGCCAGCCAACATCGCGCGGCAGCGCTCGAATTGGAGGAGGCCTGAGTGAACGCACCAGTCGGCACCCACCCTCGCATGCGCTCCTATCTGGCGCGGGCAGCGCAATTCCCATCGGGCGCGGAAAATCCGCGGGATTTCCTGGAAGCCTGTCTCGCCAATCTCAGCACCTGGGAGCCGAAAGTCGGCGCCTTCGTCAATCTCAACATCGAGGGCGCACGGCAAGCCGCCGATCGCGCAACCGCGCGCTGGCGCGCGGGTGCTCCGCTGTCGCCGATCGACGGCATGCCGATCGGCGTCAAGGACATCATCGAAACGGCCGACATGCCGACCGAGATGGGCTCGCCCCTGTTCGCGGGCTGGCGCTCCCAGAAGGACGCTGCCAGCGTCGCCGCGCTACGGCAGGCCGGCGCCGTGATCCTGGGCAAGACCGTCACCACCGAGTTCGCCGCCTCGGAGCCACGCGGCACCCGCAATCCCTGGAACCTCGAGCACACCCCGGGCGGCTCCAGCAGCGGCTCGGCGGCCGCCGTCGCGGCCGGCATGATCAGCGCCGGCCTCGGCACCCAGGTGATCGGCTCGACCCTCAGGCCCGCGAGCTTCTGCGGCTGTGTCGGTTTCAAGCCAACGGTCGGCGCGCTCAACCGCGAAGGCAGCCACGACTATCAAAGCCAGAGCTGCACCGGCATCCTCGCCGCAACGCTGCCGGATGCCTGGCAGGTCGCTTATGAGATCGCGCAGCGCGTCGGTGGCGATGCCGGCACGCCCGGCCTCATGGGCCCCGAGCGCGCGCCCGAGCCGATCAAGCCGCGCCGGCTTGCGTTTCTGGAGACGGCAGGCTGGGCGGTCGCGACCGAAGCTGCCAAGGCCAGCATGCAAAGCGCTCTGAAGCGCCTGTCGGAAATGGGCATCGAGATCCGCACAGGA
>Ga0066903_100006544_pt1 | contig 10380 bp, 9 predicted proteins | sample PanSoiMetaGPlot1_FD_67491 | JGI IMG/M metagenome (GOLD analysis project Ga0066903, IMG submission 67491) | Tropical forest soil microbial communities from Panama analyzed to predict greenhouse gas emissions - Panama Soil - Plot 1 (version 2) | ecosystem: Environmental > Terrestrial > Soil >...
CGTGTTGAACAAGAAGATCATCGTCGTGCCGTGCATCGTGAACAGCTCGTCGTACTGCTGGGGCGTCAGCACGTGAGCGTTCGGCGTCGCGAGCTGCACGCGCATCACGAGTGCGAAGATGCCGGAGATCGCGAAGAAGATGAAAGAGGTGACCATGTAGCGGATGCCGATGCGCTTGTGATCGACGGTGCCGAGGTATCCGGGGATGCCGGGCTTGTCCTCCCAGACCTCGCGGATGGCTTCCGGGTCGGGGGTTCCGGGACGCGGCAGAGTCGCCGTCACTTCAGCTCCTCCAGGTATGCCACGATCGCCTGCACATCGTCGGAGGAGATCGTGGCGGGTGGCATGAGCACGCCCGGCTTGAAATGTCCAGGGTCTTTGATCCATGCCCGCAAGTTGCCGGGGGTGTTCTCCAAGGTGCCCGCACCGATGGTCGCCCGCGATCCCATGTCGCTCAGGTCGGGTCCGCGCGTTCCTTTCGCGTCGGTGTTGCGCACCGTGTGGCAGCCCGCGCACGCGGCAGTCGTGAGCGCGAGCTCACCGCGGGCGGCGAGCTCGGATTGCGGCACCGCCGCGATCTGTTCCTCGTGCTGCAGCCAGATCTGGTACTCGCCGGGCGACTGGGCGATGACGGTGAATGCCATCTTGGCGTGCTGCACGCCGCAGAACTCCGCACACTGGCCGCGGTACGTGCCCGCCTTGCGAACGGTGAAGCGCAGCACGTTGCGCTGGCCGGGGATCATGTCCAGCTTTCCGGCCAGCTGCGGCACCCAGAAGCTGTGGATCACGTTGTCGGAGAGGACTGCGATGGCCAGCGGCTGACCGACGGGCACATGGATCTCGTTCGCGGTCTCGACGTTCGTGCCCGGATAGCTGACGCGCCACCACCACTGCTCGCCGACCACTGTGATGTTCAGTTCGTTCTTCTGCGGCGTGCGCAGGGCGGCCCCGGTGTGCACGGTGAGGAACGCGATGAACAGCAAGATCAGCGCGGGCACGATGAGACCACCGATCCAGATGAAGTAGTCGTCCAGGCGGTTCGGTCCATCGATTGGATCGTCGCGGTGCCGGCCGCGCACCGACGCGAGGATGATGAAGCCGCCCACGATGAGGTAGACGACGATCGCGAGGGCGAACATGATCCACCACACATTCGAGAGCTGGCTCGACTCCGAGCCCGCGTGACTCAGCGTTGTCGGCGACGTATCGAGCGCGCGAACGGCGAGCATCACTGCGGCATGTTCCAGTAGGCGGGGCCGACCGGGCCGGTGAAGTCGCCGAGGGCAACGAGCGTGCCGTCCGACGCGATCTCGAGTGGCAGCTGCGGAAGCGCCCGGGCCGCCGGGCCGGAGCGCGGTTCCGCACCGATGAGCACCTCGAACGCGGATTGGTGACAGGGGCACAGCAACTCGTGCCGTTGTGCCTCGTACAGTCCGACCGGGCAGCCGGCGTGCGTGCAGACCTTCGAAAACGCGACGAGGCCCTTCGGTGCGACCGCATTTCGACCGTCGGGGAGGCGCAGCATGTTCGGTTCGACGCGCATGAGTACGGCCTGGCCATCGGCCGATCCGACGAAGCCCTCGGGAAAGACGGTGACCAGGCTGCCGAGCGCGACCTCGTCGGCGCGCACGACCAGGCCGCTCTCGTTCACGACACGCAGTCCTCGCCGCCAGGGTGTGTGCGCCAACGAGTTGCCAGGACGCGGTCCGAGCGATCGCAATGGAAATACCACGACGCCCGCGAGCGCAACGAGCGCAGTGCCCGCTGCCGCGACCAGGAAACGGCGCCGCGACACAACGTCGATGCGCTCGAAGGATTCCTCGACCCCACCGGCTTCGGCGCGATCGGCGCCGAACGGTTCTCGATAGTTGACCGCAGGGCCGGGCGGCAGGAGCCCGTGCGCGATGACCACGAAGGCGGCGCCGAATGCCGCGAGCGCGAGGCCGAGCAGGATCCCTTCCCACTGCGGATCGGAATGTTGCACGTAGACGATCAGCAGTCCGACCGACGCGGCCGCGCAAACGAGGAAACACGCGGCTGCAAAACGTTCTGAGCGTTTCATGCGCGCGTACCGATCGCCCGCGCGAGCACCAGCAGCAACAGCATGCCGGCGAACAACGCGACTGCACCCTCGGGCAGCGGTCCGAGGTGCCACAACGCGAATCCACCACGATCGTCGGGGTTGCGTGTGATCTGGTGTGTGTACGCCGCGACGTCGGCCTGGCCGGGCGTGTTGATCGCGGCCGGCCCGAAGCTCGGCATGTTGCCGGGGCCGACGATGATCGCCTCGACGATCTGTGTCGCCGTCGCCCGGTCGAGGGGCGGCGCTTCGCGGTGGAGGAGCGCGCCGCCGCGTCCGGACCACGCGTGGCACGCCGCACAGTTCAGCCGGTACAGCGTGCCGCCCCGCGCGACATCGGCTTGCGCGGTGTCGACAACAGGAATGTCGGGACCATGGAACCCGGGCAAGGTCGCGATGTAATCGATGAGCGCGCGAATGGTCTCCGGACCGTAACGAGGTGCGTGGCGCTCGACGGCTTGCGTCGGCGTCTGCAGAGGCATGCGTCCGGTCGACAGATAGAAGTCGACGCCCGCCTTGCCGCTCGCGAGGAGCCCTGGACCGCGCTGTGTGCCCGCACCGTCAGCGCCGTGACACACCGCGCAGTCGCCCAGGTAGATGGTGCGGGCAGTGGGAGCGGTTTCGGCCCCCGCGGTGGGGCGTAGCGCGAGCAGTGCGACGACACCCGCCACCACCGGGAGCGCGAGCAACAAACGCGTTGCCAGGCCCGGCACTCGGCGTGCCCTACGCGTTGCGCGCGTCCGCAAGTCGTTCGTCCGCGCTGATCGCCGAGGCCACCAACCACGCCGCGGCGATGACGTACGCGATGCCCGCGGGACCCCACATGATCGCACCGCCGGTTTGCTGGTCGACGAGCGGTGACAGTAGGCCCAGTGGCTGCGCGTACGACGGATACCAGGGTGCAGGCGCCAGCGTGATGAACACGCCTAGCAGCATCATGGGCGCGGCGACACCGACGCAAGCGGCGAAGCGCACGCTCGTTGCGACCGGTGACGCAATGATCACCCACCATGCCGCGGTCGCGGTCGCGAGCAGCGTGACGTGTTCGAGGACGTGCACTGCGCTGTTCGCTTCGGCCGCGTCGAACGGTCCCGGCAGATGCCACACCACGAGCCCGATGGTCTGCGCGGCCACAGCGGCTATCGCGAACCAGACGCCGCAGATCGCCCGAGGCGGTCGACTTGGTGCCCAACCGATCACCAGCAGCGGCGCCAGCACGACCATCACCGCCATGTGCTGCGTCATGTGCACGGCAAAGCTCTGCGCCGTCCGATGCTCGAGGACGCCGAACGCGACGGCGAAGACCGCGATCGCAGCGATGCGTGCGAACGAGCGCAGACGCACGCCCCCGCTTCTACTCCTTCCGACGCCGCCGAACCAGCCCGCAGGACTCGGTAGGGTTCGGACATGGCGTCACGACCTGCCGGTGAGCCCCGCGCCCTCTATTTCACGCAGGACCCGGCTGCTAACGAGCTGCTTGCGAGCGAGCCACTCGCGGTGATGCTCGGCATGCTGCTCGACCAGCAGGTACCGATGGAGTGGGCTTTCGGTGCGCCCGCGCTACTGAAGGAGCGACTGGGCGGCACGCTTGACGCGACCGCAATCGCGGCGATGGATCCGGCCGACCTGGACGCGATCTTCCGCGCCAAGCCCGCCCTGCACCGCTACCCCGGCTCGATGGCCAAGCGAACGCACGCGCTGTGTTCGTTCCTCGTCGCCGATTACGGGGGCAATGCCGAGAACGTTTGGAACGGTGTGAGCGACGGTGACGAGCTCCTTGCCCGGGTCAACGCGTTGCCCGGTTTCGGGAGCGACAAGGCGCGCATCTTCGTCGGGCTCCTCGGAAAGCGTCTCGGTGTGCAGCCCGTCGGTTGGGAACGAGCGGCTGCCGATTGGCCGTCGGTCGCCGACGTCGATTCGTTCGATCGCCTCCTCGAAATCCGCGAGAAGAAGCGCGCGATGAAGGCCGCCAAGAAAGCCAAGGAAGCCACGGATCAATCCGGCGTGACGGGCGGCGCTTAGCAGAGCTGTCTCTCTCGCGAGTTCGACCAGCGCGACCCGTATCCTTGACGGGATGTCCGGGTTCGTCGACGTCGCGCAACTGAACGTGAAGGGCGGCGACGGCGGCGCGGGCAGCGTGTCGTTCCGGCGCGAGGCGCATGTGCCGAAGGGCGGTCCCGACGGCGGCGACGGCGGCAATGGTGGCGACGTGTGGCTACGAGCCAACCGCAATGTCGCGTCGCTGCTCGCGTTCCGCGACCATCCCCACCGCCGGGCCGCGTCGGGAACGCACGGCGCCGGAAAGAGACTGCAGGGCAAGGCGGGCAAGGACCTCACGGTCGAGGTGCCGGAAGGCACGGTCGTGCGGGCGTTCGACGGAGAGCTGCTCGCCGACCTTGTTGCCCACGGCGATGCCTGGCTCGCGGCACGCGGCGGCCAGGGCGGGAAGGGCAACGCCCGGTTCCTTTCGAACGCCCGGCGCGCGCCGAACTTCGCCGAACAGGGTGAATACGGCGAGGAACGCTGGCTCCGGCTCGAGCTCAAGCTGCTCGCCGACGCGGCACTCGTCGGCTTTCCCAATGCGGGGAAGTCAACGTTGATCTCGGCCGTCAGCGCGGCCAAACCCAAGGTTGCCGACTATCCGTTCACCACGCTCGAACCCCATCTCGGTGTTGTGCGGTTCCAGGATCACGAGTTCGTGCTCGCCGATATCCCGGGCCTCATCGAGGGCGCGGCCGAGGGCCGGGGGCTCGGTCATCAGTTCTTGCGGCACGTCGAGCGCGCGCGCGTCCTCGTCATCTTGTGCGACCTCGCGCCGGTCGACGAACGATTGCCGCGCGAGCAGGAGCGCGTCCTGCTCGCCGAGTTGGGTCGTTACCGGCCGGAGCTGTTGGAACGGCCGCGGCTGGTCGTCGGGTCGAAGGCGGACGTCGCGTCCTCGAACGTCGCGTTCGATGGCCTCCGCATCTCCGCGGTGACGCGGCTCGGACTCGACGAGTTCTTGGGCCGGCTCGGAACACTGGTCGGCGAGGCACGCGCCGCCGAAACCGAACGCGAACCCTTCGTTGTGTTGCGGCCCGAGCAGCAAGGTTTCTCGGTCGTGCGCGAGGACGACGGCGCGTGGCGGGTGCGGGGCCGGCCCGCGGAGCGGGCGGTCGCGCTCGCCGATCTGACCAATCCCGACGCCATCGCTTACGTACAGCAGCGGCTACAGCGCATGGGTGTGGAGCGCGCACTGGCACGCGCCGGCGCACACGAAGGCGACACGGTGCGCATCGGCGATCATGAGTTCGAGTACGAGGACGCCGGATCATGAGCCCCGTCTCGGTGGTGAAGATCGGCACCTCGTCGATCTCCAGCGAATCGGGCGAACTCGACGCCGGCGCGCTCGTGAAGCTCGCCGACGATCTCGCGGGCGCCCGCGCGAGCGGACACTGCATCGTGCTGGTGCTCTCGGGCGCGATCGCCGCGGGGATGCCCGCGCTCGGGCTGCACGCGCGTCCCTCCGACGTCGGCACGCTCCAAGCCATCGCGGCCGTCGGACAGCCGCGGCTCTTCCAGCAGATGCACGACCTCTTGGGCGCGCGCGGCATCGTCGCGGGCCAGGTTCTGCTGACGCCGTATGACTTCGCGCATCGCAGCCAGTACCTGCACGCACGCGCGACGTTGCAGCGTCTCGTCGATCTCGACGTGCTGCCGATCGTCAACGAAAACGACACGGTCGCCGACGACGGCGTGCGTTACGGCGACAACGACCGGCTGGCCGCGCTCGTTTCGCACCTCGTCCGCGCCCAGCTTCTACTGCTTCTGACCGACACCCAGGGGCTCTTCACCGCCGATCCCCGAGTCGACGACGCCGCGTCGTTGATCGAGGAGATCATCGAGGTCGACGAGGCACTCGAACAGGTCGCCGGCGGAGCCGGCACCGAACGGGGGAGCGGCGGCATGGTGAGCAAGCTGGCCGCGGCCAAGATCGCGGCCTGGTCGGGTGTCCGCGCGGTCATCGCGTCGGCCGCGACTCCGGAAGTCGTCACCCGCGCGCTGGCAGGCCAAGCCGTCGGCACCGTGTTTCCGCCGCGGCCGGCCCGGCTCGCGTCGCGCAAGTTGTGGATCGCGTTCGGCCAGGGTGCCCAGGGCCGGGTCGTCGTGGATGCAGGCGCGCGGCACGCACTCGTCGACGGCGGTAAGTCGCTGCTCGCGGCCGGCGTTCGGGAAGTCGAAGGTGGCTTCGACTCCGATGCGGCCGTCGAGATCGCAGGCGACGACGGGAGGGTCTTCGCGAAGGGGCTATCGCGCTACTCCGCAGGTCAATTGCGAGCGGTTGCGGGCAAGCGGACGAGCGAGCTGCCCGAAGGACTGCCTCACGAGGTCATCCATCGCGACGACCTCGTCGTGCTTCCTTGACGTCTAAACCGGTCGTTGCCGGATCGGCGACGGCGCCGGCGGTGCCGTAAGTTTCTATCGGACCTGCTGCCAAACCCCGCTACTCCCCTCGTCACCATCACCCCCGGAGGCGCTCCCGATGTCATTGCGCGCGCTCGCCCGCTTCTGCTACCGGCGCCGCAAACTGATCGTCGTCTTGTGGGTGCTGGCACTGTTCGGCATGAACATGCTCGCGGGTGGCATCGGCAACAACTTCACGACGAACTTCAACGCGCCGAACACCGAATCGAACCGCGCGATGAACCTCATCCAGACGAGCTTCCGCGGAATCGCGGGCGACGGCGTGCAGGTGGTGATGGAGGGCTCGCCCTCGATGACCGACCCGGCGGTCAAGACCCAGGTTGCATCCCTGATTGCCGCGCTGGAGCGCGTTCCGCACGTCACGACCGTGAGCAACCCGTACACAACACCGGGCGCCATTTCGAAGTCGGGCACGATCGCGCTCGCCACCGGCCAACTCGACCAGAGGCCGCAGGACATCTCCAACGCCGTCGGGAGACAGCTCATCGCGGCGGCCGAGCACCACTCGACGCCACAGCTGCAGGTACACCTCGGTGGCCAGCTCGTGCAGCAGTCGGAGCGGCCCAAGCCGCCGTCGAGCGAGGGGATCGGCATCCTGGCGGCGGTCGCGATCTTGTTGATTGCCTTTGGTTCCCTGCTGGCGATGGTGCTCCCGATCGTCGTCGCGCTCGCGGGTATTGCGGTCGGCCTGCCGATCATCGGGCTGCTCACGCACGTCTATCCGCTGCAGAGCTTCTCGACCACGCTCGCGACGATGATCGGCATCGGCGTCGGCATCGACTACGCGCTGTTCGTCGTCACCCGCTATCGCCAGGGCCTGCAAGACGGTCTCGATCCCGAAGAAGCCGTCATCACCGCGATCGACACGTCGGGACGCGCAGTGGTGTTCGCCGGCGCGACCGTGATCATCGCGTTGCTCGGGATGCTCGCGGTCGGCCTGTCATTCATCAGCGGTCTGGGCATGGGCTCGGCCGCCGTCGTCGCGGTGACCGTGATCGCCGCGATCACGCTGCTCCCGGCGGTGCTCGGCTTCGTCGGCACCAACATCGACCGCTGGAGCCTGCCGTGGGTGCACAGCGGCCCGAGCAACAAGGAAACGGTCTGGCACCGCTGGAGCCGGTTCGTCCAACGCCACGCGTGGGCGTTGACGTTCGGTGGCCTGGCGATCGTGCTCGCGCTGGCGCTGCCCGTACTCTCCCTCCGCCTCGGCTTCGTCGACGCCGGCAACAACCCCGCCGGGTCGCAGACCCGCGTCGCCTACGACACGCTCTCGCGCGGCTTCGGCCCTGGCTTCAACGGGCCGTTCCTGATCGCGGTCCAAATGCCGGCCGGCGCCGACCAGCACGCGGACCTCGCCAAGCTGCAGTCGGCCATCGCCACCACCCCCGGCGTCGCGTCGGTGTCGCCCCCAGTGCCTGACAAGGCGGGCGGGGCCGCGGTCATTCGCATGTATCCGACGACCGCGCCCCAAGACGCGGCAACGACCAGGCTGTTGCACCGCCTGCGGGGCGACGTGATCCCGCGGGCGACGGCCGGTTCCGGCCTCACGGTGTACGTCGGCGGGTTCGCGGCGTCCACCGAAGACTTCGCCAATCTGCTGGGGCAGCGGCTACCGGTCTTCATCGGAGTCGTCATTCTCTTGAGCTTCCTCTTGCTGATGGCGGTGTTCCGGTCGCTGCTGGTCCCGCTGAAGGCCGCGATCATGAACCTGCTTTCGATCGGCGCGGCCTACGGCGTGGTCGTGATGATCTTCCAGTACGGCTGGGGCAAACAGCTCGTCGGAGTGGGCAAGGAGGGTCCGATCCAAGCCTTCTTACCGATGATGATGTTCGCGATCCTCTTCGGTCTGTCGATGGACTACGAGGTGTTCCTGCTCTCGCGCATCCGTGAGGAGTATGTGCGCACGGGCAACAACGCGCAGTCGGTCGCCGACGGTCTGTCCGCTACCGCCCGCGTGATCACTGCTGCAGCCGCGATCATGTGCACGTTCTTCCTGTCGTTCGTGCTCGGCGACAACATCATCATCAAGTTGTTCGGCATCGGGTTCGCGAGCGCGATCTTCATCGACGCCACGCTGATCCGCATGGTCATCGTGCCGTCGACGATGGAGCTACTGGGCGACGCCAACTGGTGGCTGCCGAAGTGGCTCGACCGGATCCTGCCGCACCTCGACGTCGAAGGTCCGGCCGTCCGGCCGCCCGAGGCACCGCCTCCCGCCGACGAACGGGAGCCGGTCGGCGTCGGCGACTGACAGAACGGCTCAAGGCGAGCATCCGCGATTCGGGTACGCGGCGACCGAAGCGACGGAGGAGCAGAGGGAGCTCGCCGGAGTCCCGAGCGTGAAGGCGGCCCGGGTATCCCGGGGCGCAGGAGACGTAGGCGGAGCCGACCGGAGGGGAGGCGGAGCCGAGAGTCGACCAGTCAAAGCGAGGGCGACAAAGGAGAATCGGCCGGACTTGACCGAGCGGTCAAGCGGTAGCCTGACCTGCTGTGAGTCACGCCGCCGCCGTCGAAGAACTCGGCCGCCGCGCCAAAACGGCGAGCCGGACCCTCGCCAACGCGGGCACGGGCGCCAAGAACGCGGCCCTGCTCACGGCGGCTGATCTCCTGGTGGAGCGGTCGGCAGAGCTGCAGGCCGCGAACGCCGCCGATCTCGACGCGGCCGCCGCGGCCGGTATGGAGGCCGGTCCGCTCGACCGGCTGCGCCTCAGCGACGCCCGCCTCGACGGTATGGCGAACGGCCTGCGGACCGTCGCGGCACTGCCCGATCGGGTCGGTGAGGTGCTCGACGGCTGGACCCGTCCCAATGGTCTGGAGATTCGACAGGTTCGGGTGCCACTCGGCGTTGTGGCGATCATCTACGAGAACCGGCCCAACGTCACGAGCGACGCCGCCGGTCTGTGCCTCAAGTCCGGGAACGCCGCGCTGCTGCGCGGCTCCTCGAGCGCGTTGCACTCGAATCTCGCGATCGTGCGGGTCCTACGCGATGCGCTCGCCAAGCAGGCACTGCCGGAAGACGGTGTGCTGCTGGTCGAAGACACCGCTCACGAGACCGCAACGCAGGTGATGCAGCTCACCGATTACGTCGACTGCCTCATCCCGCGTGGTGGCCCCGCGCTGATCAAGAGCATCCGCGACAACGCGAAGGTGCCCGTGATCATCGACGGCGACGGCAACTGTCACGTCTACGTCGACGCCGCGGCCGACCTCGACGAGGCGATGCGCATCGTCGTGAACGCAAAGACCCAGCGCCCGAGCGTGTGCAACGCCGCCGAGTCGTTGGTCGTCCATGCCGCCGTCGCCGACGCCTTCGTGCCTCGTGTCGCGCAAACGCTGCACGCCGAGGGCGTCGAGTTGTTGGGCGACGCCGAAGCCCAGCGACGGTCGGAGCACATCGGACCGGCGAGCGACGGCGACTTCAGCCGCGAGTTCCTCGATCTGAAGATGTCGGTGGCCGTCGCACCCGACCTCGACGCCGCGATCGTGCACGTCAACCGCTACGGCTCGGGCCACACCGAGGCGATCGTGACCCGTGACCTCGAGTCCGCGCGCCGTTTCACGCACGAAGTCGACGCGGCCGCGGTGGTGGTGAACGCGAGCACGCGCTTCACCGATGGCGAGGAATTCGGGTTCGGTGCCGAGATCGGGATCTCGACACAGAAGCTGCACGCGCGCGGCCCGATGGGCCTGCGCGAGCTGACGACCTACAAATACATCGTCTGGGGTGAAGGGCAGGTACGGGTTTAAATGGCCGAACGGTTTGCGTCCGTCGAGGCGACCACCGCGAGTCTGCGCGACGTCAATTACCTGTCCGATACGAACATCGCCGGCGTGGT
>Ga0066903_100006545_pt1 | contig 10380 bp, 15 predicted proteins | sample PanSoiMetaGPlot1_FD_67491 | JGI IMG/M metagenome (GOLD analysis project Ga0066903, IMG submission 67491) | Tropical forest soil microbial communities from Panama analyzed to predict greenhouse gas emissions - Panama Soil - Plot 1 (version 2) | ecosystem: Environmental > Terrestrial > Soil >...
GAAGGAGGACAGCTCAATGTTTCGCCGAATCTTAGTTCCGGTCGATCTGACAGAGAAGTCCGTGGCTGCAGTCGATATAGCTTATGAGTTTGCCCGTCAATCGAAAGCAGAAGTGATTCTGCTGCATGTTATTGAAACAATCGAGCACATCCAGTTTGACGAACTCAAGCCGTTTTACGGCCGTCTCGAGGCTAGCGCCCGGTCGGGATTGCGAGAGTTCTCCGAGAGATTTGTTTCGAGCAAACTTCCAGTCGATCAGGTGGTGATCTACGGCCATCGGACGGGACAAATTGTCGACTATGCAATCGAGAACCACGCAGATCTGATTATCATGGCGTCCCACCGCATTGATCCGGACCGGCCCGGGCACGATTGGGGAAGTATTAGTTATGCTGTTGCCATCTTGTCACCATGCCCCGTAATGCTCGTGAAATGAGCTGAAGATGAGCTTGGTAGATTCTTGATCCGGTCGAACACTCAGTTGGCGTAGCAGACTCCCATGGCGGCTAACCGAGTTAAATACGCCTTCGGGACCATGGGTTCCAAATCGCCCAGGATCGTGATTCCCAGTCTTACATCGTCACAGTCGCGTGATTTCAGCAGGTGGGAAGCAACAGGCAAGACATCCGTGCCTAGGATGATGACTGCAAGCCGTCGGTTTTCGACGTCGGCCGATCTCAAGAATTTTGCGACCCCGGGGAAGGCCGCATGGCCAAATTGTTGCACAGCAGTAGCTACGCTGAGTCTGTATGCGGCCTCAAGTGTAACCAGGTCGACAAAACGTTCATGCTCTTCCGGACTATTGGTGGGGGCCGGAATGATGCGCATCGTCAATGCCCACTCCATCAGTGCCACGGTCGCCGATGAAGCAGATTCACCAATTGCCGCCAGGGCGTCGACTGCATCGGACCGAACATCAAGGTCGTACAGCTTACGCGCGATCGTCTCATCAGGCTCTTTTCCGAGCCGGATCGGCGTAAAAGGCGCCGCCACGATTCGCGTGAGTTCAGGAACGGCCGCCCGAGCTTCCGGCCCGAGGTTCCGAATGGCTTCGAAAGCGAGTGGCATCATCTCCTCATTCCGATTGCGAATTACTGTCAGCCAATAGGCCAGAGACTTCCCTTGGTAGTTTGGTTCTTGCGGCTGAGGGTTTCGTTCGTCGTCATAAGCGGGTTTGACTGCTGTATCGTTTTCGTCGCTCGCATACGCTGCTGAAGAAAGCGCAAAACTCAACGCACAGACTGCGACCAGGGTCGTAGCTCTGCCGATGCGGACTCGCATGGTATTGCCCCCTTTCAGGAAGCCACGTCGTTTCCAGCCCTTATTAAGCACAACTCCTGCCAACCACGAACGCGTTCGTTTTCAAGCACGTGTTGTCGACGTTGGTTTTCCGGCGTGACGATGTGACAGGACGCATGGGCCGTCCAACCGGAATTCTCGACGAAAGGTCACAGAGTTTTGAATCGGTACCTGTACGACTCACGTTAAGTCATAGAGATGATGGCGAAACTGATTCGGCACGTGCATTGCAAACCGCGGAAGGGAGGTCTTATGTCGGAAATGTTTGAAGCGGTGATGCTCGAGTCTATTGCTTTCATCGGGGTGCTGACTGCGGGATTGGTCTGGTATGCTCACGTGCTTGCCAAACGAGAAGAGCGCGAAACAACGGTACGACCCGTGATGACACCCGTTCGAAGTGCGGACAGTTCGGATCCGGACGCGCATCTAGGACATTGCGGGGCCGAGTAAGCTGCTTAAATCATTCTCAGGCGTCGTGAGATGCCCTTGAACGTAACACCAGTTCCTCACAACGTCTTTTTAGACCCTGTGCTTCCAACTCAACATATCGGCGCGAGAGTGAGCCAAAAAACAGCTTTACGACTGGGTCGAGCCAGCCCTTTTGATCTACCGCCAGCAGGACGATAGAACCACGCCCCTTCGAGCGGATAACGTGCCGCGCAACAACCGAAATTCCCGGACTCCTGGCTTTCCAGGTGAACAGCCGGCCTTCCTGGAACTCCGATACGTGCCAGTCCAATGTTTTCAACTTTGGTTGACGAATGCGAAGAATGCTTCCGACACCAAAGGAAGGGCCGTTAAGTCTCCGTACCTCTTTTACCGTCGGTGTCCAACTTGGCCAGCCTTCAAGGTCAGAGAGAATTTGCCACACAGTATCAGGTGGCGCATCGATCTCCACGGATACTTCAATATTCACGAGTCGCCTGCCGGCCTCGGATGTCTTGCCACTGCATGCTATCCTTTTTTCCACATGAAGAGTTGGTGCGCAATCATTATTGCCGCTCTGATTTTACATCTGCAGTGCTCGGGTTTCTGTTTGTCTGAGTCACTCAGTTCGCGCGCCATTCCTGCCACTGGCGATCCTCCCTGCCACCAGCACTCTGGAAACTCCCCCAGTTCGGAGAGATCTCCGCACCCGGCGAACAATCCATGCAGTCAAGGACCGGCCGTCGCGCTTAAGTCTAGGATTGCGGTGAAGTACGCCTGCCCTGTAATTTCGGCCACGCCGGCGGCAATTGTTGAAATTTGGAATTTCGACTGCGTATTCGCAATCAGAACAGTCGCAGACAACTCACCCGGCCTTGGCGGTCATTCGGCTGTCTCTTCAGTCCTGCGTATTTAATTTCGCTTCCCGCGGGTTGAACTCTCAATCTGCACGTGCGTTCGTGTACCCCGTGAGGAGGCCATGCTCAGATACAAAACTAGTCTCGTCAGAACAGGACTACTATTGTTTTCATTCGTGGGACCGGCACCGTTTGTTTCTGCGCGCATGCAAATGCCCGGTATGGCAGCAATGGAAAACAGTGTTGGATTTCTATCTTCCGGTACCAGTGTTGAGCCCAAGACGACTTCCGAGATTGCTCCCATGATTCATCAAACGTTTGCGAACTGGACTTTTACCTTTCACGGCAATGCGTTTTTGGTGGACACGCAGCAGAGTGGTCCTCGAGGCAAGGACAAATTCTATTCCGTCAATTGGCTGATGCCGATGGTTTCTCGCGATTTCGGGCGGCAGACCGTGACGTTCCGCACAATGCTCAGTTTGGAGCCGGCGACCGTCACAAAGCGACGATATCCCGAACTGTTTCAGTCTGGAGAAAGTGCGTTCGGATTGCCTATTGTTGATGGGCAGCATCCTCACGAGTTGTTTATGGAGATCGCGGGACGCTACGATTTTCGATTGGAGGAACGAACACGAATATTTGTTTACGGAGGCCCAATCGGCGAACCGGCGCTCGGGCCAACAGCCTTTCCGCACCGCACTTCGGCGGCAGCGAATCCGGTGGCCGTGCTCGGGCATCACCAACAGGACTCGACTCATGTTTCCAACAGCGTAATCACTCTGGGGGTCGTGTCCGGAAGGGTGCAACTCGAAGCATCCACGTTCCACGGGGGCGAACCAGATGAAAACCGATGGAACATTGATACAGGTAAGCCCGATTCGTTCTCGTCACGCCTAACCATCGCGGCACGCGATGGAATTATCGGACAATTTTCGATTGGCCGAATCAACAATCGCGAACCATCGGAGCCGGGGCTGGACACGCTGCGTACAACTGCTTCGATTCACCATATTGCGCGCTTTGCCTGGGGTCACATCGCATCGAGCTTAATCTGGGGCAGGAATAAGGATATGCATGAAGGTGACAACCGCATCTTCAATGCATACACGGCCGAATCGACCCTGAACTTCCTTAAAACAAATTGGGGATGGGTGCGAATTGAAAATGTAGATCGCGATCGGACATTGTTAGTTGGAGAAACGACGGAAGCGTTAGAAACTGAAGGGGACCCTATCGGACGAGTGCAGGCATACACCTTCGGGTACGAACGAGATTTGCCGCTAAAGCTGTCCCGTGTGAAAGTTGGAGTCGGCATACAAGCAACAGCCTACGGATTGACAGAGCAGTTGAAACCCGTTTATGGAAATCATCCCGCCGGATTCAGCGTATTCTTGCATCTACGACCGAGTGGCAATATCGGCGAACACATGCAAATAATGCATCGCCATTAAACAGGTATGGTGACGAAAACCAAGACGGGCGTCATAATCGGCGCCTTCGTGATCGCGATAATCGCCATTGGTCTACTGCTAACTTGGCGAATGGTCGGGCATGGATTCAGCACACGCGACGAACCCACTCCAATAGAGACTTTCCTGGCGCGCTGGGTTCGAAGTTTGGCAACCCCAAGGGCAGCGAGAGACGAGAGAAATCCTGTGATGGGTTCAGAAGAAGTGTTATCCGAGGCTATGGCTCACTTTGCAGACCACTGCGCTACCTGTCACGCCAACGACGGCAGCGGTGACACCGCCATTGGAAAAGGTCTTTATCCCAAGCCTCCCGATCTACGCAAATCAGATACACAGAAGCTCACCGATGGTGAGCTGTACTACATTATTCATAACGGAGTTCGGCTCACTGGGATGCCCGCCTTCGGGGAAGACGTTTCCGGAAAATCGGACATCGATAGTTGGAAACTTGTACACTTCATTCGCCATCTGCCTAACATTACACCCGAAGAAGTGAATAAGATGGAGAGCATGAATCCGAAGAGTCCGGCTGAATTGAAAGAGGAAGAGGCAATAGAGAGATTTCTACGGGGTGAAGATGTAGAGCCGCCCGAATCGACTCACAAACACCATTAACCTCCTGGAGGAGAACACATCAATGTTTAAACGAGGCATAACTTTCGCACTGGCGTTCGTCTTTTCTGCAGCGCTCTTGTTTGCCCACGGAAATGCGACGCACATTATAGGAACCGTGACAGCTGTTGATGCCAATCATGTGACGGTAAAGACTCAGGATGGAAAAACCGAGACGGTCACGTTGGAAAAGGGCACGAAATACCAATCTGGCTCCAATGCGCCGGGGACAGTTGCGGATTTGAAGGTCGGCGTACGCGTCGTGATCGATGCCAAAATGGACGAGAAGAAAAAGGAATACACGGCAGAAGAAGTCCGAATCGGCACCGCTACGGCTGCGAAAAGTGACGCAAAAACCAAATCAACTACGGCCGCTGACACGCATACGGGGCACAAATAGCCGAAGCTCGACAAGAGCCGTCGGGGTTTGTCCGAGGCTCTTGTCGGAATCCGCCTACGCCACCACAAATTCACTCCTCTGTCCGATAACGGACTGTTCAAACGAATCACTTTGTGTATTCTAGGCCACCTCTGACGGCGAGTACGGTATTGCACGTCACGCCGAAATACGTCTTGGAAGGAGTTCTGGATGTTCAAGGCTGGCCGGCATGTTGTTCTCGTTGAGGATGCTCCCGACACTTTGGAACTGTTCGGCATGATGCTCGGCAATGACTACGAGATAACACAGTGCAGCTCATGCGCTGATGCATTGACCGTTGTACAACGCACAACACCCGACATACTGCTCATGGATATCGGAATGTTCGATATGGATGGAATCGAGTGCCTTCGGCAAATTCGGGCTCTGCCGGGCCTCCAGGACATACCGGCAATCGCCGTCACGGCATTTGCGTTTCCCGCAGATCGAAAGCGGTGTTACGACGCGGGTTTTCAGGGGTTCATTGCTAAGCCGATTCTGGACTATGAAGAAATGCGGAGACTTATCGAAGATGTTCTAAACCGCCAAACCGAAAGCGGCAAAGCGTGATTGTCCGCCTGACCTTGGCGCATCACCGCTTCGTATCGGCCAACAGTTGTTTTTCGATCGCTTCACGTTGGAGTGCTTCACAAAAGGCGTTTACCACTTGCGGATCGAACTGGGCACCACAGCACCTGATGAGCTCGGCCAGAGCTTCCGATTGCGATAGGGCAGCTCGGTAAGGCCGATTGGTCGTCAGAGCGTCATAAGAATCGGCCACAGTAATGATGCGTGACCCAAGCGGGATCTCTTCTCCGCGCAGCCGATTCGGATAACCGGAACCGTCAACATGTTCGTGGTGGTGGAGGACAAGCAAAGCGGCCTGTTGAAATCCTTCAAGGTGACGCAGGGCCATCCAGCCCCATTCCGGATATTTCTGGATCCATCCAAACTCCTCCTCGCTGAGCTTACCGGGCTTCAACAGGATGTGATCGGGAACTGCGACTTTGCCGATGTCATGTAGCGCAGCGGCGAAGACCATGGTCTCTTTTTCGTTGTCAGGTAATCCCAACTGTGTCGCGATTTCCCTGACATACTTTGCAACCCGCGCGCTATGGCTACCGGTGTACTGATCTCTCATACCGATGAGCGAGATCAGCGACTTTGCCATCGCCAATGTCTGCAAATCCCGGTCTTCGATTTGAGACAGTTGATAACCCAGATTATTCAAAATAGTTGGTCCATTCGAACCGTTCATTCAAAAACCTTCCTGTTACCGCAGGCCAGCAATCTATGGTCCGGTGGCTCTTCCCTGAGTTGGGCGGCGCGCCCCGCTTTACAGAGCGACCGTTGTTTCCAACCTCCTAGCGACACGGTCAAAGATTTGGAGCACTTCGCACAAGTCGGCATCTGGCGCGCTTCTCAATTGACAACTTGTCAGATCGGCCACTAGGTCTTGCCAGCTGTTCACCGTCTCGGTACAAACGCGGCAGTTCTCCATGTGATCTTTCCAGAATGCTTCCTTCTGCCGGCCCAACCTACCCTCTATCAGATCCAGAGCCATTCCGGAGCTTAAGTGCATATGACACTGATCCTCCAGGGTAAAAGTGGTCTGGAGACCACAGGAAAAATACGTTGTTGCCAATAAAAAACCTAAGGATTTCCGAAAGTGCAATTCGTGAATAACACGGCGCAGTGCAGCTTCGTCAGATTGAACATTTCATTCCGGAAAGCTCGTTAACCTACCAGTTTTCTTAGCTTTTCCAGACAGCGCGCCCTGGTGGGGCCAATACTCGACTGGGGCATCCGCATCGTTTCAGCGATTTGAAAATATGAAGGTTCATCGACATCGAAGTAAAGCAGTTCCATCAGGCGGCGGCAGCGTTCAGGCAGCCGGTTGATTGCACTTTCGACCGTGTGTTTGCGTTCTATGCTTGCGATCTGCTCCGAAATCTGTGGAATGGTTTCGTCGAGAGGCTGATCGGTATTCCGCCGCGCCTGGATCGTCGAATGCGCACGCCGGCGCGTAACGGTAATGAGCCAAGCCGGGAGCGCTTCCACATTCCGCAGGTCGCCCAGATGTCGATAGAGTTCCAGCCAAACCTGTTGAAAGACATCGGAGGCATCTTCAGGGCGCAAACAAAGCAGGTGGGCCACTGAGTAAACGAGGCGCTCGTACTGTTTGACGAGATCTCTCCATGCGGCCTGATCACCGTCTAGACAGCGTTCGATCAGCACACGGTCAGTTCGCTGGTGCGCCTGTTGCCTCGTGGACATAAACCAATCATCCCCAGCTATTGTGAAGGATTGTTTAGAAAGAATACTACCCAATCTCCGCCGGATACCCGGCGAGTATTTCTATAGGTTTGTGCTAGACTATCTGGTTTCAAAATGTAGGTCGGAGGGTTCTCAGTGCCGCGCGCAAAAATGACTCGTCAACAGCTTAAGGAGCAGGACGAGATCACGACTTCTCTGCAGAGTTTTACTGCGCTTGTGGTCGCTCGTAAGAAAGAATTGACCATTGTGCTCGCCGCTATAGCGGTATTGGCTGTTGGTATTTTCGGCTGGAGATACTACTCAACGCGCCGGAACCTCAACGCTCAGAATCAATTATCCCAGGCAATCGCGATTTACAACGACACGGTCAACATAAAGTCGGACAAAGAGCGATATGAGAGAACCATTGCCGAGGCGCAAAAGACATACGATCAGTATCGTTCTCTGCCGGCAGGCAGCATCGCGCTCTACTACATCGCGCTGAGCCAGGAAGGACTCGGTGATACGCCCAAAGCGATACAGAGTCTTCAGGAAGTGGCACAGCGAGGTGACGCCAGTATTAAAGCCGTGGGTCAGTTTGCGATGGGCGCAATCTACAAGAAGCACGGCGAGACGCAAAAGGCGATTGATGTTTACAAGGCGCTGTACGACAGCGGTGGGTACTCCAAAGCAGCCGTTGCTTATGAGCTCGCGACGCTCTACGAAGCAAACAAGCAACTCGACCAGGCCAAGGATTATTATCAAAAGCTGGTTTCTGAATTCCCGGACTCTCCGTTTCGCCAGAATGCAGACGACGCTCTAAAACGTTTAGGCGTGACACCCGCAGCGCCTAAAGCCTCATAGTCGTTGCCGTGAGGCAGCGCGGCATGGGGCTCAGCGTTTAAAATAAAAACATGAGCGAATATTTCGTAGATCTCAAGGATCTGGCGCAGGACAAAATATCGTTTGAGGCTTCGTTTGAGCCTGGTGTTGTCGATTTTTCCGCAGAAAATATACGGCAGATCGGCAATCTCAATTGGTCGGCTTCAGCAGAGCGGGCCGGTGCGGAAATTCGAATCAGCGGCGCGCTGGATACGACTGTTGAGCTCATGTGTTCGCGATGTCTTGAACCTGCTCAAGTACACATCAATAAGCCATTCGACCTTTTCTTTCGCGAGCGTGACGAAGAAATGTTCGATGAAGATGAAGAGGTTCGTTTGGACGAGATTGACACACGCACAGCGTTTTTCACCGGGACTAAGCTTGCTATGGGCGATGTCTTGCGCGAGCAAGTGCTCTTGTCGCTTCCGATGAAGGCGCTCTGCAGGGTAGACTGCAAAGGTTTATGTCCCGATTGCGGGACAAATTTGAATTCCGGTAGCTGCGGTTGTTCTAAGAAAGAGTTCAGCCCTCATATGGACACTTTGCTAGAGATTAAACGGCGGCTGGAGGAGCGGAGCTCATAATATGCCAAATCCGAAAAGACGACATTCTAAGGCCCGGCGTAATCGCCGCCGGGCGCACGATCATCTGAGCGCTCGATCTTTCGCCGAGTGCCCCAATTGCCACGAGTTGCGCATGCCCCATCGAGCTTGCCCTCATTGCGGCTATTACAAAGAACGAGAAGTTATCGAGACTGCTGAGGAGTAGTTTCCTCATGCTCGAGAAGATCGCAGTCGATGCGATGGGTAGCGATGGCGCACCGTCAGTTGAGGTTGATGGTGCGGTCCAAGCCGCTGCCGAATACGGCATTCCGATCATTCTGGTAGGCCAGGAAGACCGCATTCGTGATCTTCTGGCAAAGCACGACATCAGTGGTCTTCCAATCGAAATAGTTCATGCAAACGAAGTGATCACCATGGAAGATGCTGCGGCTACAGCAGCCCGGCGTAAGAAAGATTCCTCTGTCCATGTGGCTGCGCGCCTGATGCGCGAGGGTGCTATATCCGGCGTGGTCAGCGCAGGTAACACCGGTGCCGTCATGGCTACGGCCAAAATGATCATGGGCACACTGGCAGTAGTGGATCGTCCTGCGCTTTCGACCGTTCTTCCGACACAGAAGCAGAAGCCGGCAATACTCCTTGATGTCGGAGCAAATGTCGACTGCAAGCCGCATCATCTGGAGCAATTCGCCATCATGGGTGACGTCTATTCCCGGGCGATTTTCGGCATTCGGAGGCCGCGTATCGGGCTGTTATCGATCGGCGAAGAAGACAGTAAGGGAAACGAGCTTACCAAGGAGGCTTTCAAGTCGCTTAAGCGCGCACCGATCAATTTCATCGGCAATGTCGAGGGTCGCGACATCTTCAAGGGCGATGTGGATGTCATCGTGTGCGACGGCTTTACCGGGAATGTGGCGCTGAAATTGAGCGAGGGACTGTACGAAGCTTTCGCGTCGATGTTGAAACAGGAGCTTCAAAAAACACTGTCTGCAAAAGTAGGAGCTATCTTCGCACAGAATGCCTTTCGCCAATTCAAACATCGCCTCGATTACTCAGAGTATGGCGGCGCCCCTCTCTTAGGAATAAAGGGAATCACAATCGTCTGTCACGGGCGGTCCAACGCGAACGCAATCAAGAACGCCGTCCGTGTGGCGGATGAGTTTTGCAAGCACAACGTCAATCGAGTTATCGAAGCGGAGTTCAAAAAGTTGGGGATTTCCAGAAGCGCCGACGTCGCCAGTAATCATCTGTCGATATGAAGATCGCGTTTGTTTTTCCTGGACAGAACTCGCAATACGCAGGCATGGGCCTCGACATCGCCGAAAAATCCGGCAGAGCTCGAACTGCCTTTCACGAGGCGGATGCGGCTCTGGGGTTTCCGATTTCTAAGCTGTGCTTCGAGGGTTCCGAAGAACAGCTCAAGCTGACCGAAAACACTCAACCTGCGATCGTCGCAACATCGATCGCGCTATTTCGGGCACTGGATGAGAAAGGGATTCGTCCAGATTTTGTAGCCGGTCATAGCCTCGGCGAGTATTCCGCTTTGGTCGCTGCCGATGCACTGCCGCTACGCGAAACCGTCGTATTGGTTCGCAAGCGCG
>Ga0066903_100006546_pt1 | contig 10380 bp, 17 predicted proteins | sample PanSoiMetaGPlot1_FD_67491 | JGI IMG/M metagenome (GOLD analysis project Ga0066903, IMG submission 67491) | Tropical forest soil microbial communities from Panama analyzed to predict greenhouse gas emissions - Panama Soil - Plot 1 (version 2) | ecosystem: Environmental > Terrestrial > Soil >...
TCCCGTTGGGGACGAAACCATTTCTTGTAAACCGCGCAACTCCGGCACAACGCCGACGAGGATCCGGTCGTAGCCGATCGGGATCGTGAGCTCGTACGCGTGCGCGTCCGCGTCCGGTCGGAACCGAATGCGATCGGTCAGCGCCGCGTCGAGGACGCCGCGCGCCTCGATCGGATTGCCGCTCAGTAGACCCCTGCCACTCGTCCAGGAAGCCCCTGAGGCGCGCGCGCGCGTCCGCGGATGCGAACCTCGCCGGCCGCGACGATTGCTGTAAAGCAGCCAACTGTGCGGCGACGCGCTGGCGCTCAGCGTTGCGCGCAGCGAGCGCATCGAGGATCGCTGGGACCGCACCGCCGCGGGCTGCGGCGTCCGCCAGGTTTGATAACTCGACCTCGAGGCCGGCGAGCTGCCGCTGCAGCTGCACGATCCGGGCCTGGGCGCCCGCCTCGTCGCTCTCGAGTAGCTCGAGCGCCCGATCGAGCGCGCGCTCCACGATTCGCGGTTTCAGGATCTCGGTCGCCAGCTTGGTGCGGACCTCGCCGTCAGCCGCGATCATGTCGGCCGTCATGCCGTTCGCGCAGATCGCTGTCCCGCGGTTCCAGTAGGTCGAGCAGCAGTACCGGAACCGGCGGCCGCTGCCGGACGCTCGCGACACGACCTGCATCGATCCGCCACACGCCGCACAGCGCCCGAAGCCGGCGAGGAAATAGTGGCGCCGAATCCCGCGGCCGCCGATCTGCGGTCGGTCGGCCGGTCCCGAGAAGCGCTCGCGTGCGGCTTGCCATTGTTCGTCGGACACGATGCGCAGGTGCTCGGCCGGTACCGAGAGCCACTCAGTCGCCGGCCGGCGGTGCTGGTGATGTCGGCCCCAGGCGTCGCGTTTCTTGGTCTTGTTCCAGGTGATGACGCCATGGTACGCATCGCGGTGCAGTACTTCGCGGACCGACGTCGGCGCCCATCCTGAAGGCCGTCCCTGTTGCGACCGCGGCGACACGGCGCCGGCGTCGTTCAGGGCCTTCGCGATCGTGCGCAGGCCTTCCCCGCGCGAGCAGCGATCGAAAATCTCTCGGATGACGGCGCCCTCGCCGTCGTTGACGCGTCGCTCGACGTGCGAGCGGCGACCGTCGGCGCCAACGATGTCGACCTGGTCGTATCCGAACAACCGCCCGCCGGTCACGTGGCCCGCACGCGCCTTCCGCACCATCGCATCGTACGTGCGCTGCCGCGCCTTCTCGCGCTCGAGCTCGTCGGCGAATGCGGTGAGCGAGAGCATGATCTTGTCGGTCGGTGAATCGAGCGTGCGCTCGCGGTCCTCGAGGTAGAAGAACACGCGCACGCCGGCGGTGACTAGCTGCTTCAGCGCGTACGCCGTCTCGATCGCCTCGCGGCCGAGACGCGATTCCTCCGACATCACGAGGACCTGAAACGGCGGCCGCGGCTTCAACGCGTTCATCAGCCGCAGGAACCCCGGCCGGTTCGCGAACTCGGCACCGCTTATGCCGTCGTCGACGTAGACGTGTGCGTCGTCAACGGTCCAACCCTTCGCGGCCGCGTAGGTGCGCGCGTGGTCAGTCTGTCGCGCGACTGATTTCTGGTCGTCGGCGATGCCGTTCTGGTCCGTGGACTTGCGAGCGTAGATGGCGGTGATCATGATTTATCCGGAGTTCTGAGAGTAGCTTCGTTCTTTTTTACCCACGTCATCAGCTGGTCGACAAGGTCCTTCGCGGCCTTCTTCCATTGATGTGCCGATGATCCTGTGAGAGTGGCTTCGCGACCATCGGTCGTCGTTATGCGCGTATACACGCGATAGGTGCCATTCACCTCATCGCGGCCCGTGACGCGAACGAGGATCGCTGCCTCTTCACGGTGTTTCGTCCGCCAGTTTCGGAACGGTCCGATGAGATCGATTTCTCTTGAGACGTCCTTGACCGTGTCGGCAAGATCCCGCGACACAGAACCACCGAGAAAGGTGCCGGTGGGGCGTTCCGGTTCGGCATACACGAAGATTCTGACCTTGTCCGCCTTCTCTGCCGCATTCAGCCGGTACGCTGCTGGGTTTCCGAGTACGACGAACGCGACGACCGCCAGCGGGAATCCAATCCGAAGTCTCGTCATACACGCCTTTCCTCGATGTCTTTCCGCTCTTCCTCGTCGAAGAGCGCGTCGATCGGCTCATCGGTCATCGATACAAACTTCCGTCCAGTGCGTCGCAGCAGCTTGCTGACGCCGCGGTTCCAGATCCGCCGCGGGACGCGGCCGCGTTCGATCGCCTTCCCGTCCCGCTGCCAGCGGAGCAGCTGAAAAAACCAGCGCACGAGATCGGCCCTCACACCAACTCGAGAGCCGCAAGGATCTGATCGAGCACCCGATCTATCCTGGCGAGCGTCATTTGTTTCTTCAACATCGCGTCGGCCGAGAGCGCTTGGTTATCTTCCGCGTTCACCATATCGCCGGCACGTTCGAGCGATCGCAATAACGACTGAATCGCTTTGATCTTCGACCGGCGCTGATTGTGATTGAGTTCTTCGTGTAGCTGCCCGCTGAGCGCATCCACCGCTCGCCGCCTTTCACTTGGTCGGTCGGTCGAGTTCGTTCCAATGTGTGAGAACGAGCGCGTGTTGGATCGTGTCCGCCGGGTTGCCTACTGCGCGCGTGCCTTCGTCGGACACGGCGAGCACCGAGTACCGTAGATCCGGTCCGAGATGGTAGCCCGCATCCTTGATCTCGACGGTCACCGCCTGCGTGCCGCCGTTCTTCTTCTGCCGGTAGCACCGAAATGTGCGCACCTCGTGGATCTCGCTAAATGCTGCCTCTTTCACGTCGTACAACTTGTCAATGATCGCGTCCGTGTCTTCCATCGCTGTTCACCTCTTACCTGCAGAGTTTCCGCGCGGTTCCAGATCCGTTGCGGCACGCGGCCGCGCTCGGGATGGTCCATGAACGAGCTGGTGCGCTGGTTCTTTCGGCTCCTCCGCTGGCAGCGCGACGTGAAGGCGATCGGCCCATCGGACCGCGCCGGCGCGAGTGACGAATCCGCCAAGGCGCAGGTCACGAGTCGGTCTCCATCTACGTGCGCGTTATCGACGACCGACTCAGCTCGGCGAGATGCGCCCGGATGGCGTGCAGATGGTCGACGACGACATACGCCACGAGGGCCGCCATGGCTCTGTCGAACACCGATCGGGAAATAGGGGGCTCATTGAAGAACTTCTCACTGACCCACGAACCAAACAACAGCACGGCAGCGGCAATCACAAGGCCGCCCGCCGCCATGTTCGTCAACAATTCAAGGCCGAATGCATACTGCCATTTTTGTGCGGACATAGATGCTCCACAATCTGGCTCACGGTGCCCCGTGAGGATCAGGCCGGCGGCTCGCGCGTGAGGGCTCGTACTCGCCGTCGAGCAGCGATTCGCGTAGCTCGCGATCATTTCTTCTGCGGTGCACCAACGCGCCCGACTGGTATCAAGATTCGCGGACCTAGCTTGCCGTTCGCCGTTTCGTACCCGATGAGCGAATCGTCGGTGTGTTCCTGCCACGTCGTCATGGTTCCCGTAGCTCCTGGCGGTTCTCTCTGGTTTGCTCTAGCCCCGATCGATCCAAGCGTCCGCGCTGCGTCGTCTGTGCGGGGTTTCGGCGCTCATCGCCGCATCTTCGCCTTTCGCGGAGCATCGCCCTTCTCAGAACCGCGCGCGCGAGACGGCGGATGGCGCGGGTATCGTGGATCGCGTCCTCGTCGCCAAGTTCGCGATCGCTGGCCGCATCGCCGACATACTCGAGCACATGCTGCGCGAACTTTTTGGCGTCTACCTGTGGCCGGAGCACCGCTCGCGCTAGGGTGCAGAGCTCCATGTCACAGTCCATGAGTGGGTCGGGCTCACCGAGGTAGTCAAGAACCTTTTGTGCGAGCACGTGAGCAGACATCGTGGTTGGCCTCCTGGCGCGGTGCGCCTGAAAGCCGGCGAGCGTATTATTCAGGAAGGCTCGCCGGCAGACCATCCCTGCCTTCGGGTTCAGGAGCGCCGGCCGCGTTTACCGTGCTGGCCGCGCTCCGCTTTCGCTGCTGCCACTCCCTTTCGCGCCCACTTCCGAATCCACGCGTTGAGCGCCTGGCGAATTTGTTCGCTCTCATTCATGTCGGCCGCTTGCTTGATGGCCTTCAGACCAGCGCGCTGCACGTCGTTGATGTAGAACGAATAGAGCGTTCGGGGTGACAACAACGCCTCCAATTATATATACGTTCGATATACGACAATCAACCGAGCGTGGTGAGGAATTAGGCCGAAGGTATATCTTCGGCTAGACACCCAGCCGCCGCCGCGGCACGTGCGCGATCGTCTTGGCGAACGCCCAGGCCTCACGCGCCGAGCGTTCGGCCCGTTCCCGCGCTGAACGGGCCTCGAGGAGCTCCGCCTGCGTGACCTGCAGGTCATGCTCCTTCTCTTGGAGTTCCTGCCGCAGAGTGACGATCGTTTGCTGGTGTCCCATCGGCGCCCTCACACGGCGCAAAGTCTACAACGTCAGTCTGGCCGGCCGGGATCCGGCTCGATGTAGGCGTCCGCGCGCCGGCGCTGATAGGCGCGGTCCCTGCACGCTGGCCGGCAGTGCCGCTGATCCCGCCGCCGCGGGCGAAACACGGCGCCGCAGCCCATGCACAGAACGTCGCTAGAAAGCGTTGACGACGCTTTGCCGCGGCGATCGGCGCCCTCGGCTCGCATCACATCACCCGATAGAGACCGTTTCTGCCGGTTTCAGTTTCCGCTGGTACCATTCCAGACACCGCGCGTCCGCGTCGGCTATGCGCTGCCGAGCCTCCAACCCGTCCCGCATGACCCAGGTCGACGCGAAGCACGGCGCCGAGCTCACAAGGAGCGAGATCTCGTGAATGTCGTAGGCGTAGACCGACCACAGGTTCGGCTCCGTGCTCTGTTTCGTATGCGTCGTGCCGTGGTTGCAGAGATGCCGAATCACCCCGCGGTCGATCGCCTTCACGAGCTCACGCGTGAACGGTGTCTCAGGCAGTTCGGCGCGAAAGTAGATCCCCGATGGCTGTTCGAACACCGTCAGCGTCTGATGTTTCTGATCCGCGAGATACTCGAAGAACTGATGCTCGAGGAGCAGCTCGATGTGGCCGCGCTGAATCGAGAGGCGCGCGCAGCCTGGAATGTATTCGAGCCGCTCGCCGGAACGATCCTCGAGCTTCGACTCCCAGAAGGGCGTGCACAGCCCAAGCAGCTGGAACACGCGTTGCGGTGCGGCGAACACCGCGAACTCGCCGGTCATCTCGATCCTCGCGGGGTTCGCGGTCCGCTCGCGCGGCCATCGAACGAGCTGCCGCCCGGCCCGGACGGCGGGCAGCGCCGCCGCGGCGCATTGGGATTCGGCATGTTGCAGTAGGCGGCCGTTTCCTTCACGTACAAGCACGTAATGCTGCCGACGCTCGGCGACCACCGCACGCGGTCCCATCCGAGAAATGGACCGCTGCCGAGCACCGGATCCTCGAGGAATTGAATTTCTGTCCTGCCGCTCGGACACGTCGGCGCCGGATCGGTCGGATCGATGGCCGCGTAATCCGCGCCGTTCTCGTAGACTAGGCCGTCGATCCGCACTTCGATCCAGCCGTCCGCCTTGCCGGGCGTGCCGACGTCGCCACGAATTTCGAGGTGTCGCCAGCGCGGCGTCAGGTCAGCAAACACGTTCTTGATCTCGTAGACGTTCTGAGCGCCTGCCGGCACGAAGGAATAGACCACCAGATCCACGAGGGCGCCGAGGCCGTTGCCGCCGGCGTCGCGCTCGACGTCGACGATCTCGTTGCCGAAATCGCGAATCGAAATCAGCGTGCCGCCGAACTGCCCGTTCGTGTTGTCGATTTCCACGCCGACGGCAAACTCTCGACGGGAATTGAGGCACGCGTCCGTGTGCGTGGGAAACGGGTGGAGGACGTCGAAGAACGAAAGATCATGGCCAGGCGTCACCGTGATCGTGTCGCCGCTGATGATGACGAGCGGATCGGGCGGCGTGTCGGTCCCGTCACCCTTGACGAAGTACGCCGCCAGCGGCGCGCCGTCGTTATGCGTCCACGTAAAGATGCACTTGGGATCGCTGCAGCACTGCATCGTTCAGCCTTCTGCAGGTGGCAGCACGGCGTCGGTCATCACGGCGTCGCGCTTCCACATGGCCACGTAGCGGCCGAGGCGCACCGTCTCGCCACTGCGCGGCTGCGCGGCGAGAAACGGCTCGACGATTGCCGCAGCGGCGCGCAACGACGCGATCGCGTGCTGCAGGTGCGCGATGGCGTCAGCCGGGAGCTCGACCGGTGCCGCGGGTTCGATTCTCATGGGTTGCTGACGATTCGGTCTCATTGGCTCTCCGTCCGCGGGGCGCCCACACTGGACGCAGACCAACTTTCAACCTCGACTCTCGACTGGCGCGCGATGGCACCGGCTGAACATCTGCATCGCCGCTCCGCTTTTCCGAATAGCCCCAATTTCGCGGCGTGTTCACGCGTCCATTCCCGCAGCGCTGGCGCGTGCCTCGCAGTCGGGACAGCGATCGCGTGACATGTCGTCCGACGGCACATCGAACAGTACGCCGCAGTCCGAGCACATCATCGGGACGAGGCATTCCGACGGCGCGGTCTGGTCGTCGCGTTCGATCGGTTCATTCGACATGGTGTTCTCCATGGTGCATGTTCGACTCGCGCGCAAGTCTGCGGCGGTATTCGCGACACAATTTGCACCGACGCGGTGTGGCCAGTCCACGATCCGCGAACCATGCAACCTCGCCCACTGTCAGATCAAACGTCCCGCCGCACGAAAGGCATGTTCGGGTCTCTGCGAGTTTGTCACTGCCCATTTTCGGCCTCGCTGTAGTGCTGCCCTTCGCTCTGCAACCATCGGCGAAGCATGCGGCGACAGTACGGGCACCGCTTCGGCGGAAAATATTCCCGGCCGTGCGCTGCAAGGTTCGCGCGCATCTCCCGCTCGAGGTTCTCTGGCCAGTCAAATGCGCGGCCGCAGTCTTCGCACTGCCGCGTTCGGCCGGTCGCCGTCGGCGTCACACCGCCCACTTCGTCACCGGCCCAGCTGGCTCATGAGCGCCAGATCCATCGCGCGGCCAGGATCCACGGCGCAGCGCCGCGCCTCCGAGCGCGGGCCTTGACGCGGCAGAGTCCAGCAGTAGCGAGGCATCGTGGTTTTGTAATCGGCACCAAAATCCGCCACGCAGGCGGCGTGCTCGGCGCTCTTGATGCGATCGATCGCCTCAGACAAATCGTCAGTCGCGTCGATCAACCAGGTCGGATAGAGCGGGTAGCTATCGACGATGCAGACAGAAATTTCGTTGACGCCGGTGATCTTCGTGACGACTTGCGTGCTGGTCTGGTGATCGACGAACCACTCCTCATCGGCGAAATTGAGGCCGCTGCTCAGTCCGGTCCAGCGACTCCGTTCGGCCATGATGGCGCGTGTTACAGAACCGTCCTGGAGATGCGCGAGTACGTAGAGTCCGCTTCGGCCGTGAATCAAGGCGAGGGTCTTGTCCTCGACCTCCTGCCATCGCTCGTGGTTGACGAGAAGCCGCGTCATCGTCCGCGCGCCGTCGAGCGCGTCAGCCGTGAACGCGCCTCTTCGGATCGTCTGATACAGCCCGCCGTACGGGCTGGTGCAGGTGTACTTGCGCGTCCTCGTGTTGTACGGCACCACTAAACCTGGGCTGAAGTACTACTAATCCGGTGAGCAGGGTTCCGGTAGCTCCATCGGATCGGCTTCGCCCGTTTGTTGTACTCGCCTGTGGACCTATAAGACACGCGAAGGCGTCGCCCAGTTTCTCTTCGGCTGGCTGAAAGCCCTACGCTGGCAACGGCTACCCGAGATGGAGAAGCTCGGCGACACGCTCGTCAATCACTTCGACGGCATCGCCGCCTACTGCGATCATCCGGTCCGCTTCGGGGTGGTCGAGTCGCTGAATACGACCATCAAAGGCGTCCTGCGTCGAGCCCGTGGAATGCGAGACGAGACGATGCTGTTGCTGAAGCTCAAATGGGCAAGCGCTCGACCGCTCCGATCACCTCGTGATCTCGCGGGCTTTCTGCATCCTCAGGTGATGCATTGAAACCGGCGAAGAACGGTAAAGATTGCCTCGGACGGTTCGGCGCGCCGTTGGACGACCGGAAGTCGCGTTGGTCGTGAGGAGCGGGAGATCGCCTAAGTGCCCTTCAGACAAGGGGATCTTCGGAGCACAGCTCCAAGGGCCGGGTGCCAGCGAGTTCCTTCGGTCCGCGCGGGTCGGTGTGAAATTTTTTCAAACTTGTAGCGGCTTTGCCAATCCGCTTCGCCTCGCTCCTCGCCCGATCGCGGCAGGCGTCGCAGCTGCCCTTATCGCCGGCGCGAAAACGCGATCGCGATTCGTCCGTGATTTCCTCCGCATTCGAGCGATCTGTCGTCGGTGTCGGGCTGATGATGGTGTTCGGCAAGAAATTCCGTTGTCCCGTCCTTGGCCTGAGTGCGCTGGCCTTACTTTTGCCAGCTGAGTTCAGCACTCATATTGGATTGTTGACGACACGAGCCGAGTGCGCGTTCTGAAGCCGCCGGCCGCTTCAGGTGTGTCGCCGTCCGCGGCGGACCCTTGGCAGCAGCTTCTTGAGCCGAGCGAACAGCTCTCAGCGTCCCGAGAGTCGCGCTCGGCGCATCCCATTGTCGGCGACGGCGGTGTGCCATTTGTCCCGCTCTTTCATCGGATCTCGGGCGGGTGACCGTTTCATCTCTCTGTTGGGAGACTGTAAAGGAGGCGATAATGACATCAAGAGCTGCCGCCAATGCTTACCGCTTGACGTCAACGACTATATCGATCATATGCGCACTGATATGGTTCGTTCTCGGGAAGCCCCTAACAATCAGTGCCGATAATCGGCCTCAGACGGTCAGAGCAGTGTGGCATGCCGCTGAACATCTCGACATGTTCGCCGTTAATCGGGCCGGCGATCGCAAACAAGGATGGGCGTCCGTTCTCACTTCGTCAACGATGGGCCTCACTCTGAACCAGTTTGACCAAGGCAGCAACGGTGTGTGTCCAGTGGCGACGTGCTATTACGTATCAACGATGGGGAGTCCGAGCAATGACTGTACCGCCGCGCAAGATCCGAACACACCGAAATTGACCATCGGCGATGCCGTCACAAATTGTGTTCAGGCGAATCAAGCGGTGATCGTTCGGGGCGGCACCTATGACGAGATGCTTGGAGCACCTTACTGGTCAGGATCAAGTTACTGGCCATCCGGGACATCATGGTCGAATAAAATACTGATCGAGAACTACCCCAACGAAACTGTCTGGATACAGCCAAGTACGAATTATCTTGCTGACCAGGGAGTAAATTCCATAATCTGGCTTGACCAGACAGTCGGCTATATAGAGTTTAATGGCATAAATCTTGACGGCGCGGTCGCGGGCGCTGGTGGCCTCTGGGTCTCCACAAACAACGGCAACGATCCCAATCACATTCGATTTGCCAATGCCGAGGTGAGCGCCGGGCCAGGCGGTGATCCCATAATTTTGGGGGCACATACCCGCATTGGCGCGACGGGGGGCAACGAAATCATCAATGCCAGCCTCCATGGCGGGGGCTTGCCTGGGCTGTGCGGTTTTGCATGTAATGGCTACGGCATCTACGTGATGGGGCCGAACAATCTCATGGATGGGCTGGACATCTACGATACCGGTTCATCAGGTATCCATATTTATAACAGCGATGGAGATTCCCCAGACAACAACATCATCCGCAACACACGCATCCATGACATTACAAGGACTGGCAACCTCAACGAAGTGTGGGGGGTTCTCATAGACGGCAATAATAACCAGGTGTACAACAACATCATTTGGAACATCAACGTCGGGTCGGCCAATCCGGGCAATGCTGCCATCACGATTGGGAACGGCTACTCGAGTAACCTCGTTGCCAATAACACGATTTATAACGACACGAATAGTGGGATTTACGTCGGGACAGGAGCCTCAGGTAATACAGTCGCCAACAATATCGTCGATTCTGTTACCGGATCAGCATTTGTCGACCTCGGATCAAGCGACACATTTATGACGAACGCGTGTACTGATGGGTCATCATTCTCTTGCACCGTGGCGACGAGCGCAAATTTCACCAACACCGGATCGACGCCACCGGACTTGACCGTTGGTAGCAGCAGCCCGGTCTGCGGCGCCGGGTCGGACGGAAGCAGCGTCTTCACGACCGACATCAACGGCACGAAGCGCACAGATCCGTGGGGTCTCGGCGCCTATAGCTGCGCCAACTAAATGGCGAACCAGGGTCGAGGTTTCAATACCACCTACGGCGTCGGCACGACCGATGTCAATAGGAT
>Ga0066903_100006547_pt1 | contig 10379 bp, 8 predicted proteins | sample PanSoiMetaGPlot1_FD_67491 | JGI IMG/M metagenome (GOLD analysis project Ga0066903, IMG submission 67491) | Tropical forest soil microbial communities from Panama analyzed to predict greenhouse gas emissions - Panama Soil - Plot 1 (version 2) | ecosystem: Environmental > Terrestrial > Soil >...
CTGCTCCTGATGGTGATCGCGGGCTTCGCGGGCGGCGTCTACCTGTGGCTGCACGAGAGTGTGGCGTCGCTCCAGCTCAAGAGCGACAGGTACATCAACCAGATCCACCAGAGCCTTCACGTCGTGTCGCCGCACGCGCCGACGATCGCGCTCGTGCTGGGCTACGACCACCGGGCGGGTGAAGGCGGGCTGCCGTCGCGCTCCGACACGATGATGCTGCTCCGCACCGACCCTGCCTCGAAGACGGTTACGCAGCTGTCGTTCCCGCGTGACCTGGAGGTCGAGATCCACTGTCCCAACGTCACGCCCTACACGGACAAGATCAACGCGGCCTACTCCCGGTGCGGCGCCTTCGGAAGTCTCGCCACGGTCGAGAACCTGACACACCTGCCGGTCAACTACCTGATCACGGTCAACTTCCGGGGCTTCAAGAAGGTGGTCAACATCCTCGGCGGCGTCTGGGTCGACATCGACCGCCGCTACTTCAACGACCACACCGGCCCGTACGGCTACGCGAAGATCAACATCCAGCCTGGCTACCAACGGCTGACCGGCGGGGCGGCACTCAGCTTCGTGCGCTACCGGCACACCGACTCCGATATCTACCGCGTCGCGCGCCAGCAGCTCTTCGTGCAGGCGATGAAGGAGCAGTTCGCGCACGCATTCTCGATCGACAAGGTCCCGAGCCTTGTCGGAGCCGTGAGCGACAACGTCAAGATCGGCCTCCCGGGCGGCAAGGATCTCTCAATCGGCCTGCTCGAGGGCTACGCCGAGCTCCTGCGCGGCGCCCATTTCTGCCAGTCGAAGATTGCGAACCTGACCGGCTACTCGAGCCTGACGACCGACTCGAGCAACATCTCGAGCGCCGTGCACGACTTCCTGACGCCGTGCGTGAAGGCTGCGAGCGAGGCGAACACGGTCGCCCTCGGCGGGCACGTCAAGCAGACGGTGCCGAAGCCGGCGGCGACCTCGATCGTCGTCCTGAACGGGAACGGCGTCGCCGGTGCGGCGGGCGACGCGAAGTACAGGCTGCTGCAGCGCGGCTACCGGATGCTCGACCCGGTCAACGGCCAGGAGGCGAACGCACCGTCGAAGGTCTTCCACACGAAGATCTACTACGAGCCGTGGAGCAAGCGCGGCAAGGCGGCCGCGGGATCGCTCGCCCAGGTCATGGCGCCGGCGGACACCGGCGCGATCCCGAAGGAGCTCCGGCCGATCTGCGGCGGCGGCGTCATGCTCTGCATCGTCGTCGGCGTCACGTACCACAACTCGATCACGCCGGCGCCGCAGGCGCCGACGATCAAGCACGAGGCACCGAGCGTCTACTACGCCCGCTCAGCCACGGAGCCCCTCGTCCGCCAGGCGCAGCGCCAGGTCGGCTTCCCGCTCCTCGTCCCGAACGTGCTCGAGACGACGTCGATCCCGGACACGTACGGCGGCGACCCGCCGATGCGCGTCTACAAGATCCACGACCGCTCCGAGGCCGTTCGGCTCGTTTACCGCCGTCCGGGCGCGAACGAGTTCTGGGGCATCGAGCAGACGAACTGGAACGACGCGCCCGTGCTCGCCGAGAAGCACTTCCAGCGCGTGCTCGGCGGTCGCCACTACTCGTTCTACTACCACGGCCAGCACCTGCACATGGTCGTGCTGCAGATGCCGAAGGCGAACTACTGGGTGATGAACACCCTCGTCGACTCACTCTCGAACGAGACGATGATCGCCATCGCCAAGGGGCTCCAGCCGCTCCAGACTCCGAAGGCGAAGGTCAAGGCGAAGGCGAAGAAGTAGCCGTGCCCAAGATCGCCATCTTCGGCGCCGGCTATGTCGGGCTCGTCACCGGCGCCTGCTTCGCCGACCTCGGCCACGAGGTCGTCGTCCGCGACATCCTCCCGGAGCGGATCGAGGAGCTGCGCGCGGGTCGCGTGCCGATTCACGAGCCGGGACTCGTGGAACTACTGGCCGCAAACGGCGACCGGCTGACGTTCACACTCGACGTCGCCGAGACGCTCGACGGCGCCGAGTTCGCGTTCGTGGCCGTCGGCACGCCGCCGACGTACTCCGGGGATGCCGATCTGTCCGCCGTCTGGACGGTGGTCGACGAGCTGCCGAACGTCCGCGACGGCCTGACGCTCGTGATGAAAAGCACGGTGCCGGTCGGCACGGGCGAGAAGGTGCGCGCCAACCTCGACGTCCGCGGCCTCGGCGACATCACCTACGTCTCCAACCCGGAGTTCCTCGCCGAGGGCACGGCCGTGCGGGACTTCATGCATCCCGACCGGGTCGTCGTCGGCGCGTTCGACTCGGCGGATGCAGAAAGGGTGGCCGCGCTCTACGACGGGATCGAAACCGACATGGTGACGACCGACGTCGCGTCTGCCGAGATGATCAAACTCGCCTCGAACGCGTTCCTGACCACGCGGATCAGCTTCATCAACGAGATTGCGAATGTCTGCGAGCTCGTCGGCGCCGACGTCATGGACGTCGCCCGCGGCGTCGGCCTCGACCACCGGCTCGGCTCGCACTTCCTGCGCGCGGGCATCGGGTGGGGCGGCAGCTGCTTCGGCAAGGACGTGTCGGCACTCAAGCAGCTCGCGGGCAACTCGGGCTACCACTTCCAGCTCCTCTCGGCCGTGATCGAGGTGAACGAGCTCCAGAAGCGGCGCCTCGTCGCGAAGCTCGAGAAGCACCTCGGCAAGCTTCGCGGCCGGACGATCGCCGTCCTCGGCCTCGCCTTCAAGCCCGGGACCGACGACCTGCGCGACGCGCCCAGCCTCGTGCTCGCCTCGCGGCTGCTGGCGGAGGGCGCGACCGTGCGCGCGTGGGACCCGGTCGCCGACGCGGCGCATCTTCTCCACGGCGTGACGTTCTGCGACTCGTACCTGGAGGCGGTGCACGCCGCCGATGCGGCCGTGATCGTCACCGAATGGCCGGAGCTCGTCGGCCTGCTCGCCTCCGACGTGCGCGACGCGATGCGGAACCCCCTGATCATCGATGGGCGGAATCTCCTCGATCCGGCCGCTGCGCAGGCCGCGGGTTTTGCCTACGAGGGCGTCGGGAGGCCGTCGGCTCCGGCCGAGCCGGCCGAGCAGGCGCCCGAGCCGGACGTCGTCCCGCAGTGATCCGCGAGGCGATCGTGCTCGCCGGCGGCAAGGCCGAGCGGCTCGGCGAGGCTGCGGGCGGTCGTCCGAAGTCGCTCGTCCGGGTGGGCGACCGGCCGCTGCTCGCGTACCAGACAGCGCTGCTCGTGCGCGTCGGCGTGGAGCGCGTGATCGTCAGTTGCGCAGCCGGGACGGGAGACCTGTTCGTCGAGGAGCTGAGCGGCGCCGGCGCGGAGATCGTGCCGGTCGAGGAGCCCGAGCCGCTCGGGCGCGGCGGCGGGCTGCGCTTCGCGGCGGCGGCCCGCGAGGACACCGGGGACGTCTACGCGCTGAACGGCGACGAGCTCGTCGACCTCGACCTCGCCGGCCTCGTGGCGCACCATCGCCAGACCCTTGCGACGGCGACGATCACCGTCGTCCCGCTTGAGTCGCACCTCGGCATCGTCGACGTCGACGAGGACGACGCGGTGCTCGGTTTCCGCGAGAAGCCGCGACTCCCGCACTGGGTCAGCTGCGGCGTGTACGTGCTCGGCGAGGAGGCGCTCGCCCGGCTGCCCGAACAGGGCGACCACGAGACGACGACGTTCCCGGCCCTGGCCGCGGAGCGCAAGCTGCGCGCCTTCCGACACGAAGGCGTCTGGATCACGGTCAACACGCCGAAGGACTTGCGCGTTGCTCAGGAGCACGTGGAGGCGCACCCCGAGTGGCTGGGAGTCTCGTGAGGACGGAGCCGCGAAAGGTCGAGAAGCCGTGGGGGTGGGAGCTGGTCTGGGCCGAGGGCGACCGCTACGCGGCCAAGCTCCTGTTCGTTCGCGCCGAGCAGGCTCTCTCGCTCCAGTACCACGAGCGGAAGGACGAGTCGTGGTACGTCCAGGACGGCCGAGCGGTGCTCGAGCTCGGCACCGTCGGCGCCGAGCTGTCCGAGGCGGAGATCGGACCGGGGGACACGTTCCACTTCACGCCGGGCACTGTCCACCGCGTCCGGGCGCTCGAGGACACCCTGATCGTCGAGGTCTCGACGCCGGAGCTGGACGACGTCGTCCGCCTGGCGGACGACTACGGCCGCGAAGGCACCTCACAACCTTGACACACATGTGTTAGGGTTCGCGCCGTGAACGTCGGCGAAGCCGCAACGCGAACCGACTGGTCGCCTCGCATGCTGCGCTACATCGAGCGTGCCGGGCTGGTCGTTGCGCCGCGGACGAACGCCGGCTACCGGGCTTACGGGCTGCGCGAGGTGAACCAGCTCGGATCGCTACGAGGGCTGCTCGGCCGGTTCGGGATCGAGCTCTCCGACATGGTCTTCGCAGCGCGCCTTCGCCGTGACAATGCGCTCCGCGCCGCGGTCGACGCCTGGCTCGCCGGCACGGAGCTCGAGGCGCTCGAGTGGGAGCAGCACAAGCACGAGCGGCTCCTGGCGGCGTAAACCGTCTAACTACACTGGCCGAGGGGAGAGGGAAGGATGGCGACGACGAAGCGGTACGACGTCAAGGATCTCGCGCTGGCGCCCGAGGGCGTGCGCCGGATCGAGTGGGCCGACCGGAACATGCCCGTGCTGCGGGCGATCCGCGAGCGGTTCGAGCGGGAGCGACCGCTCGCCGGCTACCGGGTGTCGGCGTGCCTGCACGTGACGACGGAGACGGCGAACCTGATGCGGACGCTTCAGGCCGGCGGTGCAGACGTCGTCGTCTGCGCGTCGAACCCGCTGTCCACCCAGGACGACGTCGCTGCAGCCCTCGTGGACAGCTTCGACATCGGCACCTTCGCGATCAAGGGCGAGGACAACGACTCCTACTACGCGCACATCGACGCCGCCGTGGACCACCGGCCGCACCTGACGATGGACGACGGCGCCGACGTGATCGGCGTCCTGCACAAGGCGCGGCGCGAGCAGCTCGGCGACATCGTCGCCGGCACCGAGGAGACGACCACCGGCGTCATCCGCCTGAAGGCGCTCGAGCGCGAAGGGAAGCTCGGCTTCCCGATCATCGCCGTCAACGAGGCCAAGACGAAGCACCTCTTCGACAACCGCTACGGCACCGGTCAGTCGACGATCGACGGCATCGTCCGCGCCACGAACGTGCTGCTCGCCGGCAAGACCTTCGTCGTCGCCGGCTACGGCTGGGTCGGTCGAGGCGTCGCGATGCGCGCGCGCGGCATGGGCGCGCACGTGGTCGTCACCGAGGTCGACGCCATGCGCGCGCTCGAGGCGGTCATGGACGGCTTCGAGGTGTTGCCGATGGCCGTGGCGGCCGAGCGTGGCGACATCTTCTGCACGGCCACCGGCGACAAGAGTGTGATCACGGCCGCGCACATGGGAACGATGAAGGACGGGGCGATTCTCGCCAACACGGGTCACTTCAACGTCGAGATTGAGATCCCCGGCTTGCGCGCGCTTGCGAGCAAGACGCGCGAGGCGCGGGCGTTCGTGGAGGAGTTCCTGCTCGAGGACGGCCGGCGGCTCTACCTCGTGGCGGACGGACGGCTCGTCAACCTCTCCGCCGCCGAGGGCCACCCGGCGCAGGTGATGGACATGTCCTTCGCCAACCAGGCGCTGGCGGCCGAGTACGCGGTGCAGAACGCGGCTTCGCTCGAGCGCAAGGTCTACGCGGTGCCGGAGGAGATCGACACCGAGATCGCCCGGCTCAAGCTCGCGACGATGGGTGTCGCCATCGACCAGCTGACCGAGGAACAGGCGAAGTACCTCGCCAGCTGGGACGAAGGCACCTAGCCAGTTCGACCACGTTGCCCTGCCCGTAAGCGGCTTCGAAATCGGCGCCTAGCCATCCTGCTTCATGCGCGAGTGTTTGCCGCGTGTGCAGGCAATTTTGGCCTATACAAGAAGACGACTTACCTGTACCCTGGTTCCTGCAGGCCGATTCGAATCGGCCTCGGGGGAAGGTTCACTCGATCGGGGGATGAATTCCCCGAGACAACCGGACAAACATCGTTCATTCTGAGTAGGTGAGGGGGAGGGAGTGACAGGGGCGGGAAGGCCGTCGGAAACGGTCAGGTTGGTCGACCGCTTGAAGGTCCTGCAACGCCGGAAATGGCTGGTGTTGCTCGCCGTCGTGATCGTCCCTGCGGCCGCGATCGCGTACTCGCTCAGCCAGCCTGCGAAGTACGAGGGAAGGGCCGACGTGCTCCTCGGCCAGCAGAGCTCCGTCGCCTCGATCTCCGGGACTCCCGACCTTTCGGTAACGCAGGATCCCCAGAGAATCGTCGACACGGAAACGGCGCTTGCCCGCGAGCCCGAGGTTGCCCAGAGGGTGCTGGCGACGGCCAAGATCCACGACCGGACGGCGGACGACTTCCTGTCTCAGTCGTCGGTGACATCCCAGACGGGCACGAACCTCTTGAGCTTCCGTGTGACGGACCCCGACCGTCGTCTGGCGCGGCAGCTCGCCAACGCGTATGCCGGCGGTTTCACCACTTTCGTACGGCACCGCAACACCGGTGCGTTGTACTCCGCACTAACCGGCCTGCACCAGCGGGTGAAAGACCTGAGCAAGACGAATCCGAATTCGCCCGTCCTGGCGACGCTCATCGACAAGGAGGAGCAGCTCCAGACCGAGCTCGCGCTGCAGAACTCCAACGCATCGGTCGTTCGTCGAGCCGACGATGCCAATCAGGTCGAGCCCCGGCCTGTCCGCAACGGGCTCCTCGGGCTCGTGCTCGGAATCGTGCTCGGGCTCGGGCTCGCGTTCGCCCGGGAGGCGCTCGACACGCGCGTGAAGACCGCCGACCAGATCTCGTCGATCCTGAGGCTGCCGTTGCTCGCACGGATTCCGAAGCCGCCGCGCCGCATCCGGTCGAACGAACAGCTCGTGATGCTGGCCGATTCGTCCAGCGGCCAGGCCGAGGCGTTCCGGGTCCTGCGCACGAACCTCGAGTTCGTGAACCTCGAGCGCCAGGCGACGACGATCATGATCACGAGCGCGGTCGAACAGGAAGGCAAGTCGACGACGATCGCCAACCTCGCCGTCGCGCTCGCCAAGGCGGGAAAGAAAGTGGCCCTCGTCGATCTGGACCTCCGCCGACCTTCCGTCCACCGTTTCTTCTCGCTTAGTGCGAGCCCGGGCCTCACCGACATCGCCCTCGGGCACGCGTCGCTAGACAAGGCCCTGGTCGAGGTTGCGCTCACCGACACCTACGCGAGCAAGAACGGGAGGTACCGCCCGGCCAGCGCGATCCACGTGCTGCCCTCGGGCCCGATCCCGCCCGATCCGGGCGAGTTCGTCGCCTCCTCTGCCTTGCCTCCCATCCTGGAGCAGCTCTCCTCTCGGTTCGACGTCGTTCTCGTCGACTCACCGCCGGTCCTCCACGTCGGCGACGCCCTCACTCTCAGCGCGATCGTCGACGGGATCGTCGTCGTCACGCACCTCGACCTCGCGCGCAAGCAGACCCTCACGGAGCTCCATCGCATGCTCGATCGCTGCCCCGCCGCGAAGCTCGGCTGCGTCATCGCCGGGTCCGAAGCGGATGAGGACCTCGGCTACTACGCCTACGGCGGCTACGAATCGAGCTCAGTCGAGTCCCGGCTCAGCGACTTCATCCAGAAATGAGCACGACGGAGGTCGTCCCGAGCGGCGCGGCGGTCGACGCAGGGCTCAGCGCCGTTGCGTCGGCGGCACGGGCTCCGAGTAACCGGTGGCTGAAGGTCAGAGGCCGCAGCTGGCTGATTCACCGCGCTCTCCTCACCGCGGACGTGGTCGGCCTCTCGGTTGCCTTTATCGTCAGTGAGGCCACGGCCGCGACCGTCAAGGGCGTCGTCGGAGCCTACGACACCTATTTCGAGATCGGGTTGTTCGCGCTGGCGCTGCCCGTCTGGGTCGTAAGCGCGAAACTCGCCGGCCTTTACGGCAGAGACGAGGAATTCGCCGACCACTCGACGGCGGACGAAGTCATCGGCGTGCTCCAGTTGCTCACGCTCGGCACATGGCTCGCCTATGCCGGCGTCTCGGTCACGGACATCGGCAACCCGCAGCTCCGGAAGTTCTTTGTCTTCTGGGCCACCGCGGTCGTGCTCGTGACATGTGGGCGCGCCGTTGCGCGGAGCATCTGCCGCCGGTCGAGCGCCTACATCCAGGCGACTCTGATCGTCGGTGCCGGCGACGTCGGCCAGATTGCCGCTCGCAAGATTCTCCAGCACCCTGAGTACGGCCTTCGTGTCGTCGGGTTCGTCGACTCGCAGCCGAAGCAGCTGGATCCCAGCCTTGGGCAGGTTCCGGTGGTGAGCGCCCCCCACGGCGTGCCTGCGCTTGTCGAGCAGCTGGGCATCGAGCGCGTCGTCATCGCATTCGGCGGCGACTCGCACGAGCAGACCCTGTCGCTGATCCGTGAGCTCAAGGACTATCCGGTCCAGGTCGACGTCGTCCCCCGCCTGTTCGAGCTGATCCCGTCGACGGCGCAGTTCCACTCGCTCGAGAGCCTCTCTCTGATCAGCCTGCCTCCGTCGCGGCTTTCGAGCTCGTCGCTGTTCCTCAAGCGGGCCATGGATCTAGGGCTGGCGATTGGGGGGCTCGTCCTGTTTTCGCCGTTGCTGCTTCTGGTCGCCGTGTTGATCAAGATCGAGTCCGGGGGACCTGTGATCTTCCGGCAGGTGCGCGTAGGCAAGGGCGACCGGGAGTTCGCGATGCTCAAGTTCCGGACGATGGTCGCGGACGCCGAGAAGCGGAAGTCCGACGTGTCGCACCTGAACAAGCACGGTCTAAACGGGGGAGACCCGCGCATGTTCAAGATCCCGAACGACCCGCGGGTAACGCGTGTCGGGCGTGTTCTCCGCCGCTACTCCCTCGATGAGTTCCCGCAGCTGTGGAACGTGCTCCTCGGCGAGATGAGCCTCGTGGGGCCGCGGCCGCTGATCCTCGACGAGGACGTCCACGTCGACGCCTGGGCCCGTCGGCGCCTCGACCTCAAGCCGGGCATCACCGGCCTGTGGCAGGTGCTCGGGCGGGACGCGATCCCGTTCGAGGAGATGGTCCGGCTCGACTACCTCTATGTGACCACGTGGTCGCTCTGGAACGACGTACGGATCATGGTGCGGACGTTCGGAGCGATGGGCCGCGGTGAACGCTCGCCTCACGGCGTCTAGGCGCGACCGATGATCCGACGCACCGATCCCCTTCGCGATCCGGAGCCGCTGATCCGGCGGGTGTACTCGTACGTCGCATACCGAATCGGGGACGGCCCCGAAGCCGAGGACGTGACGAGCGAGGTCTTCGAACGAGCGCTCCGTTACCGGAACAGCTTCGATCCGAAGAAGGGGGAGCCGATTGCCTGGCTGCTCGGGATCGCACGTACCTGCATCCCGGCCTCGCGGAAGCGCGATCGGCTCGAGCTTCCGGTCGATCGCGGATCCGCGGAGGGGCACGAGAACGCGTTGATCGAGCGGCTCACCCTGGCGGACGGGCTGGCCACGCTGGGCACGCGTGACCGTGAGCTGATCGCCCTTCGCTACGGAAGCGATCTGACCTCGGCCCAGATCGGCCGGGTCCTCGAGCTGCGACCGAATGCGGTCGAGGTGGCACTCCACCGGGCCCTCGGCAGGCTGCGCGAAGCGCTCGAAGAGCCGCGGCCCGCGGATCTCGTCGGAGCCAGAAAGGAGTAGACGGTTGAGCGATTCGCTCCACAGCGTCAACGGAAAGGCACAGCCACGAAATGTTCGCGCGCTGGTGACCGGCGCGGGGGGATTCATCGGTCACCACCTGGTCACGTACCTGAAGCACCAGGGCTACTGGGTCCGCGGTGTCGACGTGAAGCACCCAGAGCACGCTCGGACGGATGCCGACGAGTTCCTCCTCCTCGACCTCCGTGAGCGCGAGAGCTGTGACGAGGCGACCGACGGCATCCGCGAGGTGTACCAGGTCGCGGCCGACATGGGCGGGATGGGCTACATCAGCGCCAACCATGCCCGGATCCTGAGCTCGAACGCGCTGATCAACATCCACATGCTCCAAGCGTCACGGCGCGCCGGCGTGCAGCGTTTCCTGTTCACCTCATCGGCCTGCGTCTATCCCGAGTACCTTCAGGAGCAGGCGGACGTCCAGCCGCTCAAGGAGGACGACGCGTACCCGGCGCTGCCCCAGGACGCCTACGGCTGGGAGAAGCTGATCTCCGAGCGCCTGTGCACGCATTTCCGAGAGGACTACGGACTCGAGACACGCATCGTCCGCTTCCACAACATCTTCGGGCCGCTCGGGACGTGGGAAGGCGGGCGTGAGAAGGCGCCGGCTGCCTTGTGCCGGAAGGTGGCTCTCGCCAAGTTGACGGGTGACCCGC
>Ga0066903_100006548_pt1 | contig 10378 bp, 11 predicted proteins | sample PanSoiMetaGPlot1_FD_67491 | JGI IMG/M metagenome (GOLD analysis project Ga0066903, IMG submission 67491) | Tropical forest soil microbial communities from Panama analyzed to predict greenhouse gas emissions - Panama Soil - Plot 1 (version 2) | ecosystem: Environmental > Terrestrial > Soil >...
GCGACGGCGCTCGCCGCGCTCGAGCGGCTGCTGCTCCTCCTGCATCCGGTGCTCCCGCACGTGACCGAGGAGATCTGGTCGCACCTCCCGGCCCGCGAGGGGCGGCTGATCGTCTCGGCCTGGCCCGAGGCCGACCTTCGCTTCGTCGCCGAAGCCGCCGCACTCGACCCCGTTCAGGAGGCGGCCCAGATCTTCAGGCGGAGCGGGGTGGAGGTCGCGCTCGGGTCGGAGGAGGAGCGGCGGATCTTCGCTGCCGTCGTGCGTCCGGAGCGCGGCCGGGTGTCCGACAACCGCGACGCCGAGATCGAGCGGCTCCGCAAGGAGGTCGCGCGCGCGGAGGGCATGCTCGCGAACGAGCGCTTCGTCTCGAACGCGCCCCCGGAGGTGGTCGAGGGCGAGCGCGAGAAGCTCGAGCGCTACCGGCGTGAGCTCGCTGCGCTGGCCGGCTGATGGGTCGCAGGCATCGCGGCCGCTCCGCGGCCGTGCTTCAGGGATCTTCGCGCGACAGGATTCTGCGCGAGCAGAATCCTGTCTTGCGCACCAATACCGCGTGGCTCGACTCGCTCTCGCCGTGGCCGCGGGAGTTCGGTCTCGAGGGCATGCGGGCACTGCTCGAGGAGCTCGGGAGCCCGCAGGCGGCCTATCCCGCGATTCACGTCGTCGGCACGAACGGCAAGTCGACGGCGGCTGTGACGATCGAGCAGCTGCTCCTGAGCGAGGGGCTGTCCGTGGGGACGACGATCTCGCCTCATGTCGCGAGCTGGAGCGAGCGGATCCGAATCGACGGTCACGAGACGGACTTCGAGGCGGTGGTTCAGGTCGTGCGGGCGCCCGCGGAGCGACTCGATCCGACGCAGTTCGAGATCGTGACGGCCGCGGCGCTGCGCGCGTTCGCAGACGCGAACGTGGATGTCGCGGTCGTCGAAGCCGGCCTCGGGGGACGCCTCGACGCGACGAACGTGCTACACACGCGCGTCGTCCTGCTCACGAACGTCGACCTCGAGCACACGGAGGTGCTCGGCGAGACGCGCGACGAGATCGCGCGGGAGAAGCTCGCCGTGGTCCAGCAGCGGTCGATCGTGGTCCTCCCCGACGACGAGTGGCTGCACCTCGTTCCCGACCGGGACGTGCGCATCGGCGGGGCACGCGAGGCCGCGGAGGCGTTCGTCGGCCACGCGATCGCGGCTGACGTGGACGCTTTCCTCCCGGGTCGTCTCGAGCGACGGGGTGCGGAGATCCGCGACGGAGCGCACAATCCCCACGGTGCGCGCTTCCTCGTCGAACGGCTCACGCCTGCGAACTGGACGATCGTGGCCTCGATCCTCGGCGACAAGAACGCCGATGAGATGCTTCGGATCCTGCGCGGCGCGGGCGACACGCTCGTCGCGACCCGGTCGTCCTCCGCGCGGGCGCTTCCCGCGGACGACGTCGCGCGAATCGCGCGCCGCCACTTCGCGCACGTGGAGGCGATCGACGACCCCCGGGCCGCGCTGCGGCGGGCGCACGAGCTCGGGGAGCAGGTGCTCGTGACGGGCTCCCTCTACCTTCTCGGCGATCTCGCGGAGCAGGAGTAAGCGGGTGTCCGGAGTAGGAGAACGTCTCGGCGTCGTGACCTTCGCACTCGTGATCGTCGCCGCGCTCGTGGGCGCGGCCTTTGCACTCGGCTATCTCGTGGGCAAGCTTCTGCTCTGACGATGCTCTCGCTCCTCGCCCTCACCAGCTCGCCCGGGTGGATGCTCGCCCGGAACCTCGGCCTCACCGTGCTCGTCCTGCTCTGGCTCGCGACTGCGTACTGGACGTTCAAGGACGCGCGGCGTCGTATCGCCGAGCCCTGGCTTGTCGCGCTGGCGACGCTCGTCGGGCTCTTCCCGCCCTTCCTCGGGCCGATCATCTACATGTTCTTCCGTCCGCCCGAGTACCTGCAGGACGCGCGGGAGCGCGAGCTCGAGATCAAGGCGATGGAGGAGCGGATCGCACAGCTCGACCAGCGCTGCCCTGTCTGTCGCGCCCGCGTGGAGCCGAGCTACCTCGTCTGCCCCGTCTGCACGACGCGCCTGAAGCAGGCCTGCGCGAACTGCGGCCAGCCGCTCGAGTCGCTCTGGCAGGTGTGTCCCCACTGCGCCACTCCGGTCACGCCGGCCTTGCCCCTGCTCGAAGACGTCTCCGCCCGGGAGCTCGAAGAGCGGCGGCGCCGAGAGCTCGGCGACGGCTCGAGCCGCGAGCTGAACCCGGCTCCGCGCTCGCAGGCGAGCGACTGACGCGTCGGTAGACTCCGGCGCCCGATGGCCGCCGAGCGCACGCTCATCCTCGTCAAGCCCGACGCCATGGCGCGCGGCCTCGCGGGCGAGATCCTGAGCCGGTTCCAGGCGCGCGGGCTGGAGCTCAGGGCGGCTCGGTTGGTACGGGTCGAGCGGGAGCTCGCCGAGGCGCACTACGACGTGCACCGGGAGAAGCCGTTCTTCGGCGAGCTCGTCGAGTTCATCACCTCCGGAACGACGCTCGCCCTGGTGCTCGAGGGCGAGGGGGCGATCGCCACGTCCCGGCAGACGATCGGCGCGACCGACCCCGTGGCGGCCGCCCCGGGCACCATCCGCGGCGACCTCGCGCTCTCGATGCCGGACAACCTCGTGCACGGCTCGGACTCGGCGGAGACCGCCGCGACCGAGATCGCGCTCTGGTTTCCCGACGGGCTTGTCTGACCACGACCTCGGGTACGTCTCCCGGAACGTCGAGACCTGGACGAGGATCAACGCCGAGTTCACGGGCCCGAGTGCCCGTGCCGCCTGGGCGAAGGAGGAGCTGGCGCTCGGAGTCTTCGGGCACTCGCAGGTTCGGCGCGACATCTTCGGCGACGTCGCCGGGCTCGACGTCGTCGAGCTCGGCTGTGGCACGGCCTACGTGTCGGCGTGGTTCGCGAGGAACGGCGCGCGGCCGGTCGGCGTCGATCCCACGCCCGCGCAGCTGGCGACGGCGCGTCAGATGCAGGAGGAGTTCGGGCTCGGGTTTCCGCTCGTCGAGGCGGCCGCCGAATCCGTGCCGCTGCCCGATGACTCGTTCGATCTCGCGGTCTCGGAGTACGGCGCCTCCATCTGGGCCGACCCGTCCTCGTGGATCCCGGAGGCAGCACGGCTCCTGCGTCGGGACGGCCGGCTCGTGTTCCTCTCCAACTCGCCGCTCTCGATTCTCTGCATGAGGCTCGACGGGGTCGACGAGTGCCTCCAGCGACCGCAGCGCGCGATGACCAGGATCGAGTGGCCGGACACGGGTGAGGTGGAGTTCCACCCGCCCCACGGCGAGTGGATCGACCTTCTCGTGAGCGCAGGCTTCGCCGTTGAGCGGCTGATCGAGCTGTACGCCCCCGACGATGCGAAGACGCACGAGTACTACAGCTACGTCACGGCGGAGTGGGCGCGCAAGTGGCCGGCGGAAGAGATCTGGGTCGCACGCAAGCGCGGCTGACCGGAAGAGCCGTGACCTTCCGCAGGCCCACCGTTAAGACCGGTGTCAGACACCGTTCGTTAAGAAGGCGCGGCGACGGCCCCCGTGCGGCCCGATGATGCGGAAACGCTTGTGGCCGATGTTGCGAGTGTCAGACACCGCATGTTGAGAAGACGCGGCTCCAACGGACTCGTCCTCGCGTCGACCTCCCCGCAGCGGCGCGCGATCCTCGAGCAGCTCCGGATTCGCTTCGTCGTGGTGGCACCCGCGTACGTCGAGGACGACGAGCTCGACGTCGAGCCGTCCGAGCTCGTGCGTCGGCACGCCGAGGGGAAGGCACGCTCCGTCCACGAGCAGGGGGGTCTCACCCTCGGGGTCGACACCACCGTCGTCCTCGACGGTCGCCCGTATGGAAAGCCCGCAGATCGCGACGACGCGAGACGCATGCTGCGAGAGCTCGCCGGCCGCACGCACACCGTCGTCTCCGGCCTCTGCCTCCTGACCGGCGAGCGGGAGGCGCTCGAGAGCGAGTCCACTGCGGTGACCTTCCGCGAGCTCGGCCGCGACGCCCTCGAGCAGTACCTGGCGAGCGGCGAGTGGGAGGGCCGGGCGGGCGCGTACGCGATCCAGGGCCTCGGCGGCCGCCTCGTCGAGCGGATCGACGGCGACTACCTGAACGTCGTCGGTCTTCCGGGTGCTCTGCTCGTCTCCCTGCTCGAGAAGCACGCGCCAAAGCTGCTGGAAACGCCCAGGTAGACTCCGTCCCCCCGCGATGGCCTACCTGAAGACACTGACCGGTTTCGGCGGCCGCGATATGGCCGTGGACCTCGGCACCGCGAACACGCTCGTGTACGTTCGCGGCCGCGGCATCGTGCTATCGGAGCCGTCGGTCGTCGCGATCGACCAGCGCACCGGCGAGGTGCATGCGGTCGGCGTCGAGGCGAAGCGCATGCTCGGACGGACGCCCGGGACGATCTCCGCCATCCGCCCGCTGAAGGACGGCGTGATCGCGGACTTCGACGTCACGGAGCAAATGCTCCGCCACTTCATCCAGAAGGTGCACCAGCACCGCTTCGCGCACCCGCGCGTCGTCGTGTGCGTGCCCTCGGGGGTGACCGGGGTGGAGAAGCGCGCGGTCGAGGAGGCGACGCTCTCGGCCGGCGCGCGCCAGGCCTACCTGATCGAGGAGCCGATGGCCGCCGCGATCGGAGCCGGGCTTCCCGTCGCCGAGCCGACCGGGAACATGATCGTCGACATCGGCGGCGGCACGTCCGAGGTCGCGGTCATCTCGCTCGGCGGCATCGTGGTCTCGCAGAGCATGCGCGTGGGCGGCGACGAGATGGACGAGGCGATCGTCAACCACATCAAGAAGGAGTACAAGCTCCTCGTCGGGCAGCAGACCGCGGAGGAGATCAAGCTCGAGATCGGCTCCGCCTTCCGGCTCCCCGAGGAGCTGCAGGCGGAGGTGCGCGGGCGCGACATGCTGACCGGCCTGCCCAAGACCGTGATCATCTCGAGCGAGGAGATCCGGAGAGCGCTCGACGAGCCCGTGACGCAGATCATCGACGCGCTCAAGTCGACGCTCGACAAGACGCCGCCCGAGCTCGCGGCCGACATCATGGACCGCGGGATCGTGCTCGCCGGCGGCGGGGCGCTTCTTCAGGGCCTCGACGACCGGGTGCGGCACGAGACGCAGATCCCGGTACACCTCGCGGACAGTCCACTGACCTGCGTCGCGGTCGGCTCCGGCCGGAGTCTCGAGGAGTTCGAGGTCATCCACCGCTCGGCGCGCAGACAGGCGGCGCGGAAGAACGGGCTGCTGAGGTAGCCCCAACCGGCCCTGAACCGAAGTCCGGCCCGAGCCCGAGCTAGCATCCCGACATGCCGCGCCAACGCAGCGCGCGTTCGTCTGCGCTGGGCGTGACCACCGTCCGGCGCATCCCGACGACTCCGATGTCCCAGCGAGGCGCCGGCGCGCTTCGACGCCGGCTCGTGGTCGGCGGGCTCGTGCTGCTCGCCCTCGTCCTCATCACGTTCTCCTTCCGTTCGACCGAGAGCGGCTCGCTCAGCGGAGCGCAGTCCGCCGGCGCAACGGCCCTCCGTCCGTTCGCGGTCGGAGTCGACCGCGTCGCCCAGCCCTTCCGCGACGCCTACAACTGGACGGAGAGCCTCCTGCACGCCCGCTCCGACGCCGCGCAGCTCCGTGCCGAGAACGCCCGCCTGCGCCAGATCGCGATCCAGAACCAGTTCGCGATCCAGGAGAACCGCTCGCTGCGCAAGCAGCTCCACTACGTCGGGAGCCGGAGCTTCCCGCGCGATTACAACGCTGTGTCCGCGGCCGTCATCGCACGGCCCGACGGGGCGTTCGCACAGTCCATCGTCGTCGACGTCGGCTCGAGCCGCGGGATCCACGTGAACGATCCCGTCGTGAGCTCCGACGGAAGCCTCGTGGGGCTGGTCATGCGCCTCACGGGCGGCTCCGCGCGCGTGCAGCTCCTGACCGACCAGCAGGCGGCCGCCTCGGCGATCGACGTGCGGACGCGCGCGACCGGCATCGTGCGGCACGCGCGCGGAACGCGTGAGACGCTCGTGCTCGACCGCGTCCGCAAGGAGGACGTCGTCCACGAGGGCGACAGCATCGTGACCGCCGGCTGGCGCGCGAACGGTCTCGGCTCGGTCTACCCGAAGGGGATCCCGATCGGGGGCGTGACGAGCGTGGGCCAGACCGACACCGACTTCTTCCAGCAGGTGCAGATCGAGCCCTACGTCGACTTCGGCGCGCTGGACGCCGTGCTCGTACTGGTCCCGAAGACGCGAACCGCCCAGTGACGGTCACTGCCGCGCTCAGGGCGCTCGCCGTCGTCTTCGTCGCCGCGTTGGTTCAGGCGGTCGTCATCTCGTCGACCTACGTCTTCGGCGGGACGGCCAACCTGTTGCTCGTGGTCGTCGTCGCCCTCGGGCTCGTACGCGGCTCGATTCCCGGCGCGGTCTTCGGCTTCGTGGGAGGCCTCATCGTCGATCTCGTCACTCTCGACACGCTCGGCGTTACGTCGCTCGTGCTGACGCTTGCCGGCTTCTGGGCCGGGCGCTACGCGGAGACGACCGGCCGCGGCCGTGCGCTGGCGCCGGTGCTCTCGGTCGGCGTCATCACCGTGCTCGCGGCCCTCTTCGATCTCGTCCTCCACTACATGCTCGGCGAAGCCGTCTCGGCACATCAGGCGCTCATCACCTCGCTGCTCCCGGAGCTCTTCCTGAACCTCCTGCTGGCGTACCCGGTCTTCCGGCTCGTGCGCAAGCTCGTCGGCGAGCTCGTGGTGCTCCAGCCGTCCGGGGAGGTCGAGCTCGTTGTCTGACGGCCCGTACCAGGAGCCGAGGTCGCGGTCGGGCCGATTCCTGCCTCCGGACCCGCACGTCCGCGAGCCCTACCGGCTCACGCCGCCGCTCGCGCTCCGCGTGGGCATCTTCGGCGCGTTCGCGCTGGTCGTCTTCGGCGTCCTCTTCCTGCGGCTCTGGTCGCTGCAGGTGCTCTCGGGCACGCACTACCTCGCACAGGCACAGAACAACCAGCTCCGGCTGGTCCGGATCGAGGCGCCGCGCGGCCCGATCCTCGACCGCCACGGACGCGTCCTCGTCTCGAACGTGCCCGGCACGGCGGTGCAGCTCGCGATCGGAGACGTGCCCGCGGGCAGGCGTCCGGGGTTGATCCGGCGACTCGCCGAGGTCCTGAACGTGCCGCCGAGAGAGCTGGCCCGGGAGGTGGCTTCGTCGGCCCAGGATCCGCTCTCGCCCGTGACCGTGAAGACGGCGGTCGGGAACGCCCAGATCGACTACCTGTACGAGCACGAGGCGCAGTTCCCCGGGGTTCGGATCGTCGACACGTATCTCCGCCACTACCCCTACGGCTCGCTCGGCGCCCAGGTCCTCGGGTACGTCGGCGAGATCTCGGGCGAACAGCTGAAGCGGCTCCGTTCGCAGGGCTACCTGGCCGGGGACCGGATCGGCCAGAGCGGGATCGAGGGTGCCTACGACACGTACCTCCGCGGGAAGGACGGGCTCGACCAGCTGCACGTCGACTCGCTCGGACGCCCGGTGAGCCCGATCCAGCCGCGGCAGGAGCCGCGTGCGGGCTACGGGCTCCGGCTGACGCTCGACATGCGCGTGCAGCGGGCCGCAGAGCTCGCGCTCCGCTACGGCATCGGGCTCGCACATGCCGACGGCCACTGGGCGGCGGACGGCGGCGCCATCGTGGCGATGAACCCGCGTGACGGCGCCGTGCTCGCGATGGCGTCGTATCCGAGCTACAAGCCGTCGATCTTCGTGGGCAAGACCGATCCGAAGAAGCTCGCGCCGCTGCTCGACGCGAACCAGGCGAAGCGGGACAACTATCCGGGCCTGAACCGCGCGATCGCGGGCGCCTACCCGCCGGGATCCACCTTCAAGCCCGTGACGGCGCTCGCCGGAATGCAGGAGCACGTCTTCTCTGCCTACGACCCGCTGCGATGCACGCCGGTGGCGTACTACGGCCTCGACCGGCAGAAGTTCACGAACTGGGACCCGTACGTGAACACGCCGATGACGCTTCCGGAGGCGCTCGCACAGTCGTGCGACACGTACTTCGACGAGATCGGCAACCGCTTCTACGAGCGCGGCGCCGAGGGGCGCGTCCGCCTGCAGCAGTGGGCGCGCAGGTTCGGGTACGGAAAGGACACCGGCCTTGACATCGGCGGGGAGTCGACCGGGCTGCTCCCGACCCCCGAGTGGAGGAAGCAGCACTTCACGAGCGACTGGGACCGCGCGTGGAACCCGGGCCAGTCGATCCAGCTCGCGATCGGGCAGGGCGACCTGCTCGTGACGCCGCTGCAGCAGGCGGTCTTCTACTCGATGCTCGCGAACGGCGGGAACGTGGTCACGCCGTACGTCGTGTCGGACGTCGAGCAGCCTGGGAACGGGAAGGGCTCGCCGGACGTCATCCTGCGCCGCTTCGCGCCCCGCCCGCCGCAGCCGAGCGGGGTCGACCCGGCGGCGCTGCAGGCGGTGCGCGATGGGCTCTACAAAGGGACGCACGACGCGACCGGAACCTCGTCGGCGGTCTTCGGCAACTACACCGTCCCCATCTCCGGGAAGACGGGAACGGCCGAGAAGGTCGTGCAGCTCGCGGGGTATCCCGCCGGCCACGTGGAGGACCAGTCGTGGTGGTGCGGCTGGGGCCCGTCCGACAACGCGCGGCTCGTCGTCTGCGCGCTGATCGAGAACGGCGGACACGGCTCGGCGGCCGCCGCGCCCGCCGCGCTCAAGGTATTCGAGAAGTTCTTTGGGGTTCCTGGCCCGCAGGCGATCCGGGTGAACGTCGACTGATGGCGATCCAGGTTCAGGTCGCCGAGCGAACCCGCGTCGGCGTCCGGCGCGACGTGCCGGCGACCGATGCCGCGGGCTTCCTGCGCCGGCTCGACTGGGTGCTCCTCGCCGCGGCGCTGGCGCTCGTCGCCTACGGCCTCTGGGTCGTCGGCGGCATCACTCGCTTCGACGTCCCCGGCGACGAGAACTACTACGTCGTCCGGCAGGGCATCGCGGCCGTGCTCGGCCTGGGCGCGCTCGTGTTCGCCGCCGTCGTCCCCTACCACCTCGCCCTGCGCTACTGGCGCGCGGTCTACGGAGCGACCATCGGGCTCCTCCTCGTCGTGTTCGCGATCGCAGAGACGATCCGCGGGTCGAAGCGCTGGATCAACCTGGGCGTGATCCAGTTCCAGCCTTCCGAGCTCGGGAAGGTGCTCTTCGTGCTCGCGATCGCCGCGTTCCTCGTCGAGCGCGCCGGCCGGATCATGCGCTGGCGGACGATCTTCTCGGCGATCGGCCTCGGCCTCGTCCCGATCGTGCTCGTGTTCCTGCAGCCGGACCTCGGAACTGCGCTCGTCTACTCGGCCGCGCTCTTCTCGCTCCTCTTCTTCGTCGGCGTCCGCTGGAGGCAGCTGCTCATCCTGTTCGTCGCCGCGATCGTCGTCACGCTCGCCGTCCTCTGGTTCCTCCCGTCGTCCGGCGTCCAGGTCCTGCAGCCGTACCAGGCGCACCGCTTCACCGGCTTCCTGAACCGCGACCGCGATCCGGGTGGTCTCACCTGGAACGTGAACCAGTCCATCACGGCCATCGGCTCGGGCGGGCTCGACGGCCGCGGCGTCGTCGGCGCGAGCCAGACGCGCCTGGACTACCTGCCCGAGCACGCGACGGACTTCGCCTTCGCCTCGCTCGGCGAGCAGCGAGGCTTCGTCGGCTCGGCGATCCTGCTCCTGCTCTACCTCCTCGTCGTCTGGCGAGGGTTACGGGTCGTGACCGTGGCCGGAGATCTCTTCGGGACGGTGGTCGCGGGCGGGCTCGTGTTCGCCTTCCTCTTCCAGATCTTCGTCAACGTCGGCATGACCATGGGCGTGGCTCCGGTCACCGGGATCCCGCTTCCGTTCGTCGCCGTCGGCGGCACCTCGATCGTGTCGAACCTGTTCCTGATCGGCGTGCTGCAGGGGATCCACGCCCGAGGAAACCTCGGGCGCATCCGCCGGTGAAGCTTCCGACCGGCCTACTCTTCGAAGTCCGTGGGCTCGCGGGCGCGCTCCAGGAGGAGGCCTCGCCAGGTCCGGCCGGCCCGATCGTCGTCAGCGGCATGCTCTGCGAGCAGCTCGCCCGCGAGCTCTCGGCCGGCGCCGAGGTGGGAGCGGTGGTGGTGGCCGACGCGGCATCCCGACAGCCGGCCGAGGTCCGGGTGCACGTCATGGCCGGCGAGCCGAGCCCGGCCGACGAGGCGCTCGTGCGAGAGGCCGATCGGGCGGGGACGCCGGTCGTCCTCGTGCAGCTCTGGCCCCAGGCGCAGTGGACGCCGCCGTTCGTGCTCACCCCGTTCGTCGTCGAATGCCGCGCGGGGGAGGGCTTCCCGACCGAGGAGATCGGCGGCAAG
>Ga0066903_100006549_pt1 | contig 10378 bp, 9 predicted proteins | sample PanSoiMetaGPlot1_FD_67491 | JGI IMG/M metagenome (GOLD analysis project Ga0066903, IMG submission 67491) | Tropical forest soil microbial communities from Panama analyzed to predict greenhouse gas emissions - Panama Soil - Plot 1 (version 2) | ecosystem: Environmental > Terrestrial > Soil >...
ACTAGATGCGGCCGGCCATTCGGATCTGGCGGCGCAGCACGGCGCGGCTGGTCAGGTTGACCAGCAGCGTCAGCATGACCAGCACCAGGGCGGCGCCCCAGGCCGTGTTCACCAGGTCCTGGAACGGCGTCAGCGCGTCGTGGTACACGATCAGCGGCAGCGCCGCCGTCGCCTTCGACGGGTCGGCATTCATGAACCGGTTGCCGAACGCCGTGAACAGCAGCGGCGCCGTCTCGCCCGCCGCCCTGGCCACGGCCAGCAGCGCGCCCGTGACCACGCCGGGGATCGCGGCCGGCAGGATGAGCTGGAGCGCCACCCGCCAGCGCGCCAGGCCGAGCGCCATGCCCGCCTCGCGCAGCGCGCCGGGCACCAGGCCCACCGCGCCCTCTGTCGTGCGCACCACGACCGGCAGCATCAGCACCGCCAGCGCCACCGACCCGGAGAACGCGGAGAAGTGGTGGAGCGGCGCGACCAGCACCGCGTAGATGAACAGCCCGATCACGATCGACGGGATGCCCACGAGCACGTCGCACGCCAGGCGGACGCCGTCGGCCAGGCGGCCGTGGCCGTACTCGACCAGCTGCACGCCCGCGACGACGCCGACGGGGATCGCCATCAGCGACGCCAGCCCGACCATGATGATCGTGCCCATGAACGCGTGGGCGATGCCGGCGCCGGGCACCCCGACCGGGCGCTCCGTGTTGAGGAAGAACTCGACGTGCGTGATGGCCGGCAGGCCCTTGACCACCGTGAAGAGCAGGACGAGCGAGAGCGGCAGCAGGGCGAGCCCCGCCATCACGTAGATGACGAGCCGCGCCACCAGGTTGCCGGACTGCCGGCGGCGGTTCCGATTCACAGCTTCACGTCCCTCGTGACCCGCCGCACCAGCAGCAGGGCCAGCACGTTGACCGTCAGCGTCACCAGCATCAGCACCAGGCCGAGCTCGATGAGCGCGGCCGGGTAGAGGGAGCCGGTCGCCTCCGAGAACTCGTTGGCGATGACGCTGGCCAGCGTGTTCGCCGGCCCGAAGAGCGACGAAGGGATGTCGTTGCGGTTGCCGATCGTCATCGTCACGGCCATCGTCTCGCCCAGCGCGCGGCCCAGGGCGAGCACCGTGGCGCCGAAGATGCCCGCCCGCGCCGTCGGCAGGACGATCTTCCAGATCGTCTCCCACCAGGTCGCGCCCAGCGCGACGCTGGCCTCCCGCAGCCCGCCCGGCACGGCCTTGATCACGTCGCGGGAGATCGAGGAGAGCGTCGGCAGCACCATGATCGCGACCACGATCGACGCGATCAGAAGGTTGGTCTGCCGGGCCGGTCCCGAGAAGATCGCGATGCTGCCCAGCCGCTCCGACAGGGGCTTGCTGACGTGCAGCAGCAGCCACGGCGCCAGCACGTACAGGCCCCAGATGCCGTAGACCACGCTGGGGATCGCCGCGAGCAGCTCGACGCCGGTGCCGATCACGCCCCGGATGCGCTCCAGACCCTGCTCGGCCAGGAACACGGCGACGCCGACGCCGATCGGCAGGGCCATGGCGAGGCCGAGGAAGGCGGTGATCAGCGTCCCGAAGATGAACGGCAGGGCGCCGAACGTCTCCTTGACCGGGTTCCAGGTCCGGTCGATCAGGAAGCCGGGGCCGAACTGCCGGAGCGCGGGCACGGCGTTGCTGCCCACCACCAGCACGATCAGGATCAGGACGACGGGGGCGGCGAGGCTGACGATCGTCGTCCAGGTGCGGAACCCGTCCGGCGGCCGCTGGTCAGACCTGGCCGCGGCCGGCGAGGCCTCCGCGGTCGCCATCAGCTCGCGACCTGGGTGCTCATGCGGTCGAGGCGGTAGCCGGCGCCGCGCACGGTCACGATCTCGAAGGGCACGCGGCCGGCGAACTTCTCGCGCAGCCAGCGCACGTGCACGTCAACCGTCTTGCGGTCGCCCATGAAGTCGACTCCCCAAACGTGCTGCAGGATGACGTCCCGAGACTGCACGCGGCCCGAGTGGGCGACCATGTACGACAGCAGCTCGAACTCCCGCGCGGTCAGCTTCACGTCCTGGCCGTCCACCAGGACGCGCCGGGCGGGCCGGTCGATCGTGAAGTTCCCGATCTCGTCCCGCTCCGGGATGGCCCGCTCGGCGGCCTCGGCGCGGCTGCGCCGGATCACGGCGTTGACCCGCGCCAGCACCTCGCGGACCGAGAAGGGCTTGGTGACGTAGTCGTCGGCTCCCAGCTCCAGGCCGACGATCTTGTCGACCTCGGAGTCCTTGGCCGTGACCATGATGATGGGCACGCGGCTGCTCCGGCGCAGGGCGCGGCAGAACTCCATGCCGCTCATGCCGGGGAGCATCAGGTCCAGGAGGACCAGGTCGGGCCGGGAGGTGCGGGCGAGCCGAAGGCCGATGGCCCCGTCGCGGGCCTCGGTGACGGCGTACCCGGCGGCGGTCAGGTGGTACTTGAGCGTCTCCCGGATGCCGTCGTCGTCCTCGACGATCAGGATCCTGTCGGTCATGCCTCAGTCCAGCTCCACCACGAATCCGGATTCCAGGAAGATGATGTCCTCGGCGACGTTGACGACCCGGTCGCCGATGCGCTCCAGGTTGTGGGCGACGTTGATCAGCGTCACGGTCCGGAGCGCGTCCTCGGCGTCCAGCCCGTCGCCCCCCATGTCGTCCACCAGGCTGTCGAACAGCCGGTTGTAGAGGCGGTCGATCTCATCGTCCTTCGCCGCCACCTCGCGGGCGCGGGCGGCGTCCTCCTCGATCAGGGCGTCGAGGATGTCGCGGACCTGCTGGCTCGCGAGCTCGCCCATCAGGCCCAGCTCGGGCCGCAGCGGCCCATGGGGCAGGCCGGCCAGGGTCGACGTCCGGCGCGCGATGCGCACGGCGTAGTCGCCCATCCGCTCCAGCTCGATCGCCACGAACTGCACGCCCATCAGCGTGCGCAGGTCCCTCGCGACCGGCTGCTGGGTGGCGATGACCTGGAACACCTGCTCGCGGAGCTGCCGGAACAGCTCGTTGATGGACTGGTCGTTCATCCGGACCCGGTCGGCATTCGACCGGTCGAACGCGCGGAGGGCGGCCAGGGCGTCGTCGATCTGCGACTCGACCAGGCCGGCCATGCGCAGCAGCGACTCGCGCAGCGTCTCCAGCTCCCTGGTGAACGCCTCGCGGGTCCTGTGCGGGGTCGTGGGTGGGGCGTCAGCCGAAGCGTCCAGTGATGTAGTCCTCTGTGCGCTTGTCCTTCGGCCGCTGGAAGAGATCCACCGTGGGCGCGAACTCGACCAGCTCGCCGTGGCGATGCTCGGGATTCATCAGCATGAAGGCCGTGAAGTCGGCGACGCGGCCCGCCTGCTGCATGTTGTGCGTGACGATCACGATGGTGTAGCTCTGGCTGAGCCTGCCCATCAGGTCCTCGATCTTCAGCGTAGCGATCGGATCGAGGGCCGAGCACGGCTCGTCCATCAGGATCACCTCGGGGTTCACCGCCACGCAGCGCGCGATCGCCAGCCGCTGCTGCTGGCCGCCGGACAGCGAGGCGCCGGGCGCGTTCAGCCGGTCCTTGACCTCGTCCCAGAGCGCGGCGTCGCGCAGGCTCTTCTCGATCGCGGTCTCGATCGTCTTCCTGTCCCAGCCCAGCAGGCGGGGGGCGAAGGCCACGTTGTCCCGGATCGACATCGGGAACGAGATCGGCCGCTGGAAGACCATGCCCACGCGCTGCCGCAGCTGCAGCAGGCTGCGCGTGCTCAGGATGTCGTCGCCGTCCAGCATGATGCGGCCCTCGGCGCGGCTGCCGGGAACCAGGTCGTACATGCGGTTGAGCATCCGCAGCAGCGTGCTCTTGCCGCACCCCGACGGCCCGATCAGGGCCGTCACGCGCTTCTCGGGCACCTCCAGCGAGATGTCTCGCAGGGCCCGGAACTTCCCGTAGTAGAAGCTGACCTGCTCGATCGAAACTTTGGTGGGAGACGCCCCGGGAAGCGTCCTCAGAACGACCGGGGCCGTCTCGGTTCCGCTGGCCGCCCCTGTCGCCTCCCCCTGTCGTGGTTGCTCCACCCGGCCGAGGTTACAAACGCCTGGTTAAGGGTGAGTTATCGCGTCGTTAACGGCAATCGGCATCGGAATGGCCAGGCCGAACACCTGCCCGCCCTCTCGCGCGGCCTCCGTCCAGACCCGTCCGCCCTGGGCCAGGATCAGGTGCTTGGTGATCGAGAGGCCCAGACCGGACCCGGTGGTGGCCCGTCCCTCGCGGGCGTCGCCGCCGTCCCGGGAGCGCGCCGGGTCGACCTTGTAGAAGCGCTCGAACACCCGCGGCCAGTGCTCGGGCGAGATCCCGGGACCGTGATCGCGGACCGTCAGCCGGAACTCGTCGTCGCTCAGCGACGCCTCGACCTCGATCGGCGACCCGGGCGGCGAGAACTTGCTCGCGTTGTCGAGCAGGTTGTCCAGGGCCTGCGCCAGGCGGGTGCGGTCGGCCGTGACCTGGAGGCGGGCCGGGATGTGCAGCTCCAGCGATCGATCGAGCGACAGCCGGTCCGCGACCTCGGTCACCAGCTCCCGCACGTCGAAGCGGGACAGCGTGAGCACGGTGCGGCCGGCCTCGATCTGGGCCAGCTCGCGCAGGTTGGCGACGATGCCGGAAAGGTGGTCGGTCTCCTTCAGGGCGCGGGCCGCGAACCGGCGCCTGGCGGCGGCCGGCGGGGCGGGCTCGCCGAGCAGGCTCTCGACGGCCAGCCGCAGCGACGTCAGGGGGGTCTTCAGCTCGTGCGAGAGGTTGGCCACGAACTCCTGGCGGACGGTCTCCAGCCGGCGCAGCTCGGTGACGTCGGTGAGGAACATCAGCGTGTCGCCCGGCCTGGGACCCGGCACCAGCCGGATCTGGACCGTCAGCTGGGAGTGCGTCAGGCGCATCTCGCTCTCCGGCGCCCCGGCGCGGAGCGCCTCCAGCAGGCGGCCCTCCCGGGTGGCGTCGAGCAGGCCCAGCGGGAGGTGGCCCGCCTCCAGCCGGAAGAACTGGCGGGCGGTCTCGTTGGCGGCGAGCACGCGCCGGTCGCGGTCGAGCAGCAGCGCCACGACGGGCGCCTCCTCGAGCAGGTCCTCGAACGGGCCGGGGGGCTCCTGGGCCGCCTCATCGTCGCCCCGCAGCCGCTGACGCCAGCGTTCCCAGATCACTTTGCCCGGAGTATAGGTAGCCACGGGCCGCACCCCCGCGCGCGTTCTCGCGCGCGTCCCACCATTAACCACCGCGTAACCCGGTGTTAACCAGGCCAGCCGTAGCGTGTCGTCATGCGAATAGCACGATTCTCCGGATGGCTGATCGCTGCGGCAGCCATGGCGCTGGTCGCCTGCGGCGGTGTCGGCCAGGGGACCTCGTCCAACCCCACCCCCACGGCGGACGTCGGCAGCGGCCAGCTCCAGGGAGCCGGCGCGACCTTCCCCGAGCCCTTTTACACCGCGGCCTTCTACGCGTACAACCAGAAGTACAGCCAGGTCTCGGTCAACTACCAGGCGATCGGATCGGGCGGCGGCATCCAGCAGTTCACGAAGGGGACCGTCGACTTCGGCGCCTCCGACGTGCCGATGACAGCCGCTGAGATCACGGCGGCGGGCGGCGACTCCACCCTCGTCCAGTTCCCGACGATCGTGGGCGTCGCGGCCATCGCGTACAACCTGCCGGGCGTCGACAAGGTGCAGCTCGACGGGACGACGCTGGCCAACATCTACCTGGGCACGATCAAGAAGTGGAACGACCCCGCGATCATGGCCATGAACAGCGGGGCCAAGCTGCCGAGCACGGACATCACGGTCGTCCACCGGTCCGACGGCTCGGGCACCAGCTACGCGTTCACCGACTACCTGAGCAAGGTCAGCCCCGACTGGAAGACCAAGGTCGGCGTGGGCAAGTCCGTCCAGTGGCCCGCCGGCGTCGGCGCCAGCGGCAACACCGGCGTCGGCCAGCAGGTCAAGAGCACCGAGGGCGCGATCGGCTACGTCGAGCTCGCCTACGTCGTCCAGAGCAACCTGCAGCAGGCGTACCTGAAGAACGCGGCCGGCAAGTACGTCCAGGCGTCGCCCGACGGCGCGACGGCCGCGGCCGGCTCGCTGAGCGGCGTCAGCCCGACCAACTTCTCGATCACCAACGCGCCCGGCGACAAGTCGTACCCGATCGCCAGCTACAGCTGGGTCATCGTCCGCAAGGACCAGACCGACGCGACCAAGGGCAAGGCGCTCATGAACCTGTGGAAGTGGGTCGTGACCGACGGCCAGGCCAACGGCAAGAACCTGCAGTACGCGGGGCTCCCCAAGGAGACCCAGACGTTCTCGTTGTCGCAGATCAAGACCGTCACGAGCGCCGGCAAGGCGATCATCTCCTAGCACACCACCTCTTCTCTCCCGTTTCGGCCGGGGCGCCCGAGGCGTCCCGGCGTTTTCTTTTCCGGACGTTTCGCGCGGGCGTGGGAATGCGCCTGACCGTGATCGCGGTTGCACTGGGCGTGGGACAGGAATCGCGAGGCCTGGCCCCCTCCATCTAGACCACCACCTCTTTCTCTCCCGTCTTGCCGGGGCGTCGCTCGAGGCGCCCCGGCTTTCTTTTCGCCCCCCGGCCCCGGTCCCGGCGGACGCCGGCGGGGGCCGCTGTGGCAGCATATGGCGCTCATGGAGATCTGGCAGGCAGTCGTCCTCGGGATCGTCGAGGGCCTCACCGAGTTCCTCCCGGTGTCCAGCACCGGACACCTGACCATCGCCGAGAAGCTCTTGCAGCTGCACGTGGACGACCCCGCCGTGACCGCGTTCACCGCGGTCATCCAGATGGGCGCGATCGCCGCGGTGATCCTGTACTTCTGGCGGGACATCATCCGCATCGGCCGCGGGTGGTTCCTGGGTCTCTTCCAGGCCGAGCACCGTGCGGACTTCGACTACCGCTTCGGCTGGTACGTGATCGTGGGCACGATCCCGATCCTGGTCGTCGGCCTGCTCGGCCGCGGCCTGGTCACCGGGCCGCTCCGGAGCCTGTGGTGGGTGGCCGGCGCCCTCCTGGTGTGGAGCGCGGTGATGGTGGCCGCCGAGATGGTCGCGCGCCAGACCCGCGGGGAGAAGGACGTCCGCATGGTCGACGCCATCGTGATCGGCGCCGCGCAGTGCCTGGCGCTGGTGCCGGGCGTGTCCCGGTCGGGGGCCACGATCTCCGTCGGCCTCTTCCGGCAGCTCGACCGGGTGACCGCGACCCGGCTGGCGTTCTTCCTGTCTATCCCGGCGCTGACCGCGGCCGGCCTCTTCGAGCTGCGCGACGCGCTGCACGGCTCGGTGGGCGCGGTACCGCTGGCCGTCGGCACCGTCATCAGCTTCGTGGTCGCTTTCATGACCATCGCCTGGCTGCTGCGGTTCGTGGCGCACCATTCGATCGTGGTCTTCGCCATCTACCGCGCCGGGCTGGGTGCGCTGCTGATCGGCCTGCTGCTGTCGGGCGCGATCTCGCCCCGGTAGGGGTCTGGGGGGCACGACCCGGACGGGGGTCGCCCCACTCCAACACCGAGGTGCCTTAGCCTTTGAAGAGAAGGTGGGCACTCAGGCACGGGTCCAGCACGTCAGCGACGCTCAGGCGGCTCCCGCACTCGAGGCGCGCTGCCTCAACCGCGAGCTCTCGCTGCTCGACTACAACACCCGGGTCCTGGCGCGCGCCGAGGATCCCTCGCTGCCCCTCCTCGACCGCGTCCAGTCGCTGCACTACTTCGGGCAGAACCTGGACGACTTCTTCCAGATCCGCGTCGCGGGCCTCAAGGAGCAGCTGGAGGCGGCGCCCGCCCTCGCCTCGCCGGACGGCATGACGCCGATGGCCCAGCTGCGCGAGATCCGGCGCCGCGTCGAGGCCCTCTCCCGGCGCCAGCAGGACCTCTTCCAGCGCGAGCTCCGGCCCCGGCTGGCCGAGGCCGGCATCCGCCTGGTCGAGGCCGCCGACCTGTCCAGGAAGGACTCCGAGCACCTGTCGCGCTACTTCCGGCGCAGCATCTTCCCGGTCCTGACGCCGCTGGCCGTCGACCCCGGCCACCCCTTCCCGTACATCTCGCACTTCTCGCTCAACCTGGCCGTCCTGGTCCGGCACCCGCTGCGCCGGCACGAGCGGTTCGCGCGCCTCAAGGTGCCGCCGCTGCTGCCCCGGTTCGTGGCCATGCCCGACGGCGTGCGCTTCGTCCCGCTGGAGCAGGTGATCGCCCGCAACCTGCAGGCGCTGTTTCCCGGCATGGAGATCGTCAGCCACACCGCGTTCCGCGTGACCAGGGACAACGACCTGGAGGTGCGGGAGGACGAGGCGGACGACCTGCTGGTCACGATCCAGGCCGAGCTGCTGCGCCACCGGCGGCGGGCCCGCGCGGTCCGCCTGGAGATCGAGCCGGACATGGCGGCCGAGGTCCGCGACCTGCTGGTCCGCGAGCTGGAGCTGACGCCGGACGACGTCTACGCCGTGGACGGCCTGCTCGACCTCAGCGCCGTCGGATTCTTCGCGGACCTCGACCGGCCGGACCTCAAGGCGGAGAAGTACCTGCCCGTCGGCCCGCCCGCCCTGACCCGGCGCGACGGCGACCCGGCCGACTTCTTCTCGGTCCTGAAGCGCGGCGACGTGCTCGTCCACCACCCCTACGAGTCGTTCACCGGCTCGGTCGTCGCGTTCACCCAGCAGGCGGCCGTCGATCCCCAGGTGCTGGCGATCAAGCAGACGCTCTACCGCACGTCGGGGCCGGCCAGCCCGATCGCGCTCGCGCTGGCCGAGGCCGCGCAGGCGGGCAAGCAGGTCGTCGCGCTGGTCGAGCTGAAGGCCCGCGGCGACGAGCAGGCCAACATCGCGTGGGCGCACGCGCTGGAGGAGGCCGGCGTCCACGTCGTGTACGGCCTGGTCGGGCTCAAGACGCACGCCAAGCTGACGCTCGTCGTCCGCCAGGAGCCCACCGGCATCCGCCGCTACGTCCACGTCGCCACCGGCAACTACAACCCGATGACGGCGCTCGGCTACGAGGACGTGGGCATCTTCTCGGCCGACCCCGACCTCGGCGCCGACGTCAGCGAGCTGTTCAACTTCCTGACCGGGTACAGCCGGCAGCGCCGCTACCGCCGGCTGCTGGTCGCGCCGGCCTCCCTGCGCGGCGGCCTGCTCAGGCTGATCCGCGAGGAGGCGGCGCACCCCGACGGCCGCATCGTGATCAAGGCCAACAACCTGGTGGACATCGAGCTGATCGACAGCCTCTACGAGGCGTCCCGCGATGGCGTGGAGATCGACCTCATCATCCGCAGCGTCTGCTGCCTGCGGCCCGGCGTTCCCGGGCTGTCGGAGCGGATCCGGGTGCGCTCGATCGTGGGCGGCTTCCTGGAGCACTCGCGGATCTTCCGCTTCGGGAGCGAGGCGCGCGGGATGAAGTACTACATCGGCTCGCCGGACATGATGGACCGCAACCTCGACCGCCGCGTCGAGGCGGTGGTGCCCGTGACGGCCCCCGATCTCCAGGCCCGCCTCGCCGAGATCCTGGAGATCGAGCTGACCGACGACCGGCTGGCGTGGACCCTGGAAGCGTCCGGAGCTTGGAGCCGGCCGCCCGCGGAGTGGCACCTGGACGCGCAGGAGCGGTTCCGCGACCTCGCCCACGAGCGGGCGCGGACGCACGGACCCGACGGCACGGACCATCTGGGAGCGCCGGCCGGCCTCGCCGGCGCGTTCGTCGTGGACTCGAGTGGCTCGCGCCACTAGGCAGCTCACCCTGGGGGCCTCCCCGGCCTTCCGCCTGCCCGACCTGTCCGGCATCGCGGAGGGGGTGGTCGCGTCCCAGGCCGAGGACGCCCGGCTGGAGACCACGTACTTCGACACCGCCGACCTGCGACTCGCTCGCTGGGGCCTCGTGCTCCGCCAGCGCGGCCGGCGCTGGCTGCTCGCGATCCCCAACGGCGAGGAGCGGCCGCCGGCCGAGCTGCGGTTCGACGGCCCCGCCCGCCGGCCGCCGGAGGCGGCGCTGGCGCTGGTCCGCTCGTACGTCAGGGGCGAGCCGGTCGAGCCGGTGGCCCGGCTGTCGAGCCTGTGCCGCCGGGTCGCGCTGGTGGACGGCGCCGGCCGCCGGCTGGCCGAGGTCGTGGACGACGAGGTCTCCGTCCTCCATGGCCGGCGCGTCGCGGCGCGCTTCCGCGAGGTCGAGATCGAGATCCAGCCGGGCGGCGATCCGCTGCTCGCCGTGCTGCTGGAGCGGCTCCGCGGCGCCGGCGCCGGGCGCGTCGACCGGACGCCGCAGCACGTCCGCATCCTGGGCCCGGCCGCGATGGGCGAGCCCGATGTGGCGGTCCCGGACATGCCGCGCGAGCCGGCGGCGGCCGACGTGGTCCGCCGCGCGCTGGCCGCCGGCGTCCAGCT
>Ga0066903_100006550_pt1 | contig 10378 bp, 9 predicted proteins | sample PanSoiMetaGPlot1_FD_67491 | JGI IMG/M metagenome (GOLD analysis project Ga0066903, IMG submission 67491) | Tropical forest soil microbial communities from Panama analyzed to predict greenhouse gas emissions - Panama Soil - Plot 1 (version 2) | ecosystem: Environmental > Terrestrial > Soil >...
ATCTACACTTATTGTGATGACGATACGAATGGGTCAACTAGATTCGAAATTATTGATGGAAAGCTGGTCATTACGGCACTTTCAGAAGGTTGAGCCACGAGCACCAATGGCCGACTCGGCAGGACCTCCCGTCGTCTCTTCCCCCTCGGGATTTTCAGATCCTAGATATTTCTGACACACGCTTAGACCGCGCGAAGGCTCCCGGCCTGCCCATGGGGGGTGGCGGTCCGTCCATCCCATAGCCGACGGCGCCCTCCGCAGCGCGCGCGGCGCAGCGCGATAAAAGACCGAGAAAAGACCGCGCGCAAAATCGAAACGGAGAAACACTGAAACTTGCAAACAAGGAACGACGCAAGCTGGCGCCGGTCGCAAGCATGATGGCCGCAAGGGGCCTTGTCCACTTCGTCTTTAATGCCTTGCGCGGGCGCGCTTCACACGCCGGGCGCGCTTGCCGCGAACCGCTGGCGCGGCCTCAGCCCTCAGCTTGGCCATCTCCCGCTGAACGAGGGCGATCAGCTCCTTGACCCACACGCCGCGCACGAGGCGGTGCGTGTAATTGGCAGCTTCGAAGCTGTCGAGATGCACCTTGATAAGCTCGAGCGCATCCCACGCACGCTGGTCGCGCGCGTTCCATTCGTGCGTTATGCCTAGTTGCATCCTCTCACGCCGGCGCCGCTGGCGCTCAGCCGCTGTCATCGCGCGCTTGCCGACCGGAAGACGCCCCATGCACCTAGCATATCACGAAATACTGATTTCGTGACTGCTTGCCGCCGCGCGGCCCCTAGACTATATCTGTATCGTTTTCCTTGAGGTACACGATTCAATAAGGAGTTAAGCCATTGGCCAGTAACAGAAAAGCGGTCGGATACCTGCGCACGTCATCTGCCACCAATGCCGGCCCCGACAAGGACAGCGAGAAGCGGCAGCGTGCGGCAATCCAACGCTATTGCAAGCGCGCGGGCGTCACGGTCGTCGAGTGGTTCAACGATCCGGCCGTGAGCGGCGCGGATCCGATCGAAGCCCGTCCCGGCTTTGCCGCCCTGCTCGATCGCATCGAGGGCAATGGGATCAAAATTGTGCTGGTCGAGGACGCCAGCCGCTTCGCCCGCGACCTGGTCGCCCAGGAGCTCGGCCTGCTGATGCTCATCAAGCGCGGCATGCGGGTGTTGACCGCAGCCGGCGACGACATGACCGACACCTCCGATCCGTCGCGAATCATGATGCGGCAGATCGCGGGCAGCTTTGCACAGTACGAAAAGGCACGGTTGGTTCATAAGCTCAAGGCCGCGCGCGATCGCAAGAAAGCGCTCACCGGCAAGTGCGGTGGCCGCAAAACCCTCGTCGAAGCACGCCCCGAGGTGGCAGCCCTCGCCCGCGAGATGCACGAACGGCGGATGTCACTGCGCAAGATCAGCGCGGCACTGGCAGAGCAGGGGCATCTGACGGGAGGCGGTCGGCCGTATTCACCAAATGCGATTCAGGCGATGACCAATCCCCCTCGCCGCAAACGCGGCCAACACTAACGCCGCGCGCGCCGGAGCCGCCTCCAAAATACGGATTTAATCCGCTCGACGTCGGCGCCGGGAGCGAGAGCTCGCACCCGAGCCACGACCTCCGCGGCAGATATCTCGCGGTCCCTATTGCGGAGAAACCAGGCCCAGACGGCTTGAATGGCCGCCCCCTCCGACAAACGCTGTACCATCCGCCCTCAGCGTGGGAAGCACCCCAGCAGCCTCGCTGCGGGCGCTGCGACGCATTATAATCGCAACATGGCCAACCCCAGGTATGACGGGATACCCGGCTTCAACGTCGAAGATGACGACGCTCCGGCGCCGCCCATGCCAAGTCCCAGCAGACATGCCGGAATCCCTGGCTTCGACGTCAGAACCGACGACGCTCCGACGCCGAGTACTCCGCCGCCGGAACGCTCCCTTATCGACAATCACGAGCTGATAACCGATCTCGCGAGATATTCTGAAACGCTATGCTCCGAGTCCGCCATCAGAAAGAAGTGGCGACTGAGCGAAGAAACGTGGGAGATGCTCGGCAGCAGCGATGAGCTAGTCAGAGCAATCGAGGAAGAAAAAACGCGACGGATCCGCTCAGGGGCAACAAAACGTGAGCTCGCGCAGCAGCACATCATTCGCGGGCCTACCGTATTGGCCTCCATCATGGACGATCCCAGGGCGAATGCTCGGCATCGCGTGGACAGCATCAAAGCGCTGAATGCAATCGCCGACCCCGGACCGGAAGCCGCAACAGAGCAAGACCGCATCATCATCAAAATCGATATGGGCGCAGATTTGCGCGCGAAGGGACAGGAACCAAATCCGTCCGACGTCGTAACAATCGAAGCAACGCCACGGCCCAACACCCCGAAACAGATCAAAGAAGATCACGGCGAGGACGACGAATGGCGGCGATGACAATCTTTGAGCGGCTGGATCGAGGACGGCCGCCGGCCAAAACGGCGATCAAACAACCGCCCAAAGAACCCGCACAGCGACTCCTGACGTGGTTGCCTCGGTGGCCCCGTGACACCATCACCGTTCGCCAAATCCGCAACTACGGCCCCCTCCGAAATCGAGGAGAAGCAATCGGCGCAGCCGAAGTCTTAGTCGCAAACGGTTTTCTCGCCGCAACCAGAGCGCAGCGGCCCAATACCTACGCCTGGAGAGTTATCCGAAAAAATATCCTCAACCCCACCGTAGGAACGTAGCAAATATCCCGAAAAATACTCCCGGCGGATTATTTTTAAGGGGCGGCGCCCCAAAATCCCCGCCCTGAATATTTTCCCGGACGAATATCCGAATATTTCCCGACGCGCCGACTTTGGGGTCACCCCAAATAAAGGACGCCAGAAACCCCGAAACTACAGGAGAAGGCGACCCCCAGATCCGACATCTCCCCAAGCCGGCCTGACCCCATAAGCTGGCAATCAAACGGCCCCTAGAACCGACCCCCCACCAAGGCCGCCGATCGATCCCGGCGCGCCACCCCCGAAACCGCCCCGCCATCCCCAGCCCATAGGAATGGTCACCATCCGAGCCGCAAACGTGCCAATACCGTGTGACCTACCGTCCTTACGTGTCAATAAATCAAACTATCGACACGTAAGCACGTAAGGCTCGCGGGGTTCAAAACCCGAATCCGGCAGCACTCGCTAAACCATTGAAATCGTTGCAACAAAATTACTTACGAGCCGATTGTTGAAATTGTTTGATCCGCGCGCGCGCGAGGCTCTTACGTGCTTACGTGTCGATAGTTTTGTTTGACGCACGATATTGACACGTAAGGCGAGCGATATTGACACGTAAGGCGAGCGACATTGGCACGTCACGCTAGTTACCCGCGGGGTTGGCGTGCTGCATTTCAGTCTCCGTCGGTTAGATCGGCGTCCGCGGGCGCGTGTCCCCGTAGGCACCAGAACGTACGGCGGGCGCCAAACTCGACACCGCTTTGACGGTACGCGACGACGCCGACGGCTTCGCGCGCGCGTCGTAATTGCTGTTCGGTAAACCCCTCGGTGGTGCCGCGCTCCAAGACGGTCTCGCGCAGCACCGGACCGTTGGCGAGGGTGTCGCGCAGGAACTCGCGTACCGGGGCGGCGCGCGCTTTGCGACCGTCGCCGTGTTCTTTGGGCCGGTTGAGCTTCATCGCCTCGTCGGCGGTGAGGTCGATCGGCGCCGCCTCCCACACGATGCGCGGCACGTTGATGCTCTCGCCGGTCTTGGGGTCGCTGCCGACGCATACGATCTCCTGCCGGAAGGCCAAGGTCGGCATGGGCTCGCTGTGTGAGGGACGGCGCGCCATCGTGTAGAGCACGCGTCCGGTGGGACGGCGGAAGCCGCGATCGTCCTCCTCGCCGAGTTCCTCGACACAGAAGTGTCCGACGCGTGCGGCGGCGAGGTAGGCTTGGCTGCCGATGAAGTTGTCCACCACCGCGCGGGTGCTGGCGCCTTTGGGCGGGTGAGTGATCGCGCTGAACGTGATGTTCAGGACCTCGGCGGCCTCTTTCAGCGGATGTAACTGTGCGCGCACGTCGGTGGCGCGGTGGCTGTCGAAGCCCTTACCGCTGCCCATGTAGGCGGTGATGGGGTCGATGATGACGAGGCGAACGTCACCTAGGTCGAGGCAGGCCATCGCCAGCTTGTCGAGGTCTTCGGCCAGCAGAAAGAGCTCGTTACGGCCATTGCGGCGCACGTACTCCAGCACGTTGATCTTGCTTCTGTCGGCGCCCGCGGCCGCGAGCCGACGCGCATAATCTTGGGTGCGGTCTTCAGCGGTGAGGACGATGACCGAACCCGGTTCGGCGCTAGGGGCGCCGTCCGGCCACCCGTTTCCGTTGCTGACGCGCGCGGCGAAGTCGCACGCGACCAGGCCCTTGCCGAGGCCGAGCCCGCCCGCGTTCAACTCCAGCGCGCCGATCGGCAGATGACCGCGCCACAGCCAACGCGGCGCTGTAATCTGTACAGTGCTCAGATTGCACAACACGTAGGGTGCAGCGGGCTTTGTTTGGTCGCCGCCGGTGGCGTTGTCAGCCGGCGGATCGTCCGGTCTTGGTTCGGGTTGCGCGTGTCCGTTTCCCTTGTTGGCGCCGCCAGTACCGGGATCAAACGCGTCTCTTACGGTCTCGATGTTGGGGTTGAGCGCGTCCGCCATGGCCTGGGCCTGCCAGCCTGCTTCTCTGGCGAGATAGAATAACGTGCCGGCGCCGAGGCGGTCCGGCGGACACGAGTGATACTTGTCCCAGCAAGCGCGCGTAGCAGCCGTATCGTATTTTCCCTCCCAGCGCCGCGAGAAGCGGTCAAAGATCGCGAAGCCCTCCTCGCTGCCACTGGTTGCGGCGTAGATCGCCATACCGACGCGGTTCCAACCGTGCCAGCCCAGGTCGAGAGGGTTCGGGATGGCGTCGACCGCAGCGGCAACCTCCAGCGCGTCCGCCGTCAAGTTCTCGCTCGGCGCGTCATTCCCGGTCTCGACTTGCTGTCTCTGCGCGCGCTCGGTCAACCACGGCGGGGCGTCAGCCGGCGGCAGGTTGTTGACCCAGATATAGGCGCCGCCGTCGCGTCGGCTCGGCGGTGCCAGCACCATGCCGCCGTCGCCGCGCACATCGACGCCCGGTGCCAGCGCGGAGGTGCTGTTCTTGATGCCGGCGCCGGTTGCCGGGGTGCGGAAATAGCGATGCAGCGAGCCCGACGGGCTGCGTGACGTCAGCGTCGGCGGCAGCGCACCGTACTGAAGCTCCAGTGCGTGCAGCGAAGCCTCGCCGTCGACGCCGTGGCCTTCCGGGGTGTCGGTCTCGATCACCCACACGCCGCTCTCGCGTCCGGTCACGATGCCGCAATTCGCGTTAGGCCAGCGTCGATAGTCGCGCTCGATTTCAGCGGGGTCAGTTGTATTGCCCCACTTGCGACCGTTGCTGTGCTCGGCGGATTTCAGCGACTTTTTGGCGCCGCCGGGAGGCGCCGGAAATGTGCGCCAGCCGCGCGCGGCGTAGGTGAGCGCGGCGGCTTGGCAGTGCGGTCGTCGCCACGCGATGCCTTCCTCGGCTATGCGCGTTTCGACGTAAGCGGTCTCACAGCGCGGATGCAGCCATATACCGTCAGCGATCGCGTGTTCCGTTCCGTCCGGTGGCGTACGCCTGCATTGGGCACATATGTGCAGCGCGTCGGTTGCCGCCATCGCGATGACGACGCTGTCGATTGCTTCGCACGCGGTGAGATTGACTGTTCCGTCGGGGACCGCGGTGTCGGTATTGGGGAGCACAATCTCGGCATCGGAGATTGCAATGTCGGCATCGGCGTCACCGTCGGCTTCGGCATCATCGTCAGTGTCGTCGAGGTTTGCATACATCGTCACGAGTTCGGGCTTAGGCTCGCCCGTGGCCGGCGCTTCGAGGTACAACTGACCGACGTGTATCTTGCTGTGCAGCGGTAAACCCGCAGCCCACGGCGGTGCTTCGAGCATGACCGCGAGCACGTCTTGCTCAGGGATGGTGCCTTTCGGCGCTTCGATTACCAATTCATCGTGACTGTGGTGCACGATTTGATAGCCGCGGGCGTGGGCGCGCAGGATCGCAGCCGCGAGCAGGTCACGCGCGGTTGCCGATACTACGTTTTCAGCCAAGACTCCGAACCACGCGCGCTTGTAGCGCCAGCCGCCCTTGGAGTTGTCGAAGTACTCGATGTCTGGATCGCCGTCTGCAATCTTCCCGTTAGGTACCAATCGCGCACCGGGGTAGGTGAGCTTGCGGCCGCTCGGCAGTTGCAGTGTCAGCGCGTAGCCGTCGTAGTCGGCGGTGACCGTTGCGCCTGTTGCTGACGTGACCGTCGCTGGTCGGCCGGTGCGGATGGCGCTGCGTGTGATGCGCGCCAACTGCTTCCAGAAGTTACGTACCTTCGGGTGTGCATCGCGCCAAGCGTAGACGATGGCCAACACCTCCGCGTCGCTGCGCACGTCTTCGTCCTTGGCGATGTTGCGCCACGCGCCGATGCTGCCGCCGTACCCGAGCGCCAGCGACGCAAATTTTCCGAGTTGGCGTTCCGCTGCGGTGATGTCGCTGGCCGGCGAATTTTTCTTCAGCATGCGATGCGCGACGATCCGGTAGGGATCGAGGTTCTTGTCGCCGGTCGCGTCGTATTGCCGGAAGGTCTCTAATTCCCACTCCTCATTCGCGAACCACATCAGAACGCGGCCCTCGATGTTGCTCCAGTCGGCGCAGAGTAGTTCGTGTCCGGGCGCGGCGCACAGCACGGCACGGCCGAGTTGCGCTATGACGTGCAGTGGGTTGCCGAAGCGCCGTAGCTCGGCGATGTCATTGGCAAGCAGGGCAGCGACTAGGCTGCGGGGGAGTTCGGCGTCATTGCGATTGAGGTTGTGCAATTGCGGTGACGAGGTCCACCGTCCGGTATGCGCGCCGCAGAAGCGCAGAGCACCGTGCAAACGGTCGTCGACGGGGTCGGCGACCGCCAAGAATTTTTTGAATTTGAGTATGCTGTTGCGGGCATTATCTCGACGCAACTCGAGAATTTCGCGTACGATGGAGTTGGGTTTGTGTGTTAATACCGTGGCGACCGCGCGCTTGTCGAGCTTCGTCATGCGATGTCCGTGCGTGTTCACGGCCGCGATGATCTTGTCGCGCTGGTTGATGGTGGTGACGGCGCCGCCGGTCAATTCGCGCAAGCGCTCGCCGGCGGCGATTTGCGACTGTTTTGCCAGTGCGTAGCCGGCTGTGAGGAATTGGATGTTGGCACAAACCCCGCGCGCGCCAACCTCGGCGTCAACCAGCAGCAGTCTGCGTTCATCCGGCAGCAGCGGGCGTATACGCGGGTGGGTAGCGACTGCGCGCAGCATGAGCACGTCGACCTTGCAACGCTCGATCACGAGCTTCTTGTCGTTCTCACGCACGAGCGGGTCGATGACGGTCACGCGCTTGCGCTTCGGCGGCGGCGAGTTCAGGCGCCGGAGCGCATCCGCCGCCGCTTTGTCCTTGCGATAGGGGATGTCGAGCGCGCGGCAGCACGTCTCCAGTTCGGCTGGGTAACCATTGGCCAGCGCGACGCGCTGCGCGCAGTTCTGACGCTCGGCGGGGATCGGCGGGAAGCCGTGGCGCTTGACCGCGATCTCCGCGTATGCGTCGGTGTCGAAGAACCAGTTCCACCACTCGATAGTATTGGCCGGATCGGTAAAACATTCCGGCACTGGATCACCGAGCTGCCACGTCTGCGGCGCGACTTCGTCATCGATGACAAAACTTATACACAGGATGTCCGTGCTCGGATCGCGGATGAAGTTGTGAGCCCCGCACTGCTTTATGCTGCGCGTCGAAATTGTCTCAATATCCCCGCGAATTGTGGCCATGATGACCGCACTCGATATTCACGATGCAATGAACCTGCGAACAAACCAATCTTCTTCGGCCGCGGAGGCACAGCGATAAGTCTCGCTGATCATTTCGCGTACAGTCTCGCCATTCGGTCCGGCTCTTGTCTCCGCCTCCGTTATGTCGGCACCGTCGAGTTCGGCAATAGTGATGCCGTTGTCCGGCATGTAGGTAACCGTCCAGATGTCATCGATGTGTGTGATGGTGCCGTCAGAGAGGACAATGTGCCGGATCAACGCACAAAGCTGTCGCACAAATGATCTAATGCGTGCGTGTCCTACTGCCGTAATGAATTTGTGCGCGAAGTTTTTATCGAGATGTACGTCGAGGATTGGTTCGCGTCGGTAGAAGGTAATGTCGAATTTTTGCAGGGTCCTCGCGTAGTGTTCCAGGTTCCACATCATGTGGTTAAATCTCGTTGGAAAAAGCTCGTCCATCCGCCGGCGAGCGTCTGCGAGTTCGGCATCGGTCATCGGCATTGTTAGTCTCCAAAGCTATGGCTGCTTCCTGATGTCGTCTCGGCCTCTCAAGGAGACGACATCGAGTAGCGGTCATTCACATGGCCTCAGTACGGGATAGTGTCCTTGAGGTCGTCTTTCAGCGTCGGCTCGGCGACGGTCTTCAGTCCGAGCTCGTCGTCGTCGATCGCTGGTGCGGCCGTTGCATCGATGGTCTTGATGGTGTCGGAGGCGAGCGTTTCGCCACCCCCGGTGTTGGGCTCGACCCACCGCACAGGGACGAAGTACGCTCTCTGCAATGCGTACCGCTTGGACCAGAGAACGTCGGAGAAGCCAACCACGGGATAGATGATCTTACCCGTGCTCTGGCGCCTCCATTTGATCGTCGAGGCGAGTTGCTCTACGGAAGCGTGATCACGATTGGCGGTGCCCGCGAAGACGTAGCGCTCTGTCGCCGCTGTCAGGCCCATGAGATAGAGCACGGACTGTCTCTGATACGGTCCGCACGGTTTCCCGTCCGGTCCTGTGATCCATTCCGATTTCGGCGCGTCATCGTTGAGCGCCACGATGTCGGGCCACTTCTCATTCGCGGCGAGCACCCAATGCGAGGGCGGCAGCGACTTGTCCGGGTGCCACTTCAGTTTGGCGCGGACGGTCTTGACTGCGAGTGCTTGAAAGTCCTTGGGAAGCGGCTCGCCGTTCACCGTGTACCTATTGTCCTTGCCGAACTTGATGCGTAGGCAACCCTGCAACAAGCTATTTAATTGCTCATCGCCGATGTCACCTTCGATCTCGCTCGTATATCCGCCGAAACCGTCATCGAGGTTGATGACTGATCCCTGCTGCTGCATCACTTCACGCGTAGTCATGACTTCAATCTCCATGTTTCACATTCGCCCGGTTTAGATCGACCGTTACTGGGCTTCGGCCTTTTCCCGCGGGAGCGGGAAACTGGTTGATGGTTTCCTTCATTAGTCGGAACGCGCATGGGGGGTCCCCCGGCAGACCGTCATCGATCGGCCTCTCCTCGCTCATGCGCTCGCGATGCTTGGTGATAGTGACGTTGGCTTCGTGCAGCACAACCGCACGCGTATTTGCGTCGATGCCCGACCAGTCGACGGCGCGCGTGAGCCCGACGAGTTGCGATCCGCTGGCGTGCTGTAGGTTGTTGAGCATGCGCATAAGTTCGTTCAGCGCCGCGGCATAAGGGCCGTTGAGCACGGCGTCTTTTTGTTCGGCGTGCCACTTCCGCCAAGCACGCAAGAGCCGTGCATCATCGGTGAGCTTTTTCTGTTGTTTGTCGGACAGGGGTCGTTTCATGACGCCCTCCGCGTCAAAACGTCGGGGCGCAATAGTCCCCACTGTTCGAGTCGTTCGAGGGCGGCGTCGAGCTCGACCGCAGTATCAACTATCGCGCCGGCGGCGCGCATGCGTTGCTGCGTTTCGGTCTGGGCTTGCGTTAAGCGGCCGCGTTCGGTCTTGAGCTCGAGTGCGAACACTTGACCGTCGCGAATGACAAGGATGTCGGGAACGCCGGCGACGACTCCGAGCGCGCGAAAGATTGCGGCTTCGACCGGGCTTCGCCAGCCCCCATTAGGAACATGAAAGGCAAACAACTCTGGTACGCCGCGCCAACGTAAATGCTCGAGCACGGCTTTCTGCAATTGCTGTTTGGGGTGCCGGCGACGCGCTTTACTCATCAGCTGCTCTAGTTGTGTTCGCAGATCCGGTCACCTCGTCGGCAGTTCACATCAGCATCGCGGCCCTGGCCGCCGACGTCCGCGTCGGGCCGTGAGTTCGGGGTGGCTTTCAGTCAGACGGCCTCGCGGTCAGTCCTCATCGATTACCTCACCGAGGGGGACAGTCTGGCGCCGCGGGGTGACTTGCTTGATCAGATGCGGGTAGTGCCGGCGGAAACCGTCGACGCTGATTCCCATAATTGCGGCGGCCCACGAGACCGAGATTTGGCGATATTTCTGCAACTCTGGCGGAAGGGTTACAGGCGGCCGGCGCTTACGCTTCTTCTTCTTCTTCT
>Ga0066903_100006551_pt1 | contig 10377 bp, 6 predicted proteins | sample PanSoiMetaGPlot1_FD_67491 | JGI IMG/M metagenome (GOLD analysis project Ga0066903, IMG submission 67491) | Tropical forest soil microbial communities from Panama analyzed to predict greenhouse gas emissions - Panama Soil - Plot 1 (version 2) | ecosystem: Environmental > Terrestrial > Soil >...
TTCCTTGAGCGCCGTGTCCAGCAGAACCGATCCCTTCCCATCCGGCGCGATGCGATACAGGAGTCCTTTCCCCGACGAGCCCGCCAGGAGATTTCCCTGCCGGTCGAACGACAGCGTGACGATGTGGGATTCCGCGCTGTCGTAGAAGGAAGCGCCCTTGCTCTTGTCGGTGATCTTGTAGATGATGCCGTGCTCGCCGGTGGCGGCGTAAAGGCTTCCCGACGCGTCGACCGCCAGAGCCCAGATGTAGCGCTCCTCGGGGTCGAACCAGACTTCCGCCTTCCCGTCCGGAGTGATCCGGTAGATCTTGCCGTCCGGCGACGTACCGGCGTAGAGGTTGTCGCGCGCGTCGACCGCCAGCGCCTGGACGGCCAGATCGCCGGTCGCGTAGAGCAGGCTTCCCTGGCCCTTGGCGATTTTATAGATGCGGCCGCTGTTCCCGCTGCCGACATAGAGGTTTCCCTTGGAGTCGAGGGCCTGCGACCAGAGGAAGGGCTGCGCCTCGGCCTGCAGCTCCTTGACCGGAACCTCGCGCACCGCGCGGGTGAGCAGCAACCCGCCATGGGATGCGACCGCCACGCCGTCCGGCTTGCCGGTCTCGAAATCCGACGGCGTCTGCTGGGTCCAGACGATGGGTCCCGCCGCGAACAGCGCGAAGGGAAACGCCGTGACGCCGAGCAGGATGAAAGCGAGCCGATGCCGCAAGGCTCCGACGGCGCTCCGGGAAATCATCGATTGGGATCCTCCACTTCCAGCACGAGCGTTTTGTATCCATCGATGGCGAAATCGGTCGGGATCGACTCTTCCGCGATGCCGCGGAATCCGACCTTGAGATAGTTCCCCTCCGTCTGGGGGCGCACCATCACCAGGGCCTTGGAGGGAGGCAGATCCGGCATCCGGGCCCCCTGCAGGAGAACGCCGTTGTCCGGGCGCGTGATGATCACGTAGAGCTTGTCGTTGGCGCGCAGGTGGTTGATGAGCCAGATGAGCTGCGCGAGGTCCTTGGGATGGAACTCGCCGGCCGATTGCTCCTCCTTGCGGCTCACCGTCTGGCCGTCTCCTACTTGAAGGTAGAGCTTGCCCGGCGTCAGCTCCTCGGGAATGGTCAAATCGAACGTGCGGGTGATCTCCTTGCCCCTAAACGGCTGCAGCGAGACGGTGAGGGGAACCTTGTCGCCGGGGCGGGCGCGCTCGCGGCCGCACCAGACCCGCTCGACCCGGGCGATGCGCCGCTCGTCGGTGTAGGCCAGGCTCAGGTTGATGCCGGCGATGCGCGCCGGGCGGTACTCGTTGTTCAGGATGAGCAGCGAGATGTAGGCCACCGTCCCGGAGGTGTAGTAGGTCGCGTAGTCACCGGAGAAAAAGTTGTCCAGCTGGATGTCGTCGAAGCCTTCCACTTTCATGACCGAGCCCTCCTGGATCCTGATCGTCGCGTCGCCCACGTCTTTCTGGGAGCTGCTCAGGATGCCGTTGAGGGCCGCGTAGAGGAGATAGGGCGTGAGAAACGAATCCTCCATCACGTCGAAGGAGAAGCGCTCCGGCTTGCCGCCGCTGCCGGTGATCTCGAGACGCACGGGGATGAGACGGGGCGGGCTGGCGGTGGAGCCCGCCACCCCCACGGAGCGATCCTGGCTGATGGAGCCAATCTCGTTCTCGGTGGGCGAGGCAATCTTGAAGGACGACTCGAGGGACGGGAGCACCGAGTGGACGTAAGCGCCCGACAGCGGAATGGCCGTGGGCCCCAGGTTCAGGAGCGGATGCCCGAAGCCGATGATCTTGTCGCCATCCCGGTAGGTGACGGTGCCGACCGCGCTGATCTCGACGTCGCCGCGCACCAGCTTCACCGCCATGGCCGATCCCGGCTCCAGAGCGGCGGACGCGGCGGAGGACTTGCCCGAGGAGCCCGCCTGCACCGGAAGCAATCCGGCGGCGGAGAGATCGGGATCGAGGCGGGCCAGGAACGACGAGGAGAAGCCGGAGAACAAGAGCGGCGTCGGAATCGGGCGCAAGGTTCCCATCGGCTCCATGCGGGACCCTCCCGAGCTCAGATAGGTCTCGAAGTGCCGCACCAGATCGGAGGGGCGATACAGGGCCGAGACGGGCGAGGCCCCCGGCAGAATGGGCGCCGACCGCGAGCGGCCCGGCGCGGCGGAGCCACGCCGGGGCACTTCCAGCATCTCCTCGATCGGCGTCACGCCGGCGATCGCCTCCTTGGAGAACGGCCAGCTGTAGGCGACCGCGCCGATGACCCGCCCATTCACGTAGATGGGCGACCCGCTCATGCCTTCCTGCACGCCGATCTTCTCGACCCCCGAGCCGTCGAGCCGCACCAGGATGAGATTCCGCTTGGGAGCGATATTCTCCATCAAGCCGATCACCTCGGCGTTGAAGCGGGAGATCTCGCTGCCCTGGAAGACGGATCGCCCTTCGCCTTTCATGCCCACCTTGAGCTCGCTGAAGGGAAGAATGTCGTCGGCATGTGCGCTGGAGGCGCTCAGGAGGAGCGCCGACAGTGTGAGCAGAAAGACGTGCCGCCGGATGAGCGAGACGCTTCGCCTCGCTGGACGCCGGGCAAGAAGGAGGAACAGCCTCAAGGTTTTCTCACAATCGACGTTCAAGCGCATCCCTCATGATAGCACAGGGTTGCGAGTCGACCCTACATGAAGGGAGGAACCGGAATGCCCATCCGATCCAGCAGCGAAGTCATCTGCCGCCGGAAGAGATAGGTGACCAGGACGCGGCAGCGCTGGCGGTCCGGGTCGGTCTCCTGCAGGACGGGATGGCGGTGGTAGAAGGCGTTGAACCGCTGGGCGAGCGTGAAGGCGTACTTGGCGAGGGTGGAGAACTCGAGAGAGGCGACCGCCTGCTCGACCACCATGCGGTGTCGGCCGAGAAGCGACAGCAGCTCCCATTCCTCGCTGCGCGGATTCTCGTCCAGGAACCCGAGATTGCCTTCCCCCGCCCAGCGGGGCAGCTCCTCGGGCGCGAGGGCCAGCGCCGCCGAGACCTTGGCGAGGATGCCCGCCGCGCGCACCACGGCGTACTGCACGTAGGGCCCGGTCTCTCCGTCGAAGGAGAGGGCGTCGGCGAAATCGAAGGCGATGACCTTGTTGCGCGTGAAGCGCAGCATGTAGTACCTCAGCGCTCCGACGGCGATCGCCTCGGCAACGAGGGAGCGGGTCGGCGCGGGGAGGTTCTCGTTGCGCGCGGCGACTTCGATCTCGGCGCGGCGCAGGAGATTGTCCAGGAGGTCGTCGGCTTTCACGCCGATCCCCTTGCGGCCCGACATCTCCATGAAGGGGCGGGCCCGATCCGCCTCGTCCACCTCGATGCCCATCTCCCGGGCGCAATGCGGGGTGAGGGCCACCATCTCGTAGGAGAAGTGGATCGAGCTGGCGGCCTGGGCCTGCGCGCCGAGCAGGCGCAGGCTCTCGACGACGATCTTTTGTAGATAAGACTGTCGCACGTCGATGACGTTGTAGATCGTCTCGCCCTGTCCGAAGCTCGGATGCGACGCATCTCCCGCGGGCGCGGTGGTCCACAGCTCGGCGCCGTCGGCGTAGGTGAGATAGGGCCGGTAAGCGAAATCGGCGCCCAGCAGTCCGAACTTCCACAGCTGGTAGGCGATGTCCTTGCCCACGTACGTGACGGTGCCGTTGGAGCGCACGAGGATTTTCTCCCCTTCGGTCAGGTGGGCGAACTCCTCGCGCTCCGATAGGTCCATCACCCAGCAGCCGGCGCTCTTGCCGGCGCGCGCGAAATGGACGGAGCCGGTGGCCTTGAGCCGCTCGAAGGCCTTCTCCCAGAAGCGGTGGGCCAGAATGTCGCTTTCCTTGGGCAGCAGGTCGTAGCGCACGCCGATTCTCTGCATGGTGGCGAGATGGCAGCGGACGATCTGGTCGGCAAGGTACGCGGCGATGCGCGCCAGCGGCGAGGTTCCCTCCTCCATCGCGTGCAGCATCTCGCCGCGCAGCCGCTCCTTGAGGCTCTTCTCTCCGCTCCCCGTCGCTTCCGGGGCCTGCGCGTACATCTCGGTCACCCGCGCGTACAGATCCCAGCAGTAATGATCCAGCGGCTTTCCGGCTTTCTCCAGCTCCGTCTCCAGACGCTTGACGCCGTCGAGATCCAGCTTCTCCAGCCGCGTGATCCCGATGATCAAATCGGCGACCTGGACGCCGGTGTCGTCGATGTAGTTCTGCACTTCCACGCGGCGCCCCAGGAAGCGCAGGCAGCGCGCCAGCGTGTCGCCCAGCGCGGCGTTGCGCAGATGGCCGATGTGCGCCGCCTTGTTGGGATTGATGTTGGTGTGCTCGACGATGATCTTGCCGCCCGCGGGTGAGACGGCCGGACGCTGCGCGTCCTCCAGCAGGAAGCGGGCGTAGCCGGTGCGCTCGAAGAAGAGATTGACATAACCCGCTCCGGCGACTTCGGCCTTGCTCACGCCGGGCGCGCCGCTCAGCGCCGCCGCCAGCTCGGCGGCGATCGGGCGAGGCGGCTTCCCGGCGATCTTGGCCAGGTCGAAGGCGAGGGGCACGGCCAGATCGCCGAATTCAGAGGAAGGGGGAAAGAGGAATCCCCAGGCCGGCTGGGCGAGAGGGTAGCGCTCGCGCACGAAATCGGCGAGCCTCCTGGCGACCTCGGCCTTGATCCGCTCCATCTCCGCTTCCTTTCCGTGCTCCCCACTGCCGGAGCGCGCAGAGTATAGCCTACCGGCGCGCCCTCGAAAGAGGCGCCGGCGCGCCGGGCGGGGCGCGCGCTCTGCGGATCCGATCGAGGGCTGACGATTCAGAACAAGCCGGCGCAGCCGCCGGCCGCCAGCGCGATCGCGGCGATGCCGGCCCAGTAGGGCTCCAGATCGGAGAAGACGTAGAGGACGAGCGCCAGCAGCGCCAGGCAGGCGAGCAGCCTCGCCGCCAGGGCGAGCAGGCGGCGCGGGCGTATCCACCAGCGGAAGCCTCCCCGCGCGAGAAGGAATCCTCCCAGAGCCAGCGCGCCGTACACGGCGATGACCACGATCCAGAGGAAGAGCTTGGCGCGTCGCGCCGCCGCGAGGTCCTGGTACACCCCGCGCGGTGGTCCGTGGATCACCCGGTTCACCCAGGGAGGGGTGATCTGCCAGAGCAATGCGTTGCGATTCCAGTAGAACTGCCGGGCGCCGAGATCGGGCACGGCGCGCGCGGCTTCCGCCAGCGTCAGCGCTCTGAGATCGCTCTGCCGTGCGACCCAGCTCAGGATCCGATCCAGCTCGGCCAGATCGATGCGGCCCGCCTGCGCGTCGCTCTCCTTGAAATCGTAGTGATGGAAGAGGACCACGATGAGAGCATCCGGCGAGGGCGCGCGCCGCGCCTCCTGCACGGCGCTCTCCACCTCCCAGAGGTCGCAGGTGCGCGGCAGGAAGCGCAGCGGCGAGGCGAGATCGACCGGCCCGCGGCGCGCGGCCGAGAAGACCCTGAAGCCGGCGGCGGCGAGCACTCTCAAAGTGGTCCGATCGTATCCGTTCCAGGGTGGGACGAAGGTCTCTATCCGCGCGCCCAGCTCGCGCTCGAGGATCTCCCGCCCTTCGAGAATCTTCCGACGCTGGGTCGCTTCATCCACGCCGATGAACTCGGAGTGGTAGCGGCCGAAGGGCTCCAGGTAGGCGCTCCCGATCTTGCGCCGCACCGTCTGGTGCGCGTAGCCGTGCAGGGAGATCTCCACGTCTCCATCCCGCAGCGCCTCGCGCAGGAGCTGAATCTTGTCGGGTGGAAGGGGCAGCCCCTTCTGCGGGGCGGGGTCGAAGGCGCTCACGGCAGCCATGCGCGGGATCACGGAGACAGTGAGGGGGATACGCGCCCGCCTGAAGGCCGCCAGGATCGATGTCTCGAGCGCCGTGTCGCTCTTGGCCGAATAGTCGTCGAAGCGGAAGACGACGGTCAGCGGGCGCTCCGCCGCGGCGCGTGGCGCGCCGGCGACGGCGCCCGCGCCGCCGGCCGCCACCACGGCGAGCAGCAGGAAGAGTTTGCTAGCATAGCGGCCCATGAGCGCGATCGAGACAGGCCCCGCGAGGCGGAGACGGCGCCGATGAAAGGGGCTCGGAGGCTGGCGGCCAATCTCGCGCTGTCCTTCGTCTCGATCGCGGTATCGCTTGTGCTGGCGGAGATGGGCCTGCGGCTCTTCCGTCCGGTGCAGTACCTCAAGCCTCCCGATCCGGCCAGGCGTCTCCATCCAGAGGAATCCCTCTACCGTCCCTCGTCGGTGCCGGGACTCACTTACGAAATGGCTCCGGGGCGCAACGGCCTCTTCGAAGGGATGCATGTCCGCACCAATGCCTATGGGCTGAGGGGCCCGGAGATCGCGCCGGAGTCGTCCCACCCGATTCGCCTGGCCGCCCTGGGCGATTCCTTCACCTTCGGCTTCGGGGTCGAGGAGAAAGACACCTATCCGTCGCTTGTCCAGGAGTTCCTGAATCAGAGGTCATCGGAGCTTCAGGGGCGCTGCGAAGTTCTGAACTTCGGCGTCGTCGGCTATTCCTCGCGCGACGAGGCCGTCGTGCTGGAGCGGAAAGCCCTCGCCTTCCACCCGCGGGGCATCATCATAGGCTATGTGCTCAACGATCCGGAAATCGATCCCCGTCCCTCCCTGCACAAGTACTTCGATCCTCCCGTCTGGTGGAGACACTCCCATCTGCTGAGGCTCTCCCACCTGGCGTGGAACTCCCTGCAGGTGTGGGTGGAAGGCGGGGGCGATTACCAGCGCTATCTGCACGCTCCCGGCGGAGTGAAATGGCAGAGCGTGCGCGATGCCTTCCGGCGCATCGGCGACCTCGCGCGCCAGGACAACGCCTGGGTTCTGGTCGCGATCTTCCCGCTGGCGAGCGGCCACTCCTGGGCGGACTACGCCTATCGCGATCTGCACGCCCAGGTGGCCGCGGAGGCCCGCTCCGACGGATTTCAGGTCGTCGATCTCCTGGACGCCTTCCGCGCCTATCCGCCGGACCAGCTCGTGCTCTCCTCCTCGGACGATCACCCCAATCGCCTCGGGCATCGCCTGGCGGCGGAGGCGATCACCCGGGCCATCCTGGCCGAAGAGCGCATCGGGCCCTGAGGCCCGCGCCGAGGCGGATTCCAGCAACGGGCGATCAGTTGACTCGGGTGCGCGCCATTCCCTATTCTTCAGCGTCACGCCTTCGGGGCTCGCAGCGAAGCGGATAGGCGCGGAACGCACACCATCAGGAGAAGCATTGCACCCATCGGGCCGACTCCTGGGAGCCGGCGGTCACGGCGCCCTGGTCGGATGGACGGCGGGAATGGCCTATGGAGGATGGGTTGTCTTCCTGGGCAGGGATTTCTCCAACTCTCTCGCCCGCCTCGCCTCCCTTCGCCTGGCGGCCTTCTCCCTGGGGGGAGCGTGCCTCGGCGCCGTTCTCTTCCTGCTGTGCTGGACTATCCTGTCGCTTCTTCGAGGCATCGGCCGGCGGCTGTTCATCGGCGGGGCGGTCGCGCTGGCGGGGGCCGGCGTCGTGTTCATGGGGCTCGCGGCGCTGCCGTTCCGGCAGACGTTCTTCGGCTTGCACCAGTTTTCCCCGCTGCCGCTGGTCCTGGCCCTGGTCGCCCTGCAAGGAGCGCTGCTGCTGGGGATCGTCGCCTGGAGCGCGCTGCAGGTCGCGAGACCCATCGCGCCGGGACGCGGCGCAGGCGTCGCGCTCGCGGGAACGGGCTGGGGGCTGGCGCTGACCTCGGCCCTGGTCCTCATCGCCACCGGCATGATGCCGCTGGAGGCGGGCGTCTCGGGACGCCCCATCATTATCGTGTCGTTCGACACCATGCGCGCCGACCGGCTGGGGGCGCTCGGCTACCCGCGCCCGACCACGCCGCACTTGGATGCGCTGGCGGCCCAGGGCGCGCTGTTCGAGCAGGCCGGATCCACCGCGCCGTGGACGCTGCCGTCGCACGCGTCGATGTTCACCTCGCTGCTGCCGTTCGATCACGGCTCCACGCGCGAGACGAGGCCTCTGCGCCCTTCGCTCTCCACGCTGGCGGAGCGGCTGAAGAACGCCGGCTACCGGACGGCGGCCTTCACCGGCGGCGCCTACGTCTCCGCCGGCTTCGGATTCGGACAGGGCTTCGAGGTCTATGACGATCACGACGAAGGGAAGGAAGGGGGCGCCGGCAAGATCGCGCAATCCGCCCTGGCCTGGATTCGCTCGGTGAAAGACAAGCCCTTCTTCGCCTTCGTGCACAGCTACGAAATCCACTTTCCCTACCGCCATCAGCAGTTCGTGCCCGCCAGCGTGCGGGCCACCGGCAAGACTCCTTACGACATCGACGACCTGACGGAAATCCACAGTGGCAAGAAAGTGCTGAGCGAAGAGGATCGGACCTTCGTCGCCGATCTGTACGATGGCGACGTGGCGACGGCCGACGAGGTGCTGGGAGGCATGCTGTCCACGCTGAGAAAGGAGGGCATCCTGGATCGCGCCATCCTGGTGGTCCTCTCCGATCACGGGGACGATCTGTGGAATCATGACGACTATTGGAGTCCGGGCCACGGGCATTCGCTGTACGAGGAGATACTGCACGTGGTCCTCTTCTTCCGGGCTCCCGGGCTGGTGAAGGAGGGGGCGCGCCTCAAGACGCCGGTGAGTCTGCTGGATGTGCTGCCGACCCTGCTGGATCTCGTGGGCATCGCCCCGCAGCCGCAGGATCAGGGGCGCAGCCTCAAGGCGACGCTGCAGGAGGGGACGGAGCCCGAGGCGGCGCCCATGAGCGCCGAAGCGATCGAGTACGGGCCGGATCGCTTCTCCATCCGGCAGGGACGCTTCAAGGCGATCATGGTTCCCAAGCCCGACGAAACGCGCTGCGGCATCCTGCTGCACCTCAAGCCGCTGGAAGTCTTCGATCTGAGCGCGGATCCGCAGGAGAAGCACGACCTCTCGGCCGCTCCGCCGGCGGAGACCGCCGCGCTCATCGAGCGGCTGTGGAAGCGGGTGGAGCGGGTGCAGGGAACCGGCGCGCCGGGACACGGCGGCGAGAGCATTCCCAAAGAGCTGGAAGAGCAGCTGCGCTCGCTGGGATATGTGCGGTGAAGTCTCGCCCGCCTCGATCGTGGAGGGTGCTGGCTCTTGCCTTGCTGTGCGCCATCGCCTGCGCCAGGGAGAAGGGTGAGAAGCCGAGCGCGAATCAGACGCCGGGCGGGCCGCAGCGCAGCGCGGAACTGACGCGGCGCGGCCTGCGCTTCCTGGCGAGCGGGTTGCAGGATCAGGCGGCCGAAGTCCTGGAAGAAGCCCGCCGAACGGATCCCGACTCCGCCGAGGCGGGCCTGGCCCTGGCGCGGGCCTACCGTCTGCAGAGCCGCTACCAGTCGGCGCGCAAGGTTCTCGAGGAGATGCTCGCCTCCGAGCGGACCGCTCCGGGCGATCAGGCGGCGGCGCGCGAGGCGCTGGTGGCGGTGCTGGTGGAATCGGGGGATCTGGAGGCCGCCGAGGTCGCCTGCCGGCCCCTGCTCGAGCGCTCCGGCCCATCCGCCGAGAGCCTGCGCCTGGCCGGAGTCATCGCCTACCGGAAGGGCAAGCAGGAGGTCGCGCTCAAGCAGCTGCAGGAGTCGGTCCGGCTCGATCCGAAGAATCCCGCCGCCCGCCTGGATCTCGGGCTGGCGCTGCTGCAAGCGGGCAGCGTCGAGGCGTCCGCCGCGAGCTTCGAGGAGGCTTTGCGCCTCGATCCCGAATCCCAGGCGGCCATGCTGAACCTGGCCAAGGTCTACGAGCGGCTGGGGCGGGCGGAAGAAGCCGCCAGGATGCTGCAGCGCTATCGCGCCGCCTACGATCTCAAGTCGGTGCGGCAGAAGATCGGCCCGCTGCGGGCGAAAGCGATGAAGGCTTATAACGAGGGAAAGCTCGACGAGGCGCTGGCCGATTTCAACGAAGTGGTCCGGCTGGTACCGGGCGACGCGCAGGCGCTCGCCCAGGCCGGCTCCGTGCTCCTGGCCATGCAGCGCCTGGACCAGGCCCAGGCGCTGCTGGAGCGCTCCCTCGGCATTCTTCCCAAAAACGATTTCGCCCTGACCGAGCTGGCGCGCGTCCACGCGCTGCGCAACGATCTGCCGGGCGCGATCGCGCTGCTGGAGAAGGCGGTGCAGGCCAACCCGGCCGCCGCCGAGCCGCATTACTTCCTGGCCGGCATCTACCTCGCGCAAGGCCGGCAGGCCGATTTCCAGAGGGAGAAGGAAGCCTATCTGCATCTTCAAACGGGCGCGGACCAGAACGCGCTGCGCCCCCTGCCCGGCGGAGATCGGCCCTGAGAATCGCGCGCTGGCTCCTGCTGCTGGGCGCCCTCGCGGCCCTCGCTTGCGGCTCTCCCTCCCCCTCCTCCGGCGGCGCCGCTTCCGCCCCCGCGCCCCCCG
>Ga0066903_100006552_pt1 | contig 10377 bp, 10 predicted proteins | sample PanSoiMetaGPlot1_FD_67491 | JGI IMG/M metagenome (GOLD analysis project Ga0066903, IMG submission 67491) | Tropical forest soil microbial communities from Panama analyzed to predict greenhouse gas emissions - Panama Soil - Plot 1 (version 2) | ecosystem: Environmental > Terrestrial > Soil >...
GCACGTTGGCGAGCGTGCCGATGCCAAAGTTGCGGTCCCGTAGCAACCGCAGATCGACCAGCGGTTTTGTCACCGTCAGCTCAATCCAAATAAAAGCGAGGATAAACCCGGCCGCGACAAAAGCGAGGCGTATGATGAAAGGCGATCCGAACCAGTCGTCTTTGTTGCCTTCCTCAAGCAACGTCTGCAGGGCAGACAGTCCGATGGCCATCGTCACAATCCCGGTCCAGTCCCCTTCCTTGAGGAGGCCGAGGCGCATCGGTTCGCGTTCGAGCGTGAGCCAGAGTGCGATGATCATGACGAGACTGGGCGCGGTGTTGATGAAAAAGATCGTCTGCCATCCGTAGTTCTCGGTGAGATAGCCGCCGATCGTCGGTCCGATCGCCGGCGCAAAGGTGACAGCCAGCCCGAACAGCGCGAGGCCTGTGGGCCTTTGTGTCGCGGGCAATTTGGTCACCACCATGGTGAAAGCCATCGGGATCAGCACCCCGCCAGCGAAGCCCTGGAGGCCGCGCATGGCGATCATCGAGCCAAGATCGGTGGCGAAAGCACAGGCCATCGAAAACAGCGCGAAGAACAACGTGCTCGCAACCAAGTAGATGCGGAACGAAAACACCTGGCTCAAATAGCTCGTGAGCGGGATCACGACGATTTCCCCGATGAGGTAGGAGGTCGAGATCCAGGCGCCGTTGTCGACACCAGTGCCGATGCCGCCCTCGATGTCGAGCAGCGACGCATTGGTGATTTGGATGTTCAGGATCGCCATGAAGGCGCCGATCATGCCGGCGATGACAGCGATCCAAGTCGAGACGTTTGCCCGCTCGGCGGGGTTGGCGGGGATCAGCTCGGCGCGCGAGGGGCGGGGTGCGACGGCTTGGCTGACACTCATCGTCGTCCCTCCTCAGGCTGTCCGGCGTCGGCCGTCAGGACCCGATGCGACGCCCGGGCGATCGCCGACGTCTTGGTCTCGATCGTCGGGTAGACCGACATGCCAGGGCGCAGTTCACCTGCGAGCCCAGTGCCGGGGTCGAGCGTGATCTTGACCGGAATGCGTTGAACGACCTTAGTGAAATTGCCCGTGGCGTTGTCGGGCGGCAGCAGCGCGAATTCCTGCCCGCTCGCTGGCGCAAGGCTGTCGACATGGCCGCGGAGCACTGTTCCCGGAAACATGTCCACCCTCAGCCGCACCGGCTGCCCGGCCACGACGTGGGTGAGCTGGGTCTCCTTGTAGTTGGCAACGACGTAGGATCCATTTGTCGGCACCACGGCCATGAGCTGGGTGCCGGCCTGGACGTATTGCCCGACACGGAGCGTGCGGTTGCCGACAACGCCATCGATAGGAGACGCGATCGTTGTGTAGGAGAGATTGAGCTCAGCCTGCCTCTGTACGGCTTCGCCGTGGGCGAGCGCTGCCCGGGCCTGATCGAGTTCCGCCCTTAGAAGTTCAACCTGCTTGCTAGCGGTCCCAAGAGAGGCGGTGTCGCGCGTCGAGGTCGCACGCGCCGCAGCAACGCGGGACGCCGCCTGCTGAGCGTTCTGCACACTGCCATAACCGCTCGCCGCCAATCTGGCGTGACGCTCGTCCTCCTGTTCGGCGAAGGTCTGGTTTGCTTTATCAACGTCCACCGCCGCCTGCGCCGCTGCGATAATAGACTGCTGCACATCGAGCGCCGCTTGCTTGCTGGCGATCGATGACCGAGCTGCCTCGACATCGGCCCTGGCCTGATCGAGTGCGACCCGAAAGTCGCGTTCGTCGATGCGGGCCAGGACCTGGCCGGCCTTGACGTGCTCGTTGTCGCCGACCAGCACGGCGTCGATATAACCCGGCACCTTGGGCGCGATGGTGGTGTTATCGGCTTGGACGTAGGCATCGTCAGTCGAAACATTGAACCTGCCGACGGTCCAGTAGTCCCACCCCAACTGGGCCGCGCCGGCCAGTGCGATGAGGCTCCCACCGATGAGTAACCCCGTCCGCCACCGGCGCCTGATGGCAGGTTGCGCGCGGGAGGCCAGGTCCGCGGGCCCGCCCTCCCCGGGTGGGACGACGCGAGCCTTCAGGCTCTGCAACCGATCGTGCGCACTGCCGATTCCGTCAAGGGCCGTCGGCCGCGACCCGGAGACCGGTTTTAGGGCCGGAGTCGGTCGCTCGCTGTGGCGAGAAATCGCATCCTGTGGCATCGGATCTCTCCTATTTATCTTGACAGAACAATGGGTTGAATTGGCTCTTGCCAAATTGGGAAATTTGTTGTTTTCTAAAATAAGCAACAACGAATTGATGTCAACGAGAATTTGGAAAATGCCTATGCGAGAAATTCAAAACGGCGTGAACCGCCCGCGGGGCCGTCCGCCGATCCGGTCCGACGACGACACCCGGCGGCTGATCCTCGAGGCGGCGGCCCAGGAATTTCAGGCGAACGGCTATGCGGCGACCTGCATGAATGACGTCGCGCAAAGCGCCGGAATTTCCACCAAAACGCTCTATCGGCTGATCCCGACCAAGGCGGAGCTGTTCGCCAGCGTCGTCTCTGATCGCATCGGACGATTCATACTGGCGATCGACGATGAGGTGCTTGACGCGCTCGATCCGCCCGCGGCCCTCGAACGCATTCTCATCGCCTATGGCACGCTGACGCTCAATCCTGAGACGATCGCGATCAGCCGTCTGGTGATAGGCGAGAGCGACCGCTTTCCCGAAATTGCCGCTACGTTCTACAAGAGCGCCATCCTGCGGACGAGTGAGGCCATCGAGAGCTTTCTGCGCCGACACTGTGAGCGCGGGCACATGAGGCTTGACGATCCAGAAGTCGCCGCAAGCATGTTGCGGGGCATGATGATCATGGAACCGCAGCGCGCCGCGATGCTGGGACAACGACCCGTCCCCGATGCCGAGGAGATCGCACGCCGAGCAAGATTTGCCGCGCATATATTCTTGGATGGCTGCCGCGCCTAATCTGACCGCCGCGGACAGTGCGATCGGGCCAAGCGCCTTTTCCGCCGTGAAGGGCGCCTCCTGGCGACCCCACCTCCGATGGAGCTCCGCTGCTTGATTGCGCTCGTGGACGCCACAAAGAGCGAACCTGGACTGCGGCCGGGAACGTTGGTTTGAGGGCGTCGTTCGGCCCTGCGATCGTGTCCTCCCGACGGCCCTGCCTGAAAGCGGCCCCTTGGGACCGGTCACGGCTTTTGGCTGCAGGCCGGCGCGCGGGAATCGCAGGTTATTCTGTCGACCATGGCTTTGACGGCAGCCATCTGTCGACCGCTCTTGATGGCGTAATTTGCGTCATCATAACCCCACCAGTCCCAGCGCCCAAAAGGGTTCGGTGCAAAGCCGACGAGGTTTGAGGCGATCGCTTGCGGATAGAGCACGATGATGTTGTTGGCGTCGGCCCACTCGTTGTAGCCGGTGTTGCGGACGAAAGTCGTCCCGAAGGTCACGAAGCCGGAGGCGGGTGAGAAATATTGATATGTCTCGTATTGCTTACAGCCGTGAAACGCGACATGCAGCTTACACGGCTGACGATTGACGCAACCTGCCGGGACAAAAAGCCATCCGTCCGGCGCCATGCCATGCTCAGTCGGATGATCGATGAACTCGCCCTGGTCGAAATTGACAAACGTACCGCCGAGCGCGCCGGTGTTCTTGGGATTGAGGTTTCCGTGGATCCACTGCAGCAGTTGCCCGGAAGCGTCATAGCGGCAATTGGCAATGTAGGGATCGTTGAGGACCGCGCAGGGATTGCCGAAGAAGTCCGTCGCCATCGCATGCTCGGCCGCAATATCGTCCTTATATGCGATGTTTGCGGCGCCAAGATAGTGGCGATATTAGGCAAGCAAGTCGTTCACGAGGCGCTGCGGCACGATCGTGTCGCTCGTGCCGGAGAAAAGCCAGATGCGATGCCGCGCGAGATTGGCGGTGTCGTCGATGGCGCCGCGGGCGGCATTGCGATCGGTAACCGCGATCAGTTCGCTGACATCCGTGGAACGCGGCGCAAAGCAGCGAAAGAAACAGCTGCACGTCGTTGTCGCGATCGGTCCGCCTGCGATAATGCCCGCGCCTCGCAATATTGGCGAGAACGCGACCTCGAATTGAACGGCCATGTAGCCGCCCGATGAGAAGCCGGAAACCGAAATCTGGTTGGGGTCGATGTTAAAGCTCGGGAGGCTCACCAAATCAGCGCCGTTTGCCGAAGACGCAAACGCCAAAAGGGCGGCCGCGGGAACGAGTGCAAGCAGGGCTTTCGGGCATCGCGACCACATAAGAGCCTCCTTCGGATCCAACTTTGCGCCGACGAGCACCGATAACCCAACCACGGAGCACAGCCGCGTTACAGTTTTTGTTCCCGCTCCTTGCGCTTGGCCGGGCTGCGCGGTCGCGCGCCCAGCGTTTCAGGGGGCTGCGACAGATACCGCAGCGGCAATCGCGTCGTCTGCTTCACACGGTCGAGCACGACGGAGGAGTGCACGTGCGCGACGCTACGATGTGGCAGGAACACGTTGTTGAGAATGCGCGACAATGTCTTGAGGTCCGGCACCGCCATTTTGACCAGATAGTCCGCCTCACCAGTCATTGAAAATGCCTCCTGAATTTCTTCGATGCTATCGATCAGCTTCACGAAGGCCTGCGCACTATCAGGCGAGTGCGTCGCCAGGGCCACCTGGACGAACACGATCACGTCGAGGCCGAGGGCTTCGGCTGCCAGCACGGCGCGATAGCTCTCGATCACACCGGATTTCTCCAACCCCGCGCGGCGGCGCGAACATTGCGAGGCGGACAGCCCGATCCGATCCGCCAGCTCGTTATTGGTCAACCGACCGTCATCCTGGAGCGCATCGAGCAGTTTGAGGTCGAATTCATCCATGCACGTTTCTCGCACAAAAAGTGATATTTACGAGCATATATCGCAAAGTAATTGATTTCAATGCGTATTTTGCAAGCAATTTGCGGCAACGATGCAGTAAGCTTCGCAAGCTATTTTGGGAGACCATGATGGGCCCTTTTCCGCACCACGCACCGCCCGCGAACATCAGCGCGCAAAACCCCGTTGGTACCGATGGCTTCGAGTTCGTCGAGTTTGCTCACCCACAGCCCGACGCGCTCTCCAGGCTATTCGCCCGCATGGGCTTTACGATCGTTGCCAGGCACAAGACCAAGAACATCACGGTCCATCGCCAGGGCGACATCAATTACATCCTTAATGCCGAACCAGGGTCATTCGCGAGCCGCTTCGTAAGCGCCCACGGGCCATGCGCTGCGTCGATGGCGTGGCGTGTCGTCGATGCGAAATACGCTTTCGCGCGCGCCGTGAAGCTCGGTGCCGAGCCCTACGAAGGTCCCGATAAGACCTTGGACACGCCCGCGATTAGGGGCATCGGCGGCTCGCTTCTATACTTTGTCGACCGCTACGGTCCTAAGGGGTCGCCTTATAGCAATGAATTCCGGTGGACCGGCGAACAAGATCCGAGGCCGAAGGGTGTCGGCTTCTACTATCTCGATCATTTGACCCACAACGTGCATCGCGGCAATCTCGAAAAATGGTTCGGCTTCTATTCGAAACTCTTCAATTTCCGGCAAATCCGTTTCTTCGACATCGAGGGTAAGCTCACCGGCCTGTTCTCACGAGCTCTCTCGAGCCCGTGTGGCCGCATCCGCATTCCGATCAATGAGTCGGCGGATGAGAAATCCCAGATCGAAGAATATCTGCGGGAATACAGAGGTGAAGGCATCCAGCATATCGCGGTCGGTACCGAGTCGATTTACGATGCGACCGACGCGATGGCGGCCAACAACTTGCAATTCATGCCAAGACCTCCGGATGCCTACTACGCCAGAAGCTTTCAGCGGGTCCGGGGCCACAGCGAGCCGATCGAGCGTATGAAGAAGTGCGGCATCCTCATCGATGGCGAAGGTGTGATCGACGGGGGTGCAACCAAGATTCTTCTGCAGGTATTCTCCAAGACGGTGATCGGCCCGATTTTCTTCGAATTCATCCAGAGGAAAGGCGACGACGGATTCGGCGAAGGTAATTTCAAGGCACTCTTCGAGTCGATCGAAGAAGATCAGATCCGACGCGGTGTGCTCACCGCCTAGACTTTATGGAGGAATGCACATGTCGGTCGCTACCAAGCCCCGCTCCAGCGAATCAGATCCGAAGCAGCGCTTCCGGAACGCGCGGCGGAATCCAGATTTTACTATCGACCAGGATTGGGCCTCCTATTCGGCGGTTGAGCACAATCGTTGGGATCGTCTGTTCAAGCGATCGCGAGCTATTTTGCAGGGGCGCGCCTGTGACGAGTTCATCGCGGCGCTTCGCGCGCTCGAACTCTCTCAATCTGGAATCCCGCACATGGAAAGGCTAAGCGACCGGCTCGAAAAACTCAGCGGCTGGCGGGTCGTTCCGGTGAGCGACCTCGTGCCCGACGAGGTTTTCTTCAATCACCTCGCCAACAGGCGCTTTCCGGCCGGTGCTTTCATTCGCCCAGAACAGGAGATGGATTATCTCGAGGAGCCCGACATCTTCCACGATGTTTTCGGCCACGTGCCGCTGCTGGCCAACCCGGTCTATGCGAATTTTATGCAAGCTTACGGCGCGGGTGGACAGCGCGCGATCCGGCTCGACCGCTTGCCGAATTTGGCGCGGCTCTATTGGTATACGGTCGAATTCGGGCTGATGCGCACGAAGGCCGGGCTGCGCATCTTCGGTGCCGGAATCATGTCGTCTTATAGCGAAAGCGTGTTCGCGCTCGAAAGCGACTCGCCCAATCGCGTCGCCTTCAATCTCGAGCGCGTCATGCGCACGAAATATATCATAGACGATTTTCAGCAGACCTATTTCGTGATCGACAGCTTCGACAAGTTACTGGAAGAATGCTATCAGGATTTTGGCCCACTCTATGAACGGATGGGGACGGCGAGCGATATCGAGGCCGATGAATTGCTCGATGGCGACGACGTGCTGACCAAAGGCACTTTGGCTTATTTTAAGGAACGAACGAACTAGCCCGCGCCTTGCCGCGCTCCCTGTCGGTCTTTTCTCAAGTTGTAAGCCCGGGAAGCCGTTTTCTACCGCCGCGGGGCGAACGCGCGCGTCGGGCGGCGACCGGCAAAGCGGGGTACAAGCTCCACGCTGCACCAAACCGCCGGTCAACCCAAAATTTGGGTTGCCGGCCGGCCATTCGCCGTCAATAATTGTTTGCCGCTGCCAATAAGAGCGGCGTATCGGAAACGCGCAACTTGTAGGCATCCTCTCGACCAGGTAGCAGCCATTGTTGGAAAGGAGACCGGATCGATGGGCTACACCCTAAGCGAGCTCGCCACCGACATCCGTCGTGAGTTAACCCACAATCGCTCCGCCGCCACGATGGAGGCGGTCTGTCGCCTGGTGTCGCGCGCGCTAACCGACGAGGAATTCGTCGCCACCCATCTTAAGGATAGACCCGCGGGGGCCAATCCCCGCGAAATCCTCTACGAAGATCCGCAGCTGGGTTTTTGTATCTGCGGTCATGTTTATGACAGTAAAGCGAGCGGTTCGCCCCACGATCACGGCTCGAGCTGGGCGATCTACGGCCAAGCAGCCGGCCTCACGGAGATGACCGACTGGAAGATTGTCGAGAAGGGTGAGGCGGGCGAGCCGTCATTGGTCGAACCGGTCCGGACCTATCTGATGCATCCCGGAGACGCGCGGTTTTACGACGTCGGCGCGGTTCATTCCCCCAAGCGCGAGGCGCCGGTCAAGCTCGTTCGCATCGAGGGGGAGAACCTCGATCACGTCCGCCGTTCCAACATCAAGGCACGCTAGCCCTTCGCGTGACGCAAAGAGTTATTGTCGCCTTTCGGGGGCGCGGCGAGCCGCAAAGGCGACAAACGAGCCCGGCAACCAGTCCAGCTTTCGTTAAGCTTTAGCCACTTGGCCGCGTTCTATGCGGTAGGCGTGGGACAGCAGCTCGGCGACATGGATCTGGTTTGATTCCGCAATCAGGATGGACAGACCCTCGGATTTGAGATCCGCGAGCACCGCGGCGAGGCGACGGGCGAGTGCGGGGGCAAGACCCTCGAAGGGTTCGTCGAGCAGCAGGATACGCCGTCCCGCCATCAGGGCGCGCGCGAGTGCTACCATCTTCTGCTGACCGCCCGAGAGCTCGAGCGCGCGGCGGTCGCGGAGGTTGAGAAGCTCAGGCATGAGCGCGAAGATCCACTCGATCCGCTTTTCGACGTCGTCGATTGCGAGCGTCCAGCTTGGCAGTCGGATGTTGTCTTCCACGGTGAATTCGGGAACGAGGCGGCGATCTTCCGGCATGTAGCCGACCCCATGGGCGAGCCGGCGATGGCTGGGGAGCGCGATGAGATCGACGCCGTCGAGGTCCGCCCTGCCGCTCGCGGCGATCGCGCCCATCAGCCCGCGCAACAACGTCGTCTTACCGGCGCCGTTGCGGCCGATCAGGCCACACATTGCGCGGTCGCACACCGCGAGCGACGCGTCGCGCACGATCGCCACCGGACCGATTGCCACACTAAGGTTCTCTACCCTAAGCATTGGTCATCCGCACAGGCTTGCCGATCCTCGTGCCGCTGATCAGGGTCAGAACCTTGGGATCCGCGAAAGTCTCTTCCGCAGGACCGTCGGCAATCACTGTTCCGTCGTAGAAGGCAAGCACGCGGTCCGCAAAGCGGGCGACGATTTCCATATCGTGCTCGACGAACAAGACGGTGATCCGGCGCGCCTTCAAGGCCGATATCACGACGCTCATGATGTCATATTTCTCTTCGATCGAGATGCCGCTCGTTGGTTCGTCGAGCAGGAGTAGCCGCGGCCAGGCGGCGAGGGCCATGCCGATGTCGAGGAGCTTGCGGACACCCTGGGGAAGCGTCGCAGCGCGGTGATCGGCATACCGCGCAATTCCGAACAGCGTGAGCAGCGCCTCGGCTTCGGCGACGATCCGCGGCGACCGCAACGCCATCAGCGCGCGACGCAGCGTGCTGTCGGGTCCGCGTGCGACCGCGGCTGCCGCGCACATGTTCTCGAACAGCGTGAGTGAGGGAAAGATCTGGGCGACCTGGAACGAGCGGGCAATACCGAGCCGCGTGATCTCCCGCGGCGCCCGCCCGGTAATCTCGCGCCCTTCGAAGGCGATACTTCCTTTGGTTGGCCGCAAATGGCCGGTGATCATGTTGATGAACGTGGTCTTGCCGGCCCCATTGGCACCAATGATGCCGATCGTCTGCTCAACCGGAACGTCGAGCGATATGTCGCGCGCCGCGATGACGCGGCCGAAGGATTTCTCGAGATCGCGAACCGAGAGGATCGACGTCACGGCGTTGGGGCCTTCTCGGCGCCTGCATGCCTCGAGAAGATCGAACCGAGGCCGTCGGGTAGAAACAGGATGGTCAGCAGCAGGGCGGATCCCAGAACGATTTGCCACGTTTCGGGCATGAGATCGACCGCGAACGAGCGAAGGAGCTCGAAAGCCAGCGAGCCGACGAACGTCGCCGCCACCGAGGAGGCGCCGGCCAAAATGGTGACAAAGACAAAGCCCCCCGAGGTCGTCCAATAGGCCATGTTCGGATCGACATGGCCAATGGCGAGTGCGGCGAGCGCGCCGCCGATGCCGCCGAGCGCCCCCGCGATGATGAGCTTGGCGTGGATCATGCGGTTGACCGAAACGCCGAGGAATTCGACGCGGATCTCGTTGTCACGCACGGGCACGGCGAGCGCCCCCGCGATCGAACGGAAATAGCCGCTCACCAGTCTGGCCGCGGTCGCTGCCACGCCGAGCGTTAGCCAGAACAGTGCGAGGTCGAGGGCGTGGCCGTGCGGCGCATAGCCCAGGAAGGTCGCGGGCGGGACGTTAAAGCCATCGGTCGAGCCGAGCGTCTCGGTTTTCACCAGCGCGCCGTAGAGGATCATCGAAATCGCGAGGCTTAGCATGGCGAAGAAGATCTCGCGATAACGCGCCAGCAGAAAGCCGACCAGGAATGCGAGGAAGCCGGCGAGACCGGCTGAGGCCAGCACCAAGACGAACGCGTCCGACACAAAAAAGAAGCGAGCAAGCAGCGCGACCGCATAAGCACCGATCGCGTAGTAGAGCGCTTGCCCAAACGAGACGAGGCCGACCCGCCAGAGCACAACGAGTCCGAGCACGACGAGCGCATTGGCGAACGCAATCGTGGCAATCGAGATCAGCCAGGCAGGCAGTATCGGCGCCATCGCGGCCAGAAGCAGCAGCGCCGCAGCCCCGACCCATGTCGCTCCCCCGGCCATGTCAGATCGCTCTCGGTCGGGGCCGCACGAACAGGCCATAGGGGCGAAACACGAGAACGAGCGCCATGACGGCGTAGATGACAAAGAGCTCGATCTGCGGGGCGAGATGGACAGCTGCTGC
>Ga0066903_100006553_pt1 | contig 10376 bp, 7 predicted proteins | sample PanSoiMetaGPlot1_FD_67491 | JGI IMG/M metagenome (GOLD analysis project Ga0066903, IMG submission 67491) | Tropical forest soil microbial communities from Panama analyzed to predict greenhouse gas emissions - Panama Soil - Plot 1 (version 2) | ecosystem: Environmental > Terrestrial > Soil >...
AAATCGCTGCGGGCGCGGTCCCAGACCGACACGCCCGTGACATCGGAGGGAAGAAGGTCGGGAGTGAACTGCGCTCGGCGCCACCACCCGCCGATCGAACGGGCGATGGCCTTGGCGAGCGACGTCTTGCCGACGCCGGGCACGTCTTCGATGAGCAGGTGGCCCTCGGAGAACAGGCAAACGAGCGCGAGATGCACCGCTCGCCGCTTTCCCCTCAGCACCCGCTCGAGCTGTGCTGCCAGTGCGTCGAACAGATCCTTGAAGGACTGCTCGGGCCGGGGCGCCGCTTGCACGGATTTGACCTCCCAATGGGGCGGTTCGACGCGTGCGCCAACTTGCCGGCGCCTGCGATACGTCAGCTGCCGCCGCCACGCTACCGTCCGACGGACCCGATCCGAGATGCCGACGAGCCGGTGGCATGCGCAACCACGACGTTGAACAGATGCATCAACCCGATACGAGGTTTCCGGCCTTTTGGTTCAGCGTCGGCTGTGCTCTCGCCCGACGGCCGCATCTGTGGTCGACTGCACTCCGCCAGCTGACGCGGCTCTCCATGAGCCGCTGGTGGTCGCGCCCGCCATTCCTGCCGTTGCCGCCCCGCGCGTACGTGCGCTTCCGCCTCGAGACGGCTTATGGCACACACGCGACACCGCGACCGCTTGACGTGATCCGGTATCTCGAATGGTGCCGCGACACGCGGCGGGCGCGGGCTGCGTGATCGCGATCCGCCTCGGAGCCCACCGATACACTGCTGCGGCACAGGAGGTGATCCGCCGGTGGCCCGGGCGCTTCTACTCAACGCCAGCTTCGAACCGCTCTGCGTGGTTTCCTCGCGTCGGGCCGTTGTGCTGGTGCTGAAGGACAAGGCGGAGATCGTGCACCGCAACGGGGCCGAGTTCCGTTCCGAGCGCCGTTCGGTACCAGTCCCGACCGTCATTCGCCTCGTGCACTTTGTTCGCGTTCCTTTCCGCGCGACTGCGCCATTGTCGAGAAGAGCGGTGTTCGCCCGGGACGGTCACCGTTGCCAGTACTGCGGTCGTGCGGCCGAGAACCTCGATCACGTTGTGCCGCGATCCCGGAGCGGTCCGCACTCGTGGGAGAACGTCGTCGCGTCGTGCCGGTCGTGCAACGCCCGCAAGGAGGACCGGCTGCTGACCGAGTGTGGCATGGAGCTGCGCCGCACACCCAGGGCGCCCCACGCGACCCATTCCCTCATCGCGTCGGCCGGTCCGATCGATCCCGATTGGCATCAGTACCTCGGGAGCGCCGAGGCCGTCCCGGCCTGAACTTCGTCAACCCGCGTCGTCGGGCGTCACCAGCCGGCGGAAAAGACGAGCCAGTTCTTCGCGTGCTCGCTCGCGCTCGCTGCGCGCGCTCTTGCGGACCTGGGCTGCGTCCTGTTCGGCTTGGGCGAGCAGATTGGCCGCCCGCTGTTCGGCCCGAGCTCGTTCCTTCGATACGACCTGCTCGACGCGCTCGGCGGTGCGTTCGAGTCGCTTGCGCTGCTTGGCGAGCTGGCCTTCGACCGCGGCCAGACGGTCGAGCAGCCCGCCGATGATTTCCGCACGATGCGTTTCGGCTAGAGCAACCTCGCCGGCCTGTGCCCGAAGCTGACGCGCGTCGTCGTCGGCAAGGCGGCGGACGTCTTCGGCAGCCGTCAACGCCCCGCGCCGGATGGATTCCGCTTCCTGTATCGCCTGCTGGCGAAGCTGATCGGCGTCGGCCCGGGCGTGTTCGAGCACTTCGTCGGCCTCGAGTCGGGCATCCTTCGTCGGGATTGCGGCCTCCGCGAGTGACAGCGCGGTCTCGAGCTCGCGCGCCGCCCGGCTCAACACATCGACCTCGTCTTGTGCAGCTTGGAGCTTCTGCGCGAGTTCGTCTGCCCATGCGCGCGCCCGCGACGCGCTGAGCCGGAGTTCGTCGCGCTCCGCTTCGTGTTCGGCCGTTGTCGTGCGCAGCTCGGACATGAGCTCTTCGGCGCGGCGTTCGGCTTCGGCGGCACGCGACCGCTCGGCTTGGAGCAGCGCCCGGAGGGAGTCCCGTTCTTGCGTGAGCACCGCCGCTTCAGATTCACGGACGGCCTGGGCACGCTCGAGCTCGGCGGCACGCGTGTGTTCGAGCTCGATCGATTCGAGCAGATCGGCCCGTTCGCTTGATACGACGCCCAGCTCCGCTTCGACTTGGGCGAGACGAGCGCTGAGCTGCGCGCGAGACGCGTCGAGGTCGGCGCTTCGCTCGTTCTTGTCCTCCAGCTCCGCTCGCGCGTGGGCGTAGACGATCTGGATCTCGGCGATCTGAGCTTCGAGGTCACATACGCGGGTCTCGAGTTCGTTGGCCCGAGCTTGCGCGGGCTCGACGAGCGCTACCGCGTCGTCGCGTTCACGTTCGCGTGTCTGGCGCGCGGCCTCTGCCGTCGCGAGCGCGGCGCGGGCGGCGCCCAGCTCCACCTCGAGCTCGGCTATCCGCACGCTCGCGTCGGCATGCTCGGCGGCGCGTTGCGCGATCTCGTCGTCGACCGCGCGCTCGGCCGCGGCGCGCGCCGCGGCGGCGGTTCTGAGATCCGCGTGCGCCTGTTCGAGCTCTGCGTACCAACGCTCGGCGCGTGCGTCGGCTCGTTCGCGTGCCCACTCGTCATCACCATTGACCAGCTCGACCGAGTTCACGTGTGGTGTCGCGAAAGGTTGTTCCGGAAGGAGCGACACCGCACGACCTTGGGTCAACGCCCGTGCCTGCACGACGACTGACACCGGCACCTCTGGCGCGCGTGTCGCGCGTTCCGACGCGCCACTTTCAACTCGCGCAAGAAAGTCCTTGGCGGATTGGAGCGGATCACTCCCGGCCTCGATGCCGAGCTCGCCGAGCAAGACCTTGATCCTCCCGACGGTTTGGTCGCCCTCGTCGGCGCCGGCCGGCGGCTGCTTACCGTGCACCGCGGCGAACTCGTCGAAGGTCTCGAATCCGAGCCGGCCCAGTGCTTGGGCCTCGGCCGACCGCGCACGCTGCAACTCGCGTTTGGTGTTCGCGGTTGCGAGCAGTCGACTCGATCGCTTCTCGGTCTCTGCAACGCGCGCATGCAACTCCCACACCGCTCGGAGGTCGGCGTCGTCGGACATGGGCAAATCGTGCACTACCGGCGTGCTCGCGCGCTCGTCCGGCTTTTCCACACGACGCTCAACGCTCGCCGGGGGACCGGCTTCAGGTCGGGACCGTCCGAACCGCATCGACATGGCTGCCTCCGAGGAGAGTGATGGGGCCAGTGGGGCGTACGGGGAGCAAGTGGTTGACGTCGTGGAGGATTGTGTCATAAGGTGGCGGTCAGTGGTGGGAAGGGGAGGGAAGTGCTCTCCTCAGGAGAATTGGCGATCAGCAAAGGGGCCGGCCGGCGATGTTTCTCGGGGAGTTCCAGCACTCCCTGGACGCCAAGGGGCGCGTGATCCTGCCGGTCAAGTTTCGAGACCAGCTCGAGGGAGGCGCGGTCATGGCGAGGGCATTGGATGGCTGCCTCGCGGTGTATCCACCCAGCGAATTCGAGCGGCTCTCGCACAAGCTGCAGGAAGTTCGGGAGCGGGGACCGCGAGAGCGCCTGGCCGCCCGCGCTTTCTTCTCTGGTGCCGTCGAGATCACACCCGACAAGCAAGGTCGCGTTGCAGTGCCTCCGCATCTGCGCGAGTACGCGGGGCTCGAGCGCGACGTGGTCGTCAGCGGCAGCTTCGACCACATCGAAATCTGGGACGCGCAGCAGTTCCGTGAAAAAGACGCGGCGGGCATCGTCGCCATCAGCCAAGGCGAAGGGATCAACGACTTCTTGTAGAGCGTTCTTGACAAGACGGGCCGGGCTCCGGCTCCGTCTTCAACCCCTCGGCCGGCGCGGTTGTAGGCCCCTACTCCGCCCGCTTTCAGCCGTAGCCGACTCGGGGAGACAACCCGATCGGCGCCTGCCGACCGGGGGGTTGAAGACGGAATCGGCGGCAGGCGGTCCGGTGCAACGGCGAGGAGTACGACGTGGAAGCGGAGTTCTCGCATCTCCCGGTGATGGCGCGGGAGGTGGTGGAGCTTCTCTTGCCGGTGCCCGCCGGGTTGATCGTCGACTGCACGGTCGGTGGCGCAGGCCACGCGACTTTGCTGCTCGAAGAGCGACCCGACGTGCGCGTGCTCGGAATCGACCGGGATGCCGACGCCGTAGAGGTCGCTCGATTCCGGCTCGCGCGGTTCGGAACGCGAGCAGCAGTGGTGCACGGAGGATTTGAGGAGCTGGCGAGGCTCGTCGATGAACACGGCGAAGGAGACCCGGTGATGGGCATTCTGATGGATCTCGGAGTCAGCAGCCCGCAGCTCGACCGAGCCGAGCGCGGCTTCTCATACCGCTTCGACGCACCGCTCGACATGCGCATGGACGCGAAGCAGTCATTGACCGCGGCCGACATCGTCAACGGCTACGACGAAGCGCAGCTCGTCGACATCATCGGGCGCTACGGCGAAGAACGCTTTGCACGTCGGATCGCGCATGCAATCGTTGCGGCCCGTCCCCTCCACAGCACTCGCGAACTGGCTGACGTCGTGCGTGACGCGATTCCCGCGCGCGCCCGCCGCCGCGGACCGCACCCCGCGCGCCGTACCTTCCAGGCGGTGCGTATAGAGGTGAACCGAGAACTGCCGAATCTCGCCGAGGGCCTCGACGAGTCGGTGCACGTGATCGGCGAGCAGGGTCGCGTGCTCGTGCTCGCGTATCACTCGCTCGAGGACCGCATGGTCAAAGAGACCTTTTCGAGGTGGGCGGGCGAAGACACCGCGGGCGCGGTTCCCCACAAGCTCCCGGTCGTACCCCCGCGCCGCAGCCTGGTGCGGGTGCTGACTCGCAGGCCGTTGCGACCGCGCGCAGACGAAGTGGCCACCAATCCGCGTTCCGAGAGCGCACGTCTGCGCGCGGTCGAACGGTTAGGGCCGCTTCCCGACCCGCCGGACCTGCCCGACATCGTCGCATGAGTGAGTCATCGTGAGCGCGACCATCAGCCACCGGGCGAGTGCGGCGCCGGCGCGGCCGCGTCCCGCATCGCGCCCCTCGCGCCCGCCGCTGCGTGTCGCGCCCGAACTCGCGCGCCGGCGCGTGCGCGCTCGAATTCTCGTGTGGGCCGCGATCGTCGTCACTGTTGCTTCGTTGTTCGCGCTCGTGCAGTTCCACGTCATGTCTGCCCAGGCCGCCTTCACGCTGCAGAAGGTGTCGCAGGACCGCGTCAACGAGCAACGACGCTACGAGCGACTTCGAGAAGAAGTCGCGGCAAGCTCGTCGGCGCCGGCCGTGATGGCCGCGGCCCGCGCGCTGGGCATGGTGGAAGCCGGGTCGATGACGTACCTGAATGCGCCGGGCGCTGCACCGGCCCTCACTACGCCGGACACAGTTCCCGCGGCGCTCTCGCCCCAGAGCTACGACCGCACGAAGGGACATCTTGACGACAGCCCGTAAGCCGCCCGCACCACCGCGGGCTCGTCCTCGACCCCGCCCGCCCGCAACGCCGCGGGCGCGCGGGGTCGTCGACCGCGCGCGGACAGGTCGTGCCCTCCCGCCGCGCACGCCGCGTACGCCCGCCCCGGCTCCGGCTCTCCGCCGCGCCCGCCAGACTCCCCGCACTGCGGTCGCGCGTCCCGCCCGCCGCCTCGGCGTGCTCACGGCGGCCATGATCGTGGTGTTCGGTCTGCTCACTGCGCGTGTCGCGCAGCTCCAGATCTTCAGCGGAGACAAGTACCAGAAGCTCGCGGTCGAACAAGCCCTGAGAACGATTCCGCTCAGCGCCGAACGAGGAAGCATCTTCGACCGCAGTGGTCGAGATCTCGCGATGTCGATCCAGCGCACGACGATCTACGCCGACCCCACGCTGGTCGTGGATCCCGCCGGCGAAGCCGCCAAGCTCGCACCGCTCGTGCATGTTCCCGAAGCCACGTTGCTCGCCCGTCTCTCAGAGAGAGGCACGGCCGAACGGCCTCGCCGTTTCGCTTACATCGCCCGCACGGTTCCCGACAACGTCGCGCAGGCCGTGAACCAACTCGAGCTTCCGGGAATCGGCTTCGTGCCCGAGGCGGCGCGCTCGTATCCGGCCGGTACGGTCGCCGGCTCCGTCATCGGACAGGTGGGCACGGACGGCACGGGACTCGACGGCGTCGAATACCTCGACAACTCAATGCTCGCCGGCAAACCCGGCGAGCTCGTCGTGGAGCAGGACCCCAAGGGCCACGACATCCCGAACACCCAGCGGACCCGCGTCGCTGCCGAACGCGGCACCGACGTCGTCCTCTCGCTCGACGAGGACATGCAATGGGAAGCCGAGTACTCGCTGCTCGACCAGGTGAAGGCGACGGGCGCGAACGGCGGAATGGCCGTCATCCTCGACGTGAACAGCGGCGACGTGCTCGCAATGGCAAGCGTCGTGGGCTCGACGGCGACCTCGCCTGCGCGGGTCTCCGCGCCGGCCGACCACAACGCGCCGCTCACGGATCTCTTCGAACCAGGGTCGACGAACAAGCTCGTGACGATTTCGTGGGCATTGGAGCACGGCTTCGTCGCTCCCGACACCGAGTTCTCGGTCCCGTATTCGATCAGGGTCAACCCCGCGGTCCAGCCGTACTACGACGCCGAGCAGCACCTGGGCGTGCCCGGCGGTATCGAGCATTGGACGACCGCCGACATCATCCGGCATTCGTCGAACGTCGGAACGATCGAGATTGCGCAGCGTATGCACAACCAGGACATGGCTGATGCACTGCACGCGTTCGGGCTCGGCACCAAGACATCTATCGCCTGGCCCGGCCAGCCCAACGGCCTTCTGATCCCGCCGTCGCAGTACTACGCGACAGGGAAGTACTCGAGCGCCATCGGCTACGGAGTGGCCGTGACCGGCATGCAGATGCTCGACGCGTTCACCACGATCGCGAACGGCGGCGTCTCCCGCCCGCCGCGTCTCATCGACGCGACGATCGACGCACACGGCAAACGTCACAACAGTTCTGAACAGTCGGGAAGCCGCGTCGTGTCGGCGAAGACCGCGTCCACGATGACCAAGATGCTCGAAGGCGTCGTCGCGGCCGGTACGGGCGCGTGCGCCGCGATTCCTGGCTACACGGTCGCGGGCAAGACGGGCACTGCCAAGAAGGCGCTGCCGACGGGCGGTTACACGTCGGGCGCGACCATGGCGTCGTTCATCGGATTTGCACCGGCCGAGCACCCGCGTTTCGCCGCCCTCGTCGTGCTGGACGAGCGCAACCTGTCGTACGGGGGCACCGTTTCTGCGCCGGTGTTCTCCGAGATCATGCACTACGCGCTCACGCAGTACGGCGTGCCGCAGACCGATCCCGCGGGATCTCAGTTCAACCAGGCGAAGGCAACGGCCCAGGACGCCGGCAATTCGTGCGTGGTACCACACGGCCAGGCGCTCACCAATGTGCTGAACGCGCAGGCGGCGGCTGCATCGGCGCGCTCTAACACGACCTCGGGCAACGCGGCGGGGACGAGCCAAACGTCGTTGGGAACCGCCGCTAGCCTCCCGCCCAAACCGACCAACCATCCGTAGGGGGGCGCGTGCAGTTGCACGACCTCCTCGAGCCCCTCGAGGTCGCTCCCTCTGTCCTCGAGGTTCGAGGTGACGCCGCGATCGACATCCGGTCGATCACTCACGACAGCCGAACCGTCAGCGATGGAGCGTTGTTCTGTTGCATTCCCGGCGGGGAGCACGATGGCCACGCGTTCGCGGCCGCCGCCATCGCGAGTGGCGCGGTCGCTTGCCTCGTGGAGCGGCCGCTCGATCTCTGCGTAACTCAAGTGCGGGCGCGATCGGTCCGAAGCGTGTTGGGGCCGATGTGCGACACGTTCTTCTCCCACCCGAGCCGGTCGATGCGAGTGCTCGGCGTTACGGGAACCAACGGCAAGACCACGACGACCTATCTGCTCGAGGCGATTGCGACCGCCGCGGGCGACCGCACGGGCGTGGTCGGCACAACCGGCGCGCGCTTGGGCGGCGATGCGATCCCGCTGCGGCACACCACACCGGAGGCGACCGAGCTCCAGGAGCTGCTCGCCAACATGCGCGACGACGGCGCCGAGACGATCGCGATGGAAGTGTCCTCGCACGCGCTCGACCAGCACCGCGTCGACGGAACAACGTTCGCGGCGGCGTGCTTCACCAATCTCTCGCACGACCACCTCGACTACCACGGCACGGCCGATGCCTACTTCGAAGCGAAAGCGCGGTTGTTCACACCGTCGTTCACCGCGAACGCGGTCGTTGGCATCGACGACGACCGCGGCGACGAGCTCGTGGGACGGGCGCGGACGCGCGGCCTCGCAGTCACCACGTACGCGCTGGACCGCCCCGCCGACGTCACGGCCCACGGAGTGGAGTACCGCCAGGACGGGCTGCGCTTCGAGCTGCACGCGAGCGGCCATGTGCTCGACGTTCGCGCGAACTTGCTCGGGCGCTTCAATGTGCTGAACAGCCTGGCCGCGGCGGCCACCGCGTTCGCGGCCGGATTCTCGCCGGATGCGATCCGCGCCGGCCTCGGAGCGGAGGTTTCGGTACCCGGCCGAATGGAGCGGATTGACGATCCCCGCCACGACCTCAGCGTCTTCGTCGATTATGCACACACCCCGGACGCGCTCGCGGCCGCGCTGCATGCGGCGCGCGGGCTGGTGCGCGGCGATGGGCGGGTGCTGGTGGTTTTCGGTTGCGGTGGCGACCGCGACCGCGCCAAACGACCCGAGATGGGCGCGGTGGCGACTCGGCAGGCCGACATCGCGATTCTGACGTCGGACAATCCCCGTTCCGAACGACCGGAGGCCATCGCAGAAGAAGTGCTCGCAGGCGTTCCTGCGGGCAGCGACGCTCCCGACGTCGAGCTCGATCGCCGGCGCGCGATCCGTGCGGCGGTGCGCCGCGCCCGGCCGGGCGATGTGGTCATGATCGCGGGTAAGGGCCACGAGACCGGGCAGACCGCGGGTGGCGTCACACGGCCGTTCGACGACCGCGCGGTCGCGCGCGAAGAGCTGGCGGAGCGGCCGTGACGGTCACGACGGCCGACGACATCGCGCGGCGCGCCGGTGGCGAAGTCGACGGCGACCCGGCCGCGCGGGTCGACTCGTGGGCATTCGACTCGCGGGCGCTCGACCCCGGTGCGTGCTTCGTGGCGCTCCACGGCACGCGCGACGGCCACGACTTTGTCAGCAGCGCCTTCGCGGCGGGTGCGACGGTTGCCCTTGTCGCCCACGCTCCCGACGGCGTGACCCTGAGCACCGGTCGCGCGCTCGTTCGCGTCGACGACACGCTCGCAGCACTCCAGCAGATCGCGCGCAGCCTGCGGGCCGACCGGCGCGAGCTCGCCGTCGTCGCCATCGGCGGCTCGACCGGCAAGACCTCGACGAAGGATCTCGTTGCAGCCACACTCGCGCCCCTCGGCTGCCACGCGAACGCCGAGTCCTACAACAACGAGTTCGGGCTCCCGGTCACGTTGTGCAACACGCCCGCCGCGGCGCGCGTCGTGGTCACGGAGATGGGCGAGCGGTTCGCCGGTGACCTGGCGTTGCTGTGTGACATCGCCCAGCCCAACGTCGGCGTCGTCACGAATGTCGGGCTCGCCCATGCCGAATACCTCGGCGGCACCGACGGCACGATCGCGGTGCTCGCCGAATTGCTCGAGGCCCTTCCCGCCGATGGTCTCGCCGTACTGAACGCCGACGATCAGACGACGCCGGAGCTCGCTGCGCGTGCGCGGGCACGGGTCGTCACTGCCGGCTCGGCCACGCTCGCGGACTATCGCATCGACGACGTTGCTCTCGACGCGCGCCTGCGCTCATCGTTCACACTCCGGGGACAACACTTCTCGGTGCCGTTGCACGGCCGTCATCACGCCCAGAATGCGTCACTCGCGATCGCAGTTGCTCACGAACGCTTCGGTATGCCGCTCCCCGAGATCGCAGTCGCCCTGGAAGCGGCACAGCCTGCGCGGCTGCGTATGCAACTGCTCGATACCGACGACGGCATCACGATCCTCAACGACGCATACAACGCCAACCCGACCTCGATGGAAGCGGCGCTGCACGCGCTCGCCCACTTCGAAGTCGCGCCGAGCGGGCGCCGGATCGCGGTACTCGGCGACATGCGCGAGCTCGGCGACTTCCACGCCGCCGCCCACCATGCGACGGGCGAGCAGGCAGCGCAGCTCGGAATCGACCTCGTCGTCGGCGTCGGGGCCGGCGGCGCGTTGATAGCCACGGCCGCGCATTCGGGCGGTCTCGAGACGACCCTCGCGGCCGACGCGGCGGCCGCCTCGGCGCTTGTCATCGGCCTGGCGCGCCGCGGCGACGCGGTGCTCGTCAAGGCCAGCAACGCGGTGGC
>Ga0066903_100006554_pt1 | contig 10376 bp, 11 predicted proteins | sample PanSoiMetaGPlot1_FD_67491 | JGI IMG/M metagenome (GOLD analysis project Ga0066903, IMG submission 67491) | Tropical forest soil microbial communities from Panama analyzed to predict greenhouse gas emissions - Panama Soil - Plot 1 (version 2) | ecosystem: Environmental > Terrestrial > Soil >...
TACTCAATGCCGCACGCAGCTCATCTGCGCTTGAAGTTAAAAGTTCCAGAAGAAACCGGTGCTGTGGATACCGTCTCCGACATTTGGCCAACTGCGAATTGGCACGAGCGCGAGATTTACGACATGATGGGACTCAAATTCAACGGGCATCCTGATCTACGTCGCATTTTGATGTGGGAGGGCTATCCGTTCTTCCCATTGCGAAAAGATTTTCCACTGGAAGGACTACCCAGCGAAATGCCCGATGTCGCCTTCACAAAAGTAACCCCACTGGAAGGCGGGCCATTCGTGAGCGTCCCAAGCACAGCGACGTCAAAAGACCGCGAACCGCGCGCTCGCCCACCGGAGTTGTAACTTTTGCTGGAGCGGGGCTTTGGACGAAAATGCTATTTCGCTCTTCATTCCCTTATGTTGTCGTCGCTCTGTCGCTTTAGCATTGGTCTTCTGGCGATCTCGACGTTCTTAACCTCCTCTCCTCGATTGCTAGCTGATCCGGACAACGTCTTGAAGATTGCAGTGCGTCGAGACGGCAATCTTACAGCAAACGGGAAGCCAACTACGCTTGCAGAATTGGACTTCACTTGCCGTGAACTTGCCAAACAGAAGGGCGAGGTCTTGTACTATCGTGAAGCTGCGAAAGAGGACCCGCCGCCAATGGCGTTAAAGGTGTTGGAGATTGTTACGCGTTACGATTTACCGATCCGCCTCTCAAGCAAACCCGACTACTCTGACAGCATTAACGATAGGGGTGAATCCGTTCCGCGACCGTAGCTGTCGTCGACCGAATCTTGTCCCGTTGATTTCAAGCGGCTGAGATGGGTGGGGCCGTTTCAGGTTTCCGCGTGGCGGCCATTACGTCCGGACGCAAGGTTTCTTCGCGCGGAATGATCGTCGTCGTCTTTTGGCCCGGCTTCGGATAGGCAATCCGACTGTGCAACATCATCATGAGCGTGAACCGGAAGCGTTCGGCGATGATTTTCAATTCGCCAAGGGTCAGATCGCAGTCGTCCAGTTGCCGGTCGCTGATGCGCTCCTCGATCAGCTCGTTAACAAGCGTTTCGATTTTTTGCGGCGTCGGTTTCTCGAGACTCCGTGAGGCACTTTCGACGGTGTCAGCCAGACTGACGATGGCGCTTTCTTTCGTCTGCGGTTTGGGTCCGTGGTAGCGAAAACTTTCTTCCTTTACCTGTGGAATATCGTCCTCGCGCAGTTTCATGATCTTGCCGCCCGCTCGCGCATCTTCGTGCTGCTGAAGTGCGCGCTGGTAAAAATACCGGACAAGTGACGTGCCGTGATGCTCCTGGATAATATCGATGATGCGCTGGTTAAGCTTGTATTTAAGGGCGAGGTCGACGCCTTCCTTGACGTGCGCGACGATGATCAATGCGCTCATCGTCGGGGCGAGGTCATCATGGGGGTTGCGTTCGAAACTCATGTTCTCAGTGAAGTATTCCGGCTTCACCAGTTTGCCGACATCGTGGAAATAGGAGCAGACGCGACAAAGCGTTGCGTTTGCGCCGATCGCTTCCGCCGCCGCTTCGGCGAGGTTGGCCACGACCAGGCTGTGATGATATGTCCCGGGCGCTTCGATGGTCATGCGTCGCAGCAACGGATGATTGAGATCGGACGCTTCCAGCCAGGAAATGTCTGTTGTGACTTGAAACAGGTTTTCAAGGATCGGCAGCGCGCCGCCAACCAGCGTGGCAGTCAAAATTCCGTTACCGACAGCGAGGGCACTTTGCAATCCGACCATGCCCCAGTCATTGGCCGTGGGATAAAACCAATTGATCGGTCCGATCAAACCAAACGTCAGGGATAGTAGCCAGATGGCCACTCCCACTCCAAAGCCCGCGCGGACCAACTGGCCGCGCCGGCGCACCTGTAATGTGAGGGAGACCGCTGTGAATCCGCTGATCAGACTCGTTATCAGCAGCGGCGCGTCGATTGGGCCGAACAACATGCTGCTCCACAGACTTACAAAAAACGCGGAGTAAAGCCCGTGGTGGCGACCCAACAACACGCTCAACACGAGCGGCGCAAAGGCATAGGGAGTGATCAACCCCGCCATTTCTGGCCTCAAAAATCGATAGCTGCCGCTGTTACAAAGCACCAGCAGCAGTTTGGTGACGGCCAGTTGCAGCAGGATAACCCCAAAGATCAGAAGGATGCGCGAGCTTCGTGAAAAACTCTTGGGCTGGTTGATCCACAGCTGAGTAATCGCCGTGGCCAGTACCAGTAGAGCAATGATAAAATTCTTGGTTGGCTCCGGTTGCTGGCCGCTAAAAACGAGAAACGCCAGTCCACCAGCGAACACCGCAAAGATCACGACCTTAATGAAGGGCGAGTATTCCAGGTTGCGTTTCAGTTCGCTGCGCCCCCGGCGGCGCCGCATTTTTCGCGAGGCGAGGCCGCGTCTGATGAGTCTTCCGCGTTTGAAAAAATCGAACATTTTGTCTTTTACTTGCGTGGTGATGGTGCAGGCGATCGATGCTGCTGATAGGCGCTAATGATGGCGCGCACCAATTCATGCCGCACGACGTCGCGCTCGGTAAAATACACGGTAGCGATTCCTGGAACAGCCTTTAATGCCTGCAATGCTTCCACCACCCCGGAGCGCTTGTTCGCCGGTAAATCAATCTGGGTAACGTCGCCGGTCACGACGCACTTGGAGTGCAAACCAATTCGCGTCAGCAGCATGAACATCTGCTCCGTTGTAGTGTTTTGGGCTTCATCCAGAATGACAAAAGCATTGTTCAACGTCCGCCCGCGCATGTATGCCAGCGGAGCCACTTCAATGGTCTGTCGCGCGATCGCCCGCTCCATTTCCTCTGGTTCTAACATTTCACGCAAGGCATCGTAAAGCGGACGCAGGTATGGCGTAATCTTTTGTTCGAGATCACCGGGGAGAAAACCGAGCGCTTCGCCGGCTTCTACTGCGGGTCGGGTCAAAATAATACGGGCTACCTGCTCTTTCTTCAGCGCTGCAACTGCCATGGCGACGGCGAGGTAAGTTTTTCCCGTACCGGCCGGCCCAATTCCAAAAACGACGTCGTGCTTTTGAATCGCCTCAACATAAGCTCGCTGGTTTGCGCTTCGCGCAATAATCGGGGGCTTGCGTGACGAAGTAGTGATTTTGGTTGATACAACATCGCCCAGATTCTCATCGCGTTCTTCGCTCACGGCCTTGAGCGCATAATTAAACTCGTGCTTCTGAATGTCCACGCCTTGCTGGCGCGCTCTATCGAGCTGCTCAAACACCTGCTGCGCTTTGTCGACGTGGCTGGAGTCTCCTTCCAGTTTCACCCAGCCTTCGCGGGTGGTCACCTTCACACCGAGTGAATCCTCAAGGTTTTTCAAGAGTTTGATGTCATTGGCGTAGAGCGACTGCAAAGCGCGCGGGCTCTCAAACTCCAAGGTGCGAGTTTCAGTCATCGGCAATTCGGGACATCGGCATCCTTGCCGATCGCGTATTGGCTGAAAGCTAATGCCACTAACCCTACCTTAGCGGAAACCATACACCAGCGCCCAATGCGTGCGTTCTTCTGGCGATTCCTCCACGCTAACGATGATAAAGTAACTGCCGGTGGTCTTTGGAACGACGTGCGCAGCCGCAAAATGGCCTTTCTCCCAGCTGTCTGGTTCCTCAGCTAGCTTCCCATCCGAATCGTAAATATGAACCGACACCTTCGCCCGATCGACTTCGGTTCCCAGCCAGAACCAATATTCGTTTCCTTTGAACAATTGCTGTCGCACCGCCTTTTTTTCACCGGAAGCCAGGTCGCCTCCCCAGTAGTCCTCACGCACCTGAAACCCTTGTTTTACATATGGTTCCGCTGCCTGAAGAGCAAACGACTGTGCGTCATCCACCGAGGCGCAAGCCGCGCGCTGCAGGACGATGACGGCCAGAAGGATGCCGCTGCGTAAAAGACCTTTCGCGAAACGGTTCATCGAAATTTCCTAATCCCGGGTGACGATGCCGGCGCCGAGCCGCGTCGTGATCTCGTTGACCTTTTTGACTGATTCGGCAGGAATGCGCGAGCTGCCAACGTCAATGAGAGGCTTTACTTCGACCAGGGCGTCTTGAATTTGGTGAATGATCGGGAGATTAAACTCAGGCATGGCCTTCAGTCTCGTCTGAAAATAAGACAGGAGATCAGGCTGATGCAGAAGCTCGGCGCCGTCGGCGGAAAAATGCTGCTTGACCACCGAAGTCAATACTTCCGTTCCGCGCAGCCACCCGCCCAGACTGACGAGCTGCGATAATTTTTCGTCGTGCACTTCATTCATTGCCTGTTGCACGCTGTTTTGGGTGCGATCCAGCTCCTGCCGCACATTTTCCCAATTACGTTTATCTGCCGCCTCGATAATCGCCTTGGCATGTGGCGTGATCGAATTTCCGACACCAATCCCCTTCGCCAATGCCATGACGCGCTGGCCAATCTCCTTTACTGTCGGCGCGTCTTCCGCTTGCACCGCGATAAAACCATCCGCGATTACCGCCCCCAGCAGGAGCGCGATCCGCGGCCGCTCGGTGAAATTTGGTCCCTTATCGCTGCGGACGTGTTCCTTCCAATTGACCGCGCCGAGCTTGTTCAGTGCCCCGAAAATTTCGTTCGGCAATGGCACCACAACGTCTTCCACAGTCGTGGACAATTGGTTAATATTAATGTGCTGCGGAGCCTGCGCGCCATGCGCACACAAGGAAAGGCCGCAGACCACAGCTACGATGAACTTCAAATGTTTAGTAAACGGAATCATTGGGAGCTTGAATGTTGATTTCGGGTTCGTATTCAGGGTTTAATGAAGCGAACCTTAAGCAGAACCGCTGCTATACACAAATCCCTACTCTAAACATTTTGAATCGTCTTACCCAAAACACCCCATTGCCTTCGAGGCGCGGCTGCCTGCATATCTTATGGACCTAACCCGGTTAGAGCAGATCCTCGACCGCGCATCTTCGAGGCGGATCACGGTGATCGGCGACTTGATGCTCGATGAATTTGTTTGGGGAAAAGTGGGCCGCATTTCGCCGGAGGCTCCAGTACCGGTTGTGGAGGTGACCGGTGAGTCATTTTACCCCGGGGGCGCCGCCAACGTTGTGCGTAACTTGCGCGAGTTCGTGGACCGCGTCGCGATTATCGGGTTGCTGGGCAAGGATCGCAGCGGCCAGCAACTCCGGGAGTTATTGTCGGAGCAAAGGATCGATATCTCTAATGCCGTTGAAGAGGCGACGTTTCATACCATCGTTAAAACTCGCATCATTGCGCGCCATCAACAGGTTGTTCGTGTCGATCGAGAAAGATTTGTGGGACCTTCAGCGTCGCAAGTTGAAGAGGTCGTGGTCGGCGTCCGAAAGAATATTTCAGAGACCGACGCCATTATTTTCGAGGACTACGGCAAAGGCTTTTTGTCGACCGAACTGGTTTCGCAAATCGCGGATGCCGCGCGCTCAGCCGGCAAGATCGTCGCTGCGGATCCAAATCCCCGCAACCTGGTCGAGTGGCGCGGCCTGACAGTAATCAAGCCAAACCGCACCGAAGCTTTTCACGCGGCAGGTATTCCCAGCGTGGATCCGGATACCGACCCGTCCCGGGATGCGGATCTGAAGCGCACCGGCGAAACGCTGCTCAAAAAATGGGAAACAGAAAATGTCCTCATCACTCTGGGCGAACACGGCATGATGCTTTTCCAAAAGAAAGAAGCGCCGCACTACATCCCCGCCAAAGCGCAAGAGGTTTTCGATGTCTCGGGCGCGGGTGATACGGCGATCGCTCTGTTTACTCTTGGCCTCGCGTGCGGGGCGACCCCGATCGAAGCGGCGGAAATCGCCAACCATGCGAGCGCCGTCGTAGTGAGCAAGCTTGGAACAGCAACTGTCACTCGAGATGAATTGATGGCTAGTTTTCGAGGAGACGCCAAAGGTGGCTAACGAGCTGTCAGCTGCCGTTTTTATCGATCGCGACGGCACAATCATCGAGGACGCGGATTATTGTTCCCATCCAAAACAAGTGAAGATTTTGCCTGGCGTTCCCGAAGCATTACGGCGTTTAAAATCAAAGGGATTCAAACTCATTGTTATCACCAACCAAAGCGGCATCGGCCGTGGCTTTTTCACAGTTGACCAGTATCGCTCGGTTGAGTCGGAAGTTTCGCGCCTACTTGGCCATGGCTTGATCGATGCAACCTATTTTTGCCCTGACGTTCCGGGGCAGCATTCCAGTCATCGCAAGCCATCGCCTGGAATGATTTTGCAAGCCAAGCGAGAACACCGAATCGATCTGACACGTTCATTTTTTATCGGTGACAAGGAGATCGACGTTGAGTGCGGTCGCAACGCAGGTGTACGGACGATCCGGGTTCAAACCGGATTGGACCCAGACATCAGTGCCAGCGCTGCCGATTGGACTGCAACAGACTTTCCCGCCGCAGCAGAAATCATTTTAGGACAGCGATTATGACCGTCGATCTCTCGCATGAGTAAAGCTGTTGGAATTATTCCGGCTCGATGGGATTCCACACGATTCCCTGGAAAACCACTGCATTTCATTGCTGGAAAGCCACTTCTGAAACGTGTCTGGGAACGTTGCCTGCGCGCAAAAAATCTGGATTTGGTTGTCATTGCTACGGACGACATGCGGGTCGCCTCTGCAGCGTTTGAGTGGGGTGCAGAGGTCGCATTGACCTCGCGAAAGCACCGCAGCGGCACGAATCGAGTTGCTGAAGTGGCGAGGAAAACAAAGCAGTTCGCATACGTAATTAATATCCAAGGCGACGAACCGCTGATCGATCACCGTTTAATCGACAAGATTGTCCAAAAATTACGGTCGGATCGCAAAGTCGGTGTGGTGACGGCCGCCCATCCATTCGAGGATCCGGCGGACGCCTCTTCTCCACACCAGGTGAAGGTCGTTCTCGATCTTCGCGGCAACGCTCTTTATTTCTCTCGTGCGCTGATCCCGGCGCCGCGGAACCACGATTGCTCCTTGTTTCTTCGTCACCAGGGAATTTACGGATTTCGCCGCGAAACGCTTCTGCAATTTGTGGGATGGAAGCCAAGTCCGCTGGAACGCAGTGAATCGCTCGAACAATTGCGCGCACTAGAAAATGGTGTAAAAGTTCATGTGCTCGTTACTGCTACAGGATCACCTGGCGTTGACACGCCAGAAGACGCAGCGGCGCTGGAGCAAAAGCTTGCCCGCGCAAAGGGGAGGATACCCTTGTGAAATACATTTTTATCACTGGCGGTGTGATCAGTTCCCTGGGCAAAGGATTGACTGCCGCGTCGCTTGGAACGCTCCTCGAAGCACGTGGTCTGCGCGTTGTTCTCCAAAAATTTGATCCCTATCTGAACGTGGATCCCGGCACCATGAATCCCTTTCAACACGGCGAGGTCTACGTGCTGGACGACGGCGCCGAAACCGATCTCGACCTCGGGCACTATGAACGCTTCACCAATTGCGTCCTAACGCGGCACAACAATCTCACCAGCGGTCAGGTGTACGAGTCGGTTATTTTAAAGGAACGCCGAGGCGATTACCTCGGTAAAACGGTGCAGGTCATTCCGCACGTCACCGATGTAATCAAAGGACGCATCCGTGAAATTTCAGATGAAAGCAAATACGATGTGGTTATTACGGAAATCGGGGGCACAACGGGTGACATCGAAGGTTTGCCGTTTTTGGAAGCGATTCGCCAGTTCATTCTCGAAGTCGGGGCGCCAAACGTCCTCAACATGCACGTCACGCTGGTTCCCTACATTAAGGCGGCGCACGAACTAAAGACGAAACCAACTCAGCAAAGCGTAGCCAAGTTGCGCGAAATCGGTTTGCAACCGCAGGTGTTGATTTGCCGGACTGAGCGGATGCTCGATCTCGATCTGCGGCAAAAGCTCTCAATGTTCTGCAGCGTGGCGGAAAAGGCGGTAATCGAAGAACGCGACGTCGCGCACACAATTTACGAGGTGCCGTTAACGCTTCATGCGGAAGGTTTGGACCAGTTGGTGTGCGATCTTTTGGGCCTAAAGACCCAGCAGCCCAATCTCGCAGGATGGAAAAGTTTTGTTAAGCGCGTTATTAGCCCAGCGAAACAGGTGAGAATTGCCGTTATCGGCAAATACTTCGAGGTCCGGGACGCTTACAAGAGCATTTACGAATCGCTCACCCATGCTGCTGCGAGCGAAGATTGCGGAATCGATCTCGAACTCATCGACGCGGAGTCGCTGCAAGACGGCGTTAACGGCCAGTTAAAAGATGTGTCCGGTATTTTGATTCCCGGCGGTTTTGGCCTTCGCGGCGTCGAAGGAAAAATCAAGGCTGCGCGTTTTGCGCGAGAACACAAGATTCCATATCTCGGACTTTGCCTGGGAATGCAGGTGGCAACGATTGAGTTTGCGCGAAACGCCTGCTGCATCAACGGCGCGAATAGCACTGAGTTTGACAAAAATACAAAAGAACCCGTGATCTCGTTGCTGGAAGAACAGCGAGGCGTCAAAAACATGGGTGCGAGCATGCGTCTGGGCACATGGCCGACAAAAATCGCCAAAGGCACGCTCGCCGAAAAAATCTACGGCAGTGCCGAAGTGATGGAACGCCACCGTCACCGATACGAGTTCAATATGAAATATCGCGACCAGATGAATGAAAGAGGCTTCGTCATTTCCGGTACTTCACCGGACGGAACGCTGGCCGAACTGATCGAGCTTCGTGATCACCCTTATTTCGTTGGTTGCCAATATCACCCTGAATTCCAAAGCAAGCCGAACAAACCGCATCCGCTTTTCAAAGGATTCATTCAGGCGTGTCTCGAATATCAGAATCGTGCGACGCGCGCTCCAGGCGATCTAGAATCGCCGCGCCGACTCCCTGAGCAGGAACTCGTTCTGCAACAATAAGATCGAGATCAAGCTCGTCTAGCTCGCGCAAAGAACGAAACAACTTCGCAGCACCTTCTCGAAGATCCTGTGATTTGCTTAAGTGGCGGATCGCTACAAAACGCTCGGCGTTTTCGATCGGGTTCCACGCCAACAATGCGCAACGCTGGTTTGCTTTCACCGAAAAAGAATTTGCGTTATTGATCAGACGAAGCGGAGTTTTCGGCGCGTAGTGCGATGGTAACTGCCCTGGCGCGATAATTCTCTTCGGCGCCGTAATGATGTCGATCTCGGCAAACTCAGCGAGTTGTTCCGCAGTGACTGGACCGCGACGCAGGATATCGATGTTACCGTCATGCACGGCGATAATCGTCGATTCGATGCCGTGCATCGTCGGACCAGCATCAATGATCAGGGCGATGCGTCCGCCAAGTTCGAGAAAAACGTCCTGGGCAGTCGTGGGGCTGATCCGGCCGAACTGATTTGCGCTTGGCGCGGCAAGCGGTTTTTGGAACGCAGAAATGATTTCCGCGAAAACCGGATGTGAACTCATTCGCACGGCGACTGTGTCGAGCCCGGCGGTGACGATCTCAGGAACGATTGGCTGCCGATCCAGGACGAGCGTAAGCGGTCCAGGCCAGAATTGAGCGATGAGTTTTTTGATGTACGCGCGAGAGCGATTATCGATCTTTGCAACGCGCTCGAGCCAGTCTTCGCCAGGTAAATGCAGAATCAGCGGGTCGAAACGCGGTCGCTCTTTTACTTCGAAAATTTTTGCGACCGCCACAGGATTGAGCGCATCAGCCGCGAGTCCGTACACGGTTTCCGTCGGAAGCGCTACCACTTCGCCTTTGCGCAGCAGCGCAACCGCTCCGGCTGTGGCACGGGCTTCCAGTGCGCTACGACCGGCGGGATGCCGATGCCAAGAGCGGCGATCGCGGATCGCCGCTACAATCTCGGTTTTCACGTTGGCAACTTTGCGGCCAGCACGTTTTCGCTTTGTTTCTTCCGAAATGCTTCCAATTTTTTCTGAATCGCTTCGTCAGAAGTGGCCAGAATGGCACCGGCGAGGAGGGCAGCGTTTTTGGCGCCGGCTTCGCCGATAGCCAGCGTCCCCACCGGGATCCCACCAGGCATTTGTGCAGTCGAAAGAAGCGAATCGAGTCCCTGCAACTTCGATTGAATTGGCACTCCTAAAACCGGGAGCCACGTATGTGCGGCGATGACTCCGGCCAAATGCGCCGCACCACCTGCGCCGGCGATGACGACGCGCAGCCCCCGCGCTGCCGCATTGCGCGCGAACTCAGCGGTCGCGTCCGGGGTTCGATGTGCGGAGAGAACGCGCGCCTCGTTAGGCACGCCCAACTCATGGAGCGTCTCGACGGCATGACGCATCGTTTCCCAATCGGATTTACTGCCCATGATCACAGCAACTAATGGCTTCAACTCAGACATGGGCAGATTTTAGAGCCATTCTGTGAAACGCCAAGTGGCATTGGCATCCCGT
>Ga0066903_100006555_pt1 | contig 10376 bp, 10 predicted proteins | sample PanSoiMetaGPlot1_FD_67491 | JGI IMG/M metagenome (GOLD analysis project Ga0066903, IMG submission 67491) | Tropical forest soil microbial communities from Panama analyzed to predict greenhouse gas emissions - Panama Soil - Plot 1 (version 2) | ecosystem: Environmental > Terrestrial > Soil >...
TCCCGAGGAATCGCCTACCAGCGGCTGCTGAAGACCTGCGAGGTCTGCTCTCGCTACACCATCGCCTTCGGTGGAGGGAACGTCACCGTCGCCGGATCCTGCCAGATCCCCGACGTCAGCCCCGACGACGGTCGCGAGGCGGACCACCGAACGAAGCTCGGCGACACGAGCAAGCTCAGCCAGCGGTTCGTCGACCAGAAGCTGGTCCAGGACTTTCGCGCCGACGAGGGCGCCCGCAAGGTCATCTGGACACTCCTGCCCGACGGCGACACCTTGCACGCGCAGGTCATCATCACGAGCAAGCACCTGCCACGGCCCGTCGACTACACGCTCACCTACCGCCGGAGAGCCGTCCCGCCTCCGCCCTCCCCCGATGCCGGGACCGGCCCGTGACTGCGATCAGGGAAGGACGAGGTTTCGGGTGCGGTTGCCGAGGATCGCGACCGCCGTCCGCCGCGGGAGCACCCGCCGCATCAGGAACGACGCGAACCGATTGAACGCGCCGGGAATCATCACCCCGGTCCGGCCGAGCTTCTCCAGCGCCTCCTCCACCACCTGGGCCGGCTCGATCATCCCGGGCTCGCCAGCTGGCGACGCCTTCTTGAAGCCGGGGGTGAGCGTCGCTCCTGCGGCGCAGGCGAGGACGTCGACCCCCCGGGCTCGCAGCTCGAACCACAGGCCTTCCGCGAGAACCAGGTTGAACGCCTTGGTCGCTCCATAGGTGGTGATGAACGGGCTGCCGTTGAAGGCGGTGAGCGAAGACATCAGGACCAGGCCACCGCGCCCGCGCGCGGCCATCCGCTTCCCCAGGACGTGCGCCATCGTGAGCGGTCCACGGCAGTTCACCTCGATGCTGCGCAGCTGGTCCTCCAGCGCCAGCTCCAGGAATTGCCCACGGGGCGCGTGCGCGGCATTGAAGACCGCGAAGCCGACGTCGACGTCGGCGGCGATCCGCTCGAGCTCTTGTCCGAAATTCGTGCTCGCGAGATCGAACGGGACGGTCCGGACCTCCACCCCGCGCTTCGCCCGGATCGAGCTGGCGGTGGTCTCGAGGACCTCCGGCCGGCGAGAGATGAGCACGAGGTGCAGCCCGCGCGCAGCGAGCGCCTCGGCCCAGGCGGCCCCCAGCCCTTCCGAGGCGCCGGCCACGACCGCCCAGCTTCCGTACCTGCGCGCGAAGACCTCGTCGATCATCGGAGTCCTCAGTACAGGAAGGGGACGATGCGCCAGCGCACCCGCGCGCAGTAGGTCGTCCAGAGCGGGCCGTACTTTTCGGCGCAGCGCCGGTCGTCGTCGAGCTGCCGCGGCACCAGCAGTGCCACGTAGTAGAGCGGGTAGAGCCACGGGCCGAGGACTTCCGGATGGCCCAGGCTCAGCGTCAGCGCCGTGGCCATGAGCAACTCGCCCAGGTAGTTGACGTGACGGGACAGGCCCCAGAAGCCGCTGACCAGCACCCTGCCCTCGAGCGCCTCGGGAGCGATCAGCCCGAAGGCCTTCCTCTCCGGCTCGCGCTTGAACCAGTACTTCTGCAGATTCGCTCCCCGAGCGAGCACCCAGCCGGCGAAGAAGACCATCGCAATCAGCGCGTAGGCCCAGCCTGGCCAGTGCGGGTCGGGGAGCTCGGCGGTGGTCCACAGGCCCACGGCGTAGAAGAACGGGTAGAAGCAGAAGCACCCCCATCCGAGCTTGAAGCCCACCCGTTCGGCGACGAAGTCGTAGGTGTAAAGGTGCACGCGCTCGAAGGCGAGGTACTCCGCGAGGAAGAAGCTGAAGAGCGCCAGGTAGAGCAACACCCCGGGTGACGGGTCCGCGGCCTGCACCCGGAAGTGATGCGCTCCGAACGACAGGAGGTTCAGCTCGAGCATCACCGCTCCGAACAGGTAGAGGTACATCTTTGCGTCGACCCGGCCGTCGAGCCAGTGCGGCTGCTCCACCCGCCCGAGGTACAGCTCCTTGCCGAGACTCCAGCCCGGGACCTTCGGCGCCGGCAGCACGACCACCAGGGTGAAGAGCGCGCCCAGCACGCAGGCGCCGGCCACCATCGCCCAGCGGTGGACGTAGAACGCGTCCCAGGCGAGCCATCCCGCACGGCAGAGGGCGATCCAGATCCCCACGCTCACTGCGAAGACGAGCGGGCCGTTGAGCCGGTAACGAAGCGGAACGCCCCGGGCATCGCGCACGTATCCCTCGACCTGGCGTGCCGGAAGCGCTGCGTGCAGCGCGAACACGCCACCGGCGACGACGGCGGGCCAGGCGAACGCGGGCAACACGCGCCGCACGCTAGCAGCCGCGGCGCCTCAGCGGTCCTCGAAGTTCGCGGGAAGCGGGCGCCGCCCTCAGCGAACGAAGTCGGTGATGGCCTGCACGAAGAGGTCCGGCTGATCCACGAAGGTCATGTGTCCGGAGTTTGGAAGCACGACCAGCTTCGAGCCCGCGATCCTGGCGTTCATCTCGCGGGACATCGCCGGGTCGGACTGGTCGTGGTCGCCCACCAGGATGAGCGTCGGTACCTTGATCTCCTGCAACCGGTCCAGATACTCGACCTCCCTGAGATTGCCATCCACCACGAACTCCCCGTGGGATCCCCACATCGCGCGGTAGAGCTCCCACGAATAGCTCGTGTTGCTGAGCACCGGGTCGTAGTTGGCGTCCGGACGGGCTCCGTAGAGCGCGGGGAAGTAGCCGTTGCCCCAGGCCAGCTTGGCGTATTCCTCCGGATAGCGGCCGTGCTCCCAGATCTCCCCCTTGCCGAAGAGGCCGGCCTTCTCCAGAGCCTCGAGCCGCGCCCGCTTGTCCGCAGGCATCGCCTGCTTGATGCGCGCCAGCACCTCGTTGAACCGCTTGGTGCTGGCGAACGTGCTGCCCAGGATCAGGTGACTGAGGTTCGCCTGGTACTTGAACGCGTAGGCCTGCACGACCACGCCTCCGTAGGAGTGGCCGAGGAGCGCGATCTTCCCGAGCTGCAGCGCCGATCGGACCGCCTCGACGTCGTCGGCCATCTTCTCCACCGTGTACTGGCTCGGGTCCTCCAGCCGGGGCGAGCGGCCGGAGCCACGCTCGTCGACGAACACCAGCCGGTAGCGCGAGGCGAGGCGGTAGAGCTGGGGCAGGAGGTAGTCGTGCGAGGCACCCGGTCCACCGTGAACCACGACCAGCGGTGGACCATGCCCGACCGCCTTGAAGTAGAGGAGCACGCCTCCGTTGTCGACGAACCCCTCCTCGATCGGTAGCACCGAGGGCCGGACGGCGGGAGCGGGAGTGGCGCAGGCGGCCAGCACTGGCACCAGGGCGAGGACGGCCAGCATCGATGGACGAGCGGTCATGAGCGCACGCTACCAGCGTGGCGCACGTTCCTCGCGCCCATCGGGCTTGACAGATTCGCCCGGTCGCGCCCGTTCGTCGCAGATCCGAGGCGACTCGCGGATTACCCCCTTGCCTCGTCCACCGCGGCCGGATAACGCCGCGCCCAATGCCCAACTCTCCACGACTCCTGCCACTCGCGTGCGCGCTGGCCGCATGCGCGGGCGCCCAGACCTCGCCGCCGGCGGCCACCGCCACCGCCTCGCCCCCCGCCGCCGCGCCCTCCGCCGAGGCCAGTGGGCCGGGGGCGCTCGACCTCGGAGCGATGGACCGTTCGGTTCGCCCGGGCGACGACTTCTTCTCCTATGCCAACGGCAAGTGGTTCCAGACCACCGAGATCCCGCCCGACCGCGTCTACTGGGGTGCGGCCGGCGAGCTCGACGAGCGGGTGCGGGCACAGACCCGGCAGATTCTCGAGGCCGCGGCCAGCTCGAGCGCCGCACCGGGGTCGCTGGAGCGAAAGGTGGGCGACTTCTACGCCTCGGCGCTGGACGAGGCGGCGATGGAGTCGAAGGGGCTTTCTCCCCTCCACCCCGCGCTGTCTCGGATCTCGGCGGTGAAGACCCGGGGCGATCTCGCGACTTACCTCGGCGACGAGCTGCGCGCCGACGTCGACGCAATCGACTGCACGAGCTTCCAGACCTCCCGGCTCTTCGGTCTCTGGGTGGCGCCGGATCTGAACGAGCCGGCACGGAGCGCGCCCTACCTCCTCCAGGGGGGCATCGGCCTTCCCGACCGCGAGTACTACCTCTCGTCCGTGCCGAAGATGGTCGAGACGCGGGAGAAGTACCGGGCCCACATCGAGGCGATCTTCCGACTGGCAGGCATCGCGGACCCGGCCACCCGGGCGGGGCGCGTCTTCGCCCTGGAGACGAAGATCGCGCAAGCCCACGCGACCCGCCTCGAGTCGCTGGAGGTCAAGAACGCCAACCCCTGGCCCCGAAGCGAGTGGAAACGCCGCGCGCCGGGCCTCGACTGGAATCGCTTCTTCACCGCGGCCGGGCTGGCCGATCAGCCGGTGATCATCGCCTGGCACCCGAAGGCCATCGCCGGGCTCTCCGCGCTTGCGGTGAAAGAGCCGATCCAGAGCTGGAAGGACTGGGCGACGTTCCACGCCATCGATCGCCGGTCTTCCTTCCTCAGCAAGGCGTTCCAGGACGAGGCCTTTGCCTTCTACGGACGGGTCCTCGGCGGGGCAACAGAACAGGCACCGCGCTGGAAGCGGGCACAGAACACCCTCGACTCGTTCTTCGGCGAGGCGGTCGGCCGGCTCTACGTCGAGCGGTACTTCCCGCCCGAGGCCAAGGCCAAGGTGTCTCGGATGGTGAGGAGCATCGCCGAGGCATTCAGCAAACGCATCGACTCGCTCGACTGGATGGCGCCGTCGACCAAGGCGCAGGCCAAGGCGAAGGTCGAGGTGCTCTACGTCGGGGTTGGCTATCCCGACCGCTGGTCGGACTGGTCGGGACTGAAGGTCGACCGCGGGGACCTGGTGGGGAACGTCGACCGCGCCGTGCGATGGCACCTCCGGCAGCGCCTGGCCGAGCTGGGCAAGCCGGTGGACCGGACCGAGTGGTGCATGCTCCCGCACGTGATCAACGCGGTGAACTTGCCCATGCGCAACGCGCTGAGCTTCCCCGCCGCCATCCTCCAGCCGCCGTACTTCGATCCCGACGCACCGGCCTCGGTGAACTACGGCTCCATCGGCGGGACCATCGGGCACGAGATCAGCCACAGCTTCGACGATCAGGGCGCGCTGTTCGACGCCACGGGGAAGCTCGAGAACTGGTGGACGAAAGCGGACTTCGCGCACTTCGAAGCCTCGGGCGTCCAGCTGGCCACGCAGTTCGACGCCTACCAGCCGTTCCCGGAGCTCCACGTCAACGGAAGGCAGACGCTGAGCGAGAACATCGCCGACCTCGCCGGGCTCTCCGCCGCGCACGATGCCTGGCAGGCGTCGCTCGGAGGCGCGCCCGCTCCGGTGGTCCAGGGATTCACCGGCGAGCAGCAGTTCTTCATCGGCTACGCCCAGTCGTGGCGGACGAAGTTCCGTGAGCCGGTCCTCCGCATGCTGGTGGTGAGTGACGGCCACGCACCGGACGCCTACCGCGCCCAGACGGTGCGGAACCTCGATGCCTGGTACACGGCCTTCGACGTGCGGCCCGGACAGGCGCTCTACCTCGCGCCGAAGGATCGCGTCCGGGTGTGGTGAGCCCTCAGCGCCCCGGTGCAATGGACGTCGCCCAGTGCGGCGCCGTTCCGAACCGCTCCGGGTCGAAAAGCGCGGCGGGGAGCTCGACTCCGGCCTTCCAGTCCCGGTAGTCCTCGGCCTGGACCAGCTTCCCCTCGACCAGAAACTCGCAGCGCGTCCCGAGCCAGGCCCCTGCCAGCGGCACGAACCGCTCGATGCGGACGTCCATCATCGGCGCACCCGGGATGGGCGGGAGCAGCGCTCGGACGACGACTTTGCGCTCGACGTCCACCCAGATCTGCGGGGAGCGGAGATCGGAGGACGACGTCGCTCCGAGGATCCACACCGGACGGTTCTCCCACTTTCCGGTCACCACCGCGCGGTTCAGGTCGACACCGGTGGGGGCGAGCTCGGTCACGGTTCGGTCGACAGGCTGGAGGTAGACGCTTTCGATCAGCAGAAGCAGCGCGTTGCCGCCCTTGCGTGATTCGCTCTGCTTGCCCGCGGTGAATCTCCGCGTCTCGCTCGCCGTGTAGATGACCCCGTTGCCCGCCCGAGGTTCGCCGGTGTCGATCCGGAGCTGCGTGCCCCCAGCGTCGGTGTGGCGGAGGCTCTCGTACCAGACCTCGACCGTCTCCTTTCCGTCGGCGCCACGCTTCCGGGTCTCTTGGACGAAGGTCAGCGTCGTGTACCAGCGCCCCTCGTAGGCGGTCCGCATCGCCTCGAGCGCCACACGGCCGTTCGCGGGAACGGAGGGGGCAGCTGCGCTGGAGGACGGGACCGACCCGAGCGCGACGAATCCCCAGAGCACGGCTCGGTGCAGCGGCGAGCCCGACGGTGTCGAGTCACCAGGGCGCTGGAAGGGCATGGGCCGAGGATGGCCCATCCCGCTTTGGAACGAACCCAGCCGGCGGAGAAATCCCGGCCGCTGGCTGCGCCGACCATCCGGAGCTCGACCGGGCGGTTCAGGCGCCTCCCGCCGCAGCCCCCGCGCCAACTTGAACGCGCCGGAGCGCGAGCGCGAACAGCGCCCCGAGCACCACGTGGACGACGATCGACGGCGCTCCCTGCGGGGGAAAGATTCCCAGAGCAAGCGCCCGGATGGCGACACCCAGCGACAACAGTTGGACCACCAGGTTGCCCACCAGCACCGCTCGGAGCGCCGTGGGATCGACCGTGCCCCGGGCGAGGAAATTGATGACTCCGAGGCCCACCAGGATGGCTCCCTGGGCCTGGGCGACGGCAGCGATCTTGTCGGTCACCACGACGCCAATGGGTGCAAAGAAGGGCCCCGGCGCGAACAGGAGCATCGCTCCGAAGATCCAGGCCAGCACCGCTCCGATGGTGAGGGCCCAGCGTGTCATTGCCGCCCCGGCATCGTGGGCATCGGGAGAAGCTCAAGAACCTCGATGGCCGCTCCGGGTGCGTGGAAGTGCGGGTGGCCCTCGAAGAGCCGCTCGACCTCCTCCCGCGAGGCGGCCTGGACGATCGAATACCCGGTGACCTTTCCCGCCGTTCCTGCTGCTCCGCCTTTCAGCGAGAAGGGCGCACCGAGCGGGCCGCCGCCATCCGAGATTGCGGTGCCGGCCTTCTGCATCCACTTCGTCCAGAGGTCGAAGCCGGCCTTCATCCGTTCGGGCGGCCCCTTCATCTGCTCCAGTGCCGGGATCGACGACTGATACAGGACGAGGAACTTCTTCATCGGCGTGCCTCCTGGATCGGTGCGCTGGATACGCCGCCGGGTGGCCCCGCTCAAGATGGCCGATGAGACATTGGATGGGTATGTTCATGCCATGCGGGTCCAGGTCCTAGTGCTACGGGACTGCACCACCTTCGTCCCGGTCGGGTACGCGGACCTGCTCCGGAAGTCGGTCGCCCTCGCCGCGAGCCTGCCGCTCTCGCGTCCTCCGCCCCAGATCCGGGTCTCGCTCGTCTCTGCAGGGACGCGCCGGGAGGTGCTCGGGGCGGGCGGCGTTCGGGTGGTGTGTGATTCGGTCCTCTCCCGCACCGAACGCGCCGATCTGGTGCTGGTCCCGGCGCTCGACCCGGACGTGCTCTCCCATCTGGAGCTGAACAGAGCAGTGGTCCCATGGCTTCGCCGCGCCTTCCTTGGTGGCTCGGTCATCGCCAGCGCCTGCACGGGGGCGTTCCTCCTGGGAGAGGCGGGCATCCTCGACGGGAGGTCGGCGACGACGCACTGGGCGTTCCAGCCTCTCTTTCGCGAACGCTATCCTCGGGTGCGCCTCCATCCCGAGGCGATCGTGGTGGACCAGGGCCGAGTGATCACCGCCGGAGGTGCGACCTCGTTTCTCAGCCTCGCCCTCTACCTCGTCGAGCGGTTCCTGGGTCCCGAAGTCGCCCGAGCCGCCTCCCGGATGTTCCTGGTGGACGTGAACAAGTCGCCGCAGAGCGCTTACGCGATGTTCGCCACCCAGAAGACGCATGGCGACGAAGCGATCCTCCGCGCACAGGATCTCCTCGAGAGCGACCTCGCGGACTCTCCCTCCGTCCCCGAGCTGGCGCGGCGAGTGGCGATGAGCCCGCGAAACTTCGTCCGGCGCTTCCAGCGCGCCACCGGGAACTCGCCTCGGGACTACATCCAACGCCTGCGGATCGAGGCGGCGAAGCGCGGACTCGAGGGAGGGCCGCGGCCGCTGAGCGTGATCGCTGGTGCCGTCGGCTACCGTGACGTGGTGGCCTTCCGGCGACTCTTCCACCGATGGACCGGTCTGACGCCGTCGGAGTACCGGACCCGGTACGGGCCGCGCACTCCACCAGCGTTGGTGAAGCGGGCCGGGAGCCGCGCGCGCTGAGTCGCCCGCGGGCCGTCAACGGCAGCTCGGCGACGCCGGTCATCCAGTGAGGTGACCTCCGCGAGGGTCTGCTCCTCAACCATCCGCGCGGGGCGACGCGACCCGGGTCCGCAACACAATCCGGAAGCAGTGTCCGCCAGGTGAGCTCGATGGGTTTCGTTCCCTCGAGTCTCGGGAGGCGGAAATGAAACTTGTCCTGATTGCGGCGTTGCTCGTTGTGGGTGGGGCCATCGTGGCCTGCAGCAACGAAGAATCCCAAGCTCAGCCGAAGATCTTCAACATCAACCTCTCGGCAGCAAACGAGACGCCTCCCTGCGCCGACGCGGGAACGAGCGCGGCCGGGACGGCGAAGGTGACGATTCCACCCGACAACGGGTCCGTGGTCGTCGACGTGACCTACTCCGGTCTCTCGGGACCGGTGACCGCCAGCCACATCCACTCGGGCACGGCCTCCGCGCCCGGACCGGTGGTGCTGCCGTTCAGCGCTCCCCTCGACTCGCCGTTCTCCAAGACGGTCACCGCATCGGACTATCTCGCGGCCCCCGGGGCTCCGGCCGACTTCGCCACCTTCGTCACGGCGCTCAAGGCGGGCGGGGCAGGCTACGTGAACCTGCACACCGGGGAATGCAAGCCGGGCGAGATCCGCGGCGAGGTCGAGTGAACGCCCATTGACGCGTCCGGGACTTCGCCGGAGGTCACTTCTGCAGCGAGGCCTTGACCGACATCGGGATCTTGAGGGCGGCCGAGATCGGGCAACCGGACTTGGCTCCCTCGGCGGCCTTCGCGAAACCGGCGGCATCGATGCCGGGGACCCAGCCCTGGACCTCGAGGGCCGACGAGCGAACCTCGAAGCCCCCGCCCTGCTTCGGGCCAAACTCCACCACGCAGCTCGTCTGGAGACGTGTCGCCGGGTGCCCCGCCTGCGCGAGCGCATGGGAGAGGGCCATCGAGAAACAGCTCGCGTGCGATGCAGCGAGCAGCTCCTCCGGCGTGGTCGCGCCGGCCACACCCTCGGTCCGTGCTTTCCAGGTCAGCTTCGCGTCCTTGAAGATCCCGCTCCCTGCGCTGGTCTTCCCCTGACCGCTCATGAGATCGCCCTGCCACTCCGCGGTCGATCGGCTCTGCATGACGTTCACCTCCGTGGTTGTGGGCTGATCTGCCCCGGCTCGCTGCCCCATGCAACGGGCGCAGGGTCGGGCCGACTCATGCCAGACTGCCCACCGTTTCAACGGCCATGGAAGGGCACGTTCGACGCTTGATGAAGCGACCTCCACCTCCGAGCTCGATCGGATGATCTCGGTCCCCTCGGCAACAGCCCGATGACGCCCGGCGAGATCTCCTGGCTCGCGCTGGCCGTGGTCGGCATCGCCTACGCCGCCGTCTCCACCTGGGCCACGGCGCGGATCGTCCGCTCCATTCCGGTGCTCCTCGAGGATTCCTCTCCTTCGCCGCCGCGCTGGGCCCCGGTCTCGCTCATCGTCCCGGCGCGTGACGAGGCGGAGACGCTGGGACCGGCGATCCGGAGCCGTCTCGCCGAGGGCTACCCGGCGCTCCAGGTCGTTCTCGTGGACGATCGCTCGACAGACGGGACCGGCGAGGTGGTGGATGCCATCGCCGCGGAGGATCCCCGAGTTCGCGCGGTGCATCTCGAGGCCCTGCCCTCGGGCTGGCTGGGCAAGCTCCACGCCTTGCGCGAGGGACTGCGCCTGGCGACCGGTGAGTGGCTGCTCTTCAGCGACGCCGATGTCCACCTCGCGCCCGGCACACTCCAGCGGGCGGTGGCCTACGCCGAGGCACGGGGCCTCGACCACCTCTCGATCCTCCCCCAGCTTCGCCCGGTCGGCTGGGTCGTCGATGCGGCCCTCGCCTCCTTCTCTCGCACCGGGCTGGTGTTCGGCCGAGTCTGGCTGGTCTCGGACCCGAAGTCGACCGTGGGCGGCAGCGTCGGCGCATTCGGGCTCGTCCGCCGTTCCGCGCTCGACCGCACCCCGGGCATCGAGCACCTCCGGCTG
>Ga0066903_100006556_pt1 | contig 10375 bp, 6 predicted proteins | sample PanSoiMetaGPlot1_FD_67491 | JGI IMG/M metagenome (GOLD analysis project Ga0066903, IMG submission 67491) | Tropical forest soil microbial communities from Panama analyzed to predict greenhouse gas emissions - Panama Soil - Plot 1 (version 2) | ecosystem: Environmental > Terrestrial > Soil >...
ACGAGCGGGCCGTTGGCCTTCTTCCAGGCGTCGATCCCGCCCTGGATGTGGATCGTGGCGGAAAGGCCGGCCTGATGCGCCGCCTCGACCGCCATTGCTGAGCGTTCGCCGAAGGCGCAATAGAACACGATGCGCTTGCCGGTTGCCGCCGCCAGCTCGTGAAGCATTCCGCCGGGCCGGATGTTCTCGGCGAGGTCCGGGTAAGGCGCGTGCAGCGCGCCCGGGATGCTGCCGTGCTTCTCGCGCTCGCGGCGCTCGCGCAGATCAATCATCGCCACGTCGGTGCGGCCCAGCAGCGCCAGCGCCTGCTCGGCGCTCACCGCCCAGCCGCGCCTGGCGATCTCCTCCTGCGCGAGCCCGACCCGCAGGTTGGCCGGGACCGCAACGTCCATCATCTTGGGATTGGGTAGATGCAGGTTGTTCATCAGGTCCACGTATTCGTCGACCGATTTGACCTGAAGCCGGGGATTGAAGGCCTTCTCCTCACCGATGGTGCTCACGGTGTCGCCCTTGTAATCGTGGGCGGGGAACACCAGCGTCTCGTCGGGCAGTTTGAGCAGCCGGCCGAAGAGCGATTCGTACTGGGCGCGCGCATCGCCGTTCTGGAAATCCGTGCGCCCGGTGCCGCGGATCAGCAGCGTATCGCCGGTGAACACCCGATCGCCCATCAGGAAGCTGTAGGAATCGTCGGTATGGCCGGGCGTGTAGAGCACCTCGAGGCCCAAACCCTCGACATGGAGCTGATCGCCGTCGGCGACCCGCATCGAGACCACATCGACCTTGCTCTGCTCGCCCATCACCGTGATGCAATGGGTGCGGTCACGCAACGCCCCGAGCCCCGTGATGTGGTCGGCGTGAAGATGCGTGTCGACCGCCTTCACGAGGCGTAGATCGAGCTCGCGGACGAGCTGGATGTAGCGGTCGACCTTCTCGAGCACGGGGTCGATGATCATCGCCTCGCCGCCCCGGCGGCTGGCGATGAGATAGCTGTAGGTGGAGGAGACGCCGTCGAACAGCTGGCGAAAGATCATGGCACGCTCCCGGATGCGGGAAGTTCGTACCTAAATTCCGGCAAAAGCAAGTGTCGGAATGGCGCGGCTACCCGGGACCCGAACCAACGGCGCCAGACCGGCATTTCCGGGCCGATTTCAACCGATCTGCCTCGTGACAAAGCCGAAACGCTGTGGTTCTTGCCGAACCGACCGGCCCGGCCGGGCGATTCTCAGAGGCTTTGATGCTTGCGTTCGGCGTTCGGCCCGCAAAAAACCATGCCTAGGACCTGCCTGACGATTGCACTAGCGGCGGGCGAGGGCACGCGCATGCGCTCCGCCCGCCCCAAGGCGCTGCACGCGATTGCAGGCCGGTCGCTCCTCGCCCATGTGCTCGCGGCCGTCCGTTCCGCGCGCGATTCCACGATCGCCGTTGTGATCGGTCCGGGCGATGACGCGGTAGCGCAGGAAGTCGGCCGACTGGCGCCGAGGGCCAGAATTTTCGTCCAGAACGAGCGGCTGGGAACCGCGCATGCAGCGCTGGCTGCGCGCGGGGCGATTACCGCGGGCTATGACGACGTTCTCGTGGTCTTTGCCGATACGCCGTTGGTTCGCCGAGAGACGCTCGATCGGCTGCGCGGCGCCATTGCCGATGGCGCTGCGATTGCCGCGCTCGGCTTTCGGGCAGCAGATCCCGCCGGCTACGGCCGGATGGTGGTTAAGTCCGGAACGCTCCTCACCATCCGGGAAGAGAAGGACGCAAGCCCCGCCGAGCGCGAGATTACCCTATGCAATGCCGGCCTGATGGCGCTCGACGGCAAGCTAACCTTGAAAATCCTCGAGGCCATCGGGGATAACAACGCCAAGCGCGAGTATTACTTGAGCGATGCGGTCGAGGTCGCCCGAAACATGGGGCTCAAGACCGTGGCGCTGGAAGCCGAGGAGGACGAGGTGCGCGGAATCAACACGCGGGCTCAGCTTGCGGAGGCCGAGGCCACCCTGCAACAGCGGCTGCGGTCGGCGGCGCTGGAAGCCGGCGTAACCATGGTGGCGCCGGAAACCGTCTTCCTCGCGGCCGACACGGTGCTCGGCCGCGATGTCACGATTGAGCCGCACGTGGTGTTCGGCCCGGGAGTGGTCGTGGAGGAGGGCGCCGTCATTCATGCATTTTCGCATCTAGAGGGGGCGCACGTCGGGAAGGGCGCATCGGTCGGGCCATTCGCCCGGCTGAGACCCGGCACCGAGATCGGTGCCAAGGCGAAGATCGGGAACTTCGTCGAGGTCAAGGCGTCCGTGGTCGAGGCGGGCGCAAAGGCGAATCATCTCAGCTACTTGGGCGATTCCCGGGTCGGGGAGGGCGCCAACATCGGGGCCGGGACCATCACCTGCAATTACGACGGCATGGCCAAGCATCGCACCGACATCGGCAAGGGCGCCTTCATCGGCTCGAACTCGGCGCTGGTGGCCCCGGTCGCGATCGGGGACGAGGCCTATATCGGGTCGGGCTCGGTGATCACCCGCGACGTGCCCGCGGGCGCGCTCGCGATCGCGCGAGGCAAGCAGGTGGTCAAGGAAGGCTGGACCGAGCGGATGCGCAAGCTCGGCTCCCTGCTCAAACGGCGGCGGAGCGACTAGGGCCGAGCCGCGTTACCATGGCGCGTTAAGGTTAAGCCTGACATACGCCGACACGCATTGTGATTTCTGGGCCCCATTAGCGGCATCTAAACATCGGGTGCGGCATGCGTCGGGGCAGAACTCAGCGGGGACCGTCGCTTCATGTGCGGCATCGTCGGAATTCTGGGGCGGGAGCCGGTCGCAGGGCATCTCCTCGATGCGCTCAAACGGCTCGAGTACCGCGGCTATGATTCCGCTGGTGTAGCTACCCTCGAAGGCGGGCATCTCAGGCGCTGCCGCGCCGAGGGCAAGCTGCAGAACCTCGAGACGCGGCTTGCCCGGGAGCCGTTGAGCGGCCGGATCGGGATCGCGCACACGCGATGGGCGACCCACGGTCGGCCGAACGAGACCAACGCGCATCCCCATGCGACCGAGAGCGTCGCCGTCGTCCACAACGGCATCATCGAGAATTTCCGCGAACTGCGCGAGGAGCTCGGCGCGAAGGGCGCGCAGTTCAAGACCGACACCGATACGGAAGTCGTCGCCCATCTCGTGAGCGAGGAGATGAAGCAGGGCCGCGGCCCGCTCGAGGCGGTCGCGGCAGCGCTGCCGCGGCTGCACGGCGCCTTCGCACTCGCGTTCCTGTTCGATGGCGAGGAGGATCTTTTGATCGGCGCCCGCAAGGGCCCGCCGCTCGCGGTCGGGTACGGCAAGGGCGAGATGTATCTCGGCTCGGATGCCATCGCGCTCGCCCCGTTTACGGATTCGATCAGCTACCTCGAGGACGGCGACTGGGCGGTGGTTCGCCGCGGCGGCGTCGAGATCCGCGATGCGTCGGGCCGGGTGGTCAAGCGCCCGGTACTCCGGTCCGCGGCCGCGGCCTTCCTGCTCGACAAGGGCAATTACCGGCATTTCATGGCCAAGGAGATCCACGAGCAGCCGGAGGTCGTCGGTCACACGCTCGCGCACTACCTCGACATGAGCGCCGAGCGCATCGAGCTTCCCGAGACGCTCCCGTTCGATTTCCAAAAAATCGAGCGCCTGTCGATCTCCGCGTGCGGCACGGCTTATTACGCCGCGCTCGTCGCCAAATACTGGTTCGAACGCTTCGCGCATCTGCCGGCGGACGTCGATATCGCCTCGGAGTTTCGCTACCGCACACCGCCGCTGCGCGCCGGCGATCTTGCGATCTTCGTCTCCCAGTCCGGGGAGACGGCGGACACGCTCGCCTCGCTGCGCTACGCGCGCGAAGCGCGCCAGCACGTGCTCTCGGTCCTCAACGTGCCGGGCTCGACCATGGCGCGCGAGAGCGACGTGGTGATCCCGACCCTGGCGGGGCCCGAAATCGGGGTCGCCTCGACCAAGGCGTTCACGTGTCAGCTTGCGGCGCTCGCCTGCCTTGCCATTGCGGCGGGCCGCGCACGCGACGTGCTCTCGACAGAGGAGGCGCAGAAGCTCGCGCAGGCGCTCATCCGGGTCCCCGGCTACATGATCCAGGCGCTGGCGCTCGAGCCGCAGATCGAGCATCTTGCCCGCGAGCTCGCCAAGAGCCGCGATGCGCTCTATCTCGGGCGCGGCACGAGCTTCCCGGTCGCGCTCGAGGGCGCGCTCAAGCTCAAGGAGATCTCCTATATCCACGCCGAAGGCTACGCGGCCGGCGAGCTCAAGCACGGGCCGATCGCGCTGATCGACGAGACGCTGCCGGTCGTGGTGATCGCACCCTACGACGGCGTGTTCGAGAAGACCGCCTCCAACATGCAGGAGGTTGCGGCGCGGGGCGGCAGGATCATTCTCGTCACCGACCCTCGCGGCGCGCGCGAGGCCGGAATCGAGACGTTGGCGACGCTCATCCTCCCCGAAATGGCGTCGACGGTGACGCCGCTCGTCTACGCCATCCCCGTGCAGCTCATCGCCTACCACACGGCAGTCGTGATGGGCACCGACGTCGACCAGCCCCGCAACCTTGCCAAATCCGTGACCGTGGAATAAGCGGCCGGCCAGTGGCGGCCCGCTCGCAAGGTTCTATCTAAGCGAGGGGCACTGAGCGCGGGCCGCCGGTCCGGGTGCACCTTGGCAGAAGTGCGGAACTTACGATCGAATGACTGACCATTCCGAGCTCACGCGCGTCGAGGAAGCGCTCGCGCCCCGTGCGGGCGAGCCCCCGGCGTCCCATGGCCTCGCCGGCCGCATCCGCAACTATTTCCTGACCGGCCTGATCGTCGCCGGGCCGGTCGCGATCACGATCTACCTCGCCTGGTCGTTCGTGACCTGGGTCGACGATCTGGTGCGCCCGCTCATCCCGGTGGCGTACCGGCCGGAGACCTACCTGCCGATCAAGATTCCCGGGCTCGGCCTCATCATCGCGTTCGTGGCGCTGACCCTGCTCGGGTTCTTTACCGCCAACCTCGTCGGCCGCAAGCTCGTCGAGCTCGGCGAAAACCTGCTCGGCCGCATGCCGGTGATCCGGCCGGTCTACCGCGGGCTCAAGCAGGTGTTCGAGACGCTGTTCTCGAAATCCGCCTCGACGTTTCGCACCGTCGGGCTCGTCGAATTTCCCGCGCCCGGCATGTGGTCGCTGGTGTTTCTCTCGACCCCGCCCGGCTCCGACATCACCGCACGGCTGCCCACCCAGGAGGAGCACGTCTCGGTGTTCATGCCGTGCACACCCAATCCGACCACCGGGTTCTTCTTCTACGTGCCGCGCCGCGAGGTGATCGAGCTCGACATCGCCGTCGAGGAAGCCGCGAAGCTGATCATGACGGCGGGCATGATCCAGCCGGGCGGCGCCGGCGACGTGCAGAAAAACCTCGCCGCGCTCGCCGACACCGCGCGGGTCGCGCAAGCGAGCAGAGCGGAAGCGACCGCGAAGTGACGACCCGAAGGGTCGTCATCCCGGAGCCCGAGCCCCGGATCGTAGTCCGGGGCAGGCTCCGCGAGGGCATCCGGGATCCAGAACCGCGCCGGTCGTCCGCATGGGTCCCGGCTCGCGCTCCCCCGGATCAAGTCCGGGGTCGCTTGGCCGGGAAACGGTTCTCGCGCGCTCGTCATCCCGCCCGGAGCAGCCGGATCGCCTCGTCCCGCTCGAAGAGATAGAGCAATTGCCGAAGCGCCTCACCGCGCGGCGTCTTAAGATCGGGATCGCGCGCGAGGGTGAGCATCGCGTCCTGGCGGGCCGGCTCGAGCAGCGGCCCGTGCACCTCGAGCCGCGCCACGCGAAATCCGGGCATGCCGCTCTGCCGTGTGCCGAGCAGATCGCCTTCGCCACGCAGCCGCAGGTCTTCCTCGGCGATGCGGAAGCCGTCCTCGGTCTCGCGCAGGATCGCGAGCCGCGCCTTGGCGGTTTCGCCGAGCGGCGCCTTGTAGAGCAGCAGGCACGTCGATGGTGCCTCGCCGCGGCCGATGCGGCCGCGCAATTGATGAAGCTGCGCCAGGCCGAACCGCTCGGCGTGCTCGATCACCATGACGGTCGCCTCCGGCACGTCGACGCCCACCTCGATCACGGTCGTCGCCACCAGCAGCCGAGTCTCGCCTGCGGCGAACCGCGCCATGGCAGCGTCTTTCTCGGCGCCTCGCAGCCGTCCGTGCACCAGGTCGACGCTTTCGCCGAAACGCTGCTTCAGCTCGCGGAACCGCTGCTGGGCGGCGGCGAGATCGATTGCCTCCGACTGCTCGACCAACGGGCACACCCAATAAACGCGCTCGCCGCCGTCGAGCGCGCGCCCGACCGCGGCGATGACGTCGTTGAGCCGCCCGAGCGGGATGGTCCGCGTGTCGACGGGCTTTCGCCCGGGCGGCTTCTCGCGCAGCTGCGAAACATCCATGTCGCCGAAATAGGTCAGTACCAGCGTGCGCGGGATCGGGGTCGCGGTCAGCACCAGCACATCGACCGCCTCGCCCTTTCGCGTGAGCGCCAGACGCTGATGCACGCCGAAGCGGTGCTGCTCGTCGACGATCGCGAGCGCGAGATTTTTGAACGCAACCTCCTCCTGGAACAGCGCATGGGTGCCGACGAGGAGATCAAGCGCGCCCGCGGCGAGCGCGTCGAGCGCCTGCGCCCGCTCTTTCCCGCGTTCGCGGCCGGTCAGGATCGCGGCGCGGATGCCCGCGGCTTCCGCGAGCGGCGCGATGGTGTGGAAATGCTGCCGGGCCAGAATCTCAGTCGGCGCCATCAGTGCCGCTTGGCCGCCCGCCTCGATCACGTGCGCGGCCGCGATGAGCGCGACCACGGTCTTGCCGGACCCGACGTCGCCCTGCAGCAGGCGCAGCATGCGCTGCGGTTTGCCGAGATCCGCAGCGATCTCCTCGATGGCGCGCCGCTGCGAGGAGGTCAGCGCGTAGGGCAGGGCCTTGATGATCCTCTGCCGCAGCCGGCCTGCGCTCGCATGCGCGCGGCCGCCCTGCCGGCGCATGTGGGCGCGTGTGAGCGCGAGCGCGAGCTGGCCGGCGAGCAGCTCGTCGAACGCAAGCCGCGACCAGGGGCTAGTCTCGGGAACCACATCCGCGGGTGCGGCCGGCCGATGCAGCTCGCGCACCGCGTCGGCGAACGACGGCCATTGCTGTTTGGCGAGCCACGCCGCGTCCTGCCATTCCGGCAAGCCCGGCAGTTTCTTGAGCGCCGCGTCGATCGCGCGAAAAACTTGGCCATGGAGAAGGCCTTCGGTCAGCGGATAGACCGGCTCGATGCGCGGAAGGTTCGCCAGCCCCTTCTCGTCGACCACGCGATCGGGATGCACCATCTGCAGCATGCCGTCGTAGAGCCCCGTCGTGCCCGACACGTAACGGGTCTCTCCAACCGGCAAGAGCTTCTGCAGATAGTTTCGTTGCGCATTGAAATAGGTGATGACGAGATCGCCGGTGTCGTCGCTCGCATAGATCAGATAGGGGGCGCGGTACCGATGCGGCGGCGGAGGGCGGTGCCGCTCGATCTTGACCGCGACCGTAACCAGGGAACCTGGCACCACGTCCTTGAGCTTGGGGCTCGCGCGGCGATCGATGGCGCCGGTCGGCAGATGCAACAGCAGGTCGATCAGCCGCGGGTTGTCGCGATAGAGCAGCTTAGCAAACAGCTTTTCCTGCCGCGGCCCGACGCCGGAAAGCGCGGTCACGGATCCGAACAACGGGTTGAGCACGGGTGGTCGCATGGTCTGTCCGGCGAGTCGGGCTTTAATCGTCGCCCGCCACACAACGACATACAATCCATCGACGCGAAGATGTCCTAAAGGAGTGGCGGCGCGACCGGTTTATGCGCCCAGACGCCGACGTGGCCCGCGTTGAAATAGCCGACCACACCGCACGCCGGAGCATCCGCGATCAATCGGCGCTCGAGCGTATCGACCTCGATCTCCGCCTCGGTTGCGATTCCGCTCGCGACGATGGCCGGCATTTGCGAGCGGACCAGGGCGGTCAAAATATGGAATAGTGCGCCGTCGGGCCCATGCTGCACCGGCACCGTCATGTCCATGTCGGTCGAGGGATCAAGGCCCGCTGCGCGCATCAGGCCGAACAGCCGCATGCCCATGCGCGGATGCACGCCGGCGTGCCGGAACCCGGCGCGGAACCATTTCACCGCGGTCGCGGCGAGGCACTCGGCCGGCTCGATCAGAACCGGCCCCTCATAGTCGATGACGGATTCCTGCAGCGCGATCACGCCGCCGGCCCGAAGATTGCGCAGCGCCCGGCGCAGCGCGTCGAGGGGATCTTTGGCATACATCAGCACCAGCCGGCCGACGATCGCGTCCACCGCGGGGCTGAGCTCGACGTCCCGGAAATCCCCGGTGATGAAGCGCACGTTGGTCACGCCGGCTGCTTCGGCGCGCTGTGCGGCGAACATCGTTTGTGCCGGATCGCGATCGATCCCGATCACGTCGCCGCGCGGTCCGACCAATCGCGCGGCGAGAAAAGCGACGTCACCCGCACCCGAGCCGATATCGAGCACGCGCATGCCCGATGTGATCTCGGCCTTCTCGAACAACCGCTGCGTCGAGGCAGTCATCAGGCCGTCTTGCGCGATCAGCCTTTGCCGCTCCGTGTCCGAGCTGCTGAACGGATAGATTTCCTGAGTCATGCCATCGCCTTCGGCACACTCTATGCCGATCGCGGGCATGGGCGCGAGCGGAGTGCCCTTCGGGCTTGGCCACGGCGGCGATCAACCTTCCGGCAGCGGAATGAACTCGGTCTCGCCCGGAACGGGCGCGAATTTTCCGGTCTTCCAATCCTCCTTCGCCTCCTCGATCCGTTCTTTCCGTGAGGACACGAAGTTCCACCAGATGTAGCGTGGGCCTTCGAGCGCTGCGCCGCCGAGAAACATCAGCCGCGCGGGGCGTTTGGCTTTGACCGTGATGCGATCGCCCGGCCGGAAGACGAGCAGCCGCGGCGCTTCGAACGCCTCGCCCGCAATATCGACCTCACCTTCGACCACGTAGATCGCGCGCTCCTCCTGGTCGGGGTCGAGCGGCGCGCTCGCGCCGTCGGCCAACTGCACTTCGGCATAGAGCCACGGCGAGAGCATGCCGACAGGCGATGTCTTGCCGAAGGCCGAGCCGGCAATGACCCGGGCGCGCACGCCGCCGTCCTCGATCGTCGGCAGGCTCGCGGTGTCGAAATGCTGAAACGACGGTTCGGTCTCCTCGTGCGCCTGCGGCAGCGCGATCCAGCTCTGGATGCCGAACATGCCCTCGCTCCCGCGGCGGGCGCTAGCGGGGCTGCGCTCGGAATGCGCAATGCCGCGCCCCGCGGTCATGAGATTCATCGCGCCCGGCGTGATCTCGAGCGCGTTGCCTTCACTGTCGCGATGCATGACGCGGCCGTCGAACAGATAGGTAACCGTTGCCAAGCCGATATGCGGATGGGGGCGCACATCCAAGCCCTGCCCGGCGATGAACTGCACCGGGCCCATCTGGTCGAAGAAGATGAACGGGCCGACCATCTGCCGCCTGCCGTGCGGCAGCGCGCGGCGGACGGAAAAGCCGTCGCCGAGATCGCGCACGCGCGGAACGATGACGAGATCGAGCGCGTCACAGGATCTTTTGTCGCCGAGCACCGGGTCCTTGTCGGGCATCCAGCTCATGGGATTCTCCGGTTTACGCGAGGGCCTTGCCGCACTTCACCTCTCCCCGAGGGGGAGAGGTCGGCGGCCGAAGGCCGCCGGGTGAGGGGGCAACGATCTCTACCACCGAACATTAGCCCAATCCCCCTCACCCCATCCCTCTCCCCGCCGGGGAGAGGGAGGAGAATGCGGCGCTCGATCCGGCATCCATGTAAGGCGCTCACTTGATGAACGTGCCGTTGCGCAGCTCGGTGAAGGCCTGCTCGAGCTCGGCCTCGGTGTTCATCACGATCGGTCCATACCAGGCGACCGGCTCCTCGATCGGCTTGCCGGAGACGAGCAGGAAGCGGATGCCTTCCTCACCGGCTTGCACGGTGACCTCGTCGCCGCGATCGAACACCACGAGGGAGCGATTGCCGGTCCGCTCGCGGACCAGAGCATCGGTCCCGTCCTGCTGCGCTTTTTCGGTGAGCACCCCGAACGGCTGCGAGGCGGCGCGGAAGCTGCCGGAGCCCTCGAACACATAGGCGAAGGCGTGCCGCTCGGTCTCGACCGGCAGCGTCTTGCGCCGACCGGGCGGCACCCAGATGTCGAGATAGCGAGGATCTGCGGCGACGCCCTCGACCGGGCCGCGTTTCCCCCAGAACTCGCCGCAGACCACCCGCACCCGCGTTCCGTCGTCGTCGACGATCTCGGGAATCTCAACAGCCTTGATGTCCTGATAGCG
>Ga0066903_100006557_pt1 | contig 10375 bp, 8 predicted proteins | sample PanSoiMetaGPlot1_FD_67491 | JGI IMG/M metagenome (GOLD analysis project Ga0066903, IMG submission 67491) | Tropical forest soil microbial communities from Panama analyzed to predict greenhouse gas emissions - Panama Soil - Plot 1 (version 2) | ecosystem: Environmental > Terrestrial > Soil >...
CGTCAATGCGATGGCCGAAGCGCAGGCGGTGCTCCTCGACTACACCGAGCGCCGCGGCCAAAACCGATCCCCCCAACTGACGATCGAACGCCTGACCGCGATTCTTGAAGATCCCGCCGTGGTTGCTGCCATGGAATCGCTCGGCCACTCTCCCGTGCGTGTCGTCGCACGCCTGCGCGTGATCGAGGGCGGGGTGCCGGATAAGGGCGAGTAGCGCCTTCGTGGGCGCGTTTAGCTCTCAGCCCTGCCCCAGAAAATCGCGGCTCCAGGTTTCGTAATCGGCTTCGCGCGTCACGCGCCTCATCAGATCCGCCGGCGCGCCGGTCTTGATTTCGGCTGGCGGCGTGCCCTCGCGCAGCGCCTTCAGGGTCTCGTGAACCGCACGCACGGCGGCGAGGAATGGCAAGTGTCCTTGCAGGCAGACGCGGACGCCGCGGCTCGCAAGATAATCGCGGTCGTAGAGTTCGGCCCCGGCTCCGCCGAGAAAGATCGGCGCCTTGATAGCAGAGGCGATGGTATCGAGTTGGGCACGGGTGCGAACACCGACAAAGAACATCGCATCGACGCCGGTCGCGGTATACGCCTTGGCGCGCGCGATCGCATCTTCAACGCCGGTAACCGACACCGCGCTCGTGCGCCCAACGATCACCAGATTCGGATCCCGCCGTCCGGCGAGCGCTGCACGCAACTTGCCGACGCCTTCCCCGACCGAGATCAGGCCCTTGCCGTCGCCTGTGCCGAAGGGAGCCGGCAGCAACGTGTCCTCGATCGTCAGCGCGCAAGCGCCTGCGATCTCGAGCTCCTCGACGGTTCGTTTGACATTGAGCGCGTTGCCGTAGCCGTGATCGGCGTCGACCATGAGCGGCAGATTGCCCGCACGGCAAATACGGAGCACTTGGCTTGCAAACTCGGTCAGCGTGAGCATGACGATGTCGGGCGCGCCGAGCACCGTGAACGATGCAATCGAGCCCGCGAACATTCCCAACTCGAAGCCGAGGTCTTCCGCGATCCGGGCCGACAAGGGATCAAACACCGAGCCCGGATAATAGCAGCGCCCCTCTGCAAGAAGAGCGCGAAAGCGTTCGCGTCGCTTGGACCACTTCATCGTCTTTGCCATCCCCGCCAGGCTGGCTGGTTGCACTTGCTTGATATGCAGTGAGACATAGCAAAGGCGTCATGTCATAGATAGGTGAAGACGCGCCGTCCGGCCTTGGTTGACGGCCACCTAGTCCGCGGCTTCCGCTTCCGCCACAACCTCAGGCCAGCACCACGCCCTCTGCGGCTGTTCACGACAGGGCGCGCCGCTGCCATGATCGAGACATAGCGATTCGGTCGCCTGCCTTACCACCTTCAGAGCGGTTTTCCTGCTCTCACAAACAAGCACCTTTGCGCCAAAAACGGATACCGACCAGCGACCGCGATATCTCTCCACCGAATAGCAGCCTCGCGGCATCGCACCCTCCGAACGTCGCGCGGATACAATCACGGAAATTGTGGCATGTTGCGGGAAGCCGCAAAAACGCTGAATGCATCGTTAGCGCGGTCGAACAATCCCGCGAACTGACCTCTGAGAATTGGGCCCGGCCAAAACACCCCGAAGCGCCGTCAACAAAAGCGCGAGCCATCTCAATCGAAGTTCAGTTCCCAGGTCTCGCCGGTGAGCGCATGACCGAAGCTCACATGCGGCTCCTCGCCGACGAGCCGGAACCCGGCGTCCTTATAGATGCGACGGGCCGAGGTTAGAATACTCTGCGTCCAGAGCGTGACGCCCTTGTATCCGGTTTGGCGGGCAAAGCGGACGCACTCTTCGACCAGCCGGCGCCCGATGCCGAGACCGCGTGCCCTCGGCTCAACCAGTAACAACCGCAGTTTGGCAACGACGTCCGACCCTTTGACCAGGAAGACGCAACCGACGGGTTCGCCGTCGATCTCGGCGATCCAGCAACGCTCGCGCTCCTCATCGTAGTTGCGGATGAATTCGGCAACGATTTCGGCCACCAGAGCCTCGAAGCTGGCATCCCAGTGATGGGCGCTGGCGTAGAGGACGCCGTGACGCGCCACGATCCAGCCCATATCGCCCGACCGATGCGGTCGCAGCAGATAAGACGGTCTATCCGAGCGCGGAGCCAGGAGTGCTTCGATCGCCCGCATCGCGCCGATCAGCCGCTCCTGCTCATCGGTGCCGAGATTGGCCAGCATCGCCGCCACTTGGTTTTGGGAGTCGCCGTCGAGGCGCGCGAACTTCATCCGTCCCCTGGTGGTCAACTTTAGTTGGTATTGTCGGCGATCCACCTCCGAGGCGAGCTTGGTGACGAGATCCGAGCGGGCAAATTTCGCGATGATGCGGCTGAGATAGCCGGGATCGAGATCGAGGTTCCTGGCAACCGCCGTCGAGGTCGGCGCCATGCCTTGCCCTAGCTCGTAAAGCACGCGCGCCTCCGGAAGAGAGAACTCGCTGCGGTGCATATGCTCCTGCAACAGCCCGATCTGTCGCGTGTAGAACCGATTGAACGACCGAACCGCGGCAACGCGCCGTTGTTGTTCTATCTCAAGGTCGGAATTCTGAGGCACGGTCACCAACCCGGTAGATATGTGACTTTATCAACTAATTACTTGCCTTTGTCAACTAATGCGCGTCGCTCCTTGCTGAAGAGCCACTTTTAGGACGTGACTAGTTTTTGTGCGATGCACAAATCGCTGGCAGCCTGCGCCCAAAAAGGGCAGAGCCGCTGACCAGTTCATGCTCGTTCTGGCGCATATCCAGTTGATAATGAACGGCTTTCCAAAGCGCCGCCGCTGGCACGCTTCTTGATTGAAAAGACTGTGCTGCCACCGCCGGCAGAAGACGCTACCCAAACGCCCGCCGCTGCCGCCGGGAAATGCTTGGCATTTTCTACGGATGTGCGGAGGCACCGATGGACTACGTCAAACCTGCTGATCTCGCCGCGGCAATGATTGAATCCAGCCGCACCAAGCTCAAGCTCGCTCCCTCTGATTTGCTCGTGCGCGGCGCCCTGGCCGGCGCGCTGCTGGGAGCCGCCACAAGTCTCGCCTTCACCGGCGCGGTCTCGACCGGGCAGCCGCTCGTCGGCGCCATCATCTTTCCCGTCAGCCTCGTCATGATCGTCCTGCTCGGCCTCGAGCTTGTTACCGGCAGCTTCGGCCTGCTGCCGCTGCCCTGGCTCGAGCAACAGGCGGCTCCTCGCGCCGTCCTCGCCAATTGGGGCTGGGTGTTCCTCGGGAACCTGATCGGCAGCATCGTGTACGGCGCTCTTCTCGCCATCGCGCTGACCAACATGGGCACCTTGGAGCCGAGTGGTGTCGCCGCGCGGATCGTTCAGGTGGCCGAAGCCAAGACCATCGGTTACGCGGCGCTCGGGACCGCCGGCCTCGTTACCGCTTTCGTCAAAGGGATCCTCTGCAACTGGCTGGTCTGCCTCGGCGTGATCATGGGCATGACGACAAATTCCACGGTCGGAAAGATCGTCGCAATCTGGTTGCCGATCTTCACCTTCTTCGCACAGGGCTTCGAGCACGCGGTGGTGAACATGTTCATTATTCCGACCGGAATGCTGCTCGGCGCCAAGGTCTCGTTGGCGGATTGGTGGCTGTGGAACCAGATCCCGGTGACGCTTGGCAATCTGTTCGGCGGCTTCGTCTTCACCGGGCTCGCGCTTTATGTGACGCACTCCCCGTCGCTGCCGCGCATCGTCACGAACACTAGGCAGGTGCCCGCCGAATGAATGTCCGCCGATCAATTGTGACGTCCGCATCATGACTGTTCAACCGACCATGGACGGCGAGTTCACTGCGGAACAGAAGCGATATCTCGAAGGCTTCACATCGGGGCTGCAGATCGCGCGCGCCATGCGCGGACGCGACACGGGAAGCAAAGTTGATGCGGAGCCGACGGGTCCGGACGCGGTACACCTCAAAGCGCAAGATCGCTTCCTCAAAGAAGGCAATAAACTTTCCGATCAGGAGAAGTTCAAGCGCGAGCAGCATCCCTTCGATGCCTATGAACGCTTGAAGGAGCAGGCGGAAAAAAACGAGGCTCCGAAGCCACCTGACAATTTTCGCTGGCGCTATTACGGCCTGTTCTATGTCGCGCCGGCACAAAACTCCTATATGTGTCGTCTGCGAATACCGAACGGCACTCTCAAACACTGGCAGTTTGCAGCCCTCGCTGACATCGCCGAACGCTATGGCGGCGGGTATTCGCATGTCACCACGCGCGCCAACATCCAGATCCGCGAGATCGAGCCGAAAAACGCCGTTGCCGTCGTCGAGGCGGTCCAAGATATCGGCCTCTGCTCGCGTGGCGCGGGCGCCGACAACATTCGCAATGTCACGGGCACGCCGACCGCGGGCATTGATCCATTGGAATTGATCGATACCCGGCCCTATGCGCGCGAGTGGCATTTCCACATCCTCAATGAGCGCACGCTCTACGGACTTCCGCGCAAGTTCAACGTCGCGTTCGATGGCGCCGGAACGATTCCTGTGCTTGAGGATACCAACGACATTGGATTTCAGGCCGTCGCCGTGAAGGACGGATTTGGCCTCGAACCCGGCATTTGGTTCCGTCTCACCCTCGGCGGCATCACCGGACATCGCGAATTCGCGCGCGACACCGGTGTCGTCGTCAAGCCCGCCGAAGCCACGAAGATTGCCGATGCCGTTGTGCGGGTTTTCATCGATCACGGCAACCGCACGGACCGCAACAAGGCACGACTCAAATACGTCCTCGATGCGCTCGGCTTCGAGAAGTTTCTGGCGCTGATGGAGGAGAAGCTTGGAACGAAGCTTACGCGGATTCCCGCGGAAGCAATCGCAACGCGTCCGGCCTTCGACCGCGCCGCCCATATCGGCGTCCACCCGCAGAAGCAGGATGGTTTCAATTGGATCGGCGTCGTCCTCCCCGTCGGCAGGCTCAAAACTGATCAGATGCGCGGTCTGGCCAAGATTGCGAATGATCTCGGCGACGGCGACGTCCGACTGACGGTGTGGCAAAACCTGCTGCTGTCGGGGGTTCCTGCTGACAAGGTCGCGCTCGCCAAAGCCGCGATCACCGCCCTCGGCCTCTCAACCGAAGCGACGTCCATCCGTGCTGGGCTTGTCGCCTGCACCGGCAATGTCGGTTGCAAGTTCGCAGCCTCCGACACCAAGCGCCACGCCGAGGATATTGCGCGCTGGTGCGAGGAACGCGTCAAGCTCGACGGGCCGATCAATATCCACCTGACCGGCTGTCATCATTCCTGCGCGCAGCACTACGTCGGCGACGTCGGCCTGCTCGCGGCCAAGGTGCAGGTGTCCGAAGATGGCGATACGGTCGAGGGTTATCACGTTCTCGTCGGCGGCGGCTTCGGTCCGGAGGCGGGGCTCGGACGCGAGGTCTTCCACGACGTCGAGGCGCGGGATGCGCCGAAAGTCGTCGAGCGCATTCTGAAAGGCTATCTCGCGAACCGCTCCTCGCACGAGGAGAGCTTCCTCGCGTTCACGCGCCGTCACGACGTGGACAGTCTGAAGCAGATCTTTGCCGCGGAGTGCATCGAATGACAAAAATCGTGCCGCCGCCGGCCGCCGAGCTCATACCTGAGACCGCACCGTTCTCCGCCGAACAGCGGGCATGGCTCAACGGATTTTTCGCTGGTTACCTAGACCTTAACGGCGCAAGCATTACCCCGCTCTCGGCGGAGGAAAGCGCGCAGCTGATGGCGGGGGTCGCGCCCACGGCGAGGAACCCGCTCGGCGATAACGATGATGGCGAGGCCCCTTGGCACGATCCATCGCTGCCGATGCCGGATCGCATGAACCTCGCCGATGGCCGTCCGCTGCGCCGCCGCATGATGGCGGCGATGGCCCAGCAGGATTGCGGCCAATGCGGCTACAATTGCGAGGACTACTCCAATGCCCTGTTCCTCAAAAATGAGGAACGACTGAACCTGTGCGTGCCCGGCGGCAAGGATACCGCCCGCATGCTGAAGAAGCTGGCCGAAGAAGTCGATACCGCACCCGCAGCAAAAGCAGCGCCTGCGGCGGCCGAACCGGTATCGGTTCCGCAATCCGCCCCCGGTCGTTCGCGCGAGAACCCCGTGGCCGCCACGTTCTTGTCGCGCACATGCCTGAACAAGCCGGGCTCCGAGAAAGAAACCTGGCACATCGAATTCGATCTCAGCGAAAGCAATCTCGACTACGTCGTCGGCGATTCCTTCGGGTTGTTCCCGACCAACGATCCAACGCTCGTCGATGCGGTCATGCGGGCGATCGATGCGCCGCCCGATTTTCCGATCGGCGGGCGGACGCTGCGCGAGGTGCTGACCGACGGGGTATCGCTTGCACCGGCGCCCGACATGCTGTTCCAGCTGATCTCATATATCACCGGCGGCGACAGACGGCAGAAGGCAAAAGCCCTGGCCGCTGGCGAGGATCCGGATGGCGATGCCGACAGGCTCGATGTACTGGCGGCGATCGAGAAGTTTTCCGGAATCCGGCCCGATCCGGAGGCCTTTGTCGAGGCGCTCGAGCCACTGCAGCCGCGCCTTTATTCGATCTCTTCCTCGCCCAAGACCAATCCGGGCCGCGTGTCGCTTACCGTCGACGCCGTGCGCTACCTTGTCGGCCGGCGCAAGCGTCTCGGCGTCGCCTCGACCTTCCTCGCCGATCGCGTCAGGGCTGGAGACCGTCTCGGGGTTTACGTGCAGAAGGCCCACGGTTTCGGGTTGCCGACGGATGCCGCCAAGCCCATCATCATGATCGGCCCTGGCACCGGCGTCGCACCGTTCCGCGCGTTTCTGCACGAGCGTCTGGCAACAAAAGCCCCAGGTCGCAGCTGGCTGTTCTTCGGCCATCAACGGCGAGATTTCGACTTCTTCTATGAGGATGAGTTGGCCGGACTGAAGGCCAACGGCGTGTTGACGCGCCTGTCACTCGCCTGGTCGCGCGACGGCAAAGAGAAATTCTATGTCCAGGATCGGATGCGCGAGGTCGGCGCGGAATTGTGGTCGTGGATTGCCGACGGCGCCCATATTTATGTCTGCGGCGACGCAAAGCGCATGGCCAAGGACGTCGAAGGCGCGCTGATCGAAATCGTCGCCCAACACGGCGTGCGAACCACCGATCAGGCGATTGCGTTCGTCGCCGATCTCAAGAAACAGGGTCGCTATCAGCAGGACGTGTATTGAGTGGGTGCGAGCCAGCGTTCCAGGTCGGGGTAGACCCTCCTAGGGCTCGACACCGAGGCGCTTCAGGGAGGCTTATTGTCCTGGCGGCATCCGTTCAGGTCTTTTGAAGCGATTGGGGATGATCCCGTTGTATTCGCGGCGCGTCCACCGTGGCGATTGAACCTGCCAATCGTTCCCAACGACAACAAAATGACTTAGCTGCAGTGACCGGCTGCTATCATGCCAGTCGGCCGCCGCAACCTGCCCCTTGCGGTAGGCGACCAGGACTTGTTTCGGCCTTGGCTAGCCGAGAAAGCTTGATGAACTCGGACCTCGAAATGTTTCATTCAAGACGGCGCAGGCGGTCACTGCGTGCGATCGCTTTCGCGCTTATGACCATGACGTCCATCGCGTTCACAACGGAAAGTACGGGAGCACAAGATCCCGACGACTTCAGCACTATCGCCCGGCGGTTTGAGCAGCTCGTTCAGGCAGGCGAGCTTCGCTCCGATGATGCAGAGCGCTTGGCGCAGCGCTTGCTCGTGCTAGCCGAGCAGCAATCTCGTCCTGACGATCGTACGATTGCAACTGCACTCTACGTTGTTGCCAGGAGATATGAGAGCTTCGACTGCTGTGACAAAGCCGAGGAATTGTATCGCCGTAGCCTGGCCATCCGTGAGACAACACTTGGGCCCGACCATCTCGACGTTGCCGCATCGCTTTCCAGGTTGGCTTGGCTTTATCGGCACATGAAGAGGTATGCCGAGGCTGAACCGCTCTACAAACGCTGCCTGGAGATCTACGAAAAAGCGGGCGATGACCCGAAAATCTTCGCGACACTCGGGAGTCTTGCAGGCCTCTATCGGTTTTGGGGGCGCTATGCCGAGGTTGAGCCGCTGCTAAAAAAGCAGCTGGAGATAGACGAGAGGGCAGGTCCCGCGTCTGCTCAGGTGGCACTGTCCCTGCGAACGCTAGCCCAGTTCTATACAATGCAAAATCGCTGCGCAGACGCCGAGCCGGTGTTTGAGCGGGAGATCAAAATCATGGAGGAACAATCTGGTCCGGACGACCTCAACCTTGGACACCAGCTGACCCAATTGGCTGAGTGTTACCGTGGCAGGGGGCGCTACGGTGAAGCCGAGAAACTCTACAAACGCACCTTGACGATCTATGAGGCCTACGGTTCGGAGGGCACCGCCGCCCTTATTGTTAAGGCGCTCGGCAATCTTGCCACGTTCTATGAGAGCCAGGGCCGTGCTGCAGATGCCGTGCCGTTGCGCAAGCGCATCGACGCAATCAAGCTGTCCACGAAGTCCCCGTAGGTGGGGCCGCAGGCGCGTAAGCCACGTCAGCTCGCCATATCGTCGCCAGCGCTCACTCCGCCAACCAGATTGGTCGACAGCAGGAACTCCGAAGAGAAATCGCTGCGGATCAGCGGTTCGCGCACGACCGGTGCGGCGAGTGCCGTCGCCTCGGCTCTGCGCAGGCTAACGGCCGCGTCAAGGTCGACAGCCTGAAACGATAGGCGCGCGCCGGGCCTCATCTGAGCGAGACGCCCAAGATCAACGCCGATGACGTTGGCGATCTTCGGATAGCCGCCGGTCGGCTGGCGGTCCGCCATCAGCACGGTCGGCAGCCCGTTGCCGGGGACCTGGATAGCGCCCATGGCGATGCCGTCGGACACGATATTGAATCCCTTTGTGTGGCCGATCGGCACGCCCTCAAGAATATACGCCATGCGATCGCTCCGGCTCGACAAAGTCCACGGTCCCCGCAGAAAGGACGCAATCTGATCGGTGCTGAAGTAGTCATCCTGCGGCCCGAGCACGACGCGGATGGGCCCCCCTCCCCGCTCGAGCCGCGGCGCGGCAATCGTTGCGATCTCGGGCTCGAGCACTTGCGGCATCGCCACCGGCAAGACATCTCCAGCCGACAGCGCGCGGCCATTGAGCCCCCCGATCCCCGAGCGGGCGTGGGTCGACACTGAACCGAGTATCGGCGCAACATCGAGCAGCCCCGCGATCCCCACGTAGCACCAGGCGCCGTGAGCGCCGGCGCGGATCGAGAGCTGTGATTGCGGCCGCAAGGGAACGACGGCAGGTGACGAGAACTCGCGGCCATCGACATTCAGCCGGAACGCGCCGCCGACGACGGCGACAGAAAGATCACCGCCGCGAACCGCCAGCTCGACGCCGCCGAGCGAGACTTCGATCGCAGGGCTGCCGGGTAGGCGGCAGGCGACAAGATTCGCTGCAGCGAACGCGAGCGGATCCATTGGGCCAGCGGCAGTCACGCCGTAACGCAGATAGCCCCACCGCCCGCCATCTTGCAGGGTCACGCCAGGCCCCGCGGCCACGATGCGCAATGTAACGCTCATCGCACTTGCTCGCGTTTGGCAACGATCTCGCCGCTCGCCGCTCGCGCATCGAGTGCCTCGAACGTCAATCGGTCCACGGGGGCGAACCGAAGCGCATCACCGAGACCGACCAGAAACACCGGGTCACGTTGGAGGGCGAACATGCGCTCCGGCGTTCGCCCCATGATCCACCAACCCGTGGGCATGGCAAACGTCGCAACCAACGTCAGCCCTCCGCCGAGCAGAACCGTGTTGGGCGGGTGCGGCGGCCGTGGTGTCGCACGCCGCGACACCGCGAGCTCCTTCGGCACGCCCCCGAGATAGCAGAAACCAGGTGCAAATCCGTACATGTAAACACGGTACGTCGCACCCGTATGCAGCGCGACCACGCGGTCTACCGTCAGCCCTGTCATCGCAGCGACCTCGGCGAGGTCCTCGCCCATCGCCGCATCGTAACAGCAGGGAATGGTCCAAAGGGCAGCGGGCGCCCGCCGCTTGGTCGGCGCCGCCTCGATGCCGTCGATCGCTTCGACCAGCGCCCGGCGTGTGAGGACCAGCGGGTCATAGTGAACCATCAGCGACCGATAGGTCGGCACCGTCTCGCGCACGCCGTCAAGCGCCAGCGCGGCGAGCGCCGCATCGAGCGCCAACACACGATCATTCACGTCCGGATCGACGTCGGCGCCGAACTCGACCACGAGCGCCGCCTCGCCGGCATCAAGATACCGCGCGCGCGTCACTGGGCGAAACTTGCAATCGTCACGCCGGCAGCCGCAAGGCGATCACGCAGACGGCGGGCGGTCTCGACGGCGTGGGGAGAATCGCTGTGGACGCATACCGAGCTGATCGGGGTCGG
>Ga0066903_100006558_pt1 | contig 10374 bp, 11 predicted proteins | sample PanSoiMetaGPlot1_FD_67491 | JGI IMG/M metagenome (GOLD analysis project Ga0066903, IMG submission 67491) | Tropical forest soil microbial communities from Panama analyzed to predict greenhouse gas emissions - Panama Soil - Plot 1 (version 2) | ecosystem: Environmental > Terrestrial > Soil >...
GGCGATCGCGCGGGGCGTGTTCGGTGTGCCGACCATGATCGCAGGGGATACGCTCTTCTGGGGCAACGACCGCCTCGAGCACCTGGCGCTCGTCCTCGACGGTCGCGACCCACTCGATCCGGTGCGTGCGGCGGAGCTGCTCACCCGCACCCCGTCGGCCGTCCGCCCGCGCTGAGCCGTGTCCACCGTTCAGCTCCCGCGCGTCGCGCCGGCCCGGATCTCCTGCAGCACGGGCCGGACGTAGTCGAGGAAGCGCGCCGGGTCCTCGCTCATCGGGAAGTGCCCGAGGCCCTCCATCGTGCGGTAGGCGGCGCCGGGGATCTGCTCGGCCAGCTCGCGCGACATCGCCGGCGTCGCGGCCCAGTCGTACTCGCCGGTCAGGAGGTAGACCGCGACGCGGGAGGTGTCGATGTCGCATGCTGTCGCGCGGAGATCGTGGTCCACGGAGAAGTAGTAGAGGTCGCCCTTGAACACGGGCGGCGCCCCCTGGCTGTAGATCCAGGCCGTCTCGCGGCGCAGCGGCTCGGGGCTGGTGGGGGACATGAGCCCGAACATGACGCTCGCCTTGAAGTCGTTGCTGATGCGCGGATGGTACCAGAGGTCGAGGTAGCCGCCGGGCGTGTAGGCAGCAGCCTCGAGGCCGATCACGGCCCGGAAGACGTCGGGGTGGTGAAGCGCCAGGTCGACGGCGAGGTGGCCGCCGATCGAGCTGCCCATGAACACCGGCCGCTCGAGGCCGAGCTCGCGGGCGAGCGTCACCGGAACCTGCATCAGGTAGTCCTTCGTCAGGCGGTACTCCCGGCGCCACCACTCGATCCCGGTCGGGGGGACCGACTTCCCGTGGTAGGGGAGATCGTACGCGATCATGCGGAACTGGCCGGCGAGTCCCGGGTCCTCGAGGACGTGGCGCCATTGCCGGCCGTCACAGCCGGCGGTGTGCTGGAGGAGGAGCGGGATGCCGGTGCCGTGCTCCTCGAAGTACACGCGATGCTCGATGCCGTCGATGGTGACGTAGACGTAGCGCCCCGTGGCGCGGTCGAAGCGTGCCATGCTCAGCTCCCGCTCTCCTCGCGAACCAGGTCCACGAGGCGGCGCACGGCGGGGTAGTAGGCGTAGAACGCCTCCGGATCGGCCGCCGTGACCACGAAGTCGCCGCGGAGGACGGCCCCCATGAGGTCCTGCCAGAGGGGCGCTGCCGCGAGGAGTCGCTCCCAGGACTCGCGGGTACCGGCAACGCTGACCGGGCAGTCGGCGCCGGGGCCGGCCGGCGCGACCGCGCGGATGACGCCGTCGTCCACGGTGAAGTGCACGCTCTCGGGACCGAGGTCGAAGCGGAGGGCGGTCCGCCAGAAGCGCGCGGCGATCCGGAACTCGCCGTCCGTGTTCGCCCGCTCCACCACCCGGGACCAGGGGATCTGCCTCATGGGGAGGCCTCTAGCCGAGATCCACCTATTGAGCCAAGAACGTTCGTGCTAGGAGCCCGACGTCATGGCCGACCCCGATCTTGCCGCGTTCACGCTCGTCCCCAAGGGTCACGCCTTCGAGGACTTCCACGAAGGCCAGGTCTTCCCGCACCACTGGGGAAGGACCCTGACGGCCGCCGACAACGCGCTCTTCACCACCGCGACCCTCGCCTTCAACCCCCTCTACCTGAACGCCGAGTACGCCCGGGCGCACGGCCATCCCGACGTCGTCGTCAACCCCCTCCTCGTCCTCTGCACGGCGGTGGGTCTCAGCGTCGAGGACCTGAGCGAGGCGGGCGGCCCGTTCCTCGGCCTCGGGAAGGTCGAGTTCCTGCGCCCGGTCCACCCCGGCGACACGCTGACCGCGCAGAGCACGGTGCTGTCGGCGCGCGTGTCGGACAGCCGGCCGGGCTTCGGCATCGTCGCCTGGCGGACGGAAGCGGAGAACCAGCGCGGGGAGCTCGTCCTCCGCTACGAGCGGACGAACCTGGTGGCCCGCAGGCGAGGCGCCACGTCATGAGCGCCAGTCGCTATCTCACCCCGGAGCGACTCGAGCTGCAGGCCGTGGCCCGCCGGTTCGCCATGGAGGAGGTGCTGCCGGTCGCCGACGAGCTCGATCGCGAGCGCGCCGACATTCCCGACGGTCTCCTCCGACGTCTCGGCGAGCTGGGCTACTTCGGCATCCTCATCGACCGCGAGCACGGCGGCCTCGGCCTCGGCGTCTTCGAGTACGCGCTCATCGCGGAGGAGCTGGCCCGGGCCTGGATGAGCGTCGCGAGCATCATCGCGCGGGGCAACGGCATGGGCACGCAGGTGGGCGACCCGGAGCGTCGGGCGGAGCTCCTGCGCCGGAGCGCGCGCGGTGCGTGGGTCGGCGCGGCGGCGCTCTCCGAGGCGGGTGCCGGCTCCGACCTGGCCAACGTCCAGTGCCGCGCCGAGCGAGCGGGCGACGACTACGTCATCCGCGGCGAGAAGCGCTGGTGTGGCAATGCGCTCAACGCGGACTTCATCCTGCTCCTCTGCCGGGAGCGGGATCCCGAGCCCGGAGGGCCGAAGGCTCGCGGCCTCATGTCGCTCCTCATCGAGAAGGAGCGTGGCAAGCTCCCGGATGGGCTTCGCGCCAAGCCGATCGACAAGATCGGGTACTTCGGCCTCACCACCTTCCACCTCTGGTTCGACGGCCTGCGCGTGCCGGCGCGGAACCGCGTCGGCTCCCTGGGCGAGGGCCCCGCGCCGAAGGCGAAGGGTGCCTTCAACGCCACGCTCCATGGCCTCAACATCGCCCGCATCCACACCGCGGCACGTGCCATCGGGCTCGCCCGCGGTGCGCTCGAGGACGCGCTCGCCTACGCCAAGGCGCGCGTGCAGTTCGACCGCCCGATCGCGTCGTTCCAGGCGATCCGCTTCAAGCTCGCGGACATGGCGACCGAGATCGAGGCGGCGCGCGCCTTCATGTACCAGGTGGCGCAGCAGTGCGACGACGGCCTCTCGGTCGAGCGCGAGGCGGCGATGGTCAAGCTCTTCGCCACCGAGATGGCCGAGCGCGTGACCAGCGCGGGTCTCCAGGTGCATGGTGGCAACGGCTACACGACCGAGTACGCCGTGCAGCGTCACTGGCGGGACGCCCGGCTCACCACCATCTTCGAGGGCACCTCGGAGATCCAGCGCCGCATCATCTCCGACCGCCTGCTGGGGGAGCGATCGGCGTGAGGCCCGCGGCGCTCACCGGACGCGACAACTACTTCGAGGACTTCGTGGTGGGCGCCAAGCTCCGGCACGCGCGCGGCACGACGGTGGGCGAGGTGGAGAACCAGCTCCTCACCAAGCTCGTCCTCAACACGGCCGACGCGCACTTCAACGAGGACCGGATGAAGAGCACGCCGTTCGGGGGGCGTCTCGTCTTCGGCCTGGTGACGGGCGCGATCGTGATCGGGCTCGCCACGCAGGACACCGCCGAGAACGCGCTCGCGGAGCTCGGCCTCGACGCCGTCCGCTTCCGCGCCCCGGTGTTCCACGGCGACACGCTCTACGCCTACACCGAGGTGCTCGAGAAGCGCGACGCCGGGCGGGACGACGCAGGCGTGGTCCGCTTCCGGCACTGGGGCGTGAAGCAGGACGGGACGATCGTCTTCGAGGGGGAGCGCACCGTGCTGGTCAAGCGACGGGGCGAGCGGAAGGAAGGGCACGCATGACGGGCGCTCGCGGCGGACCGCTTGCCGACGTCCGCATCGTCGACCTGACACAGGCGCTGGCCGGTCCGTTCTGCACCATGCTGCTCGCCGACCTCGGCGCCGACGTGGTCAAGATCGAGCCGCCGCAGGGCGACATGACGCGCGGGATGCCGCCCTTTCCCGCCGACCGTGCCGGCTGCGACTACGGGGGGTACTTCGCGAGCATCAACCGCAACAAGCGTTCGGTCGTCCTCGACCTGCGCCAGGCGGGGGATCGGGACATCCTCTTCCGGCTCGTCGACCGGGCCGACGCGGTGGTCGAGAACGCGCGCGTCGGGGTGATGGATCGCCTCGGCGTCGGCTACGAGCAGCTGCGCGAGCGGAACCCCCGCCTCGTCTACGCCGCCATCCGCGGCTTCGGGGACCCGCGCACCGGCCCCAGCCCGTACGCCGACTGGCCGGCCTTCGACATCGTCGCGCAGTGCATGGGCGGGATCGTGGGGACCACGGGGCGCGCGGGCACGAGTGGCGTTCCCTGTGGCGCCAGCGTCGGCGATCTCTTCCCGGGGACGCTCGCCGCCCTCGGGGTCGTCTCGGCGATCCACGCCGCCCGCGTGGCCGGTGTGGGGCAGTTCCTCGACGTGGCGATGTACGACGCCCTCGTGAGCCTCTGCGAGGGCATCATCTACAACTTCTCCTATGCCGGGAGGGTCGTCGGGCCGCGCGGCACGGGGCACCTCTCGCTCTGTCCCTTCGACGTGTTCGAGACGCGCGACGGTGGGGTCGCGATCGCAGCACCCACGGAGAACCAGTGGAAGCTCCTCTGCGAGGCGATGGGGCGCCCCGAGCTCGCCACGGATCCCCGTTACGACGACAACCTGAAGCGGGTGGCTGCGGCCGACGAGGTCCGCGGCCTGATCACGGACTGGACCCGGCGCCACAGCAAGAGGGAGATCATGGATACGCTCGGCGGGCGCGTCCCCGCCGGTCCGGTGAACACCGCGGAGGACATCTTCGCGGACCCGCACCCGAGGGCGCGCGGCATGCTGGTCGAGGTCGAGCAGCCGGGCGAGAATCCGCCCGTGGTGCTGGCCGGGCCGGCGATCAAGCTCGCTGCCACGCCGGCGGGGATTTACCGCCGTCCGCCCCGCCTGGGCGAGCACACGGCCGAGGTCCTCGCCGAGGCGGGGATCGACGCGGTGCCGGCGGGCGCACCCCGCCGGGGGAGGGCACGATGACCGTACGGCTCCGACGCTCCGAGCTCGCGACGCCCGGGTCGAGCCGGAAGATGATCGAGAAGGCGGCGGCGAGCGATGCCGATCTTGTCTTCCTCGACCTGGAGGACGCGGTCGCGCCCGCACAGAAGGACGCCGCGCGCGACCAGGTGGTGCGCGCGCTCCGCGAGCTCGACTGGGGGAAGAAGCTCCGGGCCGTCCGCGTCAACGCCGCAGACACGCGCTGGGCGTACGCCGACGTCATCGCGCTGGTGGAGGGTGCCGGCGCGCACCTGGACCTCCTCATCCTCCCCAAGGTGAAGGCCCCGCGCGACGTCTGGTTCTTCGAGACGCTCCTCGAGCAGCTCGAGCTGAAGCTCGGGCTCACGCGACGGATCGGCCTCGAAGCGCTCATCGAGGAGGCGGCCGCCCTCGCGCGGGTGGAGGAGATCGCGGCCTCGTCACCACGGCTCGAGGCCCTCATCCTCGGCTTTGGCGACCTGTCGGCGAGCCAGGGTGTGCGCCTGGCGCTCGCCGCCGGGTACCCCGGCGACCTCTGGCACTATGCCCGGGCGCGGGTCGTGGTCGCGGCGCGGGCGGCCGGCATCGACGCGATCGACGGCCCCTTCGCCAACTACCGTGATCCGGAGGGCTACCGTCGGGAGGCCGCCTGGTCGTCGACCCTCGGCTTCGTCGGCAAGTGGGCCATCCATCCGAGCCAGATCGAGATTGCCAACGACGTCTATGCCCCGACCGAGCAGGAGATCGCGCTCGCGCGCCGGATGTGCGAGGCCTACGAGGCCGCCTCGGGAGGTGGCGCCGGCGCGGCGGGGGCGGGCGGCATCCTCGTCGACGCCGCCTCGGTGCGCATCTTCGAGGCGGTCATGGAGCGCGCCCGGCTGACCGGTCGGAGCTGACAGGAGCGGAGCGATGCAGGAGCGATACGAGCACTTCATCGGCGGCGGGTTCGTGCCGGCGGAGAGCGGCCGCCACCTCGAGACGATGAATCCCGCGACGGGGAGGCCGCTCGGCGAGATCGCCCGGGGCGACGCACGCGACGTCGACGCCGCCGTCAAGGCCGCCGAGGCTGCGCTGCCGGAGTGGCGCGACCGGCGGCCGATCGAGCGCGGGCGCATCCTCATCGAGATCGCGCGGCGTCTCCGCGAGCGGCAGCAGGAGATCGCCGGGCTCGAGGTGCTGGAGGCGGGGAAGCCGAGCTGGCAGGCGCCCTTCGAGGTCGAGATCGCGGCGCAGTACTTCGAGTTCTACGGCGGGCTGGTGAACGCCCTGGGTGGGGAGACGATCGACCTCGGCGCCGGCTACCATTCCTACACCCGGCGTGAGCCGTTCGGCGTCGTCGGGGTCATCCTCCCCTGGAACGCTCCCATCAACCAGGCGGCGCGGGCCGCGGCGCCGGCGCTCGCCGCGGGGAACGTGGTCGTCGCGAAGCCGTCCGAGTTCACCTCCGCGAGCCTCCTCGAGCTGGCGCGCCTGGCGGGCGAGTGTGGTCTCCCCGCCGGCGTCCTCAACGTCGTGACCGGAACCGGACCCGAGGCGGGCGCCGCCATGGTCGCGCACGGCGGGGTGCGGAAGGTCGCGTTCACCGGCTCGCTCCGTGCCGGCCGGGAGGTCGCCCATCTGGCCGCCGACCGCATCCTGCCGCTGACCCTCGAGCTGGGCGGGAAGTCGCCCAACCTCGTGTTCGCCGATGCGGACCTCGAGCAGGCGGTGCCCGGCGCCCTCCGCGCGTTCGTCACCAACGCGGGGCAGGTGTGCAGCGCCGGCACCCGGCTCCTCCTCGAGCGGGGTATCCACGATCACTTCGTCTCCGCGCTCGTCGAAGCGGTGAAGAGCGTCCGGCCCGGTCACGTGATCGGTCCCATGACCACCGAGGCGCAATACCGCAAGGTGCAGGAGTACTACGCGGTCGCCAAGGCGGAGGGAGCGACCGCCGTTGCCGGCGGCGGGCTACCGGACGACCGCGAGCTCGCCGGCGGCTGGTTCGTGCAACCGACCATCTACACCGGGGTCCGGAACGACATGCGCATCGCGCGCGAGGAGATCTTCGGTCCCGTGGTGTCGGTCATGCCCTTCGCCGACGAGGAGGAGGCGGTCCGCATCGCGAACGACTCGCCCTACGGGCTCGCCGCCGGCATCTGGACGCGCGACCTGGCCCGTGCACACCGGGTCGCGGCACGGCTCGAGGCGGGACAGGTCTACGTGAACGAGTGGATGGCGGGCGGGGTCGAGACCCCGTTCGGCGGCTTCAAGCAGAGCGGCATCGGACGCGAGAAGGGTCTCGAGGCGCTCCACCACTACACGCAGCTCAAATGCGTGACCATCCGACTCTGACGCGCCCCCTCACGTGGTGACGAAGCGGAACGCCCCCTCGTGTCGGACGATGCTCCCCGCGGAGGGCGTGGCGAAGTGGGTACCGAAGACGAGCGTCCGCGAGTCCGCATAGCGCTCGCAGAAGGCCCGGCGCGACTTCTTTGCCATCGGGCCGTCGTTGTCGAACTGATTGTCCCATTCGGGATGGCCGCACTGCACGGGGTGATGCATCAGGTCCCCGGTGATGACCGCATCCTGGCCCTGCGACGAGATGCGCACCGAGAAGTGCCCGGGCGTGTGACCCGGGGTGGATTCCAGCCACACCTCGTCGGTGATGTGATGCCGGTCGTCGACCAGCTCCGACATCCCCTCGGCCATCACGGGACGGACGGAGTCGTCGACGGGGTCCTTGAGGAACGCGTCCTCCACACGTGAGAAGAAGTCCCATTCGGTACCGCCGATGAGATAGGTCGCGCGAGGGAAGGTGGGAACCCACTTGCCGCGCTCCAGCATCGTGTTCCAGCCGACGTGGTCGACGTGGAGATGCGTGCACACGACGCGGTCGATCGTCTCGCGGGGGTAGCCGGCCGCCTGCAGGTCCGCCAGGAAGGGCAGCTGCTGCCGGTTCCAGGCGGGATGCGAGCGGACCTTGTCGTTCCCGATGCAGGTGTCGACGATGATGCGCCGGCCCTGCGATTCGAGGATGAAGGCGTGGACGCTCATGCGCAGGCGTCCGTGCTGATCGCAGAAGGTCGGGAAGAGCCAGTCGCGCTCCTTGCTCAGGTTCTCCGCCGTCGCGTTCGGCATGAGGATGGTCCCGTCCCACGGTCCTCCCGACTCGACGACCCGTGTGATCTTCACCTGACCGATGTGCCACTCGCTGCCCGCCGTGCCTCCGGACATCAGGAGATGCTCCGTCCGCCGTCCACGTCGAGGCAGACGCCGGTCAGGAACTCGGCCTCGTCCGAGGCCAGGAAGAGGACGGCGGCCGCGACGTCGCGGGGCTCGGTGAGGCGCCCGAGTGGGATGGTCGCGACCAGCTGCCGGCGGAGCTCGTCGGGCAGCTTGTCGAGACCCGTCGCGGTCTTCATGAAGCCGGTCTCGGCGGCGACCGGGTTCACGGCGTTGACGCGGATGCGGAAGGGCGCGACCTCCACCGCGAGCCCCCGGGTGAGGGTGATGACGGCGCCCTTGGTGGCGTTGTAGGCGGTGACGCCGGGGCGCGGTGCGATGGCCCCGATCGACGCCGTGTTCACGATCACGCCCCCGCCGCGCTCCTTCAGCACCGGCACGGCGTACTTGCAGCCGAGATAGACCCCGCGCACGTTGGTCGCGAAGACGCGCTCGTACTCCTCCTCCGGGAGCTCCCAGAGCGGGACCATCCGGTGCGAGAAGCCGGCGTTGTTGACGAGGACGTCGAGGCCGCCGAAGCCGGAGGTCGCCTCCGCGATCATCGCCTGCACGTCGCTCGTGCGCGAGACGTCGGTGCGGACGAAGCGCGCCGCGCCGCCCTCCTTGCCGATCGCTGCGGCGACGCGGCGGCCGTTCGCCTCGTTCACATCGGCGACGACGACGCGCGCGCCCTCCCGCGCGAAGCGCGTCGCGATGGCCTCGCCGAAGCCCGACCCGCCGCCGGTGACGACGGCGACCTTCCCCTCGAATCGCATGCGGGACTCCTACGCCCTGCGCGAAGCGGCCGTCAACGGGAGCTCTGGTTCGCCGCCACCCGCCCGTGCCATGGTCGCCGCTCGATGTCGCGCCCGTGGCAACGTCCGCTCACGGTGGGCCTCCTCCTGACCGTCGTCTGCGTGGCCTTCGAGGGGCTCGCGGTGACGACGGTCATGCCGACCGCGGTGCGCGAGCTGGGCGGGCTCCTCCGCTACGGGTGGGCATTCAGCGCCTTCATGCTCGCCAACGTGGTCGGCATCGCGCTCGCCGGCGAGCGCATCGATCGCCACGGTCCGCGTGGACCCATGGCGGCGGGGCTGGGGCTCTTCGCGCTCGGCCTCCTGGGCGGCGGGGTGGCGCCGTCTATGGGGGCGCTCATCGCGGCCCGTGCCGTCCAGGGTTTCGGAGCGGGAGAACTCTCCTCGGTGATCTATGCGGTGGTGGCTCGGTCCTACCCCGCCGACGAGCAGCCACGCATGCTCGCCTGGCTGTCGACGGCCTGGGTCGTGCCGGGGCTCATCGGTCCGGGGGTGAGCGGCTACGTCGCCGACCATCTCAGCTGGCGACTGGTGTTCTTCGGCCTCGTCCCGCTCGTGGTCGTCGCCGCGGCGCTCACGGTACCGGCGCTGTCGGCGTTACCGGAGCGGGACGGCACCCCGCTCCCGCGGGCGCCCAGCTCGATCGGTCTCGCCGTCCTCCTGGCTGCGGGCAGCGTCGTGGTGCTGCTCGGTCTCGGCGCGCGTTCCGTCCCCGCCGGTCTCGGGCTCGCGGCACTCGGCGTCGTGATGGCCGTGCCCGGCCTCCGGCGACTGATGCCGGAGGGCACGCTCCGTGCGCAGGGGGGCCTGCCGGCCGCCATCGTCGCGATGGCGGCGGTCAGCGTCGCCTTCTTCGGCGCCGAGATCCTGGTGCCGCTCCTCCTGACCCTTCTGCGCGGCCAGTCGGCGACCGTCGCGGGGCTCTCCCTCAGCGGCGCGACCTTCACCTGGACGGCGGGGGCGTGGGTGCAGGCGCGCGAGGCGAAGCGGCGGGGCCGCGGTCTCCTGGTGGGGATCGGGGCGGTGCTCATCGCCATCGGCATCGCCATCGTGAGCGTCCTTCTCGACGCGGCGACGCCGGTCGTGATCGCGGCCGTGGGGTGGGCGGTCGCGGGGCTCGGCATGGGGGTGGCCCACGCCACCATCAGCCTCGTGGTCATCGAGCAGGCACCCGCCGCCGCGGAGGGCGCGGCGTCGGCCGCGATGCAGCTCGCCAACGTGCTCGGCGTCGCGCTGGGTGCCGGCATCGGCGGAGCCGCCGTCGCGCTCGCGGACACGCGGGGCTGGGCGCCGGTGGCGGGCTTCGTCCTCGGGTTTGCGCCCATGCTCGTCGCGGCGCTCGCGACGCTCGGTCTCGCGTGCCGGCTGCCGGGGGCGCCGCGCGCGGTCGTCCGGGCGGCAGGCTAGGGAGCCTTGAACGCCGCCCGCTGCAGCAGCCAGGCGCCACCGCTGAGCGACGTTTTCGGATCGAAGGGGAGCGCAGTATTCC
>Ga0066903_100006559_pt1 | contig 10374 bp, 8 predicted proteins | sample PanSoiMetaGPlot1_FD_67491 | JGI IMG/M metagenome (GOLD analysis project Ga0066903, IMG submission 67491) | Tropical forest soil microbial communities from Panama analyzed to predict greenhouse gas emissions - Panama Soil - Plot 1 (version 2) | ecosystem: Environmental > Terrestrial > Soil >...
GCTCCTGCAGGACGCGCAACAGCTTGGCCTGCATGGGGAGCGGCATGTCCCCCACTTCGTCGAGGAAAATGGTGCCCCCCGAGGCGCGCTCGAATTTGCCGCGCCGCTGCTTGGTGGCACCGGTGAACGCGCCGGCTTCGTGACCGAAAAGCTCACTTTCGATGAGCTCGCCCGGCACTGCGGCGCAATTGATTTTTTCGAGGGGGCCGCGCGCGCGGGGCGACGCCTGATGAATCGCGCGTGCCACCAGCTCTTTGCCCGTTCCGCGCTCACCGGTGATCAAAACGCTCGCCTGCGCTTTGGCAGCTCGCGCGATCTGCTCCCGCAGCTGCACCATCGCTCGACTCTGCCCGATGAGCTCCCCGGCGTGGCCGGCCGCTTTGCGCAGCGCGCGGCTCTCCTCTTCGGCCCGCACCAGGCGGAGCGTGTTCTCCACGACGAGCAGCAGTCGATCGGTGGAAAGCGGCTTTTCTAGGAAGTCGATGGCCCCGAGCCGCGTGGCACGTACCGCCACGTCGACGGTCGCGTGGCCGCTCATCATGACGACCGGTATCTCGTTTCCTCCCGCCCGAAGCTGCTGCAGAAGACTCACACCGTCTCCATCGGGGAGCGAAACGTCGAGCAGCATGATGTCGTAACTGCGCTTGCCGAGCCGCTCTTCCGCGACTCGCACGCCTCCGGCTACATCGACGCTGTAGCCCTCCAGGGATAGAGCCTTCTGGAGCGTCGTCAAAATCGACGGCTCGTCGTCGACGACGAGCAGGTGGGCCCGGGCCATCGACGCAAAGCTAGTTCGCCAGAGGTGAATCGGCAACCGAGCAGCGCACACTTCGCGCCGTCCCGCCGTCCCGCCGACCGGCATCGGTACGAGGAGTCTGATATCTTGAGAAGCTGAGGGATGAACAAGGTCGCCGGCGCTTCTCCGACCGCTCATGGCTCACTCGAGCAGACGCCTTTGGCGCATCTGCTCGTGTACATGGCGGAAAAGCGCCTCTCGGGAACCATCGTTTTTACGCCCCAAGATCTCGCCCTCGGCGACGAGGCGATGATCCAATTCGTGGATGGGGAAGCGTGCTTCGTAGGCGGCCGGGGGCGCAGTCTCGAGGCGTGCTTCCGCATGCCCGACACCACGACCTTCGCCTTTTACGATGGTCAGAACCTCTGTAACGACGGCGATAGCACTCGTATTCCCGTAGGGGAGCCGCTGGCGACCATCTGGTCGGTGGTCCGGGCGCGAGGGCTCGACCGGGTCGTGGAGGCGACGCTCGGTCGGCTGGGGCCTCGGGTCCTGAAGTTGCACGACCAAAGCCGGCCGGATCGATTCGGCCTCACCTTGAACGAGCTGGCCGTTGCCGATGCTTTGCGGGTGAAACCACGCTCGCTCGCCGAGCTATTGGCCAGCGGGTTGGCGCCAGACCATTCGGTCAAGCTCGTCGTCTATACGCTGCTCATCACGAGACACATCGACCATGGATCGGCGCCGCCGGTGGGCGTCGCTCGCTCGTCGGAACGGCCTCGCGCCGAGGGGACCTCGGGCTCGGGAAGCCAAGTGGCGATTGCCCGAGTCAAGCTGGCCTCCAAGCGGGCCGACAGCGGGCATATGCCTTCCTCGGGAAAGACGCCGATCGCCCTGACGCCCGCCCTCGCGGCGCGCAAAGGAGAGATCCTGGAGCGCGCGGCGCAGATCGATCGCCAAGACTATTTCAGCATGCTCGGCGTCGAACGCGCCGCCGCCACACCCGAAATCGAGGCGAGTTATTACGCGCTGGTCAAGGTGTGGCATCCCGATCGATTGCCACCCGAGCTGGCCGGCCTCCGCGACGCCGTCTCCAAGGTGTTTGCGCGGATCACCGAGGCCTTTCAAACCCTCTCCGATCCGGTCCGGCGCAAGCGTTACCTCGACGTGCTCAAGGGCGGCGGCGGCACGCCCGAAGAGGCGGACAAGATGCAGCGGATCATCGATGCCGCCACCGACTTTCAGCGCGGCGAGATCCTCTGGCGGAACCGGGATCCCAACGCGGAGAAGTTCATCGTGCGCGCTTACCGCGCCGACCCACAGCAGAGTGATTACGCGGCTCTCTACGTCTCGCTCGAGCTCTCCAAGCGCGCGCCCGACACCCCGGTCGACGACCTGTTGAAGCTCTGCGATCAAGCCATCGAAGGCAACGAGCGCTGCGAGAGGGCCTATTTCTGCCGCGCACAGATCAAAAAGCGGCTGGGAAGAGTCGACTCATCCATCTCCGATTTTCGCGCCGCTTTCGAGCTCAATCCCAAGAACCTCGATGCCGGCCGCGAGGTGCGCCTCTACGAGATGCGCCGGTCCAAGCAACCCGAACGCCGTTCCACACCGGCGCCCCACCGTTCGTCGCCGCCCGGCGCGCTGACCAAGTCCAATCCCCCGCGGTTGAGCTCGAAACCACCCAAGACCAGCTCGTCGAGCCGGCCCGCCATCAAAGAAAAAGAGGGCGGGGTGTTCTCGGGGATCGGGAAATTGTTCAAGCGCTGAGCCTTTGGCGCCCTTGTCGGACATCGGCGCAGATTGCCGCGATTCGATAGAGCGGCGTACGATGGCGAGACGGAACGTCTCTTCTATCGTGCGTCCGCTGCCGGCTTGCTGCTCTTCGCGAGCTGCGGCGAATCGAGCCCGCCAGTCGATCGGCACCTCGTCGCGCACGCCATCGCCGGGTGCCCCATCAACGGCGAGCCCACGCTGCGCCTGACCGCGCTCGGCGACTTCGGTAGCTCGCGGGCTTCGGCCACCGTGGCCGGAACGGGGAGCTCGACGCTCGACTTGCCGGCCGATCTGGTCGGCGTGCAGGCCGAAGTCTTGCCGCAGGGCTCGTGGGGTATCGGCTATGCAAATCCTCCCAGCGACGTTTCATTCGCCCTCTGGTCCTCCGAGCAAGCGTGCGATGCCACGGATGTGAGGGTCGCGCCCAGCGTGGGCGGCCAGGCCATGACCATCTTCGACGGCGGCCTCTTCATCGCCGGTCTGATGCCTCCACCGGGCGGCGATCGCAATTCGGCGGCCTTTGCTCTTGCTCTGAACTTGATGACCGGCGAGCCTTCCAGCGCCCTGTCGATGGCCGGATTGCCCCGGCCGCGCGCGTTCGCTTCGGCCACGCCCTTTGGCGACGGGGTGCTCATCGCCGGCGGCATCGACCCCAATCACACCGAAGATCCGACCGACGATGTCGTGGTCGATACGGCATTCGTCTATACCGCCAACCATTTCGAAAGCGCTCCCATCGAGCTCGGCGACGCGCGCTCCCATCACGGCGCGGTCGAGCTGGTGACGGGCGAAACGCTACTCGTGGGCGGTATGCAGCCCGACGGGTCGGTCCTCGCCACTTTCGAAGCGATCGACCCGCGCACGCGCAATTCCCGATTTTTTCAGCTCGGCGCCCTGGCGCAAGGTCGCCGCGATCCGGTGGTGCTGCGGCTCGTCGGCGACGACATCGTCGTCGCGGGAGGAACCGATCAGAATGGTGCACCGGTAGGTAGCGTGGAGTGGTTCGAAAGCGACGGTTCCGCGTGCACGCGCATTCTCTGTCGGCTCGACCTACCTCCCGCCCTCCACCGCGCCTTCGTGGCCCTCGCCAGCGGCGCGGTGCTGGCCGCCGGCGGCGTCGATCCCAACGGCGGGGCACCGGTCACCGAGGTGTTTTGGATCACGCCGGATGGATCGCTGGAAGCACTGGCTCCGCTTTCGAGCGAGCAGCGAGGCACAGGACGCGTGCGCTTGGTCGGAGCGGCTGACGGCGCCGTGTGGTTATGGAATGGCCGCGCCTGGTGGATCTTCGATGCCTGGCAGGGTTCCTTCGTCACGCCCGACACGTCACCGGAAGAGGGACCCGACGACGACATGCCGGACCCGATCGAGGCCGACGCGGGGCTCTTCTTGTGGCTCGCGCGCGAAATACCGGGCGGCACCGGCAGCGAGGCGCGTGTGCGCGGCTTCCGCCACGGTGTGCGCGGACCATACACGCGCGATGCCGAGCCCATGCTCTTGGCAGACCCGCTCCACTGGGTGCCCGATCATCCGCCGCACAGCGCGACCAACATTGGCTTCGATGGTGAAGGCTTGCACGTGTCGACGGGCGGGCGCGCCGTTCTTGCCGACACGATCTACGGTGACTTCGCATTGACGGTATCGGCAATGACCGAGATTCTCCCTCGATTCGAGATTGGCGAATTGGTGGTGGGAGACAGCGGTTGCCCGTGGCCGAAAGCCAACGGCGCGCAGATCGCCATCACTCGGCAAGGCACCTCGCTCGCGGTGCGCGTCGACGACGCCGAACGAACGTGCGCCGGGCCCTCCGGCCACCTGCGAATTGGTCTGCGCGGCCCCGATGACGGAAGCGCGGTGGTCACCAACTTGACGATGACCCGTCTCTGATTGGCAAAAGAGCGCACCCGCGCCCAGCGAGTGGGAGGAGTGCGCGCGTACGGCCCCATAGTTTCAAGGCCGCCGCCGTGTAGACTAAGCGAGGCTGCCCTTTGTATCCGCAGATCTTCGGCAAGTACGTCCTCGAGCGCCCCCTTGCCGTGGGCGGTATGGCGCGCGTGTTCTTGGCGACTTTGCGCGGCGCCGGGGGCTTCGAGAAGAAGCTGGTGGTCAAACAGATTCGCGCCGAGCTCGCCGGCGACGAGGCTTTCGTCCACCGCTTCGTGGCCGAGGCAAAGACCACCGTCGAGCTGTCTCACCCCAACATCGTGCCGGTCTACGAGCTGGGCGCCGAGCAGGGCGTCTACTACCTGGCGATGGAGCTCTGCGACGGCGTCACCCTCGCCCAGTTGCTGGAACGGACCGGACGCCTCGCTCCCGCGGAAGGGGCCTACGTGGGCGTCGAGATCTGTCGCGCGCTCGATTACGCACACCGCAAGGCGCGCATCATCCATCGCGACGTCACGCCGCGCAACGTGCTCATCGACGAGGAAGGCGCGGTGCGGCTCATCGATTTCGGCATCGCGGCACCCGCCCACGCGGCGGCGCTCGATTCTGCCGGCGCGCTGAGGCAGGGCACGCGCGAAGTGTTCGGCTCTCCCGGTCACATGCCGCTCGAACAGCTCGCCGGCCAAGAGTTGGGGCCGGCCACCGACGTGTTCGCGGTGGCGGCGCTGCTCTACGAAGCCTGGTCGAACGAAGCCCCATTTCGACGCGCCACGCCCGAAGCGTGTGAGCGTGCGCTCTTGGAAACGGTTCCACTCGTCTCGTCCGTCGACCGCGCCCTCGCTCCGCTCGACGCGCTCATCGCGTCCTCCTTCGCCAGGAATCCGGCGGAGCGGCCCCAGAGCGCCGAAGACCTGTCGCGGGCGCTGCGGCGATCCTTCGCCGATGCGGACTTCGGCGATGTCGCGCGCTGGCTCGGTGCCCGCGTTCGCTCCACCCGCGAGGGCGGCGAGCCCACCAGCGTCGATGACGAATCGAGAGCGCCGGCCTGGGGCACTGAAGGAGCCAAGGTCACGCATACCTTCGCCACCCGCTCGCTGGAGGCGGTGCCCTCGGTGCCGGCCGAGCGCGTCGCCCCTCTGGACATCGCCACGCGCCGCATCGGCGAAGAGACGGCGACCGCGACCGTCGATCGCGTGCCTTCCATGCCTTTGCCGCGGCGCGCGGCCAAGAGACTGGCGGCGGCGACCGCGTTGATCCTGGGATCGGTCACCCTGGTCGGAGCGGAGGCCTGGCGCCACCGAGGGGCGACCACCCCGGTGGAGGCGCCGGAGGCGACGACGACACCGGTTTCCGCCGACAGCGCGCCGGCGCTGCCACTCCCTCACGCGCCGCCTCCGACGCAAGAGAGCGAGCCGGTTTCAGCCCCCGCGCCGGTGCCCAGCGCGACTTCCGCTGCGTCGCGCAGCGAGATGGCGCACGTGCGGATCACCGCAACCCCGCCCGCGACCATCGAGGTGGACGGCCGACCTCGCGGTTCCACGCCGCTATCCGACCTTGCTCTTCCAGCCGGCGCACATCTCATACGGCTGAGCTGTGCTCCGCTCGGCGAGACGGTATCCCAGAGCCTGCGCCTCGAGCCTGGCGACGCGGTCACCGTTTCCGGTGACTTCACCGGCGCGCGCGGAAGGGTGCTGGTGCGCCGGAGCTCGGAGCACCCAAATAGAGCTACTCCATGAACGTCGCCCCGAGGGCGCCGAACTGGCGCAGCGCCTCGTAGACGACGATCGACGCTGCGTTGGCCAGATTGAGCGAGCGCACCGGACCCAAGGTCGGGATCCCGAAAACGGCGTCGGGATGCGCCTCGAGGAGAGCGTCGGGAGGCCGACGCTCTCGCGGCCGAAGATGAGCGCATCGCCCGGCCGGAAACCGGCGTCGAGATAACATCGCCGGCCGGAAGCGCTGAACAAGATCCAGCGCGCGTCCGGCTCGGCATGGCGAAAGTGCTCGAGGTCGAGGTGGCGTCGAACCTCGACCAAGTGCCAGTAGTCGATGCCCGCCCGCCGCACCGCTTTCTCATCGATGCGAAAGCCGAGGGTGCCGACCAGGTGCAGCCTGGAGGCGGTCGCCGCGCATAGGCGAGCGATGTTCCCGGTGTTGGGTGGGATTTCCGGCTCCACCAGGACGACGTGCAGGGGCGGAAAGGCGTGCCTCGCGCGCAGGCGCGGAGCGTGGTCTCGGGCCATCGGACGTACGATGCCACGGAGAGACGGGCGACGGCAGTGGCGCGGGCGGGGGAAGGAGTGTTAGCCTCGCGACGGCCTCGATGAGACGGATGCTCAGGGCGGCGGCTGTCTTCGTGGCGTGCTGGGCGGCGCTTCCTCGGGCAGCCGAGGCCGACTCGATGGATCCCGCGCTCGAGCGCCTGGTGTATGGCGCCGGATCGACCGCTCCCTGCGGCGCCAACGGGCAGTATGTGAGCGGTGCCCCCCCTTGCACCTTCGATCACGCGGCCTTCAAAAAGCTAACCAGTCAATACGGCTTCGCGGTCGCGCCCATGGCCATGTATCCGGCGCGAACGACCGGTTTTGGCGGCTTCCAGATCGCGGTGCAGGCCGCCTTCACCAGCATCGCCAACGACGCCGACTATTGGCAAAAGGGAACGCGGGGCTCTCCCGATCCCAACACCGGGCTTTATCCGGCGAAGAACACGGACCCCGACGGTCGGCTCGGGCTCTACGGCGTCAGCGTGCGCAAGGGCTTGCCCTTCGGCTTCGAGCTCGGCGTGAGCGTCGGCTACCTGGCGCACACCTCGATCTTCTCGGGGGGGGCCGACCTTCGCGCCAGCTTGCTCGAGGGATTTCGCACCGGTGTGCTTGGCATCCTGCCCGACCTCTCGGTGGGGATAGGGATCCGTACCATCACCGGAACGCCGCAGTTCAAGCTCACCGTTGGAACTGCCGATCTCGTCCTCTCCAAACCCATCGCGGTGGGCGGCATTTCCGTGCTGACGCCGACGGTCGGTTACCAATTCGTGCGCATCTACGCCGATTCCGGACCCATCGACGGGACGCCGAACACCGACCCGCTCGCCGCCTGCAACTATCAGGGGCAGAACGATCGCGGCCAGCCGATCTGCGGCGCCGGCGGCACGGCGGCCGACTTCAACAACACCCAGGTTTTCGATAACGCGCGCATCAACCGCCATCGCCTGGTTCTCGGCGTCCACTATCGCTACGAGATCCTGGTGGTGGGCGCCCAATTCGTCACCGACCTCGTCGCGCCAAAGGACGCCAACGACGGAGCCACCGCGCAGGCCCTCGACGGCGTTCCGCGTCAGAACACCATCGCGGTCGAGCTGGGCGCGACCTTCTGAGCTTCAGTCGGGAATGGCGAAGAGCGCCGTCCACGCGATGAGCGCCATCACCAGGATCACCGCCGGAACGGCGACGGCCATGGCCACCAACACGGCGCGGCGTTTGAGGGCCACGCCCTCCCGGCCCTCGAGCCGGAAGATACCGTCGAGGGCGGCGTCGGCGGCGCGCAACGGTGCGGTGACGGAGGACGCCACCAGCGCTCGCGCCCCGCCGAATCCGCCGGCGGTGAAGGCCGTCAAAACGCCGGCCGGGCTGGAGCCGAAATCCCATCCGCAGGCGTAGAGCCCGAGCCGGAGCGCGCGTGTGCGAGGAATTCGCTTGCCCAGCGAGATGCCGTGCACCGCGTGCGCGACCAGGAGCAGCAAGGTGAAGCCGACGATTCCGACCAGCGCCGCCAGCGCCACCGCTTCCCGCGTCGTGCCCTGCGTCAGAAAACGCAGCAAAAGCCCGGGAATGCCGAGGATCGCGAGCGGCGTGATGACGATGGCCGTCGACGCCACCGCGAAGATCTCGGCCAATAGAGCAAAGCGGAGGGCCGGCCCCACCTGCCCATCCGGCAGAGCACGGAAAAATCCCTCGGCTCCGCGCGTGGTCGCATGCACCGTCGCCCAAAACCGGCCCGGCCAGCTCATCTGGGCGCGCTCCCAGGGAACGATCGCGATCATGCCCGAGGCGGTGTGCGCCTCGTCACCGCAGCCGGGGCAATCGCCCCGACCGCAGACGGCACATACGACCGCCGCCGGAACGTCGATCGAATCGGCGGCCTCTTCCTCGGGTCGCTGAGAAAACCTTCGCAGGCGTACTAATGCCATGCGCGAATAGCATGGCAGATCGATGCGCCGGCGGCCAGTCGAACGGCGGCAAGAAGCCCTATTAGTGCAGCAATCGCGGCTCTTCGGGAGCCGGCGGCGATACCGCGATGTCACTCATTTTTCCACCCAATCGGATTGACGTCGCGGTCGCCAGCGCACCGAGAAGGCAGGTCGCATAAAAACCCCAACCCCATTCGAAGCGCACCGGAACGTAGCGGGTGCGCGGCGGCATGAGCCAGAGAATCGAGCAGGTCAGGATGGGGATGGCCGACAGAAAGGCCGCGGCGACGCGAGCCCCGCGCAGCTTGTCGATGGTCCTTCGGGTGAAGGCCATTGGCAACAGAACGAACCACGATACGCCGGCTGCCCAGATCCAGCCGCTGCGGCGCGCCAGGTCGGCGCCCGACAGAGCTCGCACCTCGGGCGAGGTCAGGTTCACCCAGGAGGAGAAGAATGCGATGAGGCCAAGAGCGGCGCCGAGCACGAGAATTCCCTTGCCGCGCCGCATGTCGAACCAGGCGAGCGGCGCGAGGTGCGGCGGCGTGGGCAGCCCGAAATCTTCCATCTCGGCCATGGCATCCTGGGAAAGCGGCAGCTTGGACAACTCCGTGAGCGAAAGCCCGCAGGCAGGGCAATGCTCGACTTCTCCTCGGACGAAGAGCTCGTGGCAAAAAGGGCAGGCGATAAGCTCGCTCATGACCGATGGATGTAAGATATCCCAACGTGACCCATCCCCTGCAACGCGCCCGCGCCGACCTGCTGGCTCGCCTAGGGCTCGAGGTCGCCCCGCGCGACTTCGACGAGGCTCTCACCCACCCGAGCTACGCGAACGAGCATCGAGCCGAGGGAATTGCGGACAACCAGCGCCTCGAGTTTCTGGGCGATGCGGTTTTGGATCTGTGCGTGAGCGAAATCCTCCTGGAAAGGCTGCCTGACTCGGACGAGGGAACCCTGTCGCGCGCCTACGGAGCGCTCGTGAACGGCGAATCACTGGCCCGGTGGGCTCGTGAAAATGGGGTGGGACCCGCCCTCCGGGTGGGCAAAGGCGCGGCTGCCACCGGCATCAGCGAACGCACGAACGTGCTGGCCGATGCGGTCGAGGCGCTGGTGGCGGCCGTCTACCTCGATGGCGGTCTCGACGGCGCGCGCCGCGTGTCTGCCCTCATCGTGGGCGACGGCCTCTCCGATATGGCGGAGCTCGGGCGGCGAGACTCCAAAACGACGCTGCAGGAGCTCGTCCAGGCGCATGGTGGGGCAGCGCCTGCCTACCACGTGGTCGCCGTCGAAGGGCCCGACCACGACCGCCGCTTCGTGATGTCCGTCGAAATTGGCGGTCAATCGGTGGCCGAAGGCAGAGGTCGGACGAAAAAACTGGCCGAGCAAGCTGCCGCGACGGCGGCCCTGGCGCTGGCCAAGACGGGCGAGCTTGCCGTAGCCGCCGCCGGGCCCCACGAGGGGGGGAACCGGAAGAAAGAAGAAGCCCCATGAAAATGGACAGAAGGCGTGTTGGCCTGCTGGCGGTGGCGGCGGTCGCTGTCGAGGCACCTCGGGCCGCGGCGGCCGGCGTGGGCACGTACTTGCAGGCCGCCGCGCTCCTGCTCGACGAAGCCAGGAAAAGCTCGGATTTCGTCAATGCGCACTTCGGCGACCCGGAGCTCGCCGAGATCGCCCACCAGCTTTCGGAAGCACGCGTAAAAGCGGGCCGAATGCTCACGGTGGCGAAGGAAGTCGAGCGCGCCCACCCGCACCTCTTGCTCACGCTGGAGACCTGCGAGCGGGCCATGGCGGCCGC
>Ga0066903_100006560_pt1 | contig 10373 bp, 9 predicted proteins | sample PanSoiMetaGPlot1_FD_67491 | JGI IMG/M metagenome (GOLD analysis project Ga0066903, IMG submission 67491) | Tropical forest soil microbial communities from Panama analyzed to predict greenhouse gas emissions - Panama Soil - Plot 1 (version 2) | ecosystem: Environmental > Terrestrial > Soil >...
GATGGCACTGAGAAGATCACTCAGTTGAATCGTCCTGCCGAGAACACCTTGCTCAACCAGATCGAGTACTTGGTCAAACAGCTTTACACCCAACTTGGTCTCACCGAAGAGATCATGAACGGAACTGCCAATGAAGAGACAATGCTTAATTACTTCAACCGCACCATTGAACCCATCGCTGATGCAATTGTTGAATCCATGCGACCGACGTTCATAGGGCCTGCAGGTTTGAAGAAACACGAAACGATAATGTACTTTCGTGATCCATTCAAGCTGGTTCCTGTTAATAACATTGCGGAAATTGCTGATAAGTTCACTCGCAATGAGATTCTGACAGCCAACGAGGTTAGAAGTTTCATTGGGATGCCGCCTGCAAGTGATCCAAAGGCGGACCAACTTGTGAACAGCAACATGCCACAACCTACTCCACCTAATCAGCAACCCAATCCGCCACTAAACCCACAGGACAATTCTGGGCCGACAAACTCGGAAAGGAACGGTCAAAATGGAACCCGATTTCAGCGGGTACGCAACTAAGGCAGGGCTCAAATGCTCTGATGGTCGGACGATCATGCCCGGCGCGTTCAAGCATCAGGATCAAGCTCAGGTTCCGCTGGTCTGGCAACACGGTCACACTGATCCGGAGAACGTTCTTGGTCACGCGATTCTCGAGAACGTCGACGATGGTGTTTACGCATACGGCTTTTTCAATGACACCGCAAAAGCCGTTCACGCCAAGACGCTTCTCGAACACAAGGACATCAAGTTCATGTCCATCTGGGCAAATGAACTGGTCGAGCGTTCAGGACGAGTTCTTCACGGTGCCATTCGTGAAGTCAGCCTCGTTCTTTCCGGGGCAAATCCGGGAGCGGTGATCGAGAACGTCACGATTAAGCACTCCGACGGAGGCATTGACGAACTCGATGACGAAGCGATTATCTATTCGGGTCTCGAAATTGAGCAGGGTGAACTGGTTCACCAAGACGGTGGCGGGAATCCCCCCGATACTTCATCCGGCGGTCCTACGATCCAGGACGTCTACGACTCCATGACCGAGGAACAGCAAACGGTTCTTCACTTCATGGTGGGCCAGGCTCTCGAGTCTGCTAATGGGAATGACATGGCACAGAGTGATCTTGATGACGATTCCGGGACCGATGAGGAAGGTACCAAGACAATGACCCGAAACGTTTTCGATCAGTCGGATAAGGAAACGGGCCCGACCCTTTCTCATGACGACATGAAAGGCATCGTTGCAGATGCCACGAAATGCGGCTCACTCAAGGAAGCGGTTGGTAATTACGCTCTTGCTCACGGCATCAACCAGATCGACACGCTCTTCCCGGAAGCCACCGCACTCACGAACTCTCCTGAGTTCTACACTCGTCGGACTGAATGGGTGAGTTCGGTTCTCAACGGAGCTCGCAAGACACCCTTCAGTCGAGTCAAGACTCACTGGGCTGATCTTACCTACGACGACGCCCGTGCAAAGGGTTACATCACGGGTGCTGAGAAGCAGGAAGAGTTCTACGCAACTGCCCGTCGTGAGACATATCCTCAGACCATCTACAAGAAGCAGAAGCTCGACCGTGACGACATCATCGATATCACCGACTTCGACGTCGTGGCGTGGATGAAGGGTGAGATGCGGCTCATGCTTGACGAGGAGCTCGCACGAGCAGTTCTCGTTGGTGATGGGCGTACTCTTCCAGACGCTGACAAGATTCTCGAAGATCGCATTCGTCCGATTTCTACTGACGATCCGCTCTTCTCTATCCAAGTTAAGTGTGACCTCGCAGCTGGTGATATTTCGGACTTCGTTGACGCCGTCATCCAGTGGCGTTCGCAGTATCGTGGTAGCGGAACCCCTACGATGTACACCAGTGAGTCGTTGCTTGCTCAAGCGATGTTGCTCAAGGACACACTTGGTCGTCGGATCTATTCGTCGATCGATCAGCTTGCTAGTGAGATCCGAGTTTCTTCAGTTGTTCCTGTCGATATTCTCGATCCGGCTGCTGGTAATCCGTTGGCAATCATCGTCAACATGAACGACTACGTCATTGGTGCCGACAGTGGTGGGCAAGTTTCCTTGTTCGACGACTTTGACATCGACTACAACCAGTACAAGTACCTGATCGAGACCAGATGCTCAGGCGCGTTGGTCAAGCTCAAGTCAGCTCTCGTGGTAAGCCAGGGTACGTTCGTGGCTCCGCCTGCTGGTACTGGTCACATCATTGTTCCTGAGCCTCCGAACGAGCGTCAGAGTAATCCTCCGGTTCACGGATCACTTCCTGAGGACACCGTCCCTTTAGTGTAGAGGCAGTCGAGGGAACTCCAGGGACCTGGAATCCTCCAGGATCTCGTCCGCCCTTGAATGCGGGTTATGCGGCCCAGAGAGCAATTACTGCTAATCCAACCACAGCATGGGCTACTAATTCTTGGGTTCAAGGATTGGATCCTGGTCCAACTGGTGAAATGTTCTGGGACGGTAGTGCGTGGGATGATGGAAAAGCAATTTACTGGGCTACTGGCGCAACTGCTGGTGTTCCTGGTGCGTTTACTCCTAGTCCTTGTCGTGAACCAAATGACGCTGCCCACATGACTGCTCTTGGTGTTGTTGCGAGTCCAACTACTGCCTGGACTACTGGACAATACGTGCAGGGGATGAATTACGATGTCTCTGGTCAAGCGTATTGGAATGGAACGGCCTGGGTAGGTGGGAAAGCTCCGTAAGTCCCAACAAGGGGTTGAGATGGCAAAATTCTTTGGGGAAGTCGGTTATGGCGATTCCATTGAAACTCCCCCGGGCTCAGGTGTGTGGGAGGATCTCATCGAGGAATTCACATATTCTGGAGATGTGATTCGTAACGCACGGAATCTTGAACCGGGTGAGTCATATTTGGACGACATTGTAGTTGGTAATTCAATCACGATAGTCGCTGATCAGTACGCCATCGACCACTTCTTCAAGATCAAGTACGTAAGATGGGAAGGGGTTCTTTGGACTGTTAAATCAGTTGAAGTCCAAAGACCTCGACTCATTCTGAGGTTGGGGAGTGTGTATAATGGCCCAGCGGCTTGAACTCCACGCCATCCTGACTGATATTCTTCAATCCGATCAGGTATATTTCGCACCACCGGCGTCTGTGCAGATGAAGTACCCGTGCATCGTTTACCACCGGGACTACGCACTAACCAATCACGCAGACGACAAGCCCTACAGAGTGACCAAGCGATATTTGATCACTGTAATTGATCGCGATCCTGACAGTTCAATACCTGACAAGATCGCTATGCTTCCAACGTGCGTCTATGATCGGTTCTTTACTGCGGATAATCTGAATCACGATGTCTTCAAAGTCTTCTTCTAGGAGGAAACTCGATGCCCGCTCTTGTTTGGGATCAAACTGGAGAACGATTCTACGAGACCGGTGTTGACCACGGTGTTCTGTACATCCCCGACGCTCAAGGCGTCTATGGGATGGGCGTTGCCTGGAACGGTCTCACCACAGTTACTGAGTCACCTACTGGTGCCGAGGCAAGTGCTCAGTATGCCGACAACATCAAGTATCTGAACCTCTTCTCGGCAGAGGAGTTCGGAGCAACGATCGAAGCATTCACCTATCCGGATGAGTTCCAGCAGTTCGATGGGCTGGGAGTTCCGAGTGAGGGTGTTGTCATCGGTCAACAGGCAAGAGGTGTCTTCGGTTTGTCCTACCGCACTCGTCACGGTAACGATATTCAGGGGACTGAGTACGGCTACAAGATTCACATGGTGTATGGCTGCCAAGCAAGTCCGTCAGAGAAGGCCTACAACACCATCAACGACTCTCCGGAAGCGATTGCGTTTAGTTGGGCGGTTACCACGACTCCGGTTCCGGTGACTGGATACAAACCAACCTCGTTGATTGTGGTCGACTCGACAACAGCGGATGCTGGTGGGCTTGCTTCCCTCGAAGCCGAACTGTACGGAAACGGTTCTGGAACTGCCAATCTCCCAAAGCCTGACGACATCATTGCCATGTTTGAAGGTGCTGCATCAGGACCTGCTACTGGTGCAACGGCAGGTACACCGGGTGTGTGGACTCCTAGTGGATCCACTGCTCCTGCAGATGCTGCCGGTGCCACCAGTGCTGGCATTGTTGCCACTCCGACCGCAGCATGGACAACCGGACAGTACATGCAGGGAACCACTGTGGGCACTCCTGGCCAGATGTACTGGGACGGAACTGGTTGGGTTGCTGGCCAAGCTCCGTGATGTAGGAGATTGAGAATGCTCAAGATAATCGTTCTGGGAGAAGAGTTCTACAACGAAGGAACCGAAGAGTTTGAGACGTTCGATGACTTCGAATTAGAGCTAGAGCATTCTTTAATCTCGCTGTCAAAATGGGAGTCAAAATTCAAGAAGCCTTTCTTAGTCGCTACTCAGAAAACTCCGGAGGAGATCTTCGGATACATTCAGGCAATGATTATCTCTCCAATTTTTCCCCCAGACATACTTCGACGATTGTCACAAGAGAACTTCAAGGCGATTAATGATTACATCGAATCGTCTGAATCAGCTACTACCTTTGGGACCATGCCAGAGCGTAGTAGAGGAATTGGAGAAGTAATCACTTCTGAGCTCATCTATTACTGGATGGTAGCTTTCAACATTCCGTTTGAATGCGAGTACTGGCATTTGAATCGATTGTTCTCTCTCATCCGGATTTGCAACATCAAGAACTCCAAGCCCAAGAAGATGTCTCGGCAGGCAATCGCAACTAGAAATCGGGAGTTGAATGCCATAAGACGAGCTCAGTACAACTCGAGTGGTTAGGAGGTGAGATGGCAGCAATTACATGGAGTGATCCAGGTTCTCATGTCTTTGAGACTGGGATAAGCAAGGGTGTTCTTTACCAAAGCGATGGTTCCGGAGTTCCTTGGAACGGTCTTACTGGAATCGAAGAGAACATCGATACTGCTAGTGAACCAGTCTTTTACGATGGGATCAAGATCAATGACATTGTCACCATTGGTGATTTTGGTGGGACTCTCAGGGCGTTCACATACCCTGATGAGTTTCTTGCATATTCTGGATTCCCAGAGGATCAGACTGGATTCTACATCACTAATCAACCTCCTAAGCGGTTTGGGTTGTCCTATCGAACCGAGATTGGGAATGAGATAGATCCAGCGGCTGGCTACAAGCTTCATCTCTTGTACAACCTTCTAGCCATGCCATCCAAGGGTGCTCGTCAAACTATGTCAGATGCCATAGAACCAATCGAGTTTGAATGGGATTTGACATCGATCCCCGAATACATTGAGAACTTTGTTCCGACTGCTCATGTCATATTTGATTCACGTAGGTTGGATCCCTACTTGCTTGATGACATTGAGCATATTCTGTACGGAGATCTCAACAACGACGCTTATCTTCCTCCTCTACAGAATCTCGAGTCGTTCATCAGACAGTGGAATCGCTTCGTCATTACTGATCACAATGATGGTACTTGGAGCGCATCCACTCCAGAACCTGGTGTTATCATCATGCTTGACGATCACACCTTCCAAATCACGGTTGACACTGCGACAATGCTGGATGCCAACAAGTATCGAATTTGGAGCAGTCAGAAGAACGAAGACGATATTTGGGGAGGACCATGACTACCGTCACTGGCTATACGTCGCAGTACATGGATCAAATCGTCAACAAGACGATTGTCAGCGCCAAGATTCAGAACGGTCATCTCATATTTACGTACCACGATGGTACAACTTTGGATGTTGGTTCAGTTACTGGCCCAACTGGTCCGAAAGGCGCTGATGGAGCGGCGTTCATCATCTGTACGAGTACAACCAAGCCGGTTCTTGGGGCTGCAGACGAAGGAAAGGCCATCTACGAGACCGACACTAATCTTTGGAGAATCTGGAGAGGTACTTTCTGGACTCCACAAGAACGGATAATTTGTACCAGCACAACTCGTCCTACCGCGTTGAGTGCTAATCACGCAGGCACTGAGATCTACGAGACGGACACCACACGTACTTATATTTGGAGTGGTAGTCGTTGGGAAATTCAGAGTCCTGTAGTTTGTACGTCGTCAACTCGTCCCACCGGATTGAACACAAACGATGAAGGTGTCGAGATATTTGAAACGGACACTGATCGTGTGTATTTCTGGACTGGAGGCGCATGGGTCAAGGACAGTAAGCTCAATGTTCTAAACGAGGTGATCAGAACTACCGATAGTAATGTAGTTGGAACTACTGAACTCGAATTCTCTGGAAACCCTAACTATCCAGTTACTTTCACAGCAGTAACCGGACGTCAGTATTGGGTTGAGTTTGGTTACCGAATTGTTCCAACTCTGTCGGGAATTTCGATCATGTTCAGTGTTTGGGATGGGGCTGTTACTAGCGGAACTAAGATCGCCCACTATGAGGACTATCTGCTTGAGACTTCAGGAGCTGTGTGGATCTCTGCCAGGATGCCAATCATATTGTCTCCGGGAAGTCACACGGTTCGATTCTCGGCCAGATGCCTCAGCACTGATCGTACGTTCGTAGTAAGTGGCAGTCCCAACTGGCCAGGATTCTACCAAGTCTCAGAAGTCAAGTAATGTTCTCCCTAACTTCTCAAGGTAACTTCAACAAGACTGAGAAGTTTTTGAAGTTCATGCAACAAGGTAAGGCATACGACAATCTTGGTGCTTATGGACAAAAGGGGGTAGATTCACTTGCTGCAGCGACTCCGGTGGATACTGGAGAAACTGCTCATGACTGGGGACATCAAGAAGGTCACAGTAATGGGACATATTCTGTGACTTGGTTCAACACTCACGATAGTGACAGGGGTTACGTCAACATCGCCGTCATTCTTCAGTATGGCCACGGCACTGGTACTGGTGGTTACGTTCCGGGGAGAGATTACATCAATCCTGCCATGAAGCCCATATTTGACAAGGCGGTTGCTGATGTCTGGAGGCAGGTGATAAATGCCTAGCGTAGACGATCGGATAGTCCGACTTGAGTTTGATAATTCGTCGTTTGAACGAAAAGTTGATGGCACACTTCACAGCCTCGCCCAGCTAGACAAAGCTCTGGAATTCAAGGGTGCTGGTAAAGGATTCGATGAGATTAGCAAAGCGGCTCAGGGCGTTAATCTGTCTTCGATTGCGGATGGCGTTGAGCACATTGCTAGTCGATTCTCGGCCATGGGTGCTATTGGATTCTCTGCTATTCAGAAGATTACCCAAGGCGTTATGGGATTGGCTGCTACAGTCGCCAGGAAGGCTGGAGAAGATATTCTGGCTCCAATTATCACTGGCGGTAAGCAAAGAGCTCTAAACCTTGAACAAGCTCGATTCATGTTTGAGGGCATGGGCGCTGATGTAGAGAAGTCCATGAAGAGTGCTAAGGATGCGGTTCTTGGTACAGCATATGGACTTGACGAAGCAGCTAAGACAGCAGCTCAGCTTGGTGCGTCAGGCATTAATGCTGGCGATGACATGACGAGAGCCCTTAAAGGTATCGCTGGTACCGCAGCAATGACTAATAGTTCGTTCGGAGAGATGGCTGATGTCTTTACGCAGGCAGCTGGTGCGGGAAAGATTAGTGGCTACACTCTGGAACGAATTTCATATCGTGGGTTGAATGCTGCCGCTGCTCTGTCTAAGCAGATGGGTAAGAGCGAAGCTGACATCCGAAAGATGGCTTCGGAAGGCAAGATCAGTTTCAAGCAGTTCTCTGACGCAATGAGCGCTGCCTTTGGTGCCCACGCCCAAGAAGCTAACAAGACCTACACCGGTTCACTAGCCAACCTGCACGCCGCAATGTCCCGGTTGGGTGCCGTAGTCATGACTCCCCGTCTCGAGCAGATGCGGGACCTGTTCAATGCCGTCACTCCTCAAGTCGACAAGTTCAATAAAGCCATCACACCTCTTCTCAATCAGTTCATGGCTTTGTCAAGGTTGTCGTTGAGTGTCTTAATCAAGAGCATTGGAAAGCTAGACTTTAGCAATTTGGCAAAGTCTATGCCTAACTTCATCAAGGGTTTCACCAACATCTTCATCTTGTTGAACAAGATTCGAAGTATTGCGAGTCAGGCATTCCGAGATGTATTTCCGAAGTCGACATCGTCGATGATCATCAACATCTCGAAGGCGTTTCTAAAGTTCACTGAGTCGCTCAAAATGGGAGGCAAAACTGCAAACGAGTTGAAGCGCATCTTCGAAGGTGTCTTCTCCGCCTTGAGGATTGGATGGACCGTTCTCAAAGAGGGTATCAAATTCCTCCTGGGAATTGGCAAAGCGCTTCTTGGTTTGGGTGGACCGGGGTTCCTAGAATTCGCTGCCAAGATTGGCGACTTCTTCACTAATTTGCAGAAGGGTTTGGTCAAAGGTAAGGGGATCGAAGCCTTCTTCAAGAACCTCACAAAGCTCGCACAGGCCCCCATAGCCTTCATACGCAGCCTGGCAATCCACATCGGTCAATTGTTCGGACTGTTCAAGGACAAGGCTCCAGACGCCGCTGGAACGGCTCTGGGACGTGTTGGTGATCGCGTCAAAAGCCTCGAAGGACCCTTTAAGGGTCTGGTGAAGCTTGTCGAAGGTGTCTGGAACGTTCTTAAGAAGGTCGGTAGTGTCCTTGGCAAGTTCCTGGGTGATCTTGGTAGCAAGCTTGGGGACGCTCTCTCCAGTGGGAATTTCAACAAGGTTCTTGATGCGTTCAACACCCTCTTCCTTGGTGGAATCACTGCATCGATTGCATATTTCGTTAAGCACGGACTTAAGTTCGACATCAAGGGCACGTTCATGGACAAGTTGCTTGCACCATTCCAGCAACTTACTGGCGTTCTCAAAGCACTTCAGACTCAGATCAAGGCACAGGCAATCAAGGAGATTGCTATAGCCATTGCGATCTTGGCTGGTTCTTTGCTCGTCTTGTCGTTGATTGACTCCGCTGCTTTGACCAAAGCTTTGGGAGCGATGACTATCGCTTTCGGTGAACTCATTGGTGCATTTGCTGCGGTTGACAAGATGAACATAGGGACCAAAGCTAGTTTGCAGTTTGGTCTGTTGGCCATAGGTCTGATCATATTCTCGGGAGCCATTTACATTCTAGCAGCTGCAGCGTCAAAACTTGCTGCACTTGACTGGAATAGCATGATGATGGGTCTAACGGGAGTCTTGATTCTGATTGGTGGGCTAATCGGATGGCTTGAGGCAGTTAAGAAATTGAAGCTCGATGAGAATCTCATCAAGACCGGACTTGGCCTAGTTGCTCTTGCATTCGCTCTCGATATTTTGGCCAGCGCAGTCAAGAAGATGTCTGGTTTGTCATGGGGAGAGATGGCTCAGGGACTTCTTGGACTTGGTCTTGCTTTGGGTGGGATTACTGCAGCAGTTAAACTTCTTCCTAAGCCAGGTGAGATGGCGAAGGTTGGAGCAGGATTGCTGATGATATCTGCAGGTATTCTTATAATTGCTGTAGCAATGAGAATGTTTGCAGGTATGGACTGGACTGGCATGGCTAAGGGCTTTGTTGGTCTTGGTGGTGGTCTTCTCATAATTGCAGGTGCTTTGCATCTTATGCCTCCGAACATGGTTGCTACCGCTGCATCATTGCTTCTGGTCTCGATATCCCTAATTGCCATCGGTGTTGCCATGCAAATGATGGGAGGAATGTCATGGGGCGAGATAGCCAAGGGAATGGTAGCGATCGCGGGCGCTTTGCTCATCCTAGCAGTGGGCGCAAACGCAATGCAGGCAGCAATAGCTGGAGCAGCTGCCATAGCCATAATGTCGGCTTCTCTAGTACTACTAGCCTTCGCCCTCAAGATGTTGGCGAGTATCAGTATTGCTGGTCTTGTAACGGGTCTGATAGCAATTGCTGCTGCAATTCTCATATTTGCAGGAATTAGTGCTGCGCTAACTGAAGCAATTCCATCAATGCTCGGAGTTGGACTAGCAATGATGGCACTCGGTGCCGGTCTGATGTTCATGGGTGCGGCAGCTCTCATGGGAGCTCTGGCTATTGAAGCATTGTCTCGAGCGGCTAAGGACGGCGCTGAGAACATTACCAAGGCACTCGAGGCCATTGGTAAGGGTCTTCCAGCTCTATTCAAGGGCTTTGCCGAAGGCATAATTGAAATGGTCGTGGTGCTTGGAGATGGAGCAGCCAAGATCGCTGACGCCTTTGGAAAGATATTTGACAAGCTGCTGGATCAAGTAATCAAGTTCATTCCGAAGATCGCGAAGATAGCTGGAGAACTTATCCAGGCCTTCCTTGATGTCGTTGTAAGCTATTACACCGATATTGCTAAAGCAGGTCTTGATTTGATCACAAACTTCCTCCAAGCAATTCGTGATAATCTTCCAGAGATTGTA
>Ga0066903_100006561_pt1 | contig 10373 bp, 13 predicted proteins | sample PanSoiMetaGPlot1_FD_67491 | JGI IMG/M metagenome (GOLD analysis project Ga0066903, IMG submission 67491) | Tropical forest soil microbial communities from Panama analyzed to predict greenhouse gas emissions - Panama Soil - Plot 1 (version 2) | ecosystem: Environmental > Terrestrial > Soil >...
CCTGCCCTGAGCGCAGCGAAGGGACCGCAGTATGGCACGCCGCAAGCGATTGACATTCGGCGACGCCCTGGCTGAAGGGAGCAGTGGAGGCCCTGCTGACTCCTCGGAACCCGACAAGGGCCCGGAGGGTCAGCAGGCGTCCGCGGCAGCGGATCGCGCCGCGCGCGACCACGAGGTGGTCCAATGGATCCTTGAGTGTTATCATGAGGCTGAAAGAGCCCGATATGATCGCATGAGGAAGAACTCCCTTAACAGGGACGCTTATATGGGCCTCCAGGATTGGTCGTATAAGCAGAAGGGCCAGAGCACGGAATTTCTCCCGAAGGTGGCCACGTCGGCCGAGCAGTTCGCCGGCTTCATAAAGCAAAGCCTCATCGGGTTTGGGGATTGGTTCCAGGTGACTGTTTCGCCGGAGGCGAAGCCCTACATCACGGAGAATCAAATCAGGGGCCTGATGGAGTGCTACCTGAAACGGTTGCCGAACGGACCCGTGAAGTTTAAGGATTTCGAGACCACGCTTTCAGACGCCGCCAAGTCGGGCCTCCTCGAGAGCCTGATCGTCCTTAAAGTGTACGGCCGCGACGTAAAGTATAACAAGTACAGCGTCGAGCGCGGCGAGAATGTGGTGGACTTCCCATCGGGCGCGCAGCGCCCGGGTGGGCATACCCTCCGGCGCGACAGCGCCAGCCGTTGGCATCTTTGCATTGACCTGATCAAGAACGAAGATTATTACCCGGACCCGACGGGGCGCGGCCTCTACGAAATCCACGTAGTGGAACGGGATTACGTCGATGTGCTGGAGATGGCAAAGCAGGGCGTGTACGACGAAGACGCCGTGCGCTCCCTCGCTCGTGAGGACACACCTCGGCCTATTGGCATCCAGGAAAACAGAACCCCGCAGCAACGCGGCCAGAATTGGACCCCCGGCGGCGGGCGGCGCAAGCGCGTCACGCTTATGGAGTTCTGGGGCACGATCATCGGGGACGATGGTTCCGTAGTCGGGGAGAACATGCTTGCCACGCTGGCAAACAAGCATAAGCTTATAAGGAGGCCTGTCGAAAACCCCCTTTGGCACGGCGAATCGCCGTTTGTTGCAGAGCCCCTGATACGGGTGCCTCATAGCGTATGGCATAAGGCCCTGTATGACAGCGCCAGCGCGCTGAACTTCGCTCTGAACGAGATGTTTAACCTCATGCTCGATGGCGGCATAGCCGCCGTGTGGGGCATTAAGCAGCTTCGTGTGAACCACCTGGTAGACCCCACCCAGATTGCAGATGGGGTACCGCAGGGAGTAACCCTCCATGTAAAAGACACGCTCCCGGAGGGAGTCAAAGTGCTTGAATCGGTTAGCGAGTCTAATGTTCCGCAGGATGGTATGGCGATCTTCGAGATGCTGGACCGGGAGTTTACGCAAGCCGCGATGACCAACGACATAAAGCTTGGAAGCCTGCCACAGAGACAGGTGAAAGCAACCGAGATCCTCCAGGCGCAGCAAAGCCAAAACATGACACTCCAGGCGATCACCCTCGACCTGGAAAGCGGCATCATGGAGCCCTGCCTTCGGAAGGCGTGGCTTACCATCCTGCAACATTTCGACGACCTTGGAAACTCCGAGGTGGTGAACGCCATCGGCCAGAAGGCCGCCGTCCTCATGATGTCCCTTTCAGAGGCGGAACGCTATGCACTGTTTGAGGGATGTTGCAGCTTCCGGGTGACGGGCCTCTCGGCTACCCTTGCGGCGGCGCAGGATTTCCAAAAGCTGATGGCGTTCTTCCAAGCGGTCAGCCAGAATCCGGTCCTCATGCAGAGCTTCATGACCCAATACGATCCAAGGAAGGTCCTAAAGATCCTCATGAAGCAACTCAACATCAATCCCGACGACATAGCGACGACGCCGGAGCAGCAGGCGGCGCTTCCGGATGTTGTCAGGCAGATTATGCTATTTGCCCAACTGACGGCGGGTGGTCAGGGTGGGCAGCCAGGTGCAGGCGCGCAGGATGGCCAGGGGGGCCTCGGTCCGGCAGGAACCGGCGCAGCCGCACCTGGGCCGCAAGGCCCGTTCCTTGGGGCACCTCCAGGGAGCCCGGTCGCGGCGATGGCGGGCGTCAATCAGGAAATTCAACCTCTTACGGGTCTCCAAACGACGGGAGGTTAACAGCATGGCAAAAGTTGGGAACTTCGACCCAGCCCATGCGGCGCCCGCAGGCGAACGCCTCGAGGCGGGGAACATCCTTGGAGGGTTGCACCGATACACTGGGGCGACACAGCAGCATGTCGCGCAGGGGCATCGTAAGATGCCTGGTATAGGCCCGACGCTGCGGATCAACAAGCGCGGACGTAAGTCCGCACTGCAAAACCTCCCATAGCGAGCGGAGCGAGCCATGAGTGTCCATGTAATCATCTCCAATGAGCAAGACAGCACGGCCGGCGAAGCCCTTGTCGTGGAGACGCAGTACGGCGAAGCCGTACAGACCGTCGTCGCGCCCGGCGCGACATACGACGTCTGGGTGAACGACGACCATCGGATCACGGTATACAAGCAGGCGACCGACGGCGAGCAGACCGAGTTGGCGCCGTGAAGGACGCCGACGACTACCAAGCCGAGTCGGACTTCCACACGCTGACCCGCGCTGCGGAGATCCGCATGGACAAGGGCCGGCATGGCCGCGCCATGGATCATGGCCGGCGGCAACGCCGGGCTATCGGACATGCGCTTCGCGGCGCACGGAACGCGCGGGAGCCAGGTGAAGTCCGAGAAGGTTTCCGTAAACTCTAGCCGAGCGGAGCGAGGTATGGCGCGGAAAAAGAAAGGCGAGTCCGAGGCCCTTGAGGTCGATGCAGAGGATGTCGGCACTGAGCCCGACGGCGAAGCCGTCGAGGTGGTCGAGGATGAGACGGGCGGCGAAGGCGGCGAAGACGCCGAGGCGGGATTTCCGTTGGAGTTCCGCTGCGTAGCGGCGAGCGGCGAAACAGACGCCGAGGGCTGGGTCGACTACTATCATTTCGAGACGGCCCGCAAAGATACGATGGGTCCCGACCGGATGATGCTCACCATCAGGGGGCGCGACAGCGCCACCGAGCCGGCCCATTACAAGAACGGCGACGTGCTCCTGGTTATGTGGGACGAGCGGCTTGCGCCCGACGAGCCAGCACCGGAGGCGCCGGAGGCGGCTGCGTGAGCAAGGAGACCGAAGACAGGCTGCGTGACATCGCAGTCTGGTATTACGAGAACAAGCGGCGCATTTCGCCGAGCAATCTCGTGAAGCGAGTGGAGTTTGCAGAAAAGGCAATGTCCTGCGCTTTCGAGCTTATTGCCCTCCTGGCGAAGGACGTGCAGGTCATGGAGCGCCGCGAGCCGAGGAATCGCCTCTGGCTGCCGACTTCTGTTCAGGTGGACAATGACACAGCCATTCGACTCCGATAAGGCGATTGCCGCCACGGAACGCGGGGCGCAGGCACGGGCTGCTCTTGCGGTCCTACGGGGCGCCGTTGGAGAGCTTACGCAGGACATCCTGGTAAGCATGACACAGCCTACCAGGACAGATCAGGAGCTTCGGTTCTTCGCAGGGCAGTTGGCCGGCCTAAGACGCCTGGAGACACGCTTGGAAACAGACGACAAGCAGGGCCGCGTGGCGGCTCAACGGGAGCTTCAGTATGGGTAAGCGAGCGGTTTCTGCATTTGGAAAGGCCGGCGGAGCCGGAGCCGGCGCCGTGGAGGAGTCTGAAGAAGTGCCGACAGAACAGAAGTCCACCGGCGTAGCCGGTCCGACACCTGCGGAGCAGAAAGTCATCGAGGGAGGCCCTGGCGCTGAAAGCGCCCAGCAGCCGTGGAAGCCATTCTCCTATGGTGGAAAGACGTTCGACAGCGAGGCGGCGCTCACCGCCCACCTTGATGGCCTCGGCGCGGAAGTTGAGAGGCTCAAAAAGACCCCTCCGCCGGTCGCTTCCCCAGCACCGCCTGCGGCGCCCCCCGCCGCAGCACCGGCGGAGGGTACTGGTCGGAAGGTGCCCACCAACGACGAGCTTGTGACGGCCCTCCTGAGCGATCCAACAAGGGTGATCGCGGATATCAAGGAGGATATCCGAAAGGAGTACCGGCAGGAGCGCACGAGTGAAAGGGTCATGGAGCAGTGGTGGGACTCCTTTTGGGACGCGAACAAGGAACTTAAGCCGTACAAGCAAATCGTGGACATGACGATGGCTTCCAGCATGGGGGAGTTGGCTCCCCTTACGATGGACAAGGCGGCGGAGCGGCTTGCGGAGAAGGCCCGAAGTACCATCATTAGCATCAACAAGGATGCTTTTGCGACGCCCGGGGCGAAGCCCCAGGCCGGTCGCGCTGTGGTGGAAGGCGCAGGGACGCCGAGGCCCGCCGGAGGTCGGGCGGAGCCGGAGGCGGCTGCGCCGAAGTCGCTTTCTTCGATCATTAAGGAGCGGGCGCGAGCCCGCAGCGCCGGCGCCCAGCCGACGAAGCATTAGGAGGGGAGACGATGGCTCAATTCACCTGGACATTTGATTCGCCGACAGGGACGTACAAGTCCCACGCGATGAGTATGCATCTTTATGAGGCTGCGCTTCAGAAGTCCGTGTTCATGGACTATGTGCGGCCCGTTGAGGGGTATGGGAGAAAGAAGGGCGAGGCGGTCACAATCACGCGCGTCGCCAACCTGGCCGAGCCGACGAACCCGACGCTAACGGAAGGAGTTCGGATTCCCGAGGACACGTTGTCCCTCAGCACGAAGGCGATCACCGTCTCGGAAATCGGCCGCAGTGTACCATTTACTTCCTTGAGCGACGACCTCAGTGAGTTCGACATCGAGAACATTGTCCAGAGGCGCCTCCGGGACCAAATGAAGCTCGCTTTGGACACGCTGGCTTCGACCGCCTTTAAGAAGGCCAAGATCAAGTATGTGCCCACGGGCCTCACGAGCGAGAATATCGCTACGAATGGGACGCCCGCGACGTCGGCGACCGAGAACATGAATGTGTTCCACGTTGAAGAGATCAGGGACTATTTGTACGATACGCTGGCGTGCCCGCCGTTCGACGGCGACGATTACGTGGGAATTTTCCGCAGCCTCGGGCTCCGGGGTATCAAGCGTGATCCAGCGTGGGAAGAGTGGCACAAGTACACGGACCCGCAAGCGAAATACAACAACGAAGTGGGCCGCATTGAGCAGGTCCGGTTCGTGGAGACGAACCACAACAATGCACTCGGCAAGATCGGCACCTCGTCGGTCTTGGGCGAGGGTGTGGTCTTTGGAGAGGATGCCGTGGGCATGGCGGAGGCGATGACGCCTGAACTTCGGGCGGCGATCCCGACCGACTTCGGCCGCTCGCGGGCCGTCGCCTGGTATGGCATCTTGGCCTTCGACATTATCTGGGACACGGCCAATCAAGGCCAGGCCCGCATTATCCACGTCTCGAGCACCTGAGGAGTACGGGTCATGGCATACGGCCATCAAATGATCGACTACAACCTGGGCAGCGCGACGGCGTTCACGGGCACCGGCGACAAGGCTCGCTGGAGTCCGGGATACCAGCCGGTCTCCGTGAGGGCATGCGCACTGGTTATCACAACGGCGTTCACGGTCACGCCCGCGGTGGTGAACTTTACGACGCAGCTCACTGCAGGCAGCAACAGCGGCATCTCGGCGGGGGACATCGCTATTCTGAACGTCCTCACGACGTATGCGGCCGGTAAGACAGTGTACAAGGACAACATCTCGAAGAAGGTGAGTCCGGGCCAAAGTGTGGTCGTCAATTGCGGGACGGCCTCCACGGCAGGCAATGCCGATATGGTTATCACAGTGGAGCCTTCGTGGGAGACGCCGGCGAACAACACGGCGATGCAACTCACGACCTGATAGGAGGGAGGGATGCCTGCACTTAGTGGGCTTGTGTCGGTCACGGTGGACCAGGCAACGAAGGCGATCGGGAGCCGAGGGAGGCGGCGGTTCAACGCAACGATCGTTGTGGGAGATGGGACGAACACGTACGTGACAGGCGGGATTCCGTTGGTCGTGGGAAGCAAGACGGTGGCTCAAACCTTTGGCTTGCCGCGGCGCCTGCAGGTGCTAAACATCATCGGGAGCGCCGGGACGCCGCCGGTCATGGGCGCCTTGTTCGATGCGACGAACCAGACGCTACGCCTCATGCACCCGACGCAGCAGACGGGAGGCGCCGGCAACCGGGACGGCGTGGAGTACACGAACGCGGAGGCGCCGCCTGCCTCCACATTCTACGCGATGATCGAGGGAATCTGACGATGGCCGAGGACGTCCTGTTGGTCCATCATTACACGACCGACCAGGAAGGGGCGATGCGCATCGTACAGGTCACGCCTTACGTGCGGGTGCGGGCGGCCCTGCCATCAGGAGCACCGTTGTTCCTCAAGCAGGGCCGCGTTATGACGGAGGCCGGCGTGGTCATCGCGGATACCGGGACGATGCAGAACATTCCCCTCGAGCTATGGCCCCATATCAACGTCATGACGGCGGCGGCCCTCCTGGAGGTCGGTTGGCGAAAGAGCACCCTGGACGCCTATTTCGCCGCCCACGTAGTGGGCGGACCGCACCTGACGGCTACAGAGGCATCGGGGGAGGTTGCGCCAGCAGCCGTTCAAAATTTGAACGCCCCTGGGTTGGAATCCCCGGTGACACCGCCACCGCCGGAGGCTGAGCCGGAGGCCCAGAGGGCACCGCGGTGGAAGAAATAGGAGGGGCCGATGCCTACCCAGACAGGGAGTGGCGCGTGGATCGCCGACGGCGTACATAAGGAGACATGGCCGGCACTGGCAAATGGGGACTTCGGGACGCCCCTTAGTGCGCCGACGCTGCCAATCAAGACAGCTCAGGTCACGGGGACGTTTGGCGCCTCCGGATCTGTCTCCCTGGAAGGGAGCAACGACGGCGTAAACTACGTCGTGATCAAGGACGTGGCGAACGCAGCGGCGACGCTAACCGCGGCGGGCGTGATCACCATAAGGGACAATCCCATGTACATTCGGCCGCACGTCACGGTGGGCGACGGCACAACGGCCCTTGTGGTCTCAATCGTAAGCAAGAGCTACTCCGACTGACTGCGAGCGTAGCGAGCAGCCAATGGCGAATCTCCGGACCAACAGCGATCTGGTGCAGAACATCCTCGCGCGGAGCAGCGAGCCGCCTGGTACGGTGTCCGAGTTTTACAGCCAGGCGGTCGTGTATTACAATCAGGTGTACCAAAGCCTCTGTTCAGGGGGCAACGAACTTGATCCCGACGTAGACGAGACGTGGTGGTGGCTGCGGAAGGCCACTCCTGGAATCGTGATGCTCCAGCCGGCGTTCACGGCCGGCACTGTGGCCCTTACCACCGGGGACACGACGGCAACCTTCAGTGCGCCGCCCACGGACTCAAGCGGGACGCCGATAGGCGTACAGGGGTGGTTCCTGCAGCCCGATGCGCAGCAGGGCGCCGTATACCAGGTGAGCAGCCACACGGTCGGGAACGCGGTCGCCACGTTGGACAGCCCGTACGCGGGGCAGGCGGCGACGAGTAGCCAGCATAAGACGTATAAGCTCGAGTACACTTTGGCGGCCGACTGCAAGGAAGTCATCGGGCCGATGCGTACGCAGTACGACACGCCAAGGGAGATCTCGGCGTCCGAGAAGGTGGCGATGCGGCGCCATTACCCGATCGGGCGGCAAGACCCGGACATTCCACGCCTGTTTGCCCCCGTGAGCGAAGCGAACAGCGTCCTTACGGTGCAGTTCTCCAACTATGTTACGAGCCTTACAAGGGCTGAGTACGACTACATTGCGATGCCGGTGGACTTGGCGGACGATAGCGGGGAGCCGCTGGTCCCCTTCCAATACAGGAACCTTTTAACCGCATGGGCCGCGGGGTACGTGTGTACGGACAAGGACGATAGTAGGGCAGTGCAGCTTTTCGCGGAAGCGAAAGCCCGGCTGCAAGCCATGGCGAAGGAGCATCGGCGCCGGACGCAGCGGCCAAGCCTACATATGGGACAGATTCAGCCGAGGCAGGGTAACCTGGTTCGGTGGCGTCTTACGGGTGAGCTTTACCAGGGAGGGTATTCCATGTCAGGGATCAATATCGCAGGGCTGCCGACGAATCTCCCGAGTGACCCGGGCGTGTTGTGGAATAACGGCGGCGTCTTGTGCATCTCGTAGGAGGGCTGGGGAATGCCACCAGGGGCGCTGCCGAACCCGGAGTTTAACACCGTAAAGCTGGACGGCTACGGGAGTACTGGCGACGCCTCCTTGATGAAGGTGTCCGTATCCGGAAGGCCGACGGCCCGCTCTCTAGACTCGAGGTTTGGCGAAGAGGTAAAGGCCCTCGACTGGGGCGTCCCGTGGGATGGCGTCACGGACGCCACGGTGGCGCTCGGCGCTTTCTTCGAGTACGTCAACGGCCTTACGAGCAGGTGCCTGGTGCGGCTCCCGGCGGGGGATTGCCGCATAACGGGGCAGGTCAAGCCGCCGCGCGGCAAGTGCACAGTGCGCGGCATGGGTATCGATTCGACACGCATTATCTGCGATACCGTGGACGGGACGGCGAAGAACTTCCTGTACACCGGAAACAGCCCCATTGGCGGCACCTATGGAAGCGACATGGCGTTCGAGGATTTCGAGGTCCTCGGCGACTGGGGTACGTGGCAGAACAACGTCGGAGCTTTCCCGCTCCTGATCTATGGCGTGGACAGGCTGCGCTTCCAGCGGATAAGGGTCCGCGGCTCGCGGGTAATGGGCATCACGGCTCGCAACTGCCGCTATGTGTCCGCAATCGCGTGTGAGGTCCTCGAGTGTGCTCGGGACGGCATCTCCTTCCAAGATTGCGAGGAGATAGAGGTCTGCAACTGTACAATCGACCACATAGACGATGACGCCATCACGGCGCACACGTCGGCGAACCTTTCGTGGTCCGTGCGGAAGGGCGTGGTTATAACGGGAAACCGGATCGCTGACGCCCAAGGGATCAAGTGCATCGGCGTCCGACGGTGTGTCATCAGCGGGAACCAAATCGAGAGGTGCAAGCAGCAAGGCATATCGGTGGACGTGATCGCAGGCGGTACGACACCGAACCCGTATTCGGTGACAATCTCGGGAAACAACATATCGGACATTTTCGACCGCAGTACGATCGACGGCCTGAACACGGGCGGTAACTATATTACGCTGCAGATCACGGAAAGCGCCGGGAGCTTGGCGGCCCTTCCTGGGCATTTCGACGGAACGGGGACGCTTGTTCCGCTGTACGGCAACATGGACGGGTACAAAGCAGGAGACCCGCTGGCGCCCACTCATTGGATTAACATCACGGGGAACACGCTCACGAAGACGTTGCCTGTGGGCGTCCTGTATTCGTCGTACGGCTATGGTTCCATGTACCAGCGCAGCGGGTATATGGACTTTACGGTTACAGACGCGATGCTGAACGGCGGCCCGGTGCATGGGCTGTTTATATCGGGCGGCATGCGGAAGTGCCGGATCGGCGAGAACATTATCAATGGCGTGCAGCAGATGATTAACTTCGGGGGGACGACGAATGACTTCGAGGAAATCCTGATCTGCAATAACATCTTTAACGACTTCGCAGCACAAGCGATTGACTTCGGAACTGGTATTACATCGGCATCGACGATCGTAATCGAGAATAATTTGTTCGACGGAGATCCGTACCACATAAGCACGAACCGCGGGGCGCAGGGTACGTGGTTGGCGAACACGAATCCCTGTGGAGTACTGATCCAAAATGCCTCCGGTATCCATGGCCAAGGAAACACCTTCAAGCGGGTGGCGCGCGTCAGCGATAGGACGGACGTGGGAGGTTCGGATAAGGTAAGCTGGCTCTGGAACGTCATCGAGGCCGATTTCACGGCGGCCGACTTCAATGTAGCAAACCGGGGAGTGGGGAATTGTCCGGCGTCAGGACAGCGGTTCATCTATAAGATCGTAGACAATGACCCGGCGAGCGCGACGTACAACCAAGTCCTAAACAACTGCTACGCCGATGCCAACGCGATGCCCTCGGCGGGCAAGTACATGAAAGGACACTATGTAAGGAATAACAGCCCCGTCGCGCTGGGGGCGGGCGCCCATGTGATGGGCTGGAGCCGCCTGACGGTCGGCAGCGCCCACGTCCTGGGAACCGACTGGGTGCAATGCGTCACGCTTGGCGACGTAGACAGCCCGCAGTTCACGACGAAGACGACGATCGCCACGGCTTCGGCAGGAACAACGCCGCAGCTTACGATCCAGCACAGTGACACACCGGCGGCGCAGCGGACCATCGGGACAATTGCATTCTCGGACTACAACGTAGCCGGTACATTTAAGAACTTCTTGAACCTCGTGGGCGCGAGTACGGAT
>Ga0066903_100006562_pt1 | contig 10373 bp, 8 predicted proteins | sample PanSoiMetaGPlot1_FD_67491 | JGI IMG/M metagenome (GOLD analysis project Ga0066903, IMG submission 67491) | Tropical forest soil microbial communities from Panama analyzed to predict greenhouse gas emissions - Panama Soil - Plot 1 (version 2) | ecosystem: Environmental > Terrestrial > Soil >...
GTCTTCGGTGCCGGCAAGTCGGCCGGGTCAATGTGGAAGCGCCACCCGATCTCATGTTCGTGCAGAAAATTGTGCGTCAGCTCGTCCCTGGCGGCCGTTGCCTGCCGCCGGGCATCCTTGCTCTGCCCGACAACGGGCGAGAGCGCGCCGGCGACGAGAGCGGTGATCGCAACGCAATAGATGCCGAAATGTCTGACCATGGGGCTTTCCAGTTTTCTTTGTCCTCCGGGAAGGATTGGACTTGGCGAAATTTCCGTTGGTTTTCTATGCCGGCTTTGGCATCCGGAGCAGTTAGAAATTGCAACGGTCGAGACCCAGCCCGGTTCCTGGCTGTTCTTTGGATTTTCGCTGCTCCGTCGGGCACCGATCCCGCAGCGCCGCCCTAGACACCCACCTTGTCCAACAGGTGTTTCATGTCCGCTTCCCCCAGCGCGATGAGCCAACTGGCTTTTTTTCCCGTGAAATTGAGAGTGCCCGTAACGAAGTTGCCGAGATGCTCGGAAGGAAACAAATGAATTATTTCGCAATGCTTGATGTCATCGATGATCTGGGCGTCGGTGACATACCATGACGCCCACAAGGCCTTGACCTGCTCCTCAATCCGTTCCGACGCAACGCCGTCAGGTTTGGCCGAGCCATTGAAAACGACCTTCTCCAATCTCCGCAAATGATCAAGCCGAACCAGCCTTGCCGATAAGCTCTCAGACCCTAACAGTCGCGAACTTTTCCCATCGTTTAAATGAAGAACGAAGATGCGATGGCAGCGGCATCGCGTGACTAAGGGGTCAATCGGGACGTTATCGGCGAGCCCTCCATCAAACGCCCAACCCTTACCAACCCGGACGCTCGAAAAAATGTAAGGCAATGCGCTGGTCAGCGAAAACATCAGGTGCACAGTACCGAGATTGGCCTCACGTTCGACCTGACCGAGGTCGACATGGTGCGCCACATATGCCCAACTCGGCCGCAAGCGTGCAAAAAATGTTTTGCTCACGTCACGCGGCTCACCTGGATCGATAAACTTGGCCTCGCGCGTGATGGTCGCAAAACACCTTGTGGTCGCGTTCGTAAAAAGGCCTGCCGGTACAAGACTCTCGATCAAGTTTTCAAGCCTGCGCCTGCGAAATACCCCGCCAATGACGTGAATCGGCGAGCCCTCCGAAAGGAGCGGAAGGAAAACCAAGACTCCGTTGGCGACGTTAAGTAGCGTCCCCCAGCAAGAAAAATGCCAATCGGCCACAATGCCCACCCTAAGCGGCTTCGCATCGCGAGTTCGAAAATCTGCACGATGGTGCATACAAGACCCGCAATAACAAACCCCGCAAAGATGATGCCGCCTGCATACAACCAAGCTAGTCGAGCAGCCGGAAAGTTTTGAGATCGAAACCACCTCCATGCGAACAACGCAGTTGCCGGAAGAGCCACCAGTTCAGTGCTCATCAATTGGCTGGCGGATAGCGAGCGCCAAAGTGCCTCAGCGGTGTGTGTGTCTCCGTGGCCCAAAAGCATCGGGATATTGAGAGCGCCAACAGAACTCCCAGACATATAATCGACGACAATTCCGCGTCGAAGCAACGCTTTATAGCATCCGATCTGATAAGCTCCCTTTCCGCCTCCGCCGGCAAATACGACCCCAACGCGCTTCGTTTCCGTCGGATGGAACGGTTTGGAAGCGGACAAAACGACGGTACGAGGCTTACGCCGCCCCGGCGGCGGTAGACTCATATTCGAGACCCACCCGGGGACATCATAAACCGAGAGAATTCCCGCTCCGACGAACAACCCGTAGAGGCTGATTGCCGACAGGCCGATGATCCACGCCCGATCCGGCTCGGCAACCTCATGGATATGGCTCAAAATAGCACCCATCCACATGATCGCCGCAAGGCAGGTCACGAACGTTCCGAGCCGATGTGCAGTGTTGGCTGGCACTGCCGAGTGATCCAGGTCTCGGGGGTGCGGTGCCTTTCCATTGTAGCACAGGATTTCGTATCCCGCGGTCAAATCCCATTCCGCTATTTGCCGCCTGCGAAGCCGGGGGCGTAGCTCGAATGTCTCTCTTGGCACATTTCGGCAGCGAGCCCGCCGCGATAGACGGCCGCTATCGGGAGACAAGCAGATGGGCGAACCGCCCCGGATACCTCGTTACTTCCGTTTGAATAGCACCGTATGTTATCTTCCATCCCGCACGAGAGTTCCTCTAAAAAGCCGAAGAAGGAACGACAACCATGGCCGTCAACTGCACGCGCTGGTCCGGTATGTTCCTACTTCTTGCCGTTATGACGGCGATGAGCGCCCCGACATCCGCGCAGCAGCAGGAAAAACCTAACATTCTTTTTATCATGGCCGACAACGTGGGCTGGCTCAATGTTGGGATCTACCACCAGGGCCTGATGAGTTCAGAAACGCCCAACATCGATCGGATCGGCCAAGAGGGCCTGCGATTCATCGACTATTACGGAATGGAGAGCAGCACGTTCGGACGCAATGCGTTCGTGACCGGCATGTATGCGCAGCGCACCGGCATGCCTGTTCTGCAGTTGCCTGGCAGCAACGCCGGCTTGGCGAACGGAACGCCGAGCATCGGAAAGGTGCTGTTCGATCTCGGCTATAACACCGGCCATTTCGGCAAAAGCAACCTCGGCGACAGGAGCTTCGCGTTGCCCACGGCACATGGCTTCCAGGAATTCTGGGGCTATCTCTACGATCTCGACGTGATGCAGCGCGTGAGCTTCCCCGATGTGGCCGGTCAGCCCCAAAACCTGCTGACGCCCCCGCGCCCCGTCCTTTGGTGTCAATCGACGGACGGCACGGAGAAGAACCAAACCTGCAGCGACGAGGGTCCATTGACGATAAAGCGTTCGGAAACAATTGACGAAGAGATCTCGACAAGGGTCGTCGCGTTCCTCGATCGATACGATCCGAAGAAAACCAACAAACCCTTCTTCGCCTACTACAATCCGGCGCGGATGCACGTAATTACGCAGCTGCCGCCAAAATACGCCGCCATGATGGGTGTGGCCGGCGGCAAGGATTGGGGTCTGACCGAAGCCGGCATGAAGCAGCTCGACGACAACATCGGCGTCGTCCTCAGGAAACTCGAAGACATGGGCCAGTTGGATAACACCCTGGTCGTGTTCACCACCGACACCGGAGCCGGGCAGATCGCTTGGCCCGGCGGTGGCTCCTCGCCCTTCCGAAGGCAGAATGGCGGTGCCTGGGAAGGCGGCTATCGCCTGCCGATGGTCGTGCGCTGGCCGGGACACATCAAGCCGGGTCAGGTGACCAGCGAGTTCATGACTGCACTGGACTGGCTGCCTACGCTGGCGAACGTCGCCGGCGGGCCCGGGGGTGACGCGCTGAAGAAGCAGATCGAAACCGGCCAATACCCGGGCGTAATTAGAACCACGTTGGATGGCTTCGATCAGCGCGACCTGCTCGAAGGGAAGTCAAAGTCCGCGCGGGAGACGTTCTTCTATTACTCCGGCTCGACGCCGTCCGCAGTCCGATGGGAAAACTGGAAGTTCTTGTACACCGTGTCACACGACGGCTCGGCGAAGTTCGACTTTCCCATCGTCGAGAACCTCAAGCGCGACCCGCTCGAGCAAAGGACGTTCGACAAGGACTCCGCGGCTTATATCGCTGACCGCAGTCTCCTGCAGATCGGCCAACGTCTTCTGCTCGAGCATCTAGAGAGCTATGTTCGATATCCGCCGCTCCAGGCGGCGGAGTCCTTCAACCTCGACGTCGAAGCGAGGAGGGTAAGGGACTTGCCCATTCCCTCCGGGCCGGATCGGCCTGATGAACTGCAAAAAGACACTCGGGACATCCGAGTCGTCCCCGTGTTATTCGCGACAAACAGAACGGCCGCCGGGGCAACAGGCGAGTTCACTTTTCGACGCAGTCCTGAAGTCACGTTCGGAGTTTCCTTTGTTCGTGTACCCGAGAGCCATAAATTGGGCAATATTGAGCGTCCATGGAATATTTCTATTTTCGGGTTTTCGTTGTGGCGTTCTGCTGAAAAAAGTGCCGATCATTTTCTTTTGCGTGAGGTAAGGAAACTTTCTCAAGAAGATTTTGTCGAAGCCGTTAAACAAAACGAGGAGTCTACTGCTCTTTTGTTCGTTCATGGCTTTAACACTGGTTTCGACGATTGCCTTTTTCGTTTAGCACAAATTACTTGGGACACTCAGTACAAGGGAGTGCCGGTTGCTTTTTCTTGGCCATCAAGAGGAGACGGGATTCTTGGGTACGATTATGACCGCGAGAGCGCGCGTTATTCACGCGATGCGCTTCTGCGGGTCCTCCATATATTGCAAACTGACGCTTCCATCAAAAGAATATTTGTGCTCGCTCACAGCATGGGGAATCAAATCCTCGTCGATGCACTTGAACAGGCCAGCAAAATGGGGGTACCGATCGGTGTTACCGAAGCTGTATTTGCGGCTCCCGATGTCGATCGTGATGTGTTTGCTTCGGCAAGCGCGAGTCTTAAAGGAGCTGCGAAAGGACTCACCATCTACGCATCTGCGGCTGATAGGGCGCTAGTCGTTTCAAAAGAAAAGGCAGGGGGAGTACCGAGAGCGGGAGATGTTCCAACAAACGGTCCTCTCATTCTCACCGGCTTTGACACGATCGATGTCACAGCGGTGGGTGATGACATGTTCGCTCTAAATCACGGAACATTTTCGAGCAGCAGATCGGTAATCGACGATATTGGCCGTCTACTCAAGAGCGGAATTCGGCCGCCAGATGTAAGATCTCCCCAAGTACGCGGCATACCAGAGGGGCGACCGCCCCAGTATTGGAAATACGTGCAATAATTGTTCTGAGCGTGCACTCTGTCTGAGTCTAAATTTGATGAGACCACGCCGGCGAGCGTGCCGGTGACGGCACCATGACGCCAAAGTTGCAACAGCAGCATGCGAAGCAATTGTGGTGCAGGAGCGGAGTATCAGCGATTCAGATCAGCGGGCACCGCACTGAGAGCAAGCGTGATACGGGCGTCGATCGCCGCCATCCCGCAGCAGCGCGGTTGTCCGACGGCCACCGATTTGTTACGATCCGTAGCGTTCACTTGGAGGCACCCATGCCGGTTGACCCGCTAGCGGATCTTGGCGAGCTCGAGCAGGCGGTCATGCAGCTGATCTGGGACCGACAGCCGATGACGGCGGAGGACGTACGCGAACGGCTGCTGCCCCGCCGGCTCAAGGAATCGACCGTCCGCAGCGTGCTGCGGCGACTGGAAAAGAAGGGCTATGTCAGGCACACGGTCGACGGTCGCACCTATGTGTATCGGGCCACCAGGGCGCGTCGCCAGGTCGCCGCCCGGGCGATTCGCCGGATCGTCGACCGGTTCTGCTCGATGGACGAGATCCTCGTCGGCATGATGGACGCCAAATTACTCGACCGGCGCCAGCTCGATCTGCTGCGCGAGAAGATCGAGAGCGCCAAGAAGCAGCGCTAGGCTTCTACCGCCGAGCTGAAGTCTTCACTCCGTAGGGTGGGCAACGGCGCGCTATCCCGGCGCTGCATGGTGGGCAAATTCGCCATCGCACGGTTGCGCACCATCGCACGATCGCCACGCGAATTTGCCCACCCTACGGAACTAGACATCCATCGCGCGCTGTTTTCCGAATCCCGAAGCCTGCCGAAATGCGATTGACACGTTACGTGCCGTAGCGTTACTAATGAAGCGCTTACTTTGTCATGCTTATCCCGTCGCCCGGCGGCAGACCGATCCGAGCGCTTTGGACGGGGCTCGGAGGCGGCCATTAGGCCGCCGGGCACATTGTCGAGACCGGCATCCCGCAAAGGAGATCACGCATGAGGAGATCGGCCCTGTTGCTTCTCGGCGCGCTGGCGCTGGCCGGCTCGGCCCAAGCGGCCGATGCACCGTCAATGTTCCGTTCCGACGACGCCGGCGGCGACGATGACCGGGGACCGATTCGACCGTCTGACCGGGAGGACGATGATCCCTCCCCGCCCCGGCCGGCAGCGGGTTCCAGATGGATCGTCGGGACCTACGAGGCGGAAGCCGCAACGCTGGGCGGGGGTGCCCGCATCGTCGGCGCCGCCGATGGCAGCGACCGCCAGGTCGGCGATCTGGCGGGCGAGGCGTCGGGGCGCCGGGCGGTCACGCTGACGAGTGTGGGTGACTCCGTGTCGTTCACGACCCTGCCGGCGCATGCGGGCGCCAACGCCATCGTCGTTCGCTACTCGATTCCCGATGCCCCGGACGGAGGCGGGCAAACCGGGACCCTGAATTTGTCGATTGCCGACGCGACGGGCGCTCCGGTCCTGAACGCCACGTTGAAGCTGACGTCCCGCTATGCCTGGCTGTACGGCGGAATCAGGGACGGCGTCCGCCTCTACAACGTCCCCGACAATGCCAGGCAATTTGGCCTGCCGCGGGAGCCGATAGGGCCGATTCATCTCTATGACGAGATTCAGCTCAAGCTCAAGAAGCGGCTTCGGCCCGGATATTCCGTCAAGCTGACCAAGGCGGCGAACGACCCGGCCGGGCCGGTGACGATCGATTTCATCGAGCTCGAGGTCGTGCCCCCGCCGCTGCCGCAGCCTCCCGGATATCTGTCCCTCGCCCAATGCGGCGCCATCGCGCTCGATACCAACGGGACCGGCGAAGCCTTCGATGGCGCCGACGATTCGAGCTATGGAAGCGTGTTCCACCCGGTCATCGGCATCAATCCCTTCAACCTCACTGCCCCGACCCAGGAGAAGGACACCTACAGCACGGATCCGCTGCACGACAGGCTGCAGGACACCCTGCCAAACGCAATTGCCGGCGGCCTGAAAATGTTCGACCTGGCCGACCACAATTTCCAGAGCCTGCAGACATGTATCGGTCTGGTTGCCGGTTCGGGAGGAGCCTATCGGGGCGTCTTCATCCCGGCGGGCCGATACTACGCCCGCGGGTTCCTGCCGCTCCCCGACCATATCAGCATCCGCGGCGCCGGCATGTGGTACTCGAAGTTCGCAGCCGTGGATACCGCGCCTCCCGCCGCCATGACCTTCAACGGCGTCACCGGGATTGCAAGTAAAGACTCCGGAAACCTGGTGTTCTCCGGCGGGCCCAACGGATCGGACTCCGTCTCGCTGTCCGATTTTTCGATGTTCGGAAACGTCACGCAAAGGGATAGTCCGGAAACCCGGCCCCCGTACGGGGTGACGGCAACGTTCTCGAACAGCCGTTTCGACGGCCTGTGGATCGAGCACTACGTAGTCGGCGTCAGCATTCGCGGCAACGCGACCAGGAATCTGGCCACCAATTCGCGGGCGCGGAATACGCTCGCCGGCGGAATTGTTCAGCTCGGCAGCCCGACGGGATCGCTCGTCCGCAACTGCCACGCGCGATCGAACGGAGACGACGGCTTTGCCATCTGGTCGTCATCGACCGACCCGACGCAGCTCGCGACCGATAACGCGATCGTGGATTCGCTCGCTCAGTTGCAGTGGATCGCGAACGGCTTCGCCGACTACGGCGGCGCGCACAATGTCCTGGATTCGGACCAGGCATCCGACACCCTGCAGAGTTCCTGCGTCCAGATTTCGACCAACTTTGTGCCCGCCGGCCTTCCGGCTGCGACATCCATGTCGGCCCGCGCCTCCGACCTGAGCCTCACCCGCTGTGGCGGCAACCCCTTCAATCAGCCGATCGGGGCTCTCCTGGTCGGCGTCCAGACGGAGAGCCTCGACGAGATCACGCTGAGCCATATCAAGATCGTCGATCCCTTGAACAGCGGGATAGACCTGCAACAGTTCGGCTTCGGGACGGGCCGGGCATTCAGCGGCAGTTTGTCCAACGTGACCTTCGACCATGTGCGGGTCTACGCGCCGCCGGTGTGCGCCGCCGTCGGGGCGTTCATGCAGGGGAGCGCGCGGTTCGATGATGTCTGCAGCTGCGATACCCATCAGGCCGCGAGCGCCTGCAACGTGGCCAACGCCAGCGCGACGACGTTCCAGGTCAATCCGAACACCTGCTCGCAAAAGCTCTGCCGTAAGCCTCTGGCGAGGCGTGACGACGGACCGGACGCAGACGCTGGAGACCGGGACGCGCCGTGAACAGAGCGTTGCCTCTGGCTCCAGCTTTAAGGCGACGATGGAACCTGATCGTCAATCTTGAATTCGAAGGTAACGAACGGCTGAGAAGCGTTTTACACCGTCTTTATGAAGAGCCCTGAAGGGAAGGTTATCGGCCATGCGGGTCATCCTGGGTCTGCTCGCCGCTGCCGCAACACCGGCTTTCCTGATCTCTACCGGTTCGCCATCACGTCATAGCACCCCTGCATTTGGTAACTGTCACATCGGGTCGTTGGTCGAACTGAAGTGGAGCGAGCCGCGAGCGAGCGCGCCCGCAATTGGCGCCGTAGCGAGCGAGCGGCTCGCGGTCGGCAAGCGCAAACGGTCCTTGTTGGTCATGCGGCTGCTGCAGTCACTGGCGCCCGGTAGGTTTCACCGCGGATCAGGATCGCCCAGGCGATCCGCGCGGCCTTGTTGGCGAGTGCCACCGATACCAGACGCGCCGGCCGACGCTCGAGTAGCGCGTTGACCCGGGCGAAGGCCGGAGCCTTGGTGCGCCGGGCCGAGCGGATCACCGCCGTCATGCCCACGATCAGCAGTTTGCGCAGATATCGGTCGCCCATTTTGGTGATGCGACCGAGCTTCATCTTTCCGGCGGTCGAGTGCTGCCGCGGCACAAGGCCGAGCCACGCCGCAAGGTGGCGGCCGGATCGGAACAGTGTCGGGTCCGTGATCGTCGCCGCATGGTGGATGGCTCCCCTCGTTGTGGCGTTCAGCGACGACCACGTTATGGCACTCTTGATGCCGGAGAGCAGGGGCCGTCCACCCCATCTTCATCGGCCGTGGCGCGCCACTTCGGAACGGTCCGTTCTGGACACATAAGTAACGTTTATTCCGGAGACATGGGTAACACGATAGGGCCGGCGCGAGCGGTGAGCCCTTCCAGGCCGATCTCGTTGTAGCGTGTAAGGATTTTATAGCCGGTATTGCGGGAATGTCGAATTGGCGGCACACCACCGCCGCAGATATAGTGCCGCGACCCCCCAGTCGCTTTGTCTTGGGGAAGATCCCGTCATCATTACTCTTTAGTGCGCTCTCTACTACCTCATATCTCTGCACATCGAAAGGGAATAGGGGTCACTTGCGCGGCAACCCAGTACGGTTGACATCTTGCTCGCGATGCAAGACTTTTCGTGTATCACATACAGTTATTGGAGGTTGAGATGTTGCTCAACCGATGCTCCTTGCGCGGCGCGGCGCGCATAACGCAGGGGCGACGCTGGCTCGCCACGGCGATGGTGCTCGGGCTCGCGGCATCCTTTGGCCAGCGCGTCCACGCCGACGAGCTCGCGATGTACGCGAAGAAGTGCGAAAAAGCCATCGGCGTGGCCGTCCCGGCTCTCGACTGCAGCAAGGGAATCGAGGTGCCGGTGACGAACCTCAAGGACGGGAAATGCGACCGGCCGGACCGCATGAGACACCAGTGCGATAAGGGCAACCGTTTTCAGGTGCTCGCGCGAACCCCCTATATCGTCGCCCTCTGTCGCACCGGAGGACAAACGTCGGGCTACGACGACATTGCGGTAATTCAGTACAACCCTACGAATGGTGCGACGTGCTTCTACCAGAAGATCGGTAGCTATCTTAGCGGCGCCGTCTCAGCGCCGTCCGACGGGAAAGACGCGGACAACGCCTTCGACACGCCCGACGGGGGAAGGGGCTGTGTCGACTGCCACGACAATGGGCCGTTCATCCGCTCACCCTTTCTCACTCAGATCGACGACTCAAAGCACAAATTGCCGAACCTCGACAACAAGTCGGACCTTTACGCGTTCGTGGGCGCAGAATTCGCCAAATGGAAGGCCTATAGTGTCGAAGTCAAAGGTAACAAGTGCATCAAATGTCATCGCCTCGGCGTCGCGGAACGGAACACGACCGTTCCGTCAGACAAGTTTGGCACCGCGCGCCATTTCAGCGTTCAAGCGACCGCAGAGTCGGAGAAGTCGAAGAACCCGACATCCAGTGCTTCGCCCCTGTGGATGCCAACCGACGGGGTGACGTTCGATCAGAAGAACGCCGACGCGGCACTTGCGATTAAAAACTGCGCGGAGCACATAAAAGACAAAAAGCTGCCCGACACCGACAAGTGCCGCATAAAGCTGTTCGCAAAGGCTTACCAGGATTAACGTGAAACTACGGGAGGACTATCATGGCTACGCACCAGCTAGAGGAGTACCTGGGGACGGGTGTTGATATTTTTGCCGTCAATCCTTGGGGTCCGCACTTCAAGACAAGGATAATGAACGATCCCGAAACCGAGGAAACACCAATCG
>Ga0066903_100006563_pt1 | contig 10372 bp, 7 predicted proteins | sample PanSoiMetaGPlot1_FD_67491 | JGI IMG/M metagenome (GOLD analysis project Ga0066903, IMG submission 67491) | Tropical forest soil microbial communities from Panama analyzed to predict greenhouse gas emissions - Panama Soil - Plot 1 (version 2) | ecosystem: Environmental > Terrestrial > Soil >...
TCGCGCACCGCTGCACGAGCGTCGCTTCCCGAACGCCGACCTCTGACCAGGCAACCGCTCGGGCCTGTTTCAATGAAAGGTCCCCAGTCCCCCGCTGAGAAAAAGCGGTAACTCCTTCCACTATAACGAAATTAGACCCCGGAAGCCCGCCAAAGTTCCAGCGGCGCTCCCGAGGCCGCGGATTGGAGTAATCTCCCCTGGATCAAGCCTTTCCGATGAAACGGGCCATCATCCTCATCGTCGTGCTGGTGACCTCCGCCGCCGTCGTCGCTCTCCAGACGCTTGCCCGGGAGTGGCAGTACCGTGCACTTCTGAGCCAGGGCGACGCGGCGCTGCGCGACGACCAGACGTTCGGCGCCATCGAGGCCTACAGCGGGGCGGCGGCCGTGCGGCCCGACTCCATGCTGGCGCGGCTGCGCCGCGGCGAGGCGTACGCCCGTCACGGCGAGCTCGAGGCCGCGGTCAAGGACTTCAGGGCCGCCTCGAACCTCGACCCGACCGCCATCCGTCCTCTGGAGGAGCTCGCCGGAGCCTTCTACGACATGCGACGGTTCGGGCCCGCCGCCGAGACGTATCACCGCGCGTTCCAACTCGACGACCGCGCGGGACGCCTGGCCTATAAGTGGGCGCTGGCGAGCTATCGGCGCGGCGACGTCGACGAGGCCTTGGCGGCCGTCGCGCAGGCAACGCACCTCCCTGGCGCCACGTCGGAATCGTTTCACCTGCTCGCGCTGTGCGCCCGAGACAAAGGGCGGGCGCAGGAAGCCGAACGGGCGCTTCGGACGGCCGTGGAACTGTCGCCCCAGGCGATCGGTCCCCGCGAAGACCTCGCCGATCTGCTGGGGTCGCGCAACCGACGCGCCGAACAGCTCGACGAGCTGCGCGAACTCGCACGGATGGATCGCGGCCACGTCGAGCGTTGGATTGAGATCGCGATGGCGCAGGCGCGCGCCGGGCAGACCGACGCCGCCATCCTGACGTTGACGAACGCGCTCAAGGGGGCGCCCGACAACGACGCGGTTTACCTCGCCATGGCGCGCATCTGGCTCGATGTCGCGGATGCGACCGGCGATCGCGTGGCGCTCGACAAAGGCCTCGAAGCACTGCGACGCGTGCCACCCGACACCAACGAGACGACGAGCAGCACGCTCACAACCTACGGACGCGCGCTGCTGCTGAGCGATCAGCTCGACCGCGCGGAGGAGATGCTGTCGCGCGCCGTCGACCGCTATCCCCTCGACCCTGCGGCCTTCGCGCTTCTCGCCAGGATCGCCGAACGGCGCGGCCTCCCTGAGACGGCGCAAGAATCCCTGGTGGCCTACAAGGCGCTGGTGTCGCCTTCTCAGGTAATCCCGAGCCTGACCATCAGCTTCGCCAAGCCCTGACGCGAGATGCCGAGTTCGGCGGCGGCCTGCGTGCGTCGGCCGCCCGCTCGAACGAGCGCGGCCCGTACGAATCGCTCGTCGAACGTCCGGCGCGCATCGTCGAGCCGCCAGCTGTCAACCGATCGACGATCGGCAAACATCGACGGCAGCGACGACGGCGTCACGAACCCGCGCTTGCCGCACCGCACGGCCAGGGCCGCGACAACGTTCTGCAGCTCACGCACATTGCCGGGCCAGTCATACTGCGCGAGCGCCGCAAGCGTCGCCGCCGTGAGCGTCGCCTTGCTTCCGACACGGGCAGCCGCGTCGCGCCAGAAGTGCTCGGCCAGCACTGGGATGTCCTCGCGCCGGTCGCGAAGCGGCGGCACGGCCAGCCGGATGACGTCGAGCCGGTATCGCAGATCGAGCCGAAACCGTCCGCCAGCGACCTCTTCACGGAGATCGCGATTGGTCGCGGACACGACGCGCACGTCGATACGCCGCGACACGTTCTCGCCGATCCGGCGCAACTCACCTTCCTGGATCACCCGCAGGAGCTTGGCCTGCGCCCGCGGCGACAACTCGCCGACCTCGTCGAGAAACAGCGTACCGCCGTGCGCGTCCTCGAAGACACCCGGCCGCTCCGCAACGGCGCCGGTGAACGCACCTCGCGCGTGGCCGAACAGCTCCGACTCAATGAGGTCGTCAGGTACCGCCGCGCAGTTGAGCGTGCAGAAGGGACCGGTCGGCCGCACTCCGAGACGGTGGAGGGCGCGTGCGACGAGTTCCTTGCCGCTGCCGCTCTCGCCCTCGATGAGCACGGCGAACGGCGCGCGTGCCGCGCGTTCGATAGCCGCCCGCAGATCACCCATGGCCGCGCCGGTGCCGAGCAACTCCGACGGCGGACCAGCGGGCCGCTGCCGATGCGCAGCGAGTGCGGCCACGAGCGGCGCCGCCGCTACCGCCGTCGCGTTCATGAGCGCAACCGTCGGCATGGCATCCGGGCTGGCGCCGATCGGCCAGCGGGCCGCGAGGGCGCCGACTACCGATCCGGCATAGCGGACTGGGACCGCGCACTCCACCCGTTCGGCAAGACGGTGTGGCGCGATGGTCATCGCGCCGAGCACCGCCCGCGCGGCCACCTCAGGATCGAGCGCGACTCCGGCCCCGAGGAGCAGCGTGCAGCTTGCGCGCTCGGGCACGAAGAAGCCGACCGATGCCGCCTGCAGCCGCCGCATCAGACGTTCGGTGATGCCCGTCATCGCCGCGCGCTCGTCCTCGGCGCTGTGACAGATCTGCAGGATGTCGACGACATCTTCAATCATGGCAGGCGATCCGCTTCCGCTGGGCCGGGGGCGTTCAGAGGGAACGAAAAGGCGGAGCGCGGCGACGCCCGAAACCGCGATGCGCCGATGTACGACGTCCTCAGATGCCTTCGGTCCGCTCAACAGGTCCGCCAGCAACGCCCGCCGCTCCCGGAGGAGCGGTGGCAGCGCCGACGCCTTAATCCGCGCGAGGCGCGCGGCGATGGCAGCCGCGTCGGCGCGCCGCCCGGTCCGCCGCGCCCACTCACCTTCGATGAGGCGAGCGCGAACGGCGGCGAGCGGATGCCGAGAATAGCGCGCGGCCTCGAGGCACGTGGCCACCTGGCGGGCGAGCGCACCGGCATCGCCGATGGCGAGCGCGACAAACGCGCCCGCCAGAGCGGCTTCGATGGCGAGCCGTACGCTCCCCATCCGATCGGCGCGGACCGACGCATCCGAGACGCACGACAGGGCCTCCTGCCACTCAGACCGGCCGATTGCCACGCGCGCCCTGAGCGCCAGCGCGTAGACGACGATTCGTTCCTCGCTCGCGATGCTCTTCGGCGACGGAAGGACCGCGGCCGCCTCGTCGTAGCGGCCGCTCCAGAACAGACAGCGCGCAAGGGCCAGCGAGGCTGATGCGACGCTTTGCCAATCATCCGCCGCGCGGGCGGCGGCGAAGGCCGTTCGCAGCAGATGCTCGGCTTCGTCGAGCCTCGCTTCCTCAATGGCGGCTCTTCCCAGTGCGATCGCCACGAGCGTCGCTGGTCGGTTGGCATTTCGGAGGTACTCGTGTGCCTGAGCCGCAACATGCTTCGCGTCGAGCGTGCGGCCGCGATCGAGCATCGCGAGTGCGAGCGCAAGAGCGCCATCAGCCGCGCTCGACCAGTCGCCACGCCGCGACAGCCGCCCGATCGCCTGGCGCACCGCCCGGGCGCCCGTAGCATGGCGACCGGCGCCGAGTTGGGCGACGGCGGCGCTCATGCGCAGGCGCTCCAGCCCGAGTTCGCCCGGTGCAGGCCAGCCCACTGCGTGCTGATTCGACCGCGAACCTCTTACTCCGGCTACGCCGGCGTTGTACACACCTCGCGCCTCCGCCACACGCGACGGCCTCGTCGAGCACGACCCGAACGGCGCCAGCTCGCTCCACATGAGAGCGCCGAACCGAGCGAGGCTTCCGCGCGCGCGCTCGGCTCGCTGGCGCCATCGCGGATCGTCGCCCGGTACCGCTGGCCACACGGTTTCGAGGAGCGCCTCGGCCGTGAACGGCTCGAGCGTCGAACCCGGCACGCCGGGCCTGTCTTCGCGCCCGACGAATAGCACGACGTGTACTCTGGTCGAGCGGCACGCGAGGTCGACGGCACGCTCCCAGCCGACATCTTCCTCATCGTCGATGAGCAAGACCGACCGCCCGACCACCGCCTGCGCAAGGGACGAGTCGAGCAGCCGCGCGGCAAAGGGGACGAACCCTTCTCGCCGCGCGACCCGCGCAAGCTCACCGGCCAGCGTCGTCTTCCCGCTGCCGGACGCGCCCCAGATACCCACGACATGCGGCCCCGGCCGAACCGGCGGCGAGAACAGCTCCGCAAGCACCCGCATTGCAGGAGGATTGCGAATCAGGATCGCGTGCCGCTCGACTTCAAGCCGCGGGTGCGACGCGGCCGATGCCGAGATGGCCGACTGACTCCCGCTTTCGGCATCCGGTACGACGACCGCGCGGCCGCGATGTTCGTGGACGTGGCCGACCCCCGGTACGCCGATTCCGAGATGCCCCGCCTCGAACATCGAAGCGACCGCACGAGTGACGCGAGTCTCTTCTTCCCGCGCCCCGCGCCACGCCGGCCCGCACCGCCATGCCTCGAATCGTTGGCGCTCGCCGAAGGCTCCGTAGTCGACGAGCCGCGCGAGCGCCGGATGTTGCAATCGGTGCAACAGGTCGCAGCGCGCCATCCATCGCCGCTCGTCCGATTCGCCGCCCGCCAGCCCGACGCGAAGGAGAACCCCGTCACCCGTCGCCAGATCGACGGCGCGATCGCGATCGACCCTCGCAAAACGATCGCCGATGACCTCAATGACATCCATGGACTCGCGTGATCGCTCCGGCACGCGCACGAGGTGCAAGATCGCCGCCCGCTCGAAATCGCGCGCCAACGCGCGGCGGCGCGCCCGGACGACGCAAATATTTCGGTTAGAATGGCCGCTCGATGCTGCGATTTCTCACTGCCGGCGAATCGCACGGCAAGGCGCTCGTCGCGATCGTCGAAGGAATGCCGGCTGGACTCGCCGTCGACTTCGACGTGGTCACCGCGCAGCTGCGCCGTCGTCAGGGTGGGTACGGCCGTGGACGGCGGATGGCCATCGAATCCGATCGCGCCGAAGCGCTGAGCGGCGTCCGCCATGGCACCACGACCGGCGGCCCCATCGCCCTTCACATCCCGAACAAGGACTGGGTCAACTGGCAGCGCACCATGTACGTGGAGCCGGACGAACCGTCCGAGGCGGCGGGCAGCCAGCGTCCAGCTGTCACGCGCCCGCGGCCCGGCCATGCGGATCTCGCGGGCGTGGTGAAGTACGGCCACGACGACATCCGCGACGTGCTTGAACGCGCCAGCGCGCGCGAAACCGCCGCGCGCGTCGCAGTCGGCAGCCTGGCCCGTCAGCTCCTCTCGGCGATCGGCACCGACATCGTCAGCCACGTCTTCTCCATCGGCGCCGTCTCGCTGACCGATCCGCTGGCCGTCACGTACGCCGACGCCGCCGCTCTCGATCCCGGCTCCCCACTGCACTGCGTCGACGCTGAGGCCGAGCGCGCCATGATCGAGGCCATCGACCGCGCCCGCGACGCTGGCGACACCATGGGTGGAGGGTTTGAAGTGATCGCGCACGGGGTGCCGCCGGGGCTCGGCAGCTACGTGCAATGGGATCGCAAGCTCGACGGCCGCCTCGCGCAGGCGCTCATGTCGATTCCGGCCATCAAGGCGGTCGGCATCGGCCGGGGGTCGGCCGCCGCCACGCTCCCGGGCTCGCGCGTCCACGACGAGATCCTGCCGCGCGCCGGCGCGCGCGCAGACACGGGCGTCAACGTCGCGAGGCCGACCAACAACGCGGGCGGCCTCGAAGGCGGCGTGACCAACGGCGAGGACCTGCGCGTGTCGGCCTACATGAAACCGATCGCCACGCTGATGAAGCCGCTGCGATCGATCGACCTGACGACGATGGCGGTGAGCGAGGCGGCCATCGAACGCAGCGATGTCTGCGCCGTGCCGGCAGCCGCGGTCGTCGGCGAGGCGATGGTTGCGTTCGTCCTGGCCGACGCGGTCCTCGAGAAGTTCGGCGGCGATTCGCTCGACGAGCTCAGAGCCAACTGGGAAGCCTTCCGCGATCGCACGTCGGCACGATTTGCGGAGAAGTCACACCGGTAGGGATGATTCGTCCCATCCTCAAATACGGCGATCGGGTACTCCATGAACGGGCCGGGAACGTCGCCGACATCACGCCAGAGGTCGATCAACTCGTCACCGACATGATCGAAACGATGTATGCGGCGCCGGGTGTCGGCCTCGCCGCACCACAGGTGGGCGTGCCGCTCCGCGTCTTCGTTGTCGACATCTCCGTCGGGCGCGATCCCAACGGGCTCATCGTGATGATCAACCCCGAGTTTGTCGAGCGCGATGGCATGCAGCTCGAGGATGAAGGCTGCCTGAGTGTCCCGGGCTTCAATGCCACCGTCGTCCGCCCGTCGCGCGCCGTCATCAAGGCACTCGATCGCTCGGGCCAGGAGCAGCAGGTCGAGGGCGCCGGCCTGCTGGCGCGCGCGTTCCAGCACGAGATGGATCACCTCGACGGCACGCTGTTCGTCGATCGGCTGCGGGGCATCAAGCGCGATCTGATCGTGAAGAAGATCCGGAAGCTGTCCCGCGCCGGCAAATGGTGAGCGCCGGCGGCCCGCTGCGCATAGTCTTCTTCGGCACGCCGGCCTTTGCCGTCGCCACGCTCGACGCGCTGCTTCAATCTCGTCACACCGTCGCCGGCGTTGTGACGCAGCCTGATCGGCCCCGTGGGCGCGGCCAGCGGACCAGCGACGCGCCCGTCAAGGCGCGCGCCGTCGAAGCCGGCCTGTCGATCCTTCAGCCCGAACGCCTCAACGACGCCTCGACGCACGCCGCCCTGGCCGGCCTCGGTGCCGACCTCGGGGTCGTCGCCGCATACGGCAAGCTGCTGCCGGAACCAATTCTCGCTATGCCGCGGCTCGGTCTCATCAACGTTCACGCATCACTCCTGCCGAGATATCGAGGGGCGGCGCCCGTGCACCGGGCCATCGCGGCGGGCGAGCAGGAAACGGGCATCACCATCATGCGCGTCGTCAAGGCGCTCGATGCGGGTCCGATGATGGCGAGGGCTCAGCGTCCGATCGGACCGGACGACACAAGCGAAGAAGTGGAGCGTGATCTCGCGCAGATCGGCGGGCGCCTCCTGGTCTCGACCATCGAGGCGATCGCCGCCGGGACCGTCAGCGAAACGCCGCAGGATGAGCGCGACGCGACATACGCGCCGCGGCTCGTCAAGGAAGACGGGCGTATCGACTGGGCGTGGCCTGCTGCACGGATTCACAACCTGGTGCGCGGCCTGCACCCGTGGCCCCACGCCTACACATTCCTGGCCGGCGACCGGTACATCCTGCATCGGTCGCGGGTCCTCGACGACCTCCAGGCCACTGCGCCAGGGGCCGTGCTGGAGGCTGCCGGCGATCACCTGCGGATTGCGGCGGGCACGGGGGCACTGGACGTGCTCGAAATACAGAGCGAAGGCAAACGTCCGATGGCGATCCGCGAATTCCTCGCCGGCCGGCGCCTGTCGGTGGGCGATTGCTTCGCGCCTCGCCCATGATTGCGCCGGCGCGTGTGGCGGCGTTCGAGATCCTTCACGCACTCGCATCGGGACGCACCGACCTCCCCTCTGCGGTCGCCTCAGCACGCGCGACGTTGGCCGACCCTCGCGATCAGGCTCTCGCTGCCGACATCGCAACCGGCGTGCAGCGCTGGCGCGCGGCGCTCGATCACCTCATCGCGGCTTTTTCGAAGCGGCCGCTCGATCGTCTCGATCCCGAGATCGTCGATATCCTGCGATTGAGCGCCTACCAACTGCTCCACCTGACGCGCGTGCCCGTGTCCGCCGTCGTCGATGACGCCGTCGATCTCGCGCGGCGCGCGAAGAAGACGAGCGCCAGCGGGTTCGTCAACGCCGTCCTGCGCAGCTTGTCGCGCCGGCGTGCGAACCTGCCGTTGCCGCCCAGACCACCCGATGCGCACGACCGGGAGGCGGCGGTCGCGTACTTGACGATCACGCTGTCGCATCCAGGCTGGCTCGTATCGCGCTGGTTGACGCGCTACGGACTGGACGCCACCGAACGCTGGCTCCAGTTCGACAACAGCGCGGCGCCGCTGACGCTGCGGGTCAACCCTCTCAAGACGACGACCGACGAGCTCATTCGGCGGCTCGACGACGAGGACGTGCAGGTGTCGCGCGGACGCTTTGCGCCCGAGGCGCTCATCGTCGACGAAGGCGCGGCGCTTCGGACCAGCGCGGCCACCGACGGCGCGTTTCTCGTGCAGGATGAAGCGTCGCAGCTCGTCGCGCGTCTCCTTGGCAACCAACCCGGCCGCCTGGTCCTCGACGCCTGCGCGTCACCCGGCGGCAAGACGACGGCGATTGCGGCAACCATGGCCACCGGCCTGGTAATCGCCTGCGATCTGCACGGCCGGCGCATGGATCTGCTCCGACGAACCGTTGCGGCGACCAGCGCCGCCAACGTCCGGCTGGTCCAGGCCGACCTGCTTCAGCCCCTGCCCTTTCAGGCGGTGTTCGACGGTGTCCTGGTCGATGCCCCCTGTTCCGGCGTCGGAACGCTCCGACGCGATCCGGACATTCGCTGGCGGCGGCGTGAAGAGGATTTGCCGGCGCTGGCCGTCGCGCAGCGGACAATGCTGTTGCACGCGGCTGATGGCGTCCGCGCAGGTGGACGTCTGGTTTACGCGACGTGCTCGAGCGAACCGGAAGAGAACGACGAGGTCGTCGACGCCTTCCTGAGGGCTCGTCCAGAGTTTGCGCCCGTCGACGCGCGGGCGCTGGCGACCGTGCCCGAGGAGGTCGTCGACCCGCGCGGCCGGCTCCGAACGCTGCCGCACGTGCACGGGCTCGAGGCATTTTTCGGCGCGGTGCTGGAGCGGCGCCTCTAGGTTGGACCTCTAGGTCCGACTTTAGGTCCGACATCACTCCGTAGTACGATCCCGGGACTGATGCCGCTCAAGACGCGCGTCTGGGGCGCAGGAAAGCTTCTGCTGCTGGTCGGCGCGCTGTTTGTCACTTACGTGCTCTGTGCCGCCGTCGCGGTTCGCTTTGCGCTGCGCGCGCGCGAAGTGCAGGTTCCCGATTTCACCAATCGAACCGCCAACGAGGCGACCGCGCTCGCGGCCGATCTGGGACTCGGGCTGCGGCTCGACGACATGCGGCGGCCGGACCCCAAGATCGCCGCCGGACGCGTGCTGGCGCAGGATCCGGCGCCGGGATCGACCGCGCGGCGCCAACGCACGGTCCGTGTCTGGCTCAGCGCCGGCCCGCGCGCCGCGACGGTGCCGGCGGTCACGGGCGAAACCGAACGGACGGCGGAACTGCGGCTCACGCAGAACGGCTTCGCCGTTGCGACCGTCTCTGAAATCCAATCGGAAGACTACCCGTCTGACTCGGTGGTGTCCCAGGTGCCGCCGGCGAGAACGGCGGGCGAAACCGTCGCGCTGCTCGTGAACCGCGGCGAGCGCGGCGCCACCTACGTGATGCCCGATCTCATCGGCGTCAACGGCGATCGCGCCGCGGAGATCCTGCGCGCGCGCGGCTTTCGCGTCGCGCTCGTCGGCTCGAATCCATACCCGGGGGTGGCCGCCGGCGTCGTACTGCGCCAGAACCCGCAGGCTGGCTTTCAGATCGGTCCCGGCGAGCCGATCTCACTCGAGGTGAGCCGGTGAGCGTCCGGATTGCCCCGTCGATTCTGTCGGCCGACTTCGCCGCCCTCGGCGACGCCGTCGGCGCCGTCGAGCGCGGCGGCGCGGACTTGATCCACGTCGACGTCATGGACGGCCACTTCGTGCCCAACATCACGATGGGCCCGCCCGTCGTCGAATCGCTGCGTCGCGTGGCGCATGTGCCGCTCGACGTGCATCTGATGATCACCGATCCGGATCGGTATATCGAGGCGTTTGCGCGCGCCGGCGCGGCCATGATCTCGGTCCACGTCGAAGTGTTGCCGCACCTCCACCGGACCGTGCACGCGATCAAGGCGCTCGGCGTGAAGGCCGGAGTCGTGCTCAACCCGGCCACGCCCGTCGTCGCGCTCGAAGAGATCGCGGCTGACGTCGACTTCGTGCTCGTCATGTCGGTCAACCCCGGGTTCGGGGGTCAGGCGTTCATCCCCCGCAGCGAGCCGAAAATCCGCGACGTGCGTGCGCTGCTCGACACGGCCGGGAACCCGGCGCCCATCGAGGTGGACGGCGGCATCGATGCGATCAACGTCGGGCGCGTCGTGTCGGCCGGCGCCCGCATCATCGTCGCGGGCTCGGCCATCTTTCACACCGGCGATCCCGAGCGCGCCACGAGCGACATCAAGGCGGCCGCGGCAGCCGCGCTGGCGGGGCCGGCCCTGAGCGCCTCCCC
>Ga0066903_100006565_pt1 | contig 10371 bp, 10 predicted proteins | sample PanSoiMetaGPlot1_FD_67491 | JGI IMG/M metagenome (GOLD analysis project Ga0066903, IMG submission 67491) | Tropical forest soil microbial communities from Panama analyzed to predict greenhouse gas emissions - Panama Soil - Plot 1 (version 2) | ecosystem: Environmental > Terrestrial > Soil >...
CGCAGCACCTGCGTACCGAGGATCTTGGTCAGCACGCCCGTGACGACACCGAAGCCGGCGTTCAGGACCCGCAGGTACGCCCGGCCGCCGACCTTAGCCGGGGCGGTCAGCAGCCGGAGCAGCCGGCCGTCCAGGAACCGGGACAGCCGCTGCGGCGCGTCGAGAAAGTCGAGCGCGGACCGGCTCGGCGGAGTGTCCACCACGATCAGATCCCACTCGTCTGCCCGCCGCAGCTGACCGAGCTTCTCCATCGCCATGTACTCCTGCGTCCCGGCGAAGCTGGACGACAGCGACTGGTAGAAGGGGTTAGCCAGAATCTGGGCCGCGCGGTCGGGATCGGCGTGCTGCTCGACTATCTCGTCGAAGGTGCGCTTCATGTCGAGCATCATGGCGTGGAGACTGCCGGCCGAATCGGCCCCGTTACCCTCTGCAGCGGGATCGAGCCTCAGCCCTGGTACCAGCCTCGGGGTGTTGTCCAGCTTCGTTAGCCCCATCGACTGCGCGAGCCTGCGGGCCGGGTCGACCGTGAGCACGACCACGTGCCTGCCGCGCTCGGCCGCGCGCAGCCCGATGGCCGCGGCGGCCGTCGTCTTGCCGACCCCTCCTGCGCCACAGCACACGATGATGCGCGTCCGGCGGTCGTCGATGAGCCGGTCGACGTCCAGGTGCGGCGGTCGGTGGGTGGTCATCAGGCTGCCTTCTGCTCGCGGAGTGCCGCCGCGAGGCGGTACAGGCCAGCCAGGTCGATGCCGCCGCTGATCCATGGCAGCTGGTAGCTGGGCAGGCTGGCCTCATCCAGCCGGCCTCGCTGCAGATTCTGCGCTGCGGCGGTCCGGGCCTGGTCACGCACCTCGGCGGCGAGCGCAGCGGCCAGATCCGGGCTGTGATCGAGACCGGCCGACTTCAGGCCCAGCGCGAGCAGTGCCTGGTCGAGATCTCCAGCGGCGGCTGCCTGGACCTGATCGGGCGGCATGGCGAGCGGTCTGGTCATGTTGACGATGATCCCGCCCGCTCGGAGGCCGCCGAGCGACTGCAACTCCGCGATGCCGTCGAGGGTCTCCTGCACAGGCATCTCCTCGAGCACCGTGACGAAATGCACGACGGTCTGCGGAGACCGGATCACCCGCTGCACGGAGTCGGCGTGCCCGCGGATCGGCCCCACCCTAGCCAGGTCAGATACCTCGGTGGACACGTTGAGGAACCTGCCGATCCGGCCGGTCGGCGGAGCGTCCATGACGACGGCGTCATACACCGGCCGGCCGTCTGCGCCCTTCCGCCGGACCGCCTCGGCTGCCTTACCGGTCAGCAGAACGTCGCGGAGGCCGGGTGCGATGGTGGTGGCGAAGTCCATCACGCCGAGCCGGGCGAGCGCGCTGCCGGCGTGGCGCAGGTTGTAGAACATCTCCAGGTACTCGGTCAGAGCCGACTCCGGGTCGGCGACCAGGGCGAATACGTCGCCGCCCTCCCGCGCCTGGCTGCCGAGTCCGACCGCGATCCGCCGCTCGGCGTACGGCAGCGGTGGCACGTCGAACAGCTGCGCGATGCCCTGGCGGCCTTCGACCTCCATGAGCAGCACGTTCTTGCCGTCGGCGGCCAGCGCGAGGGCCAGCGCACCGGCCACTGTGGTCTTGCCGGTGCCGCCCTTGCCGGTGACGACGTGCAGACGGACGCCGTCCCAGTCGGTATCACGCGCAGCCACGATTGGAGGTTATCCGGGCGAGGGGAGCAGGTGGCGCCCGCCGGTTGCTGCCGGCCGCTGGCACGGGTCACTAGGCTGGGTCATGACGGGCTCGACCGCCCGCCGACGGAGGGGCCAGCACAGGGAAGAAGGTGCTCGGGCCATGGACGCGGTCATCGCGGTCATCGTGATTCTCGGTCTCATCGGGCTCATCCTGGCCGGACGATCCATCAAGATCGTCCAGCAGTACGAGGAAGGGATCATCTTCCGGTTCGGCCGGGTGCTGCCAGGGATCCGCCAGCCAGGCCTCAAGCTGATCAATCCGATCAGCGACCGGCTCGTCAAGGTCAACAGGCAGATCGTCGCGATGGGCGTGCCCGCACAGGAGGGCATCACCCGCGACAACGTGAGCGTCCGGGTTGACGCCGTCGTGTACTTCAAGGTGGTCGACCCCATCAAGGCGACGATCAACGTGCAGGACTACCAGAACGCGATCTCCCAGCGCGCCCAGACCTCGCTCCGGTCGATCATCGGGCAGTCCGAGATGGATGAGCTGCTGGCTGAGCGCGACGAGGTCAACCGCCGGCTGTGCGCGATCATCGACGCGGGGACCGAGGGTCCGTGGGGCGTCAAGGTCGATAGCGTCGAGATCAAGGATGTGTCGCTGCCCGAGGGCATGAAGCGCTCCATGTCGCGGCAAGCCGAGGCCGAGCGGGAACGGCGCGCGCGGATTATCACCGCGGACGGCGAGTTCCAGGCATCCAAGCGGCTTGCGGCCGCAGCCAACGTCATGGCGCGCGACCCGGCGGCCCTGCAGCTGCGCTTGCTGCAGACCGTGGTCGAAGTGGCGGCCGAGCGAAACAGCACGCTGGTTATGCCACTGCCGGTGGAGCTGCTGAGGTTCTTCGAGCGGTTCACCCCCGGTTCGGGCAGTGCCGGGGCGGGCGCCGATGGCGCTGAGGCGGCGAGCGAGCCGGCGGACATCGGCGACGAGGAGGTCCAGGCACTCGAAAGCGAGGGGAAGGCGGACGCGCATTCACTCGCCGACGCGGCTGATGAGGCCATCGAGAAGAAGTCCACCGGCCCCGCCGCGATCGAAGCCGTTGGTGACGCGCTGGACATTCCTGACGTCCCGGATATCCCTGAGCTGTCCCCGGAGGAGAAGGGCGACATCGGCACGGTGCATCATCCCGGCCGCGGCAAGCAAGCCGACTCGCCGGACCCGGCGGACGGGTCCAGCGCGGAAGGGCCCGGCAGGGACTGACGCCCGGCCGGAGCAGCGAGCCTGGCGTGGGTAGGCGAGAACCGGCCTGCGCAGATCAGCAGCCGGGTCACAGCCGGGAGAGGCGACGTCCGCCGCCTCGCGGCGCGACGGTGCATTAAGGTTCGGGCTATGGCCAAATGGGAGTACGCAACGGTGCCGCTGCTCGTGCACGCGACCAAGCAGATCCTGGACAACTGGGGCGACGACGGCTGGGAGCTCGTCGCGGTCGTGCCCGGTCCGAACCCGGAGCAGCTCGTTGCCTACCTCAAGCGGGTCAAGGGATGACGGCCGAGGACGATGCGCCAGCCTGGCAGGAGGCGCCGCACTCGCCTGCAGGGCGACTTGCCGCGCTTGGCCTGACCCTGCCGCCGGTTGTACCGCCGGTGGCCGCCTACGTGCCGGCGGTTCGCTCGGGCAACACCGTGTACACGGCGGGCCAGGTTCCCATGGCCGACGGCCAGCTCCTGTCGACTGGAAAGGTGGGCGCCGAGGTAAGCGCCGCCGAGGCTGCGGTGCTGGCGCGGACCTGCGCCCTGAACGCCCTCGCGGCGGCGGCGTCGGTGGCCGGCGGGCTGTCGGCGATCAGCCGCATCGTGAAACTGACCGGCTTCGTCGCCAGCGCACCGGACTTCACGGGTCAGCCGCAGGTCGTCAATGGTGCCAGCGAGCTGCTGCTCGAGATCTTCGGGGAGGCTGGCCGGCACGCCCGCAGCGCAGTCGGCGTGGCAGTGCTCCCGCTCAATGCGCCGGTCGAGATCGAGCTGATCGCCGAGGTCCGGGACTAGGCCGGGCCGGAGATACAACGTGCCAGAAGAGACGACGAAGGCAGCCGACATCCGGCTGCCCGGCAGGCTCGGTGACGCCGCTCGCGAGGTCCTGTCGGGCCGTCAGCCGCCGGCCGTGCCACGGGACGCCGCGACGGTCATGCTGGTCCGGCCGGCCGCTGCCGGCCTGGAGGTGTACATGCTCCGGCGGCAGGCGACCATGGCCTTCGCGCCGGGGGCGTACGTCTTCCCTGGCGGATCAGTTGACGCGCGGGACGCCGATGAGGAGGTCAGCTGGACGGGGCCGGACGCCGCCGAGTGGGGTCGCATCTTCGCCGCGCCCCCGTCGCTGGCCAGGGCGCTGGTGTGCGCCGCGGTCCGGGAGACCTTCGAGGAATCGGGCGTACTGCTGGCCGGCGAGTCACCGGAATCGGTGGTCGCCGACACGACGAGCGACGAGTGGGAGGCCGACCGCCAGGCCCTGCTGGACCGGTCGATCTCGCTCGGTGAACTGCTGACCCGCCGTCGGCTCGTGCTGCGGGCCGATCTGCTGCGTCCGTGGTCGCGCTGGATTACGCCGGTGGTTGAGCCACGCCGTTTTGATACCCGGTTCTTCGCCGCCGCGCTGCCGCCCGGTCAGCGCACCCGGGACGTCGGGGGCGAGGCCTCGGAGGTCACCTGGGTTCGGCCGGCCGCGGCACTAGCCGCGGGTCGCCGCGGGGAGATCCGGCTGTTCCCCCCGACGGTGGTGTCGCTGTCGGAGCTGGCCGAGTGCGGGGATGTCCACACCGTGCTGTCCGGGCCGCGCGAGGTGGCGCCGATCATCCCTGAGGTGCACGAGCGTGAGGGAGCTGTGTGGCTGACAGTGCCCGGCCTCACCGAACTCCCGGCCATGCCGGACAGCGCGTCATGACCGCGGACCAGGCGGCCCGCCCGATCGACGGCTCCGGCACCAGCCGGGCCCGGTGCGTGCTCGCGCCCAACCCCGGCATGATGACCCTTGATGGCACCAACACCTGGCTCGTCGCCGAGCCAGGGTCTGCTGCAGTCCTCGTCATCGACCCCGGGCCGGACGAGGAGCCGCACCTGCGGCGGATCTGCCAGGTGGCGGCAGAGCGGGGCCAGCGGGTCGTGAGCATCGTGCTCACCCACCGCCATCTCGACCACTCGGCCGGAGCACCCAGGTTGTCGGAGCTGACGGGCGCTCCAGTGCTGGCGGTCGATCCTGACCACCGGCTGGGCAGTGAGGGCCTGGCCCCCGGTGACGTGCTCGACGCCAGCGGCTGCGAGCTGCGCGTCATCAAGACGCCGGGTCACACCGCCGACTCGGTCAGCCTGCACCTGCCGGCCGACGGCGCGGTGCTCACCGGCGACACCGTGCTCGGTCGCGGAACGGCCGTCATTGCCGAGGACGGCAGCCTGGGCGACTACCTGGCCTCGCTGGCGCGGCTGCGCCTGCTGGCCGACGAGACGGGCCTGCAGGCCCTGCTCCCCGGGCATGGGCCGCTGCTGGCCGACCCGGCCGCCGTGCTGGATTTCTACCTCACCCACCGGGCCGAGCGGCTGGACGAAGTACGCTCCGCGCTCGCGGCAGGCGACCGAGCGCCGGCCGAGATCGTCCCGCGGGTCTATGCGGCCGTTGACCGAGCGCTCTGGCCCTTCGCAGAGTCATCCGTGCGTGCGCAGTTGCGCTACCTCGGCGAGCAGGGCGAGCTTCCCCCCGGCGTCACCTACTGACGAATGGCCGGCGGCGCCGCGACTATCGGGCCCGCTTGCGGAGCCGGTCCACGTCCGTGATCAGGACAGACTTGGCAGCAAGCTGAATCCAGCCACGGGCGGCAAAGTCCGCGAGTGCCTTGTTCACGGTCTCCCTGGACGCGCCGACCAACTGTGCCAGTTCCTCCTGGGTCAGGTCATGGCTGACCTGGATTCCCAGCATGCCCGGCGAGCCGAACCGCTCGGCTAGGTCCAGCAGCGCCTTCGCCACCCTGCCGGGTACGTCAGTGAAGACCAGGTCGGCCTTGACCTCGTTGATCCGCCGAAGCCGCTGAGCGAGGGCCTGCAGCAGGTGCATCGCCACTTCGGGCCGGGTCGACAGCCAGGACCGCAGGTCGTCGTGGGCGATCCCGGCCAGGTCGGCGTTCGTCACCGCGGTCGCGCTCGAGGTCCGCGGGATGGGATCGAAAAGCGACAGCTCGCCGAACATCTCGCCAGGGCCGTGCACGCTCAGCAGGTTCTCCCGGCCGTCCGGCGCCGCCTTCGTCAGCTTGATCTTGCCCGACAGGATGATGTAGAGCTTCTGGCCGGGGTCGCCCTCGGAGAACAGCTGCTCGCCTCGGTCCAGATGGACGTTGATGATCCCCGCCCGGAGCGCGCTGGCGTCCTCCTCGGTGAGCGACTCGAACAGCGGCGTCTCCCGGAGCACGTCGTCAACCTGCGTCATGACCCCTCCACGGCCTGCGCGCGGGCTACCTGGCACGAGACTAGCTGGTGGCCGCCCCTAGCCTGGTGAGTGGCGTGCGGCCAGCCGTTCCCGGCACGCGATGATCTCGGCCTCGGCTCTATCGACGCCGACCCAGGTGGCCGCCTCGACCATCTTGCCGGGCTCGAGTGCCTTGTACACCTGGAAGAAGTGCTGGATTTCCAGCTGGTCGAACTCTGGCACGTCGGATATGTCATGCAGATGCGCCATCCGCGGGTCAGTGGCCGGCACGCACAGCACCTTGTCGTCGGCGCCCATCTCGTCACGCATCCGGAACATCCCGATGGCCCGGCACCGGATCTGGCATCCAGGGAAAGTCGGCTCCTCCAGGAGCACGAGGGCGTCCAGCGGGTCTCCGTCGTCGGCCAGGGTGTGCTCGATGAAGCCATAGTCAGCCGGGTACCGAGTCGAGGTGAACAGCATCCGGTCGAGCCGGATCCGGCCCGTCTCGTGGTCCATCTCGTACTTGTTACGCTGCCCCTTGGGAATTTCGATGATGACCTCGAACTCCACGCCTTGCCCCCAGCGCATCGGTGGCCGATTCTTCTTGCCTTGGAAACCTAGCGCGAGAGCGCACATCGAGAAGGGAACGGGGTGCCGCGTCGACGCAGTCGCCTGCTGCCGGCGGCGATGGGCGTGCTGTGCGCGTTCACCATCGTGGCTGGCCTCACCGTGGCGAGACTGCTGCCGCACCGGCTCGCGCTCTGGCGACCGCCGTCGATTGCGGCCAGCCCGCTGGCTGTCCCCGCGCCCGTGCTCGGTCCCGCGAGCGGCGCGGCAGCCGGCGCGCAGGGCGTTACCCCGGCGGGAGTGAGCCGGGCGCTGGCGCCTGTCGTGACCTCGGCGGCGTTCGGCCCGTCGCTGGGAGTGCTGGTGACCAGCCTCGATACCGGACAGGTGCTGTACGCGAGCAACGCAAGCTCTGGGTTCACCCCCGCCTCGACCAACAAGCTGGCGACGGCTGCTGCCGCGCTCGCCGCTCTCGGCCCGTCGGCGCGGCTGACCACCAGAGTCGTGCTCGGCAGCGGGACCAGCTCCATCGTCCTGGTCGGCGGCGGGGACCCGACGCTTGCCGCGGGCCCGTCGGCCACGTCGCAGTACCCGCAGCCGGCCACGCTGGCCGCGCTTGCCCGCACAACTGCGCAGGCGCTGCGATCGCGCGGGGAGCACAAGATCCAGCTCGGATACGACACATCCCTGTTCACCGGCCCTGCGTACGCGCCGGGCTGGACATCTAACTATGTGACCGGCGGCGACGTCACCCTCGTGACCCCGCTGGAAGTCGACCAGGGCCGCGTGACCCCCGCGGGCACGCCGGTTGACGCCATGGCGGGGGGCGCGCGCTCAGCCAATCCGGCCCCGCAGGCCGCGGCTGCCTTCGCCGGCTACCTGGCCGCGAACGGGATTACCGTCAGCGGTCCGCCAACCCAGGTCGTAGCGCCAGCCAAAGCCGCCACCATCGCCTCGGTACAGTCACCACCGCTCACGCAGATCGTCTACTGGATGCTCGAGCAGAGCAACAACGTCATCGCGGAAAATCTCGCCCGCCAGGTGGCGATCGCTACCGGGAAACCGGCATCCTTTAGCGGAGCCGCGGCCGCGGTGACGGCGGTGCTGCGCGGCCTGGGCGTTACTGGCGAACTGCAGCTGTCCGACGGCAGCGGCCTGTCGCCCGATGACAAGATCGCGCCCGCGACCCTCGTGCAGATCGTCCGGCTGGCCGCGGCCACCTCCCGGCTGCGGCCCATGCTGACAGGGCTGCCTGTCGAGGGGTTCTCCGGCACGCTCGGCCCGGGCGGCAGCGTGTTCGGTGCGGGCGGCAGCGACGCGCTCGGGGTGGTCCGTGCCAAGACCGGCAACCTAAGCCAGGTGGCAGCGCTGGCCGGCAGCGCTTATGCAAAGAACGGCCAGCTGCTGGTCTTCGCCATCATGGCCGATCAGATTTCCCCGGCGCCGGGCGCGCTCGGGCGCGCTGCGACCGCAATGGTGACCCTGGCGAACGCGCTCGCCGGCTGCGGCTGCCGATAGCAGTCCGCCGCTCGTGGCCCGGCAACGACGAACGAGCCCGGCTGCACGTACGGTGGAGGGGTGAGTACCACTCAGATGATCGACTGGCAGGTCGCGACGTCCACTGGCGTGCGCTGGGTCAGGCCGGGGCCACAGGTCAGCATGGCCGAGGCCAGGAAGGTCGTGGCCGAGCTGCGACAGCTCGCGGCGGCGGTCGCTGAGCCAGTGCGGGACCTCACCGGTATGCCCGGCGCCGCCGACGATGGCAAGGTCGCCGTGGTGGACCGGCCGGGCTGGATCAGGGCCAATGTGGACGGCTTCCGGGTGGTGCTCGACCCGCTCGTGCAGCAGCTGTCGGATAAGCCGAACGTGCCGCAGCCGGGACCGCTGATTGCCGCGGTGGGCTCACGGGTGACTGGGATGCAGGCAGGGCTGATCCTGGCGTACCTGGCGAGTCGGGTACTCGGCCAGTACGAGCTGTTCCTGCCGCCCGACCCGGATGCGCCGGGTGAGGACGCGCCAGCGGGCCGGCTCACCCTGGTCGCGCCCAACATCGTCATGGTCGAGCGAGAGCTCGACGTCGATCCGCATGACTTCCGCCGCTGGGTGTGCCTGCACGAGGAGACGCACCGAACGCAGTTCACTTCCGTGCCGTGGCTGCGGCCTTATGTCCAGCAGCAGATGTCGGACTTTCTGCTGGCCTCCGACCTCGATCCCGCGTCCATCCTGGACCGGCTGCGGGCGGCGGCGGACGCGGTTGCCGGTGCCGTCCGTGGCGGCGACGGCGAGAGCCTGATCGAAGCGATCCAGACGCCGCAGCAGCGCGAGATCCTTGACCGGATGACCGCGGTCATGACCCTGGTCGAGGGTCACGGCGACTACGTCATGGACGCGGTCGGGCCCGAGATCGTCCCGTCTGTGGCGGAGATCCGCGCGAAGTTCACCGCGCGCCGCGGATCGGCGGGGCGGATGGAGCAGGCAATCCGCCGGATCCTCGGCATCGACCTCAAGATGAAGCAGTACGAGCAGGGCTCACGATTCGTCCGGACAGTGGTCGCCGAGGCCGGGATGCCCGCGTTCAACAAGGTGTGGACGTCGCCGGAGACACTGCCGTCTAAAGACGAGCTGGCAAACCCGCGGTCCTGGCTGGAGCGGGTAGACGGCGCCGCTGACGCTGCCCGTGGGGACGCCCCCTCGATCGATGCCGGCCCGGCGGGCGCCGCGGAGGCGGTCGAGCCGCCAGCGGACGCTAGCTCCGCCGACTGAGTCCGCAGGACCGGTCTCCGGTGGGCCCGCACCCGGCAGTTGCCGCTGTCCGGCAGGCCGTCCGGGCCAGCCTCGCCGGCCTGGAGCCGGGTGACCTCGTCCTGGCTGCCTGCTCAGGCGGCGCCGACTCGCTGGCGCTGGCGGACGCGCTCGCGTTCGAGGCGCCGCGCGCGGCGATCATGGCTGGCGGCGTCACGGTCGACCACGGCCTGCAACCCGGCTCGGCTGACCGGGCCGAGCAGGTGACCCGGCTGATGACGAGCCTTCAGCTCAGCCCGGCGCTATCGGTTGCCGTGACGGTGGCCGGCCCTGGCGGACCGGAGGCGGCCGCCCGGACTGCCCGGTATGAAGCTCTGGACCGGACCGCCGATGCGACCGGGGCTGTCGCCATCATGCTCGGCCACACCCTCGACGACCAGGCCGAGACCGTGCTGCTGGGGCTCGCTCGCGGCTCGGGTGCGCGGTCGCTTGCCGGGATGGACGGCCGGACGGGTCGTTACCTGCGACCGCTGCTGCGGATCCGTCGCGATCAGACCAGGGCGGCGTGCACCGCCGTAGGGCTCGAGCCGTGGGATGACCCGCACAACAGCGATCTCGTCTTCACCAGAGCCCGGGTCCGGTATCAGCTCATGCCCCTGCTGACCCAGGTGCTGGGACCGGGCGCTGCCGAGGCCCTGGCCCGCACTGCGGATCTGCTGCGGGCCGACGCGGATGCACTGGAGGGCATGGCAGCCGCTGAGGTTGCCCGGCTCGGCGGGATCGCCGCCGCGGCCGACCAGGGCTGGCCGGCCGCTCAGCTCGCGGCGCTGCCCGCCGCTATCCGGCACCGCGCGCTCCGGCAGGCGGCGATCGCAGCCGGGTCGCCGCCGGGTGCCGTATCGCACCGGCACGTCGCGAGCCTCGACGAGCT
>Ga0066903_100006566_pt1 | contig 10371 bp, 7 predicted proteins | sample PanSoiMetaGPlot1_FD_67491 | JGI IMG/M metagenome (GOLD analysis project Ga0066903, IMG submission 67491) | Tropical forest soil microbial communities from Panama analyzed to predict greenhouse gas emissions - Panama Soil - Plot 1 (version 2) | ecosystem: Environmental > Terrestrial > Soil >...
TCGGGCGGACATCGGTGTATAGGCGCTAGAGATAGACCGTCCGCCACGTCACGTCGGCAGGACGATTTCGCACGCCAGACCTTCAGCGTGCCAGTCGAGCCGCACCTGACCCCCGACCTGCCCTTGAATCGTTGTCTCAACCACCCGTGTGCCGAAGCCCCTCCGCGTCGGCGGATTGACAGACGGACCTCCCGTCTCGGTCCAGCGTAGCACCAGATGTCCATCTGCCGCGGGCGACCACACGACATGAACCTGACCTGTGGGGACAGATAGAGCACCGTATTTCGCGGCGTTGGTGGCCAACTCGTGCAGGGCCACCGCGATCGCCTGTGCCACCTCCGGCTTCAGCATGGTGGGCGGCCCGTCAACCCGCGTTCGCCCGTCCCCGTCTCCGGAATAAGGCGACAATTCCTGCTTAACCAGACGACCTAGCTCGGCGCCCGTCCAGCGCGATTGGGCGAACAGCGAATGGACATTTGCAAGCGCCTCGATGCGTCCCGCGATTGCTTCCTTGAGACCTTCGAGCGTGTCGGCCTGCGAGAGCTTCACCATCGCCTTCACGTTTGCCAACAGGTTTTTGGCTCGGTGTTCGGCCTCGCGAGCGAGAGCAGAAATTTGCGCCTCGCTTCGCTTGCGCTCACTAATGTCACGAGCAATCTTTGAAGCGCCGACGACTTGCCCTTCCGCCCCTTTGATTGGCGAGACGGTCAGCGAAACCTCAATCAGGCTTCCGTCCTTGCGCTGGCGAACGGTTTCATAGTGCTCGATGCGATGACCGCGCCGGATAAGCCGAAGGATTACCTCCTCCTCGTCTCGGCGCTCCGGTGGAATGAGGATCGTCACCGATTTGCCGATGACCTCGTCGGGCAAATAGCCGAAAAGGCGCTGCGCGCTCGTGTTCCAACTTGTGATGATGCCATCGAGGTTCTTACTTATGATTGCGTCATCACTGGCATCGACGATAGACGCCAGCCACATGCGCTCAAAGAGGGCATCCACGTTGCCCTCCTGAATGATTTTTTGTAGTCGCGGCGCGTCACCCAGTCTTTCGCCGCCTCGCACCCGTTCGTCAAAGCTCTGTCGCCAGTCCGAATTTGCCGCGGTGAAATCCGTGAGACGTTCGGCGAACTCATAGCTGCGGGCGAGAGCCAACCAGCGCTTCTCCATTTCGAGAAAGTCGGCTTTCGATCCCTCGTCGGCGCTCGCATCCGCCCTACGCTTCGCTTCAAGCGCGCGCTCGAAGCACGCCTGGATTTGCTCGCTAAGCTTCTGAAGCATGATCGCGACCCCTCGCCCCCAGCCCAGCACCGGCAGGAATTTATCAGGGAGCCTTAAATTGGTTTTTTTTGGCCCGATTAGACCAAGGGTCGGCGGCTCGTTCGACGGTGGTAGGCGGCGGCGTTTGTCCAATGATGTTACAACTTGAGAGCCGGAAGGCCATACAGTGCTGTTAAATGTCACACCGGATCAATCCCGAGCAGTGCTGCGGGGACACTCTGTTTGTTGAGCATAATAGCGAGAGGCGGCGAGCGGCATGATGGGCTCAGTCCGCCTCTCGGCCAGCTCATCGTCGGGCCGCCCCCGCGCCGGCAAGTCGATGCCGAGCCCTCAGCCACCGCGATCTAGCTCTAGCGTAGCGCTTTTCATTGCTTGATTTCGATACCAAACGGCAATACAAGACGCGAAAGGCTGGTCTAAATTTCTCAAGCAAAAACAGTATGATGGGGTATCTGTTACCAACCTGTCTGGTCGGCTCCTACCCGCAACCCGAGTGGCTCATCGACCGGGCGCGCTTGTCGAAGCAGGTGCCGCGCGTGCGCGCGCGCGACCTGTGGCTCATTGCTCCCGACCAGCTTGAAGGCGCCCAGGACGATGCCACCTTGCTTGCCATTCGCGATCAGGAGCGGGCCGGCATCGATATCGTCAGCGACGGCGAACAGCGCCGCGAGAGCTATTCGAATCATTTTGCCACCGCGCTCGATGGCGTCGACATCGACAACCCGGGCACCACCATGAGCCGCATGGGCCGGCCCATTGCGGTGCCGCGCATCATCGGACCGATCCGGCGCCAACGGCCGGTCGAGGTGCGCGACGTTCAGTGGCTGCGCGCCAGCACGGACCGCGCGATCAAGGCGACCGTTCCGGGGCCCTTCACCATGAGCCGCCAGGCGCAGGACGACCACTACGGCGATGAAGAAGCCATGGCGATGGACTTCGCGGAAGCTGTCAATGGCGAGATCAAGGACCTGTTCGCGGCCGGCGCCGACGTAGTGCAGGTCGACGAGCCGTGGATGCAGCAGTATCCCGATAAGGCCCGCGCCTTCGGCCTCAGCGCGCTCAACCGCGCCCTCGAGGACATTTCCGGCACCGTCGCCGTTCACCTGTGCTTCGGCTACGCGGCGGTGGTGCACGACAAGCCGACGGGCTATTCGTTCCTTGCCGAGCTTGAAAATTCAAAGGCGCAGCAGATCTCGATCGAGGCGGCGCAGCCGAAGCTCGATCTTTCGGTCTTGAGAAATCTGCCCGGCAAGACCATCATCCTGGGCGTGATCGATCTCGCCGACATGGCGGTTGAAACGCCGCAGATCGTGGCCGCCCGCATCCGGGCGGCGCTGGCGCATGTGCCGCCGGAGCGGCTTGTCATCGCGCCCGATTGCGGCATGAAATATCTGCCGCGCGCGGTGGCCTATGGCAAGATGAAAGCCATGGTGGACGGCGCCAAAATCGTGCGGCAGGAGGTTGGTTCAAAGGTTTGAATCAATCCCGCCGTCGTGGCCGGGCTTGTCCCGGCGACCCCGAGCGTCAGAGCGCAGCGCAAGCCCAATTGGGTTGGCGGGGACAAGCCCGGCCACGACCCGGGAAAGAAGGAGGAGCACCCGATGCCCTATGTCACCGAACAGAATCTGACCGACGTGGTTCTCGAGCGCTGGCAGGCGGTGCCGGACCCCCGTCTGCGGCAGGTGATGCAATCGTTCATCAAGCACGTGCATGCGTTCGTGCGCGATATCGAGCCGACGGAGGCGGAGTGGGCGACGGCGATCAACTTCCTTACCCGGATCGGCCAGAAATGCGACGACAAGCGCCAGGAGTTCATTCTGTTCTCGGACGTGATGGGCGTGAGCATGCTGGTCGACGCCCTCAATCACCGGCTGGAGAGCAGCGCAACGCCGACGACGGTCGAAGGTCCGTTCCATGTGCCGAACGCGCCCACTTTCGCCGACGGCGGCAACATGGCGGCAGGATGCCCCGGCATTCCATGCTTCGTCACCGGCACGGTCAAGGGCCTCGACGGCAAGCCGGTCGCCAATGCCAGTCTCGACCTGTGGCAGACCGATGGCGAGGGGCTCTACGAGGCGCAGCGCGACGTGACCGAGCCGTGGATGCGCGGCGTGTTCCACACCAGGGCCGACGGCACCTACACCATCCGCACCGTGGCGCCGATCGGCTACTCCATCCCGATGGATGGACCGATCGGCGATCTCGTCAAGCAGACAAACGTCTCCGAAATGCGCCCGGCCCACATTCATTTCTGCATCGAGGCGCCCGGCTATCGCCGCGTCGTGACTCATCTGTTCAACCGCGTTTGCCCGTATCTTGAGACGGATGTGGTCTACGGCGTGAAGGCGCCGCTGATCGTGGATTTCGTCGAAAACCCGCCCGGAACGGCGCCAAATGGCGAAGAGATCGCGACGAAGTTCTACACGATCAGGTACGACTTCGTGCTGCAGCCGCTGGTGCAGGCTGCCGCTGCGGCGTGAGGTTTGCCCTGCGGGTTGCTGAGGCCGAGGAGTTAAGGGCAAAGTGCTCCGATTATCGGGATGGCCGGGACAAAGCCCGGCCATGACCAAATAGGTATCGCCGCGAGTTCTTGGGGCGCTCTCCGAACTGACGCTCGATCCAATGGATCGCTTCGAAACCTGCCTCAGAATGCTCAAGTCTCATCAGAAGTGGCTGGCAGGAATCGACGGGGCTCACTCCAAAAACTAGAGGCCCCGGATCTCGATCCGGGGCCTCTACGTCTCTACCTGGCGCGTTCTAGGTCGCGATCACTCTATGGAGGCTCAGAACTTGTATGCGATGCCCGCCGTCGCGATCTGAGAAGTCACCTTCACGCTGGGGAACACTTCGATGACGCCGCTGCCCCGGAAGAAGTCCGGCTTCCACGTGCCGAAGTCCGCATAACGATATTCGCCACGGATCAGCCAGTTCGGCAATCCCAATTGACCGAGCTTCCACTCCACACCGCCGCCGACCGTCCAGCCTGGCAGCCAAGCGCCATCGGTCTGCGATAGCGCAAAGCTGGTGCACGCCACACTGACCTTGCCGCCGAGTATTCCTCCACACGCCATGGTCCCTTCGACCCGCTGAAAGGCAAGACCGCCGGTGCCGTAGACCATGATGTCGGGGGTCACCAGGAAGCCGCCACGCAGGCGAAGACCGAAGTCGTCTTTGTTTGTGACGCTGGTGGAGTCGGTGGCCGAGGTAAAACGTGAGGCGGCGATGGCCGGAATGCCTCGGCAAGCAACCGTTTCACAGCCCACCAGGCCGGTAACTGAAGCAGACTGTTTGTAAAAGGCATAGTCGCCTTCGATGCCGATTACCCAGCTGGGACTTATCTGGGTCATGGCGCCCAGGTAGACGCCGTATCGCAAGCCGGATGTCTTGAAGGACGCGCTTGAATCCGGGGCGCCCGGGAATGAAACAAATGGTATGGCGTTAGCTGGGCTGCCGCAGGTGGCAGTACCGCCGCCCTGTATGCAATTCGTGCCCCAATCGTCGGTGACCCATTTACCGCCGACCTCACCGCCGATGTAGAAGCCGCTCCAGCTCGGAGCGAGCGGAGCTGCCGCAGGCGCCTTCAACAGGTCGGCAGCAAGCACCGGACTGGCAATCGTCATGCTAACGAACGCCGCCGCTAAAACTTGACTCTTCTTCATCACTTCCCCCCGTGATCAGACCTCGAAAACGGACCCCTGATCGAGAAAGTCACCGTTAACACAGAGCGCACCAGATAGATGTAACATTTTCGCCACAGTCGAATAAAAATCGGGCAGCCAGTGCCACAACATTGGGTGCCACTGCCGTAGTACTCTGATACGATGAGAAATCTAAAGAGCGTGCACGAGCGCATGGGGGGCAAAGTGCGGTCTTTGGAAATTTACCACGCAGGAGCAGTAGTAGTGTGACCTCGGGCTTCTATCCTTGCCTGGGGTTTCGTGGCGTTTCACGGGGCTTCGTGGGCTTCACCAAGCCACACTACGAAGAGCCACGGATGGAGGAGACGACAAATGAGCGTTGGGTCTGGATTAGTAACTTCTCGGCGGGCGAGCCTCGCCGGATATTTCGCGGGTGCTCTCGCGATGGGGGCGGTCGCAATGGCGGGCACGGCTCAGGCGACCGAAACCCTGCGGCTCGTGACCGCGATTTCCGCGCCGAATGGTGGGAAAATTACGAGCTTCGACATCAGCTTCGTCGATCCTGCGACTGGCACCTACCTATTGGCCGACCGCACCAACAAAGGTGTGCAGGTCATCGACACCGCGACCAACACCGTCCGGTTCATCGCCGGGCAAGGCTTGTTCACAGGCGCGCTGTCCAGCAATGACATCTCGGGCCCTGACGGCGCCATGATCACGCCTTTGGGCGAGATCTGGGCCGGCGACGGCAACAGCACGCTTAAGTTCCTGTCCCTCTTCAACGGGGCGTTTCTGGGCCAAGTCGCGACCAGCACAACACCGCCGCTGACCAGGGTGGACGAGATGTGCTTCGACTCGAACGATTATATCGGGTTTGTGGCGAACAACGCGGCCAGCCCGCCATTCGTCACGGCCGTCGATGCCTTCACCCATCAGATCATCGGCCAGATCTTTTTTGATGGGACGAACGGCACCCCGCTCGCCACCAACGGCATCGAGCAGTGCGCCTTCAATCCGCGAGACGGGAAGATCTATCTCGCGGTGCCGGAGATCAACGGCCCAGGTAACAACTCGGCGCCCGGCGGCGTCGTTCGGATCAACCCCTTGACCCTTCAGATCGAGGCGACCGCCATTGTCCCGCATTCTGCCTGCGCCGGACCGCAGGGACTGGCCGTCGGTCCCGCCGTGTCTAGTATCACTGGTCTCGTTGCCGTAGACGGCCAACAACCTGTTCTCGGCACTTTGAGCAATTTCGGTCAAATGCTGACCGGCTGCAACGGCGCCGTCAGTAACGCGGGACCCTTGCGTCCGACAGCCCTGATCGACGACGGCAGCCAGCCGGGCGGTCAGTTCGGCAGGACCATAGCTCTGCCTTTCCAGGCGGGCAACGACATGGTCGCCTACAACCCCGGCGACAATCACTACTATCTCGCGCGTTCGGGCAACAACTCGTTTGCCAACCCCGCTCCTGACCCTGTCAGCGGTATCCCATACGGCTGCCCGAATATCCCCAACTACATCAACTACGGGGGGGCTATTTACGTCGGCCCGAACGGGAACCACCTCGCCGACGCGTACGGCAGCGACGCTGCCCGTGTTTTTGCTGGCCCTTCGGTCCTCGGGATGGTCAACGCTGCGACCCTCGAGAATGACCCCGATACCATCACTGGCCTGTTTAACTGTGCGGCGTCCAACCCGGGCCCGGGCGGGGTCGGCAAGGCCGGCGTCCCCAACGCGCACGGCGCCGCTCATTCGGTTGCAGCCGACCCGGTGCACAATCAAATCTACGTTCCGATCGCAAGCACCGCGGTCACTGCGCCACAAGTTGGGCTTTGTACTCAGGGTGGCGGCTCCGACGCCCTCGGCTGCATCGCGGTCTTCCAGATCGTCGGCTCCGACCCATAACGACCGGAGTAATCGCGGCAGCGATAGCGCGAAGGGCGGCTTCACCTGAGGGTGAAGCCGCTTTTTTTGCCAGTCGTGCCAAAAAAGCATTGCCGCTGTAGGGGCGACCCTTGTGGTCGCCCCTGTTCCCGGCACGCATAATGGACGGGTTTTGGCGCTGGTTGCGGGCGACCACAAGGGTCGCCCCTACAGCGGGCCATCTGCCACATCGCGATCCTGCAAACTCAGGCGCAGAGGTCCGACTGCAGGGCCGCCAAAATCTGCTCGCGGATCAGCGACAACTCGATCTCGCGAAACTGGAAGCGGGCGCGCCGGAACCAGGCGTCAAGCTCGGCGCGCGTGCGGGCCGACATGTCGGAATACGGCGGTGTTTGCTTCGCCAGGTTCAAGAAGGAAAATTTCTCGCGCTCGACAAGCGCCCTTGCGGCATGCCCCAGCACCGCCATTTCGAGCGAGACCACCAGCTTGCTGGCATGAGGGAATGAGGCGCAATAGGGCAGGCCTTTGGCAACGGTGAGATTGCGTACCGGCAGCAAGGAAATTCCCGAGAAACGGCGGCGCAGCAGCCCATAGGCCTTTGCGGCGACCGGGCTTGGATCGATCAGGAACAGGATCAGCGGCTCGATTGTGCGGCGCCGCGCCTCCTCAAACAGTCCGATCTTATCGACGATCGTGAAGAAATTCGCGAATTCGCGGTGGCTCACATCGATGATTTTCGGAACGTTGCCGGCTTCGATGAGGCCGTCGAAAAACCGCACCTGGCTGCGCATATCGCGGATGTTTGGGATGCTGACGTAATGCGTCAGGAAGTCCGCCAGTCCGGGCGCCTCATCGGACAGGTCGTAGGCCGCGAACACGCGCGAGTCCGCCATGTAATGCTCAGCAAGAAGCCGCGCCAGCATGGTCTTGCCGACCTGCCGGTTCGGCGAGCACACGATGTAGATAGGCGCGCGCCCGCTCCGACCCGGCTCAGGCGAGGGTGCAACAGGCGTGTTGCGGCGGTCGATGGCGGACGCGTTCATGCGCAGCTCCACACCCTTTCCCTGCCCTCCCGCGCAGGCGTGGGAGAGTAGGGAGCGAGCAATCCTGCATCAGGAACTGGCGCGCTGAGGTGATAACTCCGCGACCTTGGCGGAAGCGCGCGGCTTGGCTGCAGCGGAATCCTGCGACTCCAAAATGTCGGTGAGCCGCACGCGGTCATATTCGGTGAACACGCCGTTGAGCCAATGGCGCACGTAGCCTCTGAGCACGAAAGAATAGCCGGCCGGCTGGCCACTGGCCGTCCTGTCGGCGATGAAGGTGCCGAACGGCACCGCCGACAGTTCCACCTTCTCGCAAGCCATTTCACTGAGCTTGGGGACCGCCACCTCGACCGCGTGAGGAATCCTGTTGAAATAGGAATTGTAGGTCCCCTCGTCCCAGTCAAAGAAGGTCGTGTTGTTGATGAAATTCTTGACGAGGAAATAGCGGGCATCAAGGAGGAATTTGGACGTTTCCGCGATCTCATCAAGCGAGGCGATCGACGGACCGAGAATATGAAACACCGCGAAAGCGAGGTCGCCGCGTTTCGTCATGTCGATGAAGCCGATATTGCGCAACGCCTCCAGTGTGGGCGTCATCAGTCCCGCCCGGATATCGATCAAGGTGATCTGCGTGCCCGATGATTCGACGGTGTCGAAAATCTTCATCTGGTCCGGCACCGAGGTCACGTCCACCACATCGGTGATGCCGGGGTGGAAGCGCTTGAGCGTTCCCTTCGGGCACTCGGTATCGAAAGCGCGGGTGGTGATTTTTCGCGATGCAAAATAGTCAAGAAGCGTGCGCGAAACCGTCGTCTTTCCAACGCCGCCTTTGTCAGCACCAACCAAAATGACTGCTGGCCTTGGCATTATCCCACCCCCTCCATCGAGCGCCATTCGCGTACATCCGCCCGGAAATCACGGCTTATTCATGGCAACACGCGAGCGAAGCCATGGGGCAATGACATTTTTATGATTCACCAGCGCTTCTCGAACGGTCACGCACTACAATTGGGCCGCGACATGGTGAGCGCGCCGTAAGGTGTGGAAATCAGCCGGCGCCGGGCAAGTTTTTTGTCGCATGCAGGCGTTGGTGCGACGCAATGCGCGACCCGTACGTCGGGCGCCTGGCACTCGCTCGAACGCCGCGAGAGCGGCTGGCGCCAGGGGCTTTTGCCCGCGCGCCGCGAGGTCCAGTAATGCAACGATGTGCTATGCTGACTTCGCACACGCAAATATTTCTGATCGGATCCCATGAGCAACATCAATCCAAATCCGTTCACCACGCGGCCCGAAATCGAGGGGACATTCGGGGTCGTGACCTCGACCCACTGGATCGCCACCGCGGCGGGCATGTCGGTCCTGGAACGAGGCGGCAATGCTTTTGACGCGGCCTGCGCCACCGCGTTCACGCTCCAGGTCGTCGAGCCGCATCTCAATGGGCCGGGCGGCGACGTTCCGGCTATCCTGTTTGATGTTCGCAAGGGGCGTCCGGAGGTGCTTTGCGGTCAGGGGCCAGCGCCGGCGGGCGCGACGATCGCCCATTACCGCAGCCTTGGCCTCGACATGATGCCGGGCACGGGTCTGCTTGCCGCCTGTGTGCCGGGTATGTTTGACGCCTGGATGATGCTGCTGCGCGACTACGGCACCATGCGGCCGGCCGAGGTGCTCGCTCCGGCGATCTTCTACGCGGGGGAGGGCCATCCGCTGGTGGAGCGCGCGAACGCCACCATCGCGACCGTCGAAAAGCTGTTCCGCGAGCATTGGCCGACCTCGGCCGCCGTCTATCTGCGCGACGGAGAGGTGCCGGCGACAGGAACGCTGTTCACCAATCCGGCGCTCGCGGAGACCTACAAGCGGGTGCTGCGCGAAGCAGCCGGCCCGGGCGCTCGCGAGCAGGAAATCGAGCGCGCCCGCAAGGTGTGGTCGCAGGGATTTGTCGCCGAAGCGATCGATGCCTTCTGCCGCAGCCAGGAGATCATGGACACCAGCGGGCAGCGCAACCGCGGCGTCCTCACCGGGCAGGACATGGCGCACTGGCAAGCGACCATCGAGTCTCCGCTCACGTATCAATATGGCCGCTACACGGTCTGCAAGCCGGGTCCGTGGGCGCAGGGCCCCGTGATGCTGCAGCAGCTGGCGTTGCTGAAGGGCTTTCATCTCGACGGCATCGATGTCACCGGTGCGGAATTCATCCATACCGTGGTGGAGGCATCGAAGCTTGCCTATGCGGACCGCGAGAAGTTCTACGGCGATCCGCAATTCGAGCAAGTCCCGATGGAGACGCTGCTCTCCGATGCCTACAACGAGGAGCGCCGCAAGCTCATCCACCACGCCGCATCGCTTGAGCTGCGCCCGGGCTCGGTCGAGGGCTTCGGTGCCGTGATCGCGCTCAAGCGAGCCGAGGGCGCGCGTGAGGCCGTGGGCGCACTGGGCGCCGGTGAACCGACCGTCGGCCGGCTCGGCGAGGTGGGCGGCGATACCGTGCACTTCGACATCGTCGATCGGGCCGGCAACATGATTTCCGCGAC
>Ga0066903_100006567_pt1 | contig 10370 bp, 7 predicted proteins | sample PanSoiMetaGPlot1_FD_67491 | JGI IMG/M metagenome (GOLD analysis project Ga0066903, IMG submission 67491) | Tropical forest soil microbial communities from Panama analyzed to predict greenhouse gas emissions - Panama Soil - Plot 1 (version 2) | ecosystem: Environmental > Terrestrial > Soil >...
CGTCTTAACTCCGATGGTCTGCGCGATTACCTCGATCGCTTTCGACCACCAGCTCTACCTTGGCTCGACGCTCGACTCGATCGCCCGCGAAAAGGCCGGGATCATCAAGCCGCACGTCCCTGTGGTTGTCGGCGAGATGGACCGCGAAGCACGTCTGGCGATTGACGCTGTGGCGCAGGCGCGCGATGCACCCGTCATCGAAAGCGATACCGCGATCCTGACCGGACGAACCATTGCGTTGCGTGGTCGGCATCAGCGGACCAACGCGGCGACCGCGTTGACGGTGCTCGAAACGGTGCGAACGCTCGGGCATCCTGTAGCCGACGCCGCTCTCGACGCCGCGGTCGCGAACACCACCTGGCCGGGCCGCCTCGACCTGCGAGCGCTGCCCGGCAATCGGCAGATTCTGCTGGATGCCGCGCACAATCCGGCCGGCGCTACGGCGCTGGCGGCGTTTCTCGATGACGAATCGCTTCGACCGCCGCTCGTGTTCGCGGCGATGCGCGACAAGGACGTCACCGGCATGTTGAGCGCGCTGCTTCCGGCAGTCCGCGAAGTCGTCATCACGCGAGCCCGGAATCCACGATCCGCGGACCCGCAGGCGCTGGCGGAAACGGTCCGCGCGATCGATCCATCGATGCCGCTGGCGATCGAACCGTCACTGCCGGCGGCGCTCGCGTACGCATGGCGCGAGGCGCCGCTCGTGCTCGTCGCCGGTTCGATCTTTCTGCTGGGCGACGTCATGCAGCAGCTCGGTTTACACTGATGAACGTGTCCCGGTGCCTCGGCGCGATCGGTTTCGCGGCGCTGCTGGCCTGCGCAACCGCCCGCGGATTGGCGCAGACGCCCGCACCACCAGCTCCGCAGCAACCGCCGCCGCAACCGCCGCGCCCGCAGCCGACGGGGCCCGGTGGCAACGCTGCGGACCCGATCTCGCTCAGCGAGTCGCTGGTGCGCATCGGCCCGACGCATTACATCCGTCAGGGAAAAGTTGAAATCCACGACGCCAAGAGCAAAACCGACATCTACGCCGATATGGTCGAGTTTTTCGAGGACGAAGATCGCGCCGTCGCCGTCGGCAACGTGGTGGTTTCACAGGGCGTGAATCGCATTGCCGCCGAACGGGCGGAATTCAACACCAAAACCGGTCTCGGCACGTTTTACAACGCCAGCGGCATCGCCACCGTGACGCCGCCCAAGCAGCCGCCGCGGCCCGGCGGGTTCGCACCGCCCGCGGCCGGCGGCGACACGCTCGTCTATTTCTTCGGCGAGTCTGTCGAAAAGGTGGGCCCGAAGAAATACATCATCACCAAAGGCGGCTTCTCCACCTGCGTGCAGCCGACGCCGCGCTGGGAAATGAGCGCGAGCACGGTCACGCTCAATCTCGACCACTACACACTGCTCAAGAACGCGGTGATGAACGTCAAGGGCGTGCCGATGCTCTATCTGCCGGTGCTCTACTACCCGACCAAGCGTGATGACCGCGCGACCGGACTGTTGATTCCGACCTACGGTGCGTCATCGCTGAAGGGCCAGTCGATTCACAACGCATTTTTCTGGGCGATCGATCGGAGCCAGGATGCCACCGTGATGTACGACTGGTTTTCGAAGGCCGGGCAGGGCCTCGGTACCGAATACCGCTACAACTACGGCCGCGGCACCGACGGCAACTTCCGCGGATACTTCCTCGATCAGAAAGAGGTTCAGTACGTACTGTCCGACGGGACGCTCGGCGATCCGATTCCGGCCAGCCACAGCTACGAGATCCGCGGCGGCGCCAACCAGCGGCTGCCCGGCAACATGATCGCGCGAGCCAGCGTCGACTACTTTTCGAGCCTGCAGACGTCGCAGACCTTCAACACCAATATCTACGATCTGTCTCGAAACTCCCGGCGCTACGGCGGCAATCTGGTCGGTGCGTGGAGCACGTATTCGCTGAACGCGACGCTGCAGCACGATGAATACTTCTACAACGCCAATGAATCGATTCTGACCGGTACATGGCCGCGCGTCGCGTTCAGCCGCAACGAACGGCCGATTGCCGGTACGCCGATGTACTTCTCGCTGACCAGCGAGATTGCCAACCAACTGCGCGACACCAACGGCCTCGACGCGAACGGCGAACCGCACACGGAAAGCCAGTCGCTGACCAGGCTCGACTTCAATCCGCAGATCCGGATTCCGTTCAAGAAATGGCAGTGGTTCACGGCGAATTCGACCGTCAGCTGGCGCGACACGTATTACACGAAGAGCTACCAGCCGACCGGCGATATCGCGATTGCCCCCTCGGTCGTCACCAACGAACCGTTGAACCGGCCCGTGCTGGCGCTGCAGTCGCAGCTGGTCGGTCCATTGTTCAGTCGCATCTGGGATACGCCCGGAAACGGCTACGCCGAAAAATTCAAACACTCCATCGAACCGTTTCTGACGGTGCTCGAAACGGCGAACGTCGTCAACTACGATCGCGTCATCCAGTTCGATGGCGTCGACAGCTACGTCGGCGGCACCACTTACCAGTACGGCATTGCCAACCGGCTGTATGCGAAGCGGCGGGTGCAGCCGGGGCAACCGGGTCAGGCCCGCGAGATCGCCTCAATCGCCATCTCGCAGTCGTACTATACGAACCAGAACCAGGCGATTTACGACCGTCAGTATCAGGCAACAACGCTCGGCGGTGCCAAACCGAGCCACTTCTCTCCGATTCAGTTGTACGTGAGCGCGACGCCGACCAACGAGGTCAATGCGACGGTTCGCGCGGAGTTCGACAGCCGCACCGAGAAGCTGATGACCATCTCGGCGAACGGCACGTTCAACTTGAGCAGGGAAGTACAAGCGCAGGCCGGCTGGAGCAAACGCGCGTTCATCGAGAACCTACCCGGATTCGACGACAAGAACAATCTCGATCATTTCGTCAACGGCGCGTTCATTGTGCGTACGCGCGACAACAAGTACGGAACCACCTACAACTTCAATTACGATGTGCTCCGTTCGACGCTGCTGCAGCAGCGCATCACTGGCTTCTATAACGCGCAATGCTGCGGCCTGGCGATGGAATATCAAACGGTGAATTACGGCGCGTATTCCTCGATACCGCCGGATCACCGATTTTTTCTGTCCTTCACGCTCGCCGGCCTTGGCAACTTCTCGCCGTTCAACGGCGCTCTGAGCGGCGTGCCGCGCTAGCGCGCAATGGCGACAACCCTCGTCACCGGGGCTGCAGGCTTCGCCGGCAGCCATCTGCTGGATCTGCTCGTCGCCGACGCAACCGCTGGCGACCGCATCGTCGCGTGGCGGCGACCCTCGTCGAACAACTCGCCGGTAGCACAGTCGTTGACGGCTGCGACGCAACCGACACAGGCAGCGGTCGAGTGGGGCGCGATCGATGTCCTCGATCGCGCCGCCGTGCGTGCGGCGATCGGCCGGCTCAGGCCGGACGCGGTCTATCACTGCGCCGGCGCCGCCCATGTGGGTCGTGCCTGGGACAAGGTCGAAGCGACGTTTGCGATCAATGTTCGTGGCACCCATCACGTGCTGGATGCGCTCGCGCGCGAGAACGTGACCTGTCGTGTACTCATTCCGGGGTCGGCGCTGGTCTATACGCCGGCCGACCGCGCGTTGAACGAAGAGGACCCGCTGGTGCCGTCCAGTCCGTACGGCGTCAGTAAACTCGCACAGGAAATGCTTGCCGCGCACGCCGGCTCGGGCGTTGACGTCGTGGTGGCGCGGGCGTTCAACCACTTCGGTCCGAGGCAGGATCCGCTGTTTGCTGCGGCTGGCTTTGCGAGGCGCATCGCCGACATCGAGCGCGGCGCCTGGGAGCCGAAAATTTCAGTCGGCAATCTCGATGCCCGGAGAGACCTGACCGATGTCCGCGACACGGTGAAGGCCTATCGCCTGATGATTCAACGTGCCGAAGCGGGCGCCGTATTCAACGTCTGCTCCGGTACCGCGATCACCATTCGGGAGCTGCTCGACACGCTGATCGCCCGCGCCCGGATGCCTGTGACGATCGAGGTGGATCCTGCCCGGATGCGTCCGAACGACACCCCCCTGCTGCTCGGCGACCCGAGTCGAATTCGCGAGGCGGTCGGCTGGACGGCGGCGATTCCGATTGACCGTACGGTCGACGACTTGCTGGATTACTGGCGCAATCGGCAATCGCCGGTGTAGCCATTACAATCGGCAGTCGACGGTAAGCAAATCGACAGTTGGCAATCTGCAAATCCGTTTGCAATCTGCAATGCGAGTGATGCTCACCGGCGGCACCGGTTACCTCGGGCGCGCGGTCGCGCGCGCCATCGCCGATCGCGGCCACGAGCTCGTGGTGTTTTCGCGATCGGCCAGCGGTGCGGCGCTGCCAGGCCGGGCCGTGGACGGCGACATCCGCGATGCCGCCGCCGTCGAGCGTGCAGCAACCGGGTGCGATGCAATCGTCCATTCGGCAGCCCTCGTCAGCATCTGGCGTCGCCGGCGGGCGGACTTCGACGACGTCAACGTCGGAGGCCTCAAGAACGTCATCGCGGCGGCCGCTCAGCATCACATCGGCCGAATCGTTTACACCTCGTCATTCCTGGCACTGCCACCGGCCAGGCACACGGCGACCATAAAGGCCAACGATTACCAGCGCACGAAGGTGGCGGCCGATCGCATCGTCCGCGATGCCGTTCGCGGCGGCGCGCCGATTGTGTGCATATACCCGGGAGTGATTTACGGGCCGGGCGTCGTAAGTGAAGGCAACCTCCTCGGACGACTGATCAAGGATCACCTGCGTTGGCGCCTGCCAGCACTGGTCGGGCCCGAGAACCCGTGGTCGTTCGCCTACGTCGACGACATCGCCGCCGGCCATTGCGCCGCGTTGGAGAAGGGAGCGAGCGGCGCGCGCTACGTGCTCGGCGGTGAGAATGCGCCCCCCCGCCGCGCGTTCGAAATCGTCCGCGACATGACCGGGCGTCGTCCGCCGCTGCGCATGCCTTTTCCGGCGGCAATGGCTCTCGGCGCTGCCGAGGAACTGCGGGTCACGCTGTTTGGCGGCACGCCGCTGTTGACGCGTGGCGCCGTTGAGATCTTCCGTCACGACTGGTCGCTCGACAGCCGCGACGCGCAGCGCGATCTCGGATACACCATCACCCCGCTCGAAGAGGGCATTCGACGCACGCTCGCGTCGCTGCGATGAGCGTCGCCGCGCCAGCCTCACATTCGGAAACAGCAAGGCAGTGGGTGCATGTCGGATCGGGCGCGTTCGCCTTCGCACTGCGGTTCCTGACCTGGCAGCAGGCGGCGGCGCTTGCCGCTGGTGCGTTGTTGTTCAATGCGGCGATCCTGCCGCACCTTGGCGGCCGGCGCCTCTACCGCCCCGTCGACCACGCCCGCGGCTTTCCGCTCGGCATCCTGCTCTACCCGCTTTCGGTGCTCGCCCTGATCCTGCTGTTTCCGACGCGACTCGATCTGGCCGCTGCGGCGTGGGCAATCCTCGCACTGGGCGATGGGACCGCGACGCTCGCCGGGCAAACCATCGCAAGCCCCAGGCTGCGGTGGAATCCCGACAAGAGCGTTGCTGGCACCGCCGCGTTTATTCTGTTCGGCGCTTGCGGAGGGGTCGCTGTCGCGTGGTGGACACGTCCGGTGATCGCGCCCGAACCATCAGTGCTTTTCGTCGTCGTCGCGCCAGTGCTGGCCGCGCTGACCGCAGCGTTCGTCGAGACGATTCCCGTCCGACTCGACGACAACATCTCCGTACCGGCGACCGCCGCCGCGGTCCTCTGGCTCGTCAACATCGTGTCGGCCAATGCTCTGCCGTCTTCGCTGCTCGGCATCCGCGAACTCCTGCCATGGGCATTGGCCGTGAACCTGCCCGTGTCGTACGCGGGCTATCGTGCCGGAACGGTCAACTTCTCGGGATGGCTCGGCGGCGCCTTCATCGGAATCGGAATCTACGCATGCGCCGGCGGCGCGGCCTGGCTGTTCCTGTTCGTCGCGTTTCTCGTCGCCTCCATCGCGTCGCGGCTCGGCCTCGAGCGCAAGCTCCTGCTCGGCATCGCTGAAGAGCGCGGCGGACGACGTGGCGCCGGCAACGCCATTGCGAACTGCGGTGTGGCGCTCGCCGCGGCAATCGTCGCCGCGACAACGCCATTCACGCAAACGGCGCTGCTCGCCTTCGTCGCGGCGCTGACAGCTGGCGGCAGCGACACCGTTGCCAGCGAGATCGGCAAGGCCTTCGGTCGCTCGACGTTTTTGCTGACGACGCTCACGAGGGTGCCGGCGGGCACGCCTGGCGCCATGTCGGTCGAAGGAACAGCCGCCGGCGTGCTGTCGGCGCTTGGCCTTGGTGCGACTGCCGTCGCGCTCACCCTCATTCCGGCGTCGACGCTTGTGGTCGTCGTGCTCTCCGCGACCGCCGGCGCGCTCGTGGAGAGCGTGATGGGCGCGACGCTGGAAGGAGCGGGTATCCTGAACAACGACATGCTCAATTTTCTGAACACCGCTGTTGCCGCCGTCGTCGCGGTCGTCATCGCATGAAGGCGTATATCGAACTGGGACGGCCGTTCACGCTCGTGGCGCCGGCGCTGGGTTTTCTATCGGGCGCGCTTACGGCCGTTGGCGCGGCACCCCGCGAAGTCTGGAGCCTGTCGCTGATGACTGCGCCGGTACTGGGATCGCTGATGGCGGCTACGTTGAACGCCGGGAACAATGCGTTGAACCAGATTTACGACCTCGAAATCGATCGCGTCAACAAGCCGACGCGGCCTCTGCCGAGCGGACGGCTGACGATCCGTCAGGCATGGGTCTATAGCGCCGTGACCTACGCCGGCGCGCTCGTGCTGGCGTGGCTGGTCGCGCCGGCAGGGCGACACGAGTGCTTCTGGCTCGTCGCGATCGCCGTCGTGTGCACGTTCGTCTATTCGGTGCCCCCGTTCCGCACCAAGCGACTCGGCATCTGGGCGAATGTCACCATCGCCATCCCGCGTGGCACGCTGCTCAAAGTGGCGGGATGGTCCGCCGTGAAGACGATTATCGGCGTCGAGCCGTGGTACATCGGCGCCATCTTCGGATTGTTTCTGCTCGGCGCGACGACGACCAAGGATTTCGCCGACATGGAAGGCGATCGGATCGGCGGCTGCCGCACGCTGCCGATCCAGCACGGCGTGCGGCGTGCAGCGTGGATGATTTCGCCGTCGTTCGTCATTCCGTTCATGATGATCCCGCTCGGGGCGTGGCTCGGCATCCTGACAGGGAATTTCTGGCTGCTGCAGGCGCTCGGCATCGTGATGACGATCTACGGCGTCTACGTCTGCTACCTGATGCTGCGCCGTCCCGAAGAACTGGCCGTTGAAGCGAACCACGTCTCGTGGGCGCACATGTACCGGATGATGTTCGTCGCGCAAATCGGGTTCGCGGTGGCATATCTCCTGTAGACGAACAACCGCAAAGCGACCTTTGTGAACTCTGCGGTTTATTCCTGCAGTTTCCAAAATGGCCCTGTTAACCCGACGCTCTCGAAGATGGCGCCCGCTTCGTCGGTCGTCGGCCGTCTGAAGTCGGGATCGAGGCGCGTGCCGTACCACCGCTGCGACAGCTTCCACGCCTGATCAAGCGTCATCGTCGCACCGCGCGGCCGATCGCGTGCGCAGCACCAGGCCGTGATGTCCTCTTCCGACCGGAAGAGCAGGATATTCGCTCACGTGTAAAAGATATCGTCCCAGAAGCGTCGAGCAGGCACCTCGAGATGGATGATTCCCGAGCCGGTCACCTCGCCGTGATGTATCGCCGACAGCATTGGCTCGCCAGACCAGGCGCAGCGGGCATCGAGTTGTGCATCACACTTCAGAGCGGCTGGAATGCCGAACATGTCCCATGCACACGGCGCATACCAGAAACCCGTCGCCGAGTGGACGCGGAACGGCGTTGGAATTTCAGAGAACGGCGGCGCCCAGCAGAGTTCGACCGTGCGCGGCTTCAGCACGACGACGTGCGCGTCTGCCAGCATCCGGAACGCGTCGGCGACCATCGGAATGGCGATGTTTTCGCGCAACGCGATTTCCCGAACATCCGGAAGGTGGCCAGTGGCTACGACGCGTTCGTAGATCGCCATCCGAACGCGCTTTGACACATCGTCGGCCGTGGTCCGCATGGGCTTGACATTACTATCCGGACCGCGAAATATTATTGGCGAACAAAATACGTAAGTCGGCTGAAATGGCTTCTTTTCCGCTGCTATTCGACCTTGCACGGCCAACCGCAAAACGCGAACGGCCCACAGTACGCGACGTCGCGAATACCGTCCGGCAAAGCGGTACGGACGCGTTGACCGAGGCCGAGCACCGAGCCGACCAGGCGGCGTATCAAGAGGTGACGTGCCGCTCCGCGCTGAACGCCGTGAAAGGCATGCCGTTCGACTGGACGCTCAATCCATATCGAGGCTGCACGCACGGGTGCCACTACTGCTACGCGCGACGCTATCACCGCCAGTTCGAGATGAACGCCGACGACGAATTCGCGTCGGTGATTCTGGTCAAGAAAAATTTCGTCGAGGTGCTCGAGCGCGAACTCGCCAAACCATCCTGGAAAGGCGAATACATTGCGGTCGGCACCGCCACCGACTGTTACCAGCCGATCGAAGGGCACTACAAGCTCACGCGCGGCTCCCTCGAGGCGCTGCTGCGCCACAGAAATCCCGCAGGTGTCATCACCAAGGGGCCCATGGTGGTGCGCGACCGTGACGTCCTCGCGGACCTCACGAACGCGGCCAGCTGCACGGTGTACATCAGCATCCCAACCGTCGACGAAGACGCTTGGCATGCGCTCGAGCCTGGCACCGCGCCTCCACTCCAACGGCTCCGCGCGGTCAGGGAACTGGTCGACGCCGGCGTCGTCGCCGGCGTGTTGATGAACCCGATCGTGCCCGGCTTCTCGTCGTCGCGGGCAAAAATCGAGCGGACGATCAAAGCCATCGCCGACCACGGCGCCCGATTCGTCGGGTGCAATGTGATGTTCCTGGAAGATGGCACGCGCGATCACTTCATGAAATTCCTCGAGCAGGAATTTCCGTCGCTGCTGCCGCGGTATGAAAAGCTGTATGCGAAGAAATACGCGCCTAAGGAATATCGCAAGCAGGTGCAGGGAATGGTCCGCGCCCTGCAGAATCGTTACGCCGTCGGCGGCCGCGAAGTGGCCGATGCGAACCGCTCGCCGACAGGACCTGTCGGCGAGCCTGAGCAAGTCGGATTTGCGTACTAAGCTACATCGCTCATCGGCATTGGAGTCGCCGATACCTTCGGCGCCGCCGGTTCGACGTGGACGTCGCCGTTCTTGACAGACACTTCGAAGTGCGACGCTTCCTTCCAATGCGCGCTGATCGGCAGCTTGACGTGCTCGTCAATGAAGCGCTTGAGGAACCGCGCACCGAAAGCGATGTTGTAGCCCTTGCTCACGATCAGCTCCAGCGCGTCGTCCGAGACGTCGATGGTCTTTCCCGAACGCTCCAGCGTCAGCGTCACTTTCTGTAAATAGTTCCGCGCGATCGCTCGGACCTCGTCGTGCATCAGCGGCGCGAACAACACCACTTCGTCGATACGATTGCGGAACTCCGGCGGGAAGCGCCGTTCGAGCTCGCGTAGCACCTCGCCTTGAACCTGTTCGACGCCAGCGGTCCGGTTGAGGAACCCGAGCGGGCTGGTCAGCTTCCGGAAGTTTTCCGAGCCGATGTTCGAGGTCATGATGATGACGGCGTCGCTCAGGTAGACGCGCTTGCCGCGGCCGTCGGTGAGCCAGCCTTCATCGAACGCCTGCAGGAACAGGTTCAGCAGATTGGGACTCGCTTTTTCGACTTCGTCAAGAAGCACGACTGTGTACGGGTTGTCCTTCAGCTGATTGGTGAGGATGCCGCCACGCTCGCTGCCGACGATTCCGCGCGGCATGCCGATCAGTTTGTCCACCGCGACGGATCCGTCCTGATACTCGGACATGTCGACGCGGACCATTTTCTTTTCGTCGCCGAACAGAAATTCAGCGACGGCCTTGGCGAGTTCCGTCTTCCCAACACCAGTCGGTCCGAGGAACAGGAGGACGCCGTCGGGACGGTCGTAACCGTCTTTGAGCGGTCCCTTGTTCAACACCAGCCGCTGCGCCACGGCGCTGAGAGCGTTCTTCTGGCCAACGACGCGTTTCTGCAAACGAGATTCGATGTCCTTGAACCGATCGGTGACATCGCGATAGACCATATCGAGCGGAATCGAGGCAGCATGCGAAATCACGGCGACGACGTCGTCGGTCTTCACTTCCCAGCGCCGATCGATTTCAGCGCGGACTGCCGCGGTATCGAGCCAGCCGATCACTTTGTCGGGCAGATGCAGGTGCCGCATATAGCGCGGCGA
>Ga0066903_100006568_pt1 | contig 10369 bp, 9 predicted proteins | sample PanSoiMetaGPlot1_FD_67491 | JGI IMG/M metagenome (GOLD analysis project Ga0066903, IMG submission 67491) | Tropical forest soil microbial communities from Panama analyzed to predict greenhouse gas emissions - Panama Soil - Plot 1 (version 2) | ecosystem: Environmental > Terrestrial > Soil >...
GGGGATTGCTTGAGCGTGAAGGTCTGGTTCGGCGTCGAGGGATTGCCGTTGCCGAGGATCTCGCTCACCGACTGGCCGTGGGTGGCGAGGCCAACATTGGCGTTCACCGTCGTGGTGGTGCGCTCATAGCAGAAGGTGAGGGGTGATTTGAGGAGAAGCCGCGTATGCGCCGGGTCGGAGGTGGTGTCGATCCCGGCTACCAGGGCGTATTCGCTGACGACCGGATCGTCCTTGCCGGACGGCGCCAGAACGAAACTGTTGAGCGCCGCCGCGACCGTGCCGGACCGCCCGCTGGCATCCTGCACATATAAGGTGAGCGCGGCCGCCGAGGTGCTCCAATCGGGGAACGTTCCGTCCGGGTTCAGCAGCAGAGGTGAGGGGGGAGCTGTCAGGGTGAGCACTTCGCCCTGTTGAAGGGGCCTCGTGAACGACTGGTCCGTGAATTGCAGCGTCGCGATGCCGTCCGCAACGGCGATCTTTTGTCGGGTGCCGGAAACGGCGACCGCCTGGATCCCTTCCATGTCCTGGCGCAGGCTTTGCAGCGACACGACCGAGCCATAGAGCGGGTAGGTCAATGGCTGCTCGGCAACGTCCAATTCCTCGCTCTGGGCCAGGACGTCGGTGCTGCGGAGGGGAAAATCCTTGACATTAGAGCCTCGGTAGTCGGCGGCGAGCTCCGTTACTTTTGCGCTCAACGCGAAGTTCGCAACGGACACGTTGGTGACACTCTCCGCCTTGTAGAGTTGAGCGTGGACTTGGCTGCCGCTCGTGACGACCAGGGCGAACCAGCTCCCGGCGACGATTTTTTGATAGGACGCATCGAGGTCGATCTGCTGAAATGAAGGGATCTGGAAGTTCCACCACTGCCATTGTGTTGGGCTGCCAATGGGCGTGAAAAGACTGATCACGGCCGACAGGCGATAATCGTTGATGAGATCCGGAATGCTGGTTTCAAATTGATTGGTGGCGCTGACAAAAAGGTTCGCATTTGGTGCATTGTGACCGAACAGCGCCGCCTTCTGCCGCAGAGCAAAGACCTTCGCGGTCGTCCATCTGGAAGGGTCGCCGGAGGTCCCGTCACCGGTCTGATGGGGAATCCTGGCGTCCCAACCCACGAAAGTCAGATTGCGGATCTTGTCGGTTTGGATCTCGTTGACGACGATGACGTCCCACTGCTCGCTCGGGCTCGTGCGGCTGGAGGTCCATTCCTCCCGATCGATGCCCAGGATGAGTAGTGCATCTCCCAACTTCAGTTGCGTCGAGGTTCCGGCGAGATAAATCCCGTTCGCGCCCGGCGCTTGCCACGCGACGCCGGTCTGCAGCGGCAGCGCGCTCCAGTCCGGCTTCGCCGGGATGTCGGCAAACGTCTCGAACGTCTGCGGCGACTGGCCTTGCGCCGGTACGCTCTGCACTTTCGTGCCGGCCGGAATGATGATCGGCGCCAGGCTCGGGTCGGGAGGCTGGCCGGGCGTCTGCCTCAGGCTGAACGCCACATAGGTGGCAGCCGAGACTCCCGGTGCCGGCTGGTAGCCGATCAGTCGCGACAGCTCGGTCAGCGAGCGCAGCTGTCCGGCAGTGCGCAGATAGCTCTCGTTCGCCAGCCGTTCCTGGTAGAAGGTGAGGATATCCAACATCACCGCACTGGCGTCGAGGAACGCGATGGTGAAGTCGTCGTCGCTGCGCGTCGTCAGTGCTTGCAGGGCTGGGCAGTCGGCGCTCGACAGCCGCGCCAGCATGGACTCCTTGAACGTGCTCCAGGTGCCCACGCGATAGGACAGGGCGGAAAGCCCCGGCAGGTTGGTCTCGAGCTGGGGCGTTTGCACGCTGGTGCCGGCGCAGCAGCCGCAAGTGCATTCGGCGGTTCCCGTGCAGCTCATGGTCTCATCGCCCATTTGCTGTCCCGCGTCCGTTCATTTGCCGCCCTCCAGGACCAGCGTCAGTTGGCCGTGGTCGGGAAAGTTGCGATCGTTGTCGAGCCGCGCCACCTGCAGCGGCCCGAGTTTCATCGCTCCGGCGGCCAGAAACTGATTGGTGTCGACGCCCTGCGGCTGGAACGTGGTGGCGGTGACCGACACGACGCCGGCGACGGAGCGGGCGGCCGCATAGACCGGGCTCAGATAGACGGTCTGCCCGAAGCTGAAGTTGTCGGGATAGAAGACGCCCTTGCGGCCGTCGGGCAGGATCCGGTTGCTCAGCACCAGCAGCAACCCCTGCGTCACGTCGCTCCGGAAATAGTCGGGATCGACGCAGACCGCGAGCGCGATGTCGAGCGACACGTATTGCGGCGAGTCGAGCTCGAGGTCCTGTCCGGCCAGCCGGTATCGTTCGACCTCGCCGTTCAGGGTTGCGGCGAGCGCCGGCGCCAGGTTCCCGCCGCCGCGCGGCTCGACCGCGATGAACACCGTGTACCAGCTTCCGGTCCAGCGCAGGGACGCCGCGGCTCGATCCACCCGAGGATCGAGCTCGGTCATGGCGTCGTAGTCCGCCATGGTCACCGCCCGTTCCTGGGTGAGGAAAGCCTGGGGTGCCCGACGCCGGATCTGATCGGCGGTTTCCGCATCGGTTCCGCCGGCAGCCGGCAACGGGTTGCGGCACGATTGAATGTTGGCAGTAGGGGTCAGATGGACGATGCTGTCGGCGCCGACGTTTCCCGCTGTGCCGTTGCCAATGCGATAGGCGGCGACGAACGCCGTGCCGGTCTCCGGAACCCGGCCGTTGGTATTGTCGCCAAATCTAAGGATTGTGGATCCGTCGGTCTCCACCTCCGCGACGAAATCCGGATCGGACTCGCCGCTCTCCAAGAGATCCGGCTTACAGGTCCAGGTGGTGGTCAGGCCGTCCAGGGTGCCGTTGAGCGCGATGGCCGGAACGGCGGTGCGCGAATCGAAATTCATCAAGTCGTGAGCGGAGAGGCCCGGGTCCGGCGCCTGGGAAAAGCTCTGGACCGCGATCAATTGCGAGGCGGCGGCGACCGCGCCCTGGGCATCGGCGAGCGACAGATCGGGGAACAGCTCGACGGGTACCGACCCGGACGGGATGTAGACGATGGAGAGATCGAAGCGCGACGGATCTGGCGCATGGGCCTTTGCCTGAATGCCAAACAGCGGCGGCCAGCCCGTCGGATCGGTCGGCTCCAGCGTCAGATAAGTGGTCGCCGACAGATCCTTGAGCTCGACGGTTCCGCCATTCGCCAGCATGGTCGGCGCCGTTAGGAATCCCGATAGCGGTCCGGCCGGCGGCGTGTAGGAATCGGGAACGCGGATCAGCTTGGACTGCGCATTGACCTGCGTTGCGACGTAATGTGCTGAGTCCGCTTTGTTGATCGATAGTTTGGTCAGGGTTTCGAGGAGCACCTTCGCGAAGATTCCGGCCGTTCCTGACGGAGGGTTGTAGTAGACCGCCAGATCGAAATTCGGCGGATTGCCCGCATTGGGGCTCGCGACAACGCTAAGATTTTGCGGCCAGATCGCCGGGCTTAAGGCGCGCACCGTCAGGCTGGCCAATTTGTTCTGGTCAGGCAGCACGATCGGTGCGGAACCGAGCGGGACCGGCGACGTGGTGCTGGGATTGCCAACGCCCGGGAGTGGCACGATTGCCAGGGGAACCACCTGGGTGAGCGGCCGATCGGGGATGGTCGGGCGAAAACGCACCGGCAGCGGTGTGAGCTTGGCGATCTGACAGCGGTCGGCGTTGGGATCGCGCGGATAGAACAGCCGTGGCGGCGGCACGGCTGCTGGCGGTGTGCCGGTGAATGACAGGCCGTGGTCGACCAGCACCACGTTGGCGAATGCGACGCTGACATTGCTCGCGGTTTGCTGTTCGCCGGCAGAGTTGAGATAGGTCGAGGAAATGCACAGCGGAAACGGGAGAGCGTCCGCCGCCGCCCATTGGATCTCGGTCACCGCGATCGGATTGCCGGTTGCGTCCTTGAACAGCGGATCGACCAGCGGATTCCCCTGGCCGTCGTGAACCGCAACATGGATGAGCCGGACCGCGCAGCGGTGCCTGATGTCGGCATCGGCCGGGTCTCCAGTCAGTGGGCCGATGACCTCCTGGAAAACCAGCACGTCCCCCGCCTGGAGCTTGCCATAGGACCCCAGCAGCGTGGCCTCGGTGGCGCCTTGCGGCAGACAGCAATGGGTGTCGCCCCACGTATAGAGGTACAGCAGGTTATGCTCCGGGTAGAGCACCGCGTCGTGCATGGGCTCGAACACCTGCACCCCTGCCTGCAGTGCGGCCTTCTCGTTGCCCGCCAGCGCGGGCGGCATGCCCGGCGCAAACGTATAGAAGCGCGTTTGCGTGCGATCGAGAAACACCGTCTGCCCGGCGGCCACCTTTAGGACGATGAACGCGCGGGCATTGCAGCCTTCGTGGACGTGGTAGTCGACCAGCAGCGCGTGGCGGCGCAGCGATATTCGTCGCCGCGCCGTCTCCAGATAGGCTTCGGTTGCTACCGCGTCCTGCTGATAGCTCAGATGGTCGCCCGCATAGGCGATCAGCTCGGCCAGCGCGATGCCGAGGTCCGCCTCGCTGGTGGCGCCCCATGCGGGCAGCAGCTGGTTCAGGCGATCCAGGATGATGGTGCGGAAGCTGCCGTAATCCTTGGCCAGATAATTGATGGGCGGCGGTGGTGTTAGGGCCGGGCGGCAATCGGGAGGCTGTAATGCGCAGTCGAAATCGGGGCCGCATTCGACCTTGAACGAGAATGCGACCTCCGCGAGCAGCCGGTCGAACCCGGTCATCACTTCAGTGACCGCAAAGGGGTCGCTTGCCGCCTGGGCGGCATCGTTCACCAGCCGCAGGCGGTAGGTCGAGAAGTCGCCCGCCTCATGCGTTTACCAGCACGTTGCCCCGGTTGGCTAGCGCGGCGACGACGGGAAGCAGCGCCTTGATGTCGTCGGGCTTGGTACTGTCGATCGCGCTTGCCGCGATCACCCAGTCGATCGAGATGTTCCTGATGCTCTGCCCGCCTTCGATCACCACGTTCGCGGGCGCGAGCGTCATCGTTGCGGACAGCGGATTGAGGCAGTGGATGAGCAGCGTCCGCTGGCGCGGCACGAGGGGCGGCGGCGACGGAACCCCGCTGTCCAGCACTTCGAGATAGTCGATCCCGTTGAGCGCGGTGCTGCCAAGGACTGCAGCTTTCCGGTTTTCGTTGCAGCAAGCGTAAATCATGAGCTACCGCCGAAAACAAAAGTCTGCACCTGCGTGACGTCAGTATTGATCAGCGAATATTCGACCTTGATGTTGAGCGTGGCGTCGCTTGCCGAAGCGGTGACCGATTGCACCTTCACGTAACTGCTCAGCCATTTCTGCAGCGCGCTTTGCACCGAGAACTGGGTGGCCGCGGCCATCTCCATGCTGTTGGGCGCGAACGGGAGCTGCAGCAGGCCGCTGCCGAAGTCTGGTAGGTTCACGCGCTCGCCCGGAGACGTGAACAGCACCTGCTCGATCAGCTGGCGGACGTAGTCCGCAAGCGCCGCTTCCTGGGTGCGTGCGCGGCCGTCGAACTGGTACGGAAAGTTCAGGTTCATCGGTGGCCTCAGGTTGCGATCACCCGCGTCTGGGCATTCAATGGCAGCAGCGGCGTGCCGGTCGGCGCGCAGGTGGACACGCCGGTCATGATCACCACGGGAACGAACTCGGAGGTGACGCGGACGGCTCCCGCCGTCCACATGCCGGTGACGCAGGGTCCATTTCCGCCGGGCGGCACGAACGCGCAGCCCGCCACCGCGTAGGGCGTAGCGATCGTGGTGATCGGCATGCCCGAGACCAGCACGCGCACGCTCGGCACGGTCGGGATCGCTTGCCCGCCGTGCGAGCAGGTCACCGTTGCGCCCAGGTGAAGGATCGGCCCCGGCATGGCTACACCACCGTCAAAGCGCCGAGATTGATATCGACGGCCGGTCCGATCAGCGTGATCGAGGCGCCCTTGCCGTTGTCGATGTAGATGCCGCTGTCGTTGACCACGATCATCGCGCCGGTCGTGCTCTTGAGCACGATGCCGCCGGTGAGGGGCGTGGGCGGCGCGTCGCTCACCAGCACCGTCGCCTGCCCCGTCGTCTGCAGTACGATGTTCTGTCCCGGCGGGATCGCCGGCGGCGCCGTCGCCAGCAGCGGCACGTCGGCTACCAGTCCCCAGAAACCTCCGGTCCAGATCGGGTAGTCGGGATCGCCCTGCTCGAACTCGATCCAGACGCCGGAGCCGATTGGTGGCACGATGAACATGCCCGCCTGGATGCCGGCGGCCGGCACGCACGGCATCGCCCAGGAAGACGGCGTCATCCCGAGCACGTCGGGAACCATCACCAGGATCCGGCCGATTTGTTGGGGATCGATGTTCTCGATCACGGTTCCCCGATATTTGCCGTAGTAACGAGTCGGGTTGCCGCCGGGTGCTTGGTCGCGTGAAATCATGGCGACACCGTCGGAACCGTGGAAACCAGGCCATTACGGCTGAGCTTGAAGCTCTGTTTGTACTCGCCGCGTTTGATCCGGTGGGTAACGCCTTTCACGTAGTAGAGGCCGTCGAACGCCGGCCCGGCGCCGCGCACGCCCACCAGCTGCCGCGCCTGCAACACCCCGCCATAGCGCGTGACGTCGAGCGTGCCTTCGCCGGTGACCGCCTCGGCCCATTGCGATGCGGCGGCGAGCCCGATCATGATGGCTTGCGGAATCGGCCGCTTGGACAGGTCGTCGCGCACCGGCTTCAGGTCACCTAGAATGTTGCTCGGCAGCGGCGGAATGGCGCCGAGCGGCGGGTTCAGCGGCGTGATCGGCGGAATGGGAATCGGAAAGATGAACTGGGTCTCTTCGTTGTAGATGAAGACGGTCGGGATCTTGTTCTGCAGGTTATCGAAGCTGAAATGCACGCTCTCGACGTTGGTGTAGGCATCCATGTCGGCGCTGAGCGCCGGCTGGACCGGGCCGACTTTGATCTGTGGGCCCCAATAGGCCTTGCTCGTCCCTGGCGCCGGCCCGGGGTCGAGATAGAAGACGTAGCCGACGCGGTCGGCCAGCGCCCGGATGTATTGGAGATCGGTGCCTTGCTGGCCGGGAATCTGATCGACCGGCAGCGGTTCGTCGATCAGGATGCTGGGAATGATCAGCGGCACGATGCCGAACGCCGCGTATTTCGCGAGCAGCAGCGCGACCCTGGCCTCGGCCGGGCAGGCCGGGAACGGAAAGCCGCTCCAGTCGGACAGGTCCATCAGGGCGGTCAGATCCTGGCCCGTCAGCGTGAGCGTGGAATTGGAGCCCTTGTCGCCCGGCGAGATGTGGTGGTCGATGACTACGCCGTCGATGAGAACGTAGGCGACGCCGTTGACGGTCGCCATCAGCACCACGCGCATGAACAGGATCGGAGAACCGCCGGTCAGCAGGAACAGGATCTGCAGCGGCGACTGCTTGTCGATACTGAAGGTGAGCTGGAAGCCGCTGGCGCCGACGTCGTTCACCGTTACCTCGACCTCGGACAGTGCATCCATGACGGCGCGGGGCGGGGTGAGGGGGATGAACGGCCCGATCATCAGGTTCAGCTGGACGCTGCTAAGCACGCGGTCCTCCCGGCACGCCCTGCGGCATGGTGATGTTGAGAACGGTCCCCGGCGTCTCCACCAGCGCGTCGGGCCGTACGGCGCCGTTGGCGTCGCAGATCAGCCAGAACAGCAGCGGGTCGCCGAGGTATTTCGCGGCGATGAGATCGATCCGGTCGCCTTGCCTCACCGTGTGCTGGGCCACAGTGGAAAAATTTGGCGCGCCTGGCCGCGGCACGAAGCGGCGCGCCAGATAGGTGATGCTCTGCCCGACAGGCGTCACGTAGCTGAGGGTGGCCGACCCAATATAGCGGCTGTCGGTCGGAAAGCTGACCGGCGGGATGACGCCGAACTTGAGCAGGGAAGCGATCGGGTCGTTCATGGCAGGCCTGCCAATCCGAGCACGGAGATCGCCGCCGAGGTCGCGCGCGACGCCAGTTGCTCCTTGTTGCCGAGATAGTTCATGAACATGCGGCCGCCCGGATGGGAGAAGCCGAGGTCGTCGACGCTGAGCACGCGCAGCCCGAGGCTGACCTTGGCGCGGATCGGATTGAGCGTGGCGTCGAAGGCCTCCTCGGTGACGGAGAAATCGGTGATCCGCACCGGCACCACGCGGCTCTTACTCCACACGAACAGCGTGAGCGGCTGCTCCAGCGGGATGATCTCGAGCGTACCCTGGTTCGCCATGGCGTCATCGGCCATGAGCGTCTCCACCGTGGGATTGAGCAGCATCTCGAGCTGGGCGAGCTGCGGCTGCAGCCCGAACTGCGCCGCGTTGGGAAACTGGTTGGGAAATTCCAGCTGATCGGTGGCGTCGAGCTCGGCCTCGAGCTTGATGGTCTCGACCGCCGGCCCGCGCAGCCTGAGCGCATCGACGCGCACGCCGTCCTGTCCGCCCTGCATCGCCTGGATCTGCAGCGTGCGGCTGAGCGAGTCCGGGTTGTACTGCAGCGCGATGACGCCCTGGACCACTGACGTGTCGATATCCATCAACACGAGTCCGCCTTTGACGAGGCGAGGGGAGTTTGGGAAGCCGGTCATGAGGACAACTCTCCTGTGACTGTTTGCTCCGACCTATTGTCCTCTGGTCGCAGTACCCAGTGACTCGTCCGCCACTTGGTCCACTTCCTTCTCGAACGCGTCGTCTGGTTCGCTGATGCGCAAACCGCCTGATCGCGCGCTCGCAACCGCGCTCGACCCCGCGGCCGGCGCTGTGCTCTTGCTTGCCAGCATCGCGTGACTCATGGCTTCATCCTGCTGACGAGGTCGCGTGCCATCCTCTGCCCGAACTTCCGCCCGCCGGCGCGACCCGGTTCGAATGACATTTGGCCAAGCCGCAGCACTGGCGTTCGCCGCGAGCGCGCCCACTCGCCGCGTGTCGCAGGATCGGCGAGCACGCGCGTGAGCTCGCCGCGTAGCCCTTCCACCAGCGCCGCGCGATCAGCGGGCTCGAAGCCGTTCAGCACAAGCTTGCCGATGCTCACGCGGATGCGGCTCATACCCACCCCCGGATCTCTGCTTCGGTTAGCGGCCGCTCGATCTTGTGCGCCTCCAGCCGGGCGGCTTCGAGCACGTGCGTCATTGCGACCGGCTGCTCGGCCGCCGCCGCCAGGAACGCGGCATTGAGCGCGATGTTGCGGATGTTGCCGCCGGCGACGTTGAGCTGGGACAGGCGTTTCGGTTCCAGGCCTGCAGTCGGCGTCTTGGGCGGAAACGCGCGTTCCCAGATCGCCTCGCGTTGCGCTGCGTCGGGGAATGGGAAGTTCACGATGAAGCGCAGGCGGCGCTGGAACGCCTTGTCCAGCGCGGACTTGAGGTTGGTCGTCAGGATTGCGAGGCCCTGATAGGTCTCCATGCGCTGGAGCAGGTAGCCGACCTCGATGTTGGCATAACGGTCGTGGCTGTCCTTGACGTCGCTGCGCTTGCCGAACAGCGCATCGGCCTCGTCGAACAGCAGGAGCACGCCGCCTTCCTCGGCCGCGTCGAACACCTGCCTGAGGTTCTTCTCGGTCTCGCCGATGTATTTGCTGACCACGGTCGACAGGTCGATGCGGTAGAGATCGAGCGCAAGCTCGCGCGCAAGCACTTCCGCCGCGAGCGTCTTGCCGGTGCCGCTGCCGCCGGCGAACAGCGCGCTGATGCCGAGTCCGCGGCGGTCCTTGTCGGAGAAGCCCCACGTCTCATAGACCTTCAGCCGGTGGCGAACCTGGTCGGCTAGCTGGCGCAACATCTGCTTCTGCGGCTCGGGCAAGATCAGGTCGTCCCAGCCGGCGGTTGGAACGATACGCTGCGCCAGATCCTCCAGCCGCGGACGCGCGAGCGAGCGGCACGCGCGCCAGAGGTGGGTGGCCAGCGCGCTCGGATCGGCCGCGGTCAGGGCGCTGGTGGTGGCGATCGTCCTGGCGCTGAGGCGGAAATGGCCGGACAGGACGTCGAGCGAGCCGTTGAGGCTTGCTGCCGCCGGGCCGAGCGCCTGTTGCCACAGTCGCTTCTGGTCGACGGGCGCCGGCTTGTCGACGTCGAACCGCAGGATTGCGCGACTCAGGCGAACCGGTTCCCGGCTCGCCAGGAAGAACGGAGCAGGCAACCGCTCCGCCGCTTGCCGCGCACCGGGGGAAAGGCCGCTCGCCGCGCATTGCAGCAACAGGGCGGCCGGCAGCAGCGGCGCCTCGCGCTCCCACAGCGTGACAAGCTGATTGAGATCGGGACCCGGCGCCGGCAGGTCATCGGCGCGCACGGTGAACAGCTGCCGGCCTTTCACCTGGGCGACAATCGCCGCAACATCTTCCTGGCCCTGGGGATCGTCGCCGCAGAACTGAATCGCCGGCGGCATC
>Ga0066903_100006569_pt1 | contig 10368 bp, 9 predicted proteins | sample PanSoiMetaGPlot1_FD_67491 | JGI IMG/M metagenome (GOLD analysis project Ga0066903, IMG submission 67491) | Tropical forest soil microbial communities from Panama analyzed to predict greenhouse gas emissions - Panama Soil - Plot 1 (version 2) | ecosystem: Environmental > Terrestrial > Soil >...
TACTTCGTGATGGGGGATCATCGGAACAACAGTTCCGACAGCCGGCACTGGGGCATGGTTCCCAAGCGCTACATCATCGGTAAGGTGCAGATCCGGTGGTGGCCCGTTCCCAATGCCAGGGTGTTCTGATTGACGATCTGTCGTGTCGCCACAGCCGATCACCCGACAGCCATTCCGCTACCGCGTCGAGGATCGGTACTCGGCGGTGGCGACCGTGCTCGTCCGCGTGCTGGTGGCGAACCTTGTCGTCGCGCTCGCCAAGATCGTCTTCGGCTACCAGAGCGGCGCCATCAGCATCCTCAGCGATGGGTTCCACTCGCTCACCGACACGGCGTCGAACGTCGTCGGGCTCGTCGGCATCGCCGCGGCCAGGCGCCCGCCTGACGCCGATCACCCGTACGGACACCGGAAGTACGAGACGGTGGCCGCCGCGTCGGTCACCGTGTTCCTCGTCCTGGTCGTCGTCGAGGTGCTCCGCAACGCCTTCAATCACCTGACCGGCCGCGCCTCGGTGCCGGACGTCACGCTGGCCAGCTTCGTCGTCATGATCGTGACGGCAGCGCTGAACATTGCGGTCATCTCGTACGAGTCGCGCGAGGCCGAACGGCTGGCCAGCGAAGTGCTGATGGCCGACGCCCTGCAGACGCGTGGAGACTTGTGGACCTCCGTCACCGTCATCGCTGCGCTCGCCGGAACGCGCGCCGGCCTGCCCATCCTCGATCCGCTGGCGGCGCTGGTGGTCGCCGTGTTCATCGGATATGCCGGGTACCAGGTGGCGCGGACCACGACGCGGATTCTGAGCGATCGTGTGGTGATTTCAGAGGAGGACATCGAGCAGGTGGTCCGAGAAGTGCCCGGCGTCGTCGGCTGCCACCAGATCCGCACGCGCGGTTCCACCGACCATGTATTTCTCGATCTGCATGTCTGGCTGCCGGCCCAGATGCCCCTGACCGACGCTCACGCGCTGTCGCACATCGTCAAGGATCGCCTGATGAGCCGTTATCCCCAGATCGTGGACGCGATCATCCACATCGAACCGCCGCCCAGGGAAAGTTGAGAAGTTCAACGGGCACGTGAAGTGGAAAGTGAAAAGTGGAAGCGGTGACGTGGCAGGCCCGTTTCGACGCGTTCGCCGCCAGGAAAGAGCGCGCGGCACTCGCCGCGGAACTGGACCCGTTCGCGACTGACATCGAAAGGCCTGAGCCGGCCATGGCCGCCATCGGCAACGAATGGTCGCGGCGCCTGTTCGACGGCCCCTTCTACGCCACTGATGCGGGAGGGCGCGACGTTCCCGCGACCAACCTCGTCTTCGTGCAATCGCGCGAGGGCAACACCATCGCGAAGACCCCGGCCGAACTGGGTGGCGGCGCCTCGGATCTCCATCTCGTGTACGAAGGGCTGTCACGTGTCCATGCCGACGCCGTGCTGGCTGGAGCCGAAACGGCGAGGAGCGGCGCGATCGTGTTCTCGACGTGGCATCCCGAGCTCGTCGCGCTGCGCGCGCGGCGCAGCCTGCCGCGCCATCCGGTGCAGATCATCGCCACGCTGCGCGGCGTCGATTTTGAAGGCGGGATGCTATTTAACCTCCCCGATCTCCGCGTTGTTCTCCTCACGGTCGCGCCGTGCGCGGCCATCATGCAGCAGGCACTCGCGGCCCGCCCCTGGATCTCGACGGTCGTCATGCCGACGGCGAACGACCTGCGTGAGGGTTTTCGAGCGCTGCGGCAGATGGGCATCGCCCGGGTGTCGGCGATTGGCGGACGCACGCTGGCCGCCTCGCTCATCAATGCCTCGCTGGTGGACGACCTGTATCTGACGACGTCGGCGATTTCGGCGGGCCAGGCGGGCACGCCGCTGTATCCGGGCCGATTAGAAGGTGACGTGATCGTCCGAAAGCACGGCACCGGTGCGGATCAAGGAGCGATCTTCGAGCATATGGTCCGGCTCAGATCTACTTCTTCGCGACGAGCTTGATCTCGAAGAGTTTCGGCCAGAGTTTGCCTGTCACGAACAGCCGATCGTGTTCTGCATCGTACGCGATGCCGTTGAGGACGTCCGTGCCGGCGCGCTCGCGTGCACTGAGCAGCCCGCGCAAATCGATCCAGCCGACCACCCGGCCAGTCGCCGGAGCGATGCGCGCGATGTAGTCGGTGGTGTAGACGTTGGCGAGGATCTCGCCCTTGACGAACTCGAGCTCGTTCAACAGGCGAACCGGCGCGCCGCCATCAGTGACCGAGACGCGTCGCCGCTCGGCGAGCGTCGCCGGGTCGAGAAACCTCAGCGCCGACGTCCCGTCGCTCATCACGAGCCCGGTCGCATCGTGCGTCAGCCCCCACCCCTCACCCATATAAGCAAATGTGCGCTTCGGCTGGAACGTCTTGTTGTCGTAGATGAAGCCGGTTTCAGATACCCACGTCAACTGGAGCAGATCGCCTTTCCACAGCGTGATGCCTTCCCCGAAGTACTGGTTCGAGATGTCGCGTCGCTGCAGCACCTCGCCGGTTTCGAGCTTCACCTTTCTGATCGTCGAACGCCCGTTCAGGCCGGTCCCTTCGTACAGAACGCCGTCGACGTATTCGAGGCCCTGGGTGTAGGCGTCGCGGTCGTGAGGGTAAGTGTTCACGACCTGGTACGTGTAGACAGGTACCTTCGATCCGGGCGGCGGCACGACCGGCGACTGGCCCAGCAACAGCAGGGCCGCCGCGAGTGCCGAGAGAAGACGCATGACCGATTATTGATCGCGGGATCGCTCGCCGCGGCGGAGATACACACCCGAGCGCCCGCCGCTCTTGCGAACCAGACGAATGCGTCCGATCACCATGGCTCGATCGATGGCCTTCACCATGTCGTAGACGGTTAGCGCCGCGACGGCGACAGCCGTGAGCGCCTCCATCTCTACGCCGGTCTGCGCCGTGGTGCGGACGCGTGCTTCGATGTCGTAGCCCCGCGAGGTCGGCGTGAGCTCGACGGCGACCCCTGACAGGGGCAGCGGATGACAGAGCGGAATCAGCGAGGCCGTCTGCTTGGCCGCCATGATGCCGGCGAGACGCGCAGCCTGGAGCGGGTTGCCCTTCTTCACGCGCCCGCTGCGGATGAGTGCACGGGCCTCGCGCGACATGCCAATGGATCCGCGCGCAATCGCTTCGCGAGTGGTGGCCGGCTTGTCGCCGACGTCGACCATCTTCACGCGTCCACGTGCGTCGACGTGCGACAGGCGACGACGGCGGGCGGTCATGGCTTGTCGGCGACCTCGCCCTGGGCGAGGAAGAAGGACAGACTCTCCAGCGACACCGTCAGATCTACGCTCTTCAGCTTCACATCGGGCGGCACGCGGAGCGTCCCGGGCGAGAAATTCAGGACCGCCTTGATGCCCGACGCGACCACCTGATCGACAACGTGCTGAGCGGAGGGAGCCGGGACGGCGATGACGGCGATGCTGATGCCGTCTCGCCGGGCGATCTTCTTCAAGTCGTGGATGTCGTAGATCGTGACGCCGCCGCGCGACTGCTGGCCCACCTTCGTGCTGAGCGTATCGAACAGCGCCGAGATCTCGAAGCCCTCCTGCCGAAAGCCGGGATAGTCGGCGAGCGCGAGGCCAAGGTTGCCGGCGCCCATGATGGCGACGCGCAGCTTGCGATCGAGCCCGAGAATGGCGCGGAGATGCCGGCGCAGATCGCGGACGTAGTAACCGACCCCGCGCACGCCGAACTCGCCGAAATAGGCCAGGTCCTTGCGAATCTGCGCGGCGTTCAGGTGGAACTGCTCGGCGAGGGCCTGTGAGGAAATCGTCCGGACGCCGGCATCCTCGAGGACGTTCAGGCAGCGGAGATAGACGGACAGCCGGTTGGTCGTGAGCTCGGACACCTGATCGACGCTCGGCCTGGGCGCCGAGCCCTTCGCGGATCCCTTGTTCGAGCTTTTCACAAGCGTATGAGGATTGTAACAAAAACCCGCATGCTAATATCCGTGCCCATGGCCACACGCGTGTCCGACGCGCCGCGGGCGTTTCAACCTTACGTGCCCGCTTCGCAATCACCTGCTGAATTCACGGTCAAGGCCATCGTCATCGGATCGCTCTTCGGCCTGCTGTTCGGCGCGTCGACGGTCTATCTCGGCCTTCGCGCCGGGCTCACGGTCAGCGCGTCCATCCCGATCGCCGTGCTGGCGATCTCGGTCCTCAAGCGTCTGGGCGGCTCGACCATTCTCGAGAACAACATCGTGCAGACGATCGGATCGGCTGGCGAATCGGTCGCTGGCGGAGTCGTCTTCACCATTCCGGCGCTCATCTTTCTCACGCCGTACGGCCCGAGCTACTTCAGCTACTTCCAGATTTCCATGCTCGCGTTCGCGGGCGGCATTCTCGGCGTCCTGATGATGGTGCCGCTGCGGCGCGCGCTCATCGTCAAGGAGCACGGCGTGCTCCCGTACCCGGAGGGGACGGCGTGCGCCGATGTCCTGGTCGCCGGCGAACGCGGAGGCAAGCTCGCCGCGATGGTGTTCGGCGGCGTCGGCCTGGGAGCGCTGTGGAAAGCGCTCTCGTGGATCTTCAACCTGTTCCTGACCGAGCTCGATTACTCCACACCGCGCACCAGCCAGTTCCCCAACGCCACGCTGAACGTCGACATCTCGCCGGAGTACATGGGCGTCGGCTACGTGATCGGGCCGCGGATCGCCGGCACGATGTTCGCCGGCGGCGTCCTGTCGTGGCTGGGCCTGCTGCCGCTGCTCACGATCCTCGGCGCGTACATCCCGGTCCCCTTTCCGCCGATTCATCCGAACTACGCGAACAACCCGGCGACCGGCATGCCGTTCCGGATCTCGGAAATGTCGGCTGCCCAGTTATGGAGCGCCTACATCCGCTACATCGGCGCCGGTGCGGTGCTCGCGGCGGGCCTCATCACGCTCGCGCGCACGCTGCCGACGATCGTCGCGTCGGCGCGCGAAGGCCTGAAGGACTTCGGCGGCGGCGCCGCCGGCACCCGGCTGAGAACCGAGCGCGACATCCCGACGATGGTCGTGCTGGTCGGCTCGCTGCTCCTAGCTATCTTCCTCGCCGTCGCCCCGAAAATGCCGACGCAAGGCAATTTCCTCGCGTCGATTCTCATCATCATCTTCGGCTTCCTCTTCGTCACGGTTTCATCGCGGATCTGCGGACTCATCGGCACCTCGTCGAATCCGATCTCGGGCATGACGATCGCCACTTTGATCCTTACCTGCGTGCTCTTCGTCGCCCTCGGCTGGACCGGCGACGCATACGCGCCGGTCGCGATCTGCGTCGGCGCGGTCGTCTGCATCGCCGCCGCCAACGGCGGAGGCACGTCGCAGGATCTGAAGACCGGCTTTCTCGTCGGCGCCACGCCGATCTATCAGCAGATTGGTCTCGTGATTGGTGTCGTGACGTCGGCGGTCGTCATCGGCTGGACCACGCTCTACCTTCACCAGGTGTTCGGCATCGGTTCGAAGGACATCGCCGCGCCGCAGGCCACGCTGATGGCGACGATCATCAAAGGCCTTCTCAGCCAGAACCTGCCATGGGGCCTCGTGCTCGTCGGCGTCTTTCTGTCGGTCGCGCTCGAGCTGTGCGGGATCCGCTCCCTGTCGTTCGCAGTCGGCTCGTACCTCCCGATCGCCACCACCGCGCCGATCTTCGTGGGCGGCCTCGTGCGCGGGTGGGTCGAGCGTCAGAGCGGCGCGACGGAAGAATCAGAAGTCAGCGCGGGCACGCTCTTCAGCTCCGGCCTGATCGCCGGCGGGTCGCTGTGCGGCATCCTGTTCGCCGTGCTCACGGGCACGCAGCGCATCGGGGTGTTCCAGCAGATCGGCAACCTCTTGCCCTTCCTCCACGATGGCCTGAGCGGCTACCTGGCGAGCGCCGCGCTGTTCATCGCGCTCGCCGTCATCCTGGCGAATCAGGCCCGAAAGAAAGTGATGTAAGCCGCCGTGGTCAGGCGACTGACACTTCTATTCGTGCTGGCGGCGGTTGCGGGCTCGGCGCAGCCGCCGGGCCGGCATGTCACCAACCTCGGAGCCCTCGTCTCCTTCCCGGGCTTCTACCACCTTCGGCCGGTCCTCGTGGTTGGAACCGTGACCACGACCGACAAGGGACTTCGCGTCGCGGACGAAGCGGGGAACTCGATCCGACTCATTCCCAAGAATTCGGCGATCGACGGACTCGACGAGATCAGGGGCGAGTTCTGGGACATCGGCCGCATGAAGCCCGACGAGCCGCAACTGGCCGGCTACGACCTCAAGAAGACGTTCGACGTCGATCCGGACGGGGCCTGGCCCAGGCCTGGCGAGGTCACCGCGATCATCGCGACCGTGGTTCAGGCGACGCGAGTCCCCACCGCCACGTCGATTCGGACCATCTCGCTGTATCCGTCGCGGTTCGTGGGGCAGAAGGTGGTCGTGTCCGGTCAATACGGCGGCAGAAACCTGTTCGGCGATCTTCCGGACGCGCCGGGTCGCAACCGGTTCGATTTCGTGATCCGCCTCACGGGGTCGGCCATCTGGGTGAGCGGCGCGCAGCCGAAAGGCAAGGGTTTCAATTTCTCGCTCGACTCACGGCTCGACACGGCACGCTGGCTCGAAGTGACGGGGACAGTGCGCGAAGGGCGCGGACTGCTCTGGCTGGAAACCACGAGTGAGGGGCTGAAGCTGACAACGGCGACGACGGAAACGCCCGACACGGAAACGATTCGGGTGGCAGCCGGGCCACCGCCTGAAGTGCTCTTCAGCCTGCCGACTCAGGATGAAACCGACGTCTCGCAGAGCACGACAGTCCGCATTCAGTTCTCGCGCGATCTCGATCCGATGACCGTCAGGAACAACATCAAGGCCCACTACCTCGAATCGCAGACCATTGAGCGCGGCGAGCCGACGACACCCCCGATCGAGTTCACCACGAATTACCGGGCGCCGAACCGCACGCTGGAGATCCGGTTCCTGAAGCCGCTGGAACGATTCCGGACCGTCTTGATCGAGCTGTCGGATCAGATTCTCGGCACCGACAAACAGGCGCTGCGTCCGTGGACGCTGCGGTTCGACACAGGCGGGGCCTAAATCATCAATTACGGGATCACGCGGAAGGCCACCATCCGCGTTTCCGTTCCTCCAGCCATCTCGATGACGTAGTCCCCGGGCGCGAGCGGGTTCAGCGCGAGCTCCGCCGTTGTCCATCGCGCCCCGTCCCCATCCTCGCGCGTCGAGGCCGTGACGGGCACAGGAAGGGCCCGGCCCGTGCGATCGAGCAGGCGGGCCGTCGGCTGGTTGGCACTCGACGGGAACTCCACACGCACCCGCTCCGATCGTCGGAAGCGAAGATCGGCCGTCGGCGCGTCCTTGTTGCCCGTGTTCGGGCCGCGGCGCATGTACACGGGACCCGACGAGCCTGACGCCTGGGGCAGCGTCACATCCGTGGTCAGCGTTTCAGTGCCGCTCGGCGTGCGCGAACGCAACCTGATTCGGTAGGTGCCGGCCTCAATCGTCCGGTCGGGCACAAGCGTCAGCATTGTGCTCGTCGCTCCGGGCGCGATGCGACCGCTCACGTTGCCGACGACCATGCCATCAGCCGTCATCACGGCCGCGTCGAGATCGGTGCCCGGAATGCGATCGGTGACTTCGCCGACCGTCCAGAACGCTGCGGCCGGTTTGCCGTCTGGCCCCGGCTTCCAGCCCGCGACGACGTGCAGCCGCAGCGGCTGGTCTCGCGTCGACGCCGCTAACGCTCCGACCGCCGATGCAGCAGCAGTGGCGACGGCGGCCGCGGCGCCGGGCGGCGCGCCAGCCGCTGGCGCAATATTCCCGACGACGGAATTGGCGACCGCGCCGGTCCGAGCGGCAAGATACCCGCGCCGCGCGCGGACGCGCACGCCCTGACGCTTGACGCGAACCGTAATCGAGTGGAACTTGCCATCCAGCTTTCCGCTCGAGTAGTAGCCCAGAAGGTAGTACGCCGACAGATCGTTTGTGATCCGCCGCATCCCGCCCGCGAGATTGTTCGTGTCCACCACCGCCAGGCCGTCCGTGAGGACGGCGGCGTCACGCAGCGAATTGATCCGCGAGCGGAGCATCGCCTGGTCGACGTTCACGGGAACCGGCGGTGGCGGAGGCCCCAGCGTGTCCGTTCGCATGATGGGCGTATCGAAGACGGCGAGGCCACGGGGATCGATCGGGTAGAACGACGCATTCGCGCGATTCGCCTCGTCCATCAGCCGACGGAATTCATCGTCCAGATCCAGGTTGGCGAGGCGCTGGCGATCGATTTCGCAAGCGCTCGCGGGCGCAACGCCCGGCTGGGTCTCTTTGGTGGTCACCCTGCCGTTGCGCGGGTCGACGCCCAGCGGCGTGATGGCAGGCGTCTGTCGGCCGCACACGAGTTGGCGGCCCAGCATGGCATTGGGCCGATAACGGAGCCACCCGTTGGTGATGGCGAGGATGGCCTTCCGCTCCTCGCGCACACCCCGCAGGTACTGGACCAAGTCGGAGAGCGCATCGAAAGTCGCCTTCTCGTGCCGCCTGTCGATCATCTCGGTCGCGATGCCGTTGTCCCTCTGACAATCGGGCAGCGGTGAATTGGGAAAGCACGCCGCGTATTCCTGGTCCTGCGGGTCGGTTTTTTCGTCCAGGCTGCGATTGCGCTCGCCCCACCGCGCGTACCGCGTCAAGATCCCCTCGATGGTCGTCGTCCGCCGCGCGAACGTCACGTCGCTCCCCCTCATCTCGGGCGTCATGACGCCAATCAGATCGTCGGGCCCGATCAGCTGATTGAGCGCGTCGACGAGCGGTTTCTGCGCCTTGACCGACGCTTCCCACTCGACGTGATAGATGTCGAGAAAGAGTACGAAGAGACGCGCGCGCGGATCGGCGGCAGCCTGCCGAGACTCGGCCACGGTGTTCGGCTCGCGCCGCTGCTCCTGCGGAGTCGCGCCGCGGATGACCACATGCTCGAACTGCTCGACCTTCTGCGGAGCGCCGTCCTCGAGGACCTCGAAGTCGTTCTGGGTGAGGTCGGCAACCGGCTCGTCGTTGACGGTCGGATACACGTCGACGCGAACATAGTTGGCTTCGGTCCGGAACGTTGACGTCGGCGTCTGCCCCTGCTGCGCCGACACGACAACGGCGGCAGCCGCGAGACAGACGGCGAGGCGGACGGGAGCGTTCATGACGGGCTCCGGCTGACGCTGGCCGGGTCAGTCTACCACCGGCCCCTCGGCCAGCAGCCCGGCAATCCGGTCGCGGACGCGGTCGATGAGCTCGTCGCGCTGGTTGAGCGGGACGCCAGAGGTTTCGACGGGTTCGCCGACGCGGATGCTCAGGGTGACGGGGCGGATAATCGCGCTCCCCCGCTGCATCGCATCGCGGCCGCCTTGCACGGCGACCGGCACGATGGGGGCGCCGGCCTTGATGGCCATGATGAAGCCGCCCTTCTTGAACGGCAGCAGCGCGTCGGTCCGGCTGCGCGTCCCTTCGGGAAAGATCAGAAACGAGTTGCCGCTGCGAATCGACGCGGCACCGCGCTCGATCGACCGCATCGCCGCTTCCTTGTTGCGCCGGTCGACCGGAATGAAGCCGCCCATCCGGAAGGCGCGGGCCAGGAGCGGAATCTGGTCGATTTCGTGTTTGTAGAGGATGTGCAGCCGCGGATGCACGGCGTGGAAGAGCACTGGCGGATCGACGTTGCTCTGATGGTTCGCACAGTAGACGGCCGCGCGGTCGTGCGGCAGGTGGCTGCGTCCGGCCACTTTGAAGCGGATGCCGGACAGCCAGAGGCCAAGCTGCACACCGCCGTGGCCGAAGGCGTACAGAATGCCTTTCCATCGGAAGACGGTCGCCAGCACCATGCCGACTGGCGCCGTCACCATCACGTAAAGAGAGACTCCGACGAAGGTGAGGCCGGAGCGAACGCCCGCGATGAACACGCGTGCGGATGATAGCTGAAACAAAAAACGCCCGCCGGAGGGCGGGCGTTCTTGGGGAGCAGTGAAGCGCCGCGGCTTAGGACGCGCGAGCCGCGCGGCGGCCGTTCGTCGACGAGGCCGGGGCCGTGGCGCGAGGAGCTACCTTGGCCACCTTGGCACGCGCGGTCGTCGTCGTGGCACGCGCGCGCTGCGTGAAACAACGCTCGAGCGCGCGATCGACCCGCGCTTCAACCGAGGGCGCCGTTTCGCGCATCACCTCGGACACCTCCGAGATGATCAGGAACTTGGCGCGATCGAGCATGCGCTTCTCGCGGAACGAGAGGCTCTTCGACTTGGCGAGAAACGTGAGGCTCTTGAGCACGTCGGCGACCTCGTAGATCGAGCCGCTGCGCATCTTGTCCGAGTTGTCCTTGAAGCGCCCCTTCCAGTTCTGATGGTTGTCGATCTT
>Ga0066903_100006571_pt1 | contig 10366 bp, 8 predicted proteins | sample PanSoiMetaGPlot1_FD_67491 | JGI IMG/M metagenome (GOLD analysis project Ga0066903, IMG submission 67491) | Tropical forest soil microbial communities from Panama analyzed to predict greenhouse gas emissions - Panama Soil - Plot 1 (version 2) | ecosystem: Environmental > Terrestrial > Soil >...
GCGATTTGAGCTTCCCGGTTCTCCGGTGGGAAACCCTTCTGGTCGAAAACGATCCGGGTTCCCGTACCCTGCGCGGTCAGTTCGAACGTGACGATTGAGTAGATGCCGGACGGCCACGTCTCCGCACGCCAGGCCTGGACAATTCGCTGGTTGGGTATCAACTCGACGTTTCGGCCGATCACCCGCCCGCCGAACAGCTTGAAAGCTCCACCGGATTCGCGATCGATATGAGCTGAAGCTGCGCTAAAGGCGCTGAACTGCTTTTCGTCCAGAAGCGCTTCGTAGACGCGCTCGGAGCCTGCCTTGAAGTCGAGCTCTTGGTGAACTGAGATATCCGCGCCTGAGGCGGCGATGGCTGTTACTGGTCCAAGCGCGATGCTGGTTCCAAGCGCAAGGTTCGCCCCGAGCACCCGCCGTCGGGTGGGTAATTGGGCGAAAATTCGCAAAGTCATTGTGACTCCTCCTCGGGTTGGTAGCCCCCGCGATCAAGACGTTTGAATGAGACGGCACCGGACATTTTTTGGACCAGACCAATCTCAGGCGTTCGCCTGTGCCTGCGCCAACGCGGGTTCCCGCCGGGCGGGCTGCCACATGCCGGCGACCGCTCCCGCCAGCGACAAAGCGGCGGACACGGCGATCGCGACAACAAAGCCGGCGGTGAACGCACGCGGCGAGTCGACGCTTCCGGCGGCGGCGAACACCGCGACCGCAACCGCAATCCCGGACACCCCGCCGAGAAAGCGGAACATGTTGAAAGTGCCGGACGCCTTGCCGAGCTCGGTCTGCGCGACCGAGTTGAAGACCGCGTTCTGGGCAGCGGGCATTGCCATGGAAATGCCGGCACCGGCGAGGATCAGCGGCGCGACAAGGCTGGCGTAGGCGAGATCGGGCGCGGCGATCAGCGCGACCCAGGCCATCCCAATGGCTTGCAGAATGAGTCCGCCGGCGATGAGCGTCCGCTCACCAGTCCGGTTAACGAGCACACCGGCGAGCGGCGCCACTACAAACAGCGTGGCAGTCCACGGAAGCAGCCGCAGCCCGGCGCCGAGCGGTCCATGGCCCTGCGCGGTCTGCAAGAACTGCGCCATGAAGAATACGGCGCCATAGAGCGAGCCGGTATAAAGGAAACATGCCGCGTTGCCGGATGCGAAGGCGCGGGAGCCGAAAAATCGCATCGGCACCATCGGCGCGCGGGCGCGCAGCTCCCATGCGACGAAGGCGCCGGCAAGGAGCAACCCGGCCACGAAGGCCGCGATGACCTCGGGGCTGGTCCAGCCGCTAGCGTTGCCGCGCATCAGTCCCCAGACCGCCCCGAGCACAGCCCCCGTCACCAGGATCACGCCCAGGACGTCGACAGCGGTGCTCATTCCAAAGCTCTCCTGGATGCGCCTGCGCACGAGCGCAATGGCGACAAGACCGATCGGCACGTTGATCCAGAAGATCCACTGCCAGGCGATGCCTTCGGCGACCGCGCCGCCCACCACGGGACCCGCGATCAGGGCAAGTCCAGTCAAGCCACTGAACATCCCAAGCGCCCTGCCGCGCTCCTGAGGCGGGAAGGCCGCGCTCAACAGCGCCATCGCCAGCGGCATCACCAGCGCCGCACCGGCTCCTTGCACGGCGCGCGCCGCGATCAACGCGCCGGCGCTGCGCGCCAATGCGCAGGCCGCCGATGCCACCACGAACAGGATGAGGCCGGCGACGAACAGGCGCCGGCGGCCGTACCGGTCGCCGAGCGCAGCGCCGGTGAGCAACAGCACCGCGAAACTCAGATTGTAGGCGTTCATGGTCCACTGCAGCGCCTCAAGCGAAGCGCCGAGCTCGAGCCGGATCGTGCTCAACGCGGTGGTGACGACCAGCGCATCGAGCGCAACCATCAACGACGCCAGCGAGGTGAGCGCGAGCACCCAGGCCTTGCTCGCCGTTTCGTGTGACTCATTCATGATTGCAAACTCCCGTTCCCCTGCCCGCGCGCCAGTCGCCCGAGAAACGCTTGTATCGTAGTTAACCTTATGGTTAATTAACTACAAATGTTTTATTTGTCAAGGTTGGAAGGTGCTGCGCGACCGGGCCCTCATACGCCCGTCCGTCTGGTCTCGGCAGTACGGAGCTCGTTGCGCGCCCGAAGTGTCATACTGCGGAACGCAATATTGCGCGGGCTTGGCGGTGCGCGATTGCCGTTTCCGGCATGCGCACAGCTGGCAAAGGCAATGATCGCGGCTGCGAGAGCGATCATGATGTTCGTCTGCATTTTGCTTCTCCTCCTGTCGGAGCGCGGTCGGTATGATCGGCATTAACGCCCGACCCGTGCCGCCAAGACGAACGGCAGCGGCCGAAGGATTCGCAAAAAGAAAATTTTTCCAGCCGAATCCTTCGCGCCGCCCCAATCGTCTGGGTAGAAAGTGAACCCAGGATCGCGGCGATCGCAGCGGAGGTTCGATGAACATATCCATCGCCGGCGCGGCCGATCCACGCGCCGCTTTCGATCGGCTGCTAAGCGACTTGCGCCCCAAGCTGCATCGCTATTGCGCCCGTATGACCGGATCGGTGATCGACGGCGAGGACGTGGTCCAGGAGGCGCTGGCGAAAGCAATCGAGGCCTATCCCGGTGCCGGAGCAATCGCCCACATGGAGGGCTGGCTGTTTCGCATCGCCCACAATGCGGCGCTGGATTTTCTGCGGCGCCGCGCCCGCGAGAACGCCGCCCACTCCGATGAGGATCCGGACATGGCTGTCGATCCCGCATCCGGTGCCGAGGATCGCCAGATCGCCGCCGCCAGCCTTCGCACGTTCATGCGCCTGCCGGTGGCGCAGCGCAGCACCGTCGTCCTCATGGACGTGCTCGGTTACTCACTCGACGAGATCGCCAGCATAGTTAATCTCAGCGTCGCGGCGATCAAAGCGGCGCTGCATCGCGGACGCGCCCGCCTGCGCGAGCTGGCGCAGGAGCCCGAGGATTTGCCGCTTCCGATCCTGGCGGAGCCCCAGCGCGCGCTTCTCACCGCTTATATCGACCGATTCAATGCGCGCGACTTCGATACGGTGCGCGACATGCTTGCCGAGGAGGTACGGCTCGAGCTTGTCAGCAGGTTGCGCGCGCGCGGCCGCGGCGACTTGGGAAATTACTTCACGAGATACGCGCAGCGCGAAGATTGGCTTTTCGTTCTGGGATTGGTCGATCGACGCCCGGCGGTGCTGGTGCGCGATCCGGCCAACCCGGGAGCGCAACCAAGCTATTTCGTTCTCCTCGAATGGGCGGGCAATCGGCTCATGAACATTCGCGATTTCCGCTTCGCCCGTTATGCGATCGAGGGCGCGGAACTGGTCGTACTGGACGAAGCCGAGGCGAATCCGACCTCGCGTGGCAGCAATTGAGTTGCCGCAATCGGACGCGCAGAGCCATTCAAGGGCGGGGTTTCAACCGAAAGCCCGGGTCAAAACCCAACTCGCGGCTTACTTTCTCTGTCGATAGGTATCCGCTCGGTTCGGCGATGTTGTAGATGCCGCGACGCGCCCTCTCGATCGCAAGCGACGCCGCCGAGGCGGCCGCTTCAACATGCAACGACGGCGGCTCGCCGGGGCCCTCGGCTCCGGTGTTCGGCCCGTAGAGATGTCCGTAGCGAAGCACGACGCCTTCGATTGGCGGAGACGAAACGGTGAGCCGCTCCAGCGTCACGACTCCTGCGACGGTGATCGCGCGCGTGCCCGTCGCGTAGATATCGAGCGGATCGCCTTCGGAATGCGGTTGCGGCCCGGGCGCGTACGTCCACGCGATACTTTGTGCGATGAGCCGATACACGCTCGCTTCAAGCATCGCGGTGACGAGGTTTCGGGTTCCCTCGCTGCGCATCCGGGCGTTGCGTCGCGTTCCTTCGTTCATTCGGCTGGGATCAAGCCCGGGCGGAAGATCAGTCAGCTGATGCATCACAACGTCGGGGCGAGCGGCGGAAACTGCTCGGGAGAGCGCCGGCGCATCGAAGATATCGACAACCGCCGGCTCGACGCCCGCGGCGCAGAGCGCGTCAGCTTTGGCCGCCGAGCGGGTCGTACCGGTGACATGGTGCCGTGCCTCGAGCAGCAGCGGCACCAATCGTTTGCCGATGGCGCCGGTCGCGCCGGCTAAGAATATCCTCATGATGGCGACTCCAGACGCAAAGCTGCGACGACACGGCCTCGCCCTCGGTGGCAATTCGCGACGCAGCGAAAGCGGCGAAGCGCGTATCTGTCGTCCGCTTCTCAGAGCGGCTTCATCAGATCGGCTGCCGTCGCTCCTTTGGACGCAATGTAGATCGCCAGCAATGTCGCCGGCTCAGTAGGGCTTGCATTGCGCGAGACCCGATGGATCGCGCCGGGAGGCTCCCACCAGGCATCTCCCGCGTGGAACGTCTGTTCGGGTCCGTCGCCAACCTTCGAGGCGACCGCGCCGGAAACGACAAATGCCATGACGCCATTGGCGTGGAGGTGTGGCGGGGAGCCTGTTCCCGGCGGGTATATCACCTCGACAAGGATGAGATCACGCGCTGGCTCACTGGGAAGTTCCTGCTTGATGACATCGCGCCGCGTCGGAGCGCCTACGGGTGCTCGCTGCTGGGCGGATGCCGCGTCGTCACGAGACGTCGAAGCCACAGCGGCCAACAAAGAAATGACGGACGCGCGATTGAAAACTCTCCTGCTGACGGCAGGCTTCATCATGGCATTTCTCCTTGATCGTCCTGCTTCGTACTGCGGACTCAACACCGGAGAGCTCCTCCCGTTCCTGCAGCGCATCCACGTCTTTGTTGGGCAATTCAAGACGTGATGGCCGGGACGAGCCCGGCCATAACAAGTCAATCATTGTCCCCAATAGCATCAGCCATCATTGCGACCCGGCTGCCCGCGCCTGACCCAGGCCGAGCGCCTCGGCAATGATGCGGAACACCTCCGTGTTTTCCATTTGCCCGTGCACGCGCTCGCTGCCCGGGCCGGTGGCGGTAAGAATCACATCTTCCCCGGAATGTACGTCGGCATTGATCATGGCCGGCAGGTTGCCGAGCCGCAGCGCAGCGCCGGGCACGCTCTTGTAGCGCTCGTTGGCGACGAAGGTGCCTTCCTGCGTGCCGGGCGCGGTCGGATCGTTCGGCCCGTCGAGTTTTGGGCGCAGCGTTTCGTAATGATCGGGAAGGCTCGCCGAAAACAAGGCAAGCCGCCGGCTCACGTCGACGCGCTCGGGATAACCCTCGGCGTCGGGCGCCGGATAGTTGGGAAACCCAGCCCGCTCGTAGACGCGCACGCGCTCGCGCAACGGCGCGACCGCATCCTTGCTCATGTCATCGTCGATCGTGCCGACCAGACCGATCGGATGATTGTGATCGGCGACCACCAGAATAAGCGTGTCGCCGCGCGGCTCGGACCAATCGCGCACCAGCCTGACCACATTATCGAGCATGATGGTGTCGTAGACCGCCCGCTCCATGTCGAGCAGATGCGTGTACTTGTCGATCATGCCGGACTCCACCATGAGGAAGAAGCCGGCCTCGTTCCTGGCAAGCACGTTGAGCGCCGCACGCACCTGCTCGGTCAAGTCCGGCTGCTCGGGAAATTTCGGCACCGTCCCGCGCTTGAGGAATTTGCGGTCGAGCGCGCCGTCCATGTTACCGAGCGTGAACAGGCCAAGCAGTCGCTTCGTTTCTGGCGCGGCGGCGAGCGCGTTCATTTCCGGACCAGTCAGCGCAACCGCGTAACCTGATGCGCGGAATTTTTCGAGGAAGTCGGTTTCGTCCTTACGCTTTGAGCCGTGCGCCGACTTCGGCAGGAAATTCGCGAGACCGCCACCCATCAGCACGTCAGGCTTGGCGGCGAAGAACTGCTCGACGATGCGATCGTATTCGGCGCGGCGGCGCACATGCGCGACCATCGCCGCGGGTGTTGCATCCTCGATTTCGGTGTTGGTGACGATGCCCACAGCCATGCCGAGGCGGCGCTGCACCAGGCTGGTGATGTTCTCGACCTTCGGATCGTCGAGCGGGTCGATAGTGCGGTCGGCATACACTCCCATCGCGTTGACCGCAGACTTGTGGCCGGTGGCATAGGCGCTCGCCGAATTGGCGGAATCGGTGATGACCGAATCGCTGCCAGCCGTGGCAACCAGCAGCATCTGTGGCATGTCATCCATCGCGAGCTTGCCGCGCGCCTTGCCTTCGGCGATGCCCTTCGCAAGAAGCCGCGCCGCGACGCGGTGCGCCGGCGACATGCCGTCGCCGATCAACAAGACGACATTCTTCGCCTTGCGCGGGCCCGTGCCGTAAACCGTCCAGGTGAGTTCACGTCGGGTCGTGCCGTTGCTCACCAGCACCCGGTAGGTGCCGGGCTGCGCGAGCACGACGTCGTGCAGAATCAGCGCGGACTGCTCCTTGCCGTCCTCGCGCTCGACGAACGCCGCGGCCTTGCCAAAGGTTTTGGCGTAATCTTCCCCGTTCAACGTCACTTTGATGGCGGCGGGATCGGCGAGCCCGGGAAACTCGACTTTGAAATCGAACCGGGCGCCAGCGAGAATTTCTGCGCGATCGATCGGATAAACCGTTTGCGCCTGGGCCGACAGCGCGAAAAACAAAACGAAAATTGCAACTGCCGCAGCGGCAAATCGGGGCATGCCAAGGTCCTCCACCGTTCGATGGAGCGGACCTAGCCTCTCAATGTGACAGTTATGTTGCAGCCTAACCGCGCAGCCAGCCGATCGGCATCCAAAGTCCGCTCGTCCCCGCGAAAGCGGGGACCCAGGGCCACATAGGCGAATCTTACCCTTCTGGATTCCCGCTTGCGCGGGAATGAGCGGTAGAGAGATCCACGTCAGCCGCGGGCCGCTGGGAAGCGGCGCGTCCAATGGCCCTGCCGGGGCGCGATCGCGACCGCCCAGAGGTTGCGGTCGGCGACGTCCTTGAGGGTGACCGTCATCACCTCGCTCGCGCCGTCGATTGCCACATGTCCGAAGAACTGCAGCCCGAAGCACGGCGCGAGATCGTCGCTCTGGTCCGCGCTGCAGCCTTTCTGGAACACCGCGCGCGGACCGAACGTGTTGTCGAGCGGCTCTGGATGCCAGGTACCGGCGTGGAGCGGGCCGGAGATGAATTCCCAGAACGGCTCGAAGTCCTGAAACACCGCCCGGTTCGGATCGTAATAATGCGCGGCGGTGTAGTGCATGTCAGCGGTGAGCCACACCGTGTTGCGAACGCCGGCATGCTTGATGAAGGAAAGCAGATCGGCGATCTCGATCTCGCGGCTTTGCGGCGGGCCGTCGCCCAGCGCGACCGCGTCGTCGCTGACGACGCCGATCGAAAGATCGGCGGCGATCACTTTCCAGGTCGCTTGCGAGCGCAGCAATTCGCGCTTGAGCCAAGCGAGCTGCGTTTGCCCGAGAATCGCGGCCTCACCGCCGTCCGCGCGGTTGGGTGTGCGGTACGAGCGCATGTCGAGCATGAACACGTCCAGCAGCGGGCCATAGGGGATCTTGCGATAGACCCGGCCTGCCTCCGCCAAGGTCTCGCGCATCGGCATGAATTCGTGGAAGGCGCGGCAGCCGTTCGCGGCGAGCCGCAGGATGCTCTTGTCGGCGTAGCGATGCCAGCGCAGCGGCTCGCCCGGACACCAGTCGTTGGTGACCTCGTGATCGTCCCACTGGGCGAACATCGGCACTTCCGCATTGAACCGCACCAGGTTTTTGTCCAAGAGACTGTATTTGTAGTTGCCGCGGAAGTCGGCGAGGTTCTGCGCCACTCGCGACTTCTCCTCGGTGACGATGTTGTGCCAGATTTCGCCGTTCGGCAGCTTGCGCTGCGCGGGGATGGTGCAGTCCGCGTAGATGTGATCGCCGGAATGGATGAAGAAGTCGGGTCGGTTGCGCAGCATGGTCGCATACGTGCGCATGCCGCCGCGCGCCTCATCGATGCCCCAGTTGCCGGTATCGCCCGACCACACGAATGAGACCGAGCGCCGCTCGTTCGGCGCGGTTCGGAAGCGCCCGATCCGCGGCTCGCTGAGCGTCATCGGGAAAGAATGGTCTGCAAAGCGGATGCGATAGAAGATGTCCTGGCCAGCGGGTAAGTCTTCGATCAGCGCTTTCGCCGTGAAATCGGTTTCCAGCAAGGCATCGACAAAGGCGCCGCTGCGGATTGTTTCGAAACTGTCGCTGGTGGCGATCTCCACCTGCATGCGCGCGGGCCGGTCGGCGCGCGCCCACACGACCGCGGAGTCGCACGACACGTCGCCCGACTGGATGCCATGGGTGATGATGGGCCGATCCGTTGCGTGGCTGAACGCAGGCTTGGCGATACCGCTGGTGACCGCGCTCGCCGCAGCCGCAGTCATGAGGAACCGGCGCCGCGTCAGCGACGCGCCGGCGCACGTGGTGACGGCCATCGGGCCTCCGCCGTCGAATCAGTGCGCTGCAAGCTGCCCGCGTCGTCTGACAGAGGCCTGACAGTTCTGCGACGGGTGTGTGAACGCGCTCCGGCTTAATGGGCCGGCGGAGTCCCCTTGCGCGCACCACTGCGCGCGGCGGAGATGGCTTCGTGCAACGTCGTGAAAATCCACGCTTCGCCGATCGCGGCGGTGATCCCATGCCGATCCATGTCGGACCGCAGAGAGGGACTGACGCGCGCGAAGCTCATGGTAACGTTTCGGCGCGCCAGATCATCGAGCAGTTCGCGGATCGACCGCGCGGCGGAGTAATCGATATTCGTGATCGCACCCGCCTCGACGATGAACCAGCGGACCGGCGCCGGTGCAGAGGAAACAAGCGCGCGCACTTCGCCCGTGAAGCGATGATCGTTGGCGTAGAACAGATCCGCGCCAAAACGATAGATGATAAGGCCCGGCTCGGTCTGCGCACCGGGCTTCGCGGGTACCAGCGTCCAATGGCCGGCCACATCCGGCACGAGCACCGTCGTGTGCGGCAGATAGCTATGGCGAACATGTCGCAAAAGCGACAGGACGATCGCCACCAGGATGCCTTCCTCGACCCCGATCGCCACGACCACCGCAGCAGTGCCGATGGCCAGATAGAACTCGCCCGGGCTCTCGCGGCGGATGTCGCGCAGGCCAGCCGTGTCGACCATTCCGACCGCGATGGTGAACACGATCGCCGCCAGGACGCCGCGCGGCAGATACTGCAACGGCTCGGTCAGCGCCAGCAGCACCACCAGCACGATGCCCGCGAATACAAGTTGTGCCAGCTGGGTGCGCGCGCCGGCGCGATCCGCCATCGCGGTTTGCGTGGGGCTGCCGTTGACCACGAAGGCTCCGCTCACAGCGGCGGCGGCGTTGGCGGCGGACAATCCGAGGATGTCGGCATCCTCGTCGACCCGCTCGCGATAGCGCAGCGCGAATGCGCGCGCGGTTGCGGCGCTTTGCGCCACGATCATCACGAAGCACGACGCGGCAACCGGTAGCAGGGCCAGCACTTCGTCCCACGTCACCTTGGGTAATCCGATCGGCGGCAGTCCGCCGGGAATAGGACCGATGACCGCGATACCCCGCTCGGCGAAACCGAACGCAGCGCTGGCCGCGATCGTCGCTACGACCGCCATCAGCGAAACCGGCAAGCGCGGCGCAATGCGATCGCCGATCAGAATGCTGCCCGCGACGAGCGCGGAAAGGCACAGCGTCGCAATATTCAGCCGCGGCAGGCCCTGCAAAACCTCCCAGCCCTGCACCAAAGTGCGGCGCGACTCGACCGCGATGCCGAACATGTCGCCGAGCATTGCGACCGCGACCTGAATTCCGACGCCGGTGAGAAAACCGACCAGCACCGTGCGCGAGAGAAAGTCGGCGAGAAAGCCGAGCTTCAAGATGCGCGCGAGGAGCAGAAATCCGGCGGTGAGCAGCGCGGTCATGCCGACCAGCGCCATGTACTTGTCGCTCGCGAGCGCCGCCATCTGCACGATCGAACTCGAGAAGATCGCCGCGGTCGCGGAGTCGGCCGATACCACCAGGTGCCGGGAGGAACCGAAAACCGTAAACACGACGAGCGGCAGCAGCACTGCGTAGAGCCCGGTGACCACGGGCGTGCCGGCGATGCGCGTATAGCCGAGCACCTGCGGCGTGTTCATCGAGGCGAGCGTGACCCCCGCCAGGGCGTCGCGCATGGCGCCCTTCCAGCTGAACGGGCGCAGACCTTCGAAAAATCTTACCGGCATTCACTGTTGCTGCGGTCAGTCGGAAGCGATCACATAACGGAAAATTACCGGCCGAAAATCTGGTATGCCGTAATGATGATCTCGAACACGATCAGCACGACGATCATGATTTCCAGGCGCAAGGAGCGTTTGGTATCGATGATGTCGGTGAGCATCGTGGCGGTTTCCGAGATGAGCGCAAGCTTGCGTGCCAAGGC
>Ga0066903_100006572_pt1 | contig 10366 bp, 10 predicted proteins | sample PanSoiMetaGPlot1_FD_67491 | JGI IMG/M metagenome (GOLD analysis project Ga0066903, IMG submission 67491) | Tropical forest soil microbial communities from Panama analyzed to predict greenhouse gas emissions - Panama Soil - Plot 1 (version 2) | ecosystem: Environmental > Terrestrial > Soil >...
CGATCGTCCGGCAGCGGGTCGCCTGGATGATCATAAGGTCCCCTGGGGTCGCTCATGGACATGGGATTCTCCTGTGCTGCGACATTGCGCCTTTAACGCAGCAGCGGAAACCGCGGTTCCGCTTGGCACCGGAACGGGTTAGGTCCAGAGCCAACGAACAGTGACGGTGCAGGCATGCACAACTGCATTGCTCCTCTCCGGAGCATGCGAAGGCACGCTCTACAGAGCTCCCAGAAAGGCTTCTTCCGTCTAATCTAGGCGACTGGGCGGTTCGTGCGTCTTAGTGCTGCCGCGGCGGGGTATCCGCCGGGCCGAAGTCGTACACCGGCTCTGGCTCGATCTCGCCGATTGCCGAGCTACGGCCCTCTTCGTTCCCGCTCCTGAATTGGCAGTAGCTACAGAGGTTCGCGTTCCAACCGACGACCGATTTGCAGCGGTAGCAGCGCCGCGACAGGAAGATTCCCATGGCTGATCCCCGGATCTGGCCGAACGATGCCGCCATTGTAGGCAAGCCGGCGTGCCGGCTCTTGATTTTCCGCAAAATGCTCAAGCAGCGCGCTTGCCGCAATCAAGAGGCCGCCGAGGTTGCTCCGCCGCGATAGTAGAGCGCGACCGTGTGCGTCGCCTCCGCGAAGAACAGCCAACGCTCGACGAGCACGCCGGCGGTCGCGATCAAGGCGGCGCCGCAGGTGAGCGCAACGCTAGCGATGCTGCTTCGTAGCAACCACGCGAGCACGAGCAGGACGAGCGGCGCGAGGAACGCTCCCGCGAGCGCAATGCGCCGCAGTAAGGCAGCGTGCCGGCGCGCGATCCGGTAGCCCATTTCCCGCAACAGATAATTTTCCTCCGTGTGCGGCGGATCGAGTGGGCGGAGCGGTCGGCGCGACGGCAGGCCGATAGCCGATGCAAGGGTAGGACCGCCGGAAAGAGCATCGATCGAGCGCCAATAGGCGAGCTTTGCGGCGCCCGCCGTGAGCACGAATGCAGCCGCGAGCGCCATGACCCCAGGGTCCAGCATGCCGAAGACCGACAGCACCGCTGCAAGCCAGAGCGCGCCCGTCATCGCAGCAAGCAACAGATAATTCGCCACGACCCAGGGGTTGCACCATTGCCGGATCGGCTTGAGCGAACGATAGATCATCGCAGTCGAGATCACGGTTGCGATTGATCCAACTGTCGCGAGCAGGCCGCAGGCTGTCCAAAGCCGGCCGGTCCATTGGAGCAGCCACAGTGCCGCGAACAGTACGGCCAGAACGTAGGTCGCTAGCGCGCAAATGCCTTCGCGCGAGAGCCACGAAGAGCGCCATTGTGAGATCGCGCGCCAGGCGCGCTCGGGATGGCCGAGGTGCAGCGTCGAGGACAGCAGGCCGAACGTGATCGATCCGAGCGCGAGCAGCAGGCTCACCACGCCGAATTCGCGGTCGAGGGGCAGGGCGCCGATCGGCGCGAGCAGACCGATCCAACCGAGCAAGCCGTAGCCGGCACCCGACGCCGTCGTGAACACGATGATCGACAGCGCCGGATGCACCTCATCCCCCGATCTCGGCTCGAGCTCATAGGACGCCGAGCGAAGCCGTTTGCGAAGCCGAATTTACCAGCCGGTCTCGAACTTGCCTCATCGCGACAGCACACGATCGATCCACCGCAGCAATCCGTTTGCACGGACCGGCACGGGCTCGGCGTGCTTCGTGCTTGCCGGCATCGCGCGGATCGAGCGCGGCGGCAGATATCTGCCGACCGGCCGATATCCCATCTCGGGCATCGGCTCGCAGCCGCCGCGCTCCGCCAGGAGCTTCGAGACCCGAGAGCCCGGGTCGCCGAGATCGCCGAAATGCCGCGCGGAGGTAGGGCAGGCCGCAACGCAGGCCGGAACGCGCTCGTTCTCCCGGAGGTTCTCGTCATAGATGCGGTCGACGCAGAGCGTGCATTTCTTCATCACTCCGCCGTCTTGGTCGAACTCGCGTGCGCCGTAGGGACAAGCCCAGGAGCACAGCTTGCATCCGATGCAGAGGTCCGCATCGACCAGCACGATGCCGTCCTCGGCGCGCTTGTAGGAGGCGCCGGTCGGGCACACGGTCACGCAGTCGGGCTCCTCGCAGTGATAGCAATTCTTCGGGACATAGACGGTGCGGCCGTCCTCGCCTTCGCCGAATTCGAACGTGTGCACGCGATTGAGCCACACGCCCCAAGGCTCCGCGTGATAAGGACCGAATTCCGGCAGCGGCCCGGTCTCGCCGAAAGCGTTCCACTCCTTGCAGCTCACCACGCAGGCGTGACACCCGACGCACGTGTCGAGATCGATGACGAGCGCGAGCTTCTTGGTACCGGGCTCAGGAGCGGGCAGGCTGGTCACGGGGGCCTTCATGAGCGCTGTGATGGAAGCGTGCGTCACGCACGATCGTTGGCGGCGAGGAGAGGTGCGGAAGTCGCGACAGTACCGGGAATCGCGGCTCGGCCTTGCCTATCTCGTCGGGCAGCGCCTTCTCGATCCGGACACGCAGGTCGTACCACGCCGCCTGCCCGGTCACCGGATCGCAGTTCCCGTAACGATACGAACTGGAATCGGGCAGCAATTCCGGGACGAGGTGGTTCAACAAGAACCCGCGCGTTGACTCGGGAGCGTCGACCGCGAGATTCCATGCGCCCGCGCGCTTCCCGATCGCGTTCCAGGTCCACACCGTATCGCGATTGACGCCTTCCATCAGGCGGACTTGGCACTTGAGCTGGCTGTGCGGACTCATGACCCAGACCCAGTCCTCGTCCTCAAGGCCGAGCTCCACGGCCCGCGTCCGGTTCACGTAGAGGCGGTTGTGGCTCAGGATCTGTCGCAGCCAAGCGTTCTGCGAATGCCACGCGTGGTACATCGGCATCGGCCGCTGCGTGACGGCGTGCAGTGGGAACGCACGCCCGTCGATCGCGGCCTCGGAACACGGCACGTACCAGATCGGCAGCGGATCGAAATAGGCTTCGATGCGGCCGCGATGCTCCTCGGGCGGCCGCACCGCGCCATGTCCGCGCGCCGCAAGGCGGAATTTCTGCAGCGGCTCGCAATAGATCTGCAGCACGATCGGCTCGGCTTTTTCGACGAAGCCGAAGCGCTTCGCAGTCTCGAGATAATCCTTGTTGGCATGCTTGAAGTAGCGCTGTTCCGGCGGCAGCTCATGTTTCCAAAAACAGTGATTCTCGATGTAGCGCTCGAGCTGCCGCGGGTTGGGCTCGCCTATACAGTCGCTCGCGCCCTCGCGGCCGCGCCAGCCGGCGAGCGAACCGATCCCGGGCTTGCGCTCGTAACGGACCAGATAATCGGGATAGTCCCGGTAGAGCGGTTTGCCGTCGGCGGCGACGAAGCCCGGAAGACCGATCCGCGCGCCGAGCGCGATCAAAATGTCCTGGAACGGGCGCACGTCGCGATCGGGCTTGAGCACCGGCTGGCGGATGGCGTCGGCGGGTCCCTCTGCGGTGCTGATCGGGCGATCGAGCAGCGAGATGCAATCCCAGCGCTCGAGGTAGGTCGTGTCGGGCAGCACCAGGTCGGCAAATGCGACCATTTCCGAGAAGAACGCATCGGCGTAGATGATCCGCGGAATCTTGTATTCGCCGTCGGCACGCTTGTCGGTGAGCATGCCGATGGTCTCCGCGGTGTTCATTGCGGAGTTCCACGACATATTCGCCATGTAGAGGAACAGCGTGTCGATCGGATAGGGATCGCCGGCCCAGGCGTTGCGGACCACCATGTGCATCAGGCCATGGGCGGCGAGCGGCGCCTCCCAGGAGTAGGCCTTGTCGATACGCAGCGCTTTGCCGGCGCCGTCGACCAGCAGATCCTCCGGTCCACAGGGATGGCCGAGCGGCATCCCTTCGAGCGGTTTGCCGGGTTCGCAGATTTTACCCGAAGGTTTCGGTCCGGCGGGACAGGGCCGCGGGAAGGGAGCCTCGTAGCGGAAGCCGCCGGGGCAATCGATCGAGCCGAGCAGGATCTGCAAGAGATGCAGCGCGCGGCAAGTGTGAAATCCGTTGGAATGCGCCGAGATACCGCGCATCGCATGCATTGCGACCGGCCGGCCGGTCATCGTCTCGTGGCGGCGGCCTGCGCAATCCGTCCACGGCTGTGGGAGGACAATCGTCCGCTCGAATGCCACGTGGGCGAGCTCGGCGGCGATGCGGCGAATTCGTTGCGCGGGAACGCCGCAGCGCGCGCTCACCGCCTCCGGCGAATATTCCGGCGATCGATATCGCCCGGTCAGCAGCTCGAATACCGGAACGGCGCGGCGACCGTCACGAAGCGCGAATTCGCCGGTGAGTGCCGGAGTGACGTTCGCGTCCGAAGCTGCGGCCGGCGCGTCGCGCACGCGGTCCCACACGAGCGGCTTGCCGTCCTCGCGCGCAAAGAGGCCGTCGTCGGCGGAGCCGGCCTCCTGGACGACGAGATATCCGGCATTGGTGTAGCGCGCGAGGTAGTCGAGATCGACGCGCCCGGCCCGGAGGAGCTCGTGGATCAGCGCGAAGACGAACAGGCCGTCGGTCCCGGGCCGGATCGGCACCCATTCGTCGGCGATCGCCGAATATCCAGTACGCACCGGATTGACCGAGACTATCTTGACACCGCGCGCCTTGAGCTTGCCGAGCCCGATCTTGATCGGATTGGAATCGTGATCCTCGGCGACCCCGAACAACAGAAAATATTCGGTGCGTTCCCAATCGGGCTCGCCGAATTCCCAGAAGGAGCCGCCGATGGTGTAAAAACCTGCGGCCGCCATGTTCACCGAACAAAATCCACCGTGCGCGGCATAATTCGGCGTGCCGAACTGCTTCGCCCAGTATCCGGTCAGTGCCTGACTCTGGTCGCGGCCAGTGAAGAAGGCGAGCTGCTTGGGATCCTTCGCCCGGATGTTGGCGAGCCAATCGCCGGCGATGCGCAGCGCCTCGTCCCATTCGATCTCGCGGAACTCGGCCCGCCCGCGCTCGCCGACGCGCAGCAGGGGCTTCGAGAGCTTCGCCGGGGAGGCCTGCTGCATGATTCCGGCCGCGCCCTTGGCGCAGATCACGCCGCGATTGACCGGGTGCGCGCGATTGCCTTCGATGTAGCGGATGCGCCCGTCCTCGAGGTGCACTTTGATGCCGCAGCGGCAGGCGCACATGTAGCAGGTGGTCGACTTCACCTCATCGGCATGCCGCGTTCCCGAACCGTCTGCTCGGCCTTGCTCCCGATGCAATCGATTGAAATTTGCCGGCAGCCATCGCGCGGTCATTACGCGGATCTCCAGAGGACAGCGAGCATCCGCACCCTTATCGCGCGGATTGCGGCGCTTCAACGGTATTCGCCGAGGATACGCTCGCCCCGATTAGCTGATAGTTCGCGGATATCGCGGCATGATCGAGCCACTGGCCCGGACGATTGCACGCGCAGGCCTGTGCGATAGGCTCGAACTATGGCGGCATGCGCCCGATGAATTTTTGGATCGAAGGCGGAAACGGGTATATTGTGACAACGCTTCGGGATCATTACCGGACAGGCAAAGTCGCGGTTAATGATCGTGCAGTTCGCGCAACGGAGGTTGGGATGACGGCGCAGATGGACAAGATCGCCTACGACAGCGGCGAGGCGATCCCGTATGTCGACAGCCGAATCTACACCAATCACGGCATCTTCGAGGAAGAACTCGAGAAGATCTGGAAGAAGGTCTGGCTGGCGACCGTGCACGAATCCGAGCTGCCCGAGCGGCTCGACTTCCGCACCATGACCGTCGCGCGCGAGCCGATCGTCCTCGTGCGCGGCTCGGACAACAAGATCCGGGCGTTCCTCAACGTTTGTCCCCACCGCGGCAATCTGATCTTGCGACAGCCCTCTGGAAGCCTGACCGTCGCGGAGCCGTCCGGCAACGCCAACCACATGACCTGCATGTTCCACGCCTGGCAATTCGACTGCTTCGGGCGCTGCGTCGATATCCCGCGCGCAAAGGCCGGCTACCAGGATCGCTTGCGCAAGGAGGACGTCTCGCTCAGGGAGTTTCCGTGCGAGGTGGCATACGGTGGCTTCGTGTGGCTGTCGCTCGACCGCAATGTGCAGCCGCTCGCCGATTTCATCGGCTCGGCGTTCGACATCATGAAGCAGGAGCTGGACACCGAGCCGCTGCAGATTTTCCATTATCACAAGGCGATCATACCGAGTAACTACAAGCTATGGCACGATACGAACAGCGAGTTCTATCACGACTACATGCACTATTTTAATCGTGCCACCAGCATGCTGCAGAAAGGCTACTTCGAGCGGCAGTACACCGCGTTCCCCAACGGGCACTGCACCGTAGGCTCGATGGAGGTCAAATACGACGCCTACCAGGGCGCGAGCGACCGCGTGCTTTCGTTCCCGGGCATGCCGCGCAACGGCTGGAAGATGGTCGACCTGTTCCCGGGAGCAACCTACAACATCCGCGGCTCATCCTTGCGCGTCGATACCATGACGCCGATCGGTCCCGACCGCGTCATGATCGAGTTCCGCGGCCTCGGACTCAAGCGCGATACCGAGGAGGAGCAGGCGCAGCGCATCCGCGATCACAACACCATCTGGGGACCGTTCGGCCGAAACCTGCACGAAGATCTGCTCGGCATCACCGGCCAGGGGGTCAGCATGCGTCCGGGTTCGACGCCGCGCCACATCCTGCACGGCCGCCGCGAGAACAATTCCATCCACGACGAGATCGGCATGCGGCATTTCTATACCGAGTGGGCGCGGCGGATGGGGCGCTCGCCGTCCGATCCGCTGGATGGCACGCTGATGGCGGCCGAATAGCCGGCAGGAGGGAGGTCGATCATGAACATCCACGCCGCGACCGAGCTCAAATCCGTCGACCGGGCGATCCGCGACGTCATCTACCGCGCTTGCCTGCTGCTCGATGAAGAGAAATTCCTCGACTGGCTCGGGCTCTGCGCGCCGGACTTCAAATACTGCATCACGACCTACAGCCCCGAGATTCGCCGCAACATGACCTGGTACGAGCAGGACGTCGCCGGACTCAAGGCGATGGTCGAGCTTTTGCCGAAGCACAATACCGATCACGGCCGGCTGACGCGGCACGCGACGGTTTACTCGGTCGAGGCCGATCCCTCGCAGAACGAGGCGAAGACCACGACGTCGTTCGCCTGTTATCGCACCATGCTCGACGGCATTAATTCGCACATCGATTGCGGCGAGACGCAGCTGTTCCTGATCGGGAAATATTACGATCGCTTTCGGATCGGCGAGGAAGGCCCGCGCTTCTTGGAGCGCAACGTATTTCTTGACACGCGCCGTCTCGACAAGGGATCGCATTACCCGATCTGAGGCCGATCCGGCTTCGGCGATCCGCAACGCAGGGAGCACCCATTGGGTTGGCAGAGGCTCTGCTCTGCGCAAGACGTCGCGAGCGGCCGCCTGACGGGCGTCGAGATTCAGGGGGCGAAGGTTCTGGTCACCAGGGTAGGCGAGAGCTTCGTGGCGTTCCCGCCGCTGTGCCCGCACATGGCCGAGCCGCTGGAAATTTCCGGCATCTGCGGCGACGGCATGCTCACCTGCACGAAGCACATCTGGCAGTGGGATCTTGCGACCGGCGAGCCACGCGGCGACGCCGAAAAGCCCCTGCTGCACTATCCGCTGCGGTTGGAAGGCGAGGATATCTGGATCGATTTCGAGCGCGAGCTCACGTACGAATACGAGGATTGATTCCCGGCTTGGCTCTCAACGGCTTCCGGCTACGTGGCCCCGTTGAGCAGGGCGCTCTGCTCGAGAAAGCTCTGCGTGATCATTTTCGCCAGCCGCTGCATCACCAGGTAGCCGGCGCGTGGATCGCGCTCGAGAATCCGCAGGAGCGCCTCGCCGTCGATGTCGAGCAGCCGGCATGGCTCGAGCGTGACGACGCTCGCGATACGGCGCGGCTGATTGCCGAGCAGGGCCGCCCAGCCGAGAATGTCGCCCGCGCGGATGATCGTGCCCTGCGCGACCGGGCGGCCGTCGCCGCCGAGGATGAACCGCAGGCGGCCGGCGGCAACCACATAGGCGCTGCGTGCCGGATCGCCCACCGAATAGAGCGTTTCGCCTTCCTCGACCGAAAGCGGCTTGGCGACCGCCGCGATCTTCGCGATCGTCGCCTGCGATACGCCTTCGAGAATGGCCGTCGCGCGCAGGACGTCCGAGCTAGGAATGTCGACCGCCGTCGATGACATGATGTGCTCCTCACCGCGCCTCGTTCAGCTGAACTTGTCGTAGCGGATATCCCGTACCGGAAGCCGGCCCTGGGTGATCAGCATGCGGATCGATACGTCGACCAGGATCGGCGGTCCGGCGAGATAGGCGACGCGTCCCGCGAATTTTCCGGCGAGATCGCGCGCGGCGATCTCGTGCGGAAAGCCGGACTCGAAAATGAGTGCGGCGTACCGCGCGCGCAGGGCCTCGGCCGGGACTTCGTGCGAGGTTGCGACCGTGACCTTCAGCGTGTCCGGAAACGTTTCCGCGAAGCGCTGCAGACGATCAAGATAGAACGCGTCGGCGCTCGTGCGCACGCCGAAGAAGACCGCCGCCTCGAAATGGGCGAAATGCCGGCTGGACGCGCCGGCTTCGAGGATCGAGAGGATCGAGGCGATGCCCGAGCCGCCGGCGATGCATACGATGGTGCGTTGCTCCTGCGGCGTGAAGATCGCCTTCCCGAGCGGCCCGAACCAGTCGATTGCATCACCGGGCTTGGCGCGCGCGAACAGCCAATCGCTGAACGCCCCGTCCGGTTTGCGCTTGACGACGAATTTCGCCTGCGTCACCGAGCCCGGATGATTGACCATCGAGTAACCGCGATAACCGGCGATGTGCGGCACCCGAAGCACCGCAAATTGGCCGGCATCGAATTCGAGCGGGCGGTCGAGATCGAGCACGAGCTCGATCGTGTCGGGCGTGAGCGCCTCGAAGCGGGCGATGACGCCGCCGCCGAAGTATGGCCGCACGCGCGTCGTCGAGGCGAGATTGACGCTTCCTGGAATCTCGAAGCTGCAGTCGCTGAGCGCGCGCGTCTGGCACAGCAGCACCTCATCGCGATCCTGGCGCAGATAGGCGTTGCCCGGCGCGTCGCGCCAGTCGCCGACGACGACGCCGGCAATTCGCCGTGCCTTACACGTCCCGCAAGTGCCGGTGGCGCATTCATAGGGGACCGCCACGCCGGCGCGGAGCGCGGCGTAGAGCAGCGGCTCCTGCGGCTCGGCGACGAATGTGCCGCTCGAGGTTTTCGACCGCGCCTCGATCAGAGCGGCCTTCTTCGAGGGCGCACGCGAAGCGGGGGAGGCGAGGTCCTGGGTGTCTGTCATGCCGGACCCTGCTTCCGAATACGCTTCGAATAGGCATCGATGAAATCTGCCGCCGCCTTGCTGCCGCGCGCGAAGGATTTCATCGCCTCCTCGTGCAGGAGCGAGAGCGCCTGCATCTTGATGAGATTGGCGTCGTCGTTCTCGATCACGTCCTCGAGGCGGCGCGGTCGCGGCAGGTTGACCTCGAGCACCGCCCGCACCCGCGCCGGCACGTTGGTCATCACCAGGATCCGGTCGGCGAGAAAGATCGCCTCGTCGATGTCGGTAGTGACGAAGAACGTCGTGCGCCGCGTCTCCTCGTAGAGATTGGCGTAATATTCCTGCATCAGCTTCTTGGTCATCGCGTCGAGACCGCGGAACGGCTCGTCGAGAATCATCACCTTCGGATCGTTGATCATCGCGCGCGCGAGCTCGGCGCGGCGCTGCATGCCGCCCGAGAGCTGGGTTGGATATTTGCGCCGGAACGCGGCAAGCCCGACCTTGTCGAGGAGAAATTCCGCCTTTCGGCGGGCCTCCGTGCCGGCCTCGAACCGCGCCCGCGGACCGAACATGATGTTGTCGTAGGTCGTCATCCATGGAAACAACGCCGTTTCCTGGAACAGGACGAGGCGGTCGCGGCCGGGCTCGTTGACCGCTTTGCCGCGGATCGTGATCGCGCCCGAGGTCGGCCGCTCGAAACCCGCCAGCAGGCGAATGAGCGTGCTTTTCCCGCAGCCGGAAGGTCCTATCATTACCGTGAGCTTGCCGCGCTCGATGGAGAACGAGCAGTCGCGGATCACGACCTTCGCGAACTTGCCCGCCCCGTACGCCTTACTGACGTTGCGCACTTCGATCTCGGCGAGAGCGTCCGCAGGCGGCCGCACCGCGGGCGCGGCGGTCGAATTCTGCGCAACGGGTGTGGTCGTCATCGCCATGCTCCCGTTCGTCCGCTCACATATCGCGCAACCATGGCGTCACGAGCTCGCCGAGCTTGCGCAACAGCGCGCTCGACACGTAGCCGGCGATTCCGATGCTGATCATGCCGACCACGATCTGCGTGTAG
>Ga0066903_100006573_pt1 | contig 10365 bp, 5 predicted proteins | sample PanSoiMetaGPlot1_FD_67491 | JGI IMG/M metagenome (GOLD analysis project Ga0066903, IMG submission 67491) | Tropical forest soil microbial communities from Panama analyzed to predict greenhouse gas emissions - Panama Soil - Plot 1 (version 2) | ecosystem: Environmental > Terrestrial > Soil >...
GGCGAACATCGACACCAATTCGCGGCTTTGCATGGCCTCCTCGGTTGCCGGGCACATCCGCGCCTTCGGCGAAGATGTGGTGCCGGGCTGTTATGCCGACATCGAGGAGGCAGACCTCGTTGTGTTCGTCGGCAGCAACGCCGCCTGGTGCCACCCGGTTCTCTACCGCCGGCTCATTGCGGCGCGCGCGGCGCGTGGAACGCGCATCGTCAACATCGACCCGCGCCGCACCGCCACATGCAACGATGCGGACCTGCATCTGCCCTTGCGGCTCGGCAGCGATGTCGCGCTGTTCAATGGACTGCTCGCGCATCTTGCGAAGGGCGAAGCCATCGACCGCAAATTCATCGCAGAGCACACGCTGGGTTTTGACGCCGCCGTTGCGGCGGCGCGCCTCTCGGCGCCGTCCACGCACGCCGTTGCAGAGCCCACCGGGCTCGATTCCCCGCGGATTGAGGACTTCTACACTCTCTTCGCACAAACCGACCGCGTCGTCACGCTCTATTCGCAGGGCGTCAATCAATCATCGGCCGGCACCGACAAGGTCAACGCCATCATCAACTGCCACCTGGCCACGGGGCGCATTGGTCGTCCCGGCATGGGACCCTTCTCGCTGACGGGTCAGCCCAACGCCATGGGCGGGCGGGAGGTCGGCGGCCTCGCCAACCAGCTCGCCGCCCACATGCGCTTTGATTTGCCAGCCCATGTCGATCGCGTGCGCCGTTTCTGGAATGCGCCGAACATGGCGACGCGGCCAGGCCTCACGGCGGTCGAGCTTTTTGAGGCCGTACATGAAGGTAGGATCAAGGCGTTGTGGGTCGCCGGCACCAACCCCGCGGTCAGCCTGCCGCGATCGAACCGCGTGCGCGAGGCCCTGCGCCGCTGTCCGTTTGTGGTCGTGGCCGATGTAAGGCACAACGATACGACCGAATTTGCCCACGTCCGTCTTCCGGCCATGTCGTGGTCTGAGAAAGACGGCACGGTGACCAATTCCGAGCGGTGCATTTCGCGCCAGCGCGCGTTTCGCCCCGCGCCGGGCGACGCAAGGCCCGATTGGTGGATGCTGGCGCAGCTTGCGCGCCGCATGGGTTTTGCCGAAGCGTTCGACTATCGCAATCCGGCCGAGATTTTTCGCGAGCATGCCGCGCTGTCGGCATTCGAAAACGATGGCGAACGCGCCTTCCATATCGGCGGTCTCGCCGCGCTCGACGATGCGGCCTACGACGCGCTTGAACCCGTGCAGTGGCCGGTGCGCGGCGATGGCACCTCAAGCGTCCGGCTTTTCGCCGAGGCGCGCTTCTCGCATCCGGACCGCCGCGTGCGCTTCGTTCCGACCCCGTTCCGCCCGCCCGTCGAGACGCGCGCCCCCCCACCCTACCCTCCTCCGCTTGCCCGGGAGGGTAGGGTCGGGGGATTGATGCTCAATACGGGCCGCGTCCGCGACCAGTGGCACACCATGACGCACACCGGGGACGTGCCGAGCCTTGCACAGCACACCCCCGAACCATTCCTCGACATCCACCCCGATGATGCCGCCGGAGCACAACTCGCAGACGGCGGGTTCGCGCGCATCGAGAGCGGGCACGGCGCCGCCGTCATGCGCGTGCGCGTGACCGGAACTCAGTCGCGCGGCGAGGTCTTCGCCGCCATGCATTGGAGCAAAAGCAATTCCTCTGTCGGCCCGGCCGACATGCTGGTAGGTGCAGCCTGCGACCCGGTCTCGGGCCAGCCCGAATTGAAGGCCACGGCAGTGACGGTTCTGCCGCAACCGATGGCCTGGCATGGCCTGCTCATGCGGCGCGCCCGCGTTCAATTGCAATCGGCAGAGTATTGGTGCCGCATTGCCATGGAAGGTGGCTTCGGTTACGCCCTCTCCGGGACAGACAAACTTGCAGAAGATGAAACGCCGGATACGGCGCGCATCCTGGCATGGCTTGGCGCTGCCGCAACATCCGATCTTGCGGTTTACGCGGATCCCGGACGCGGCGTATTTCGTTACGCAAGTTTCGCTGACGGCGCGCTCGAAGCCTGTCTCTTCCTCGCGCGTGATCCCGCAGGCTTGCCCGATCGCGCCGCCGCTATGATGATGTTCGGCGAGCCGCCGCCCAAACCTAACCGGGCGCGGGTTCTTGCCGGCGTTTCGTTTGCAGGCGTTGCCTCACCCGGCCCCACCGTTTGCGCCTGTTTCGCCGTGGGCCGGGCTGCAATTGTGGCGGCAATCCAATCGGGAAGAGCAGCCAGCGTCGTCGAGATCGGCGCGGCTTTGCGTGCCGGAACCAATTGCGGCTCCTGCCTCCCGGAGCTTGCGACGATCCTGCGCGAGGCGGAGGCAACGCAATCCTCCACAGGGGGCATCTCCCAACGTTGCCCGCCCTAGCTGCGACCTTTGTGGTCGCCCCATGCGCCGCCGCAACGCGATGACGTACAACGGGGCACGCGCCCGGCCAATCACAACCGCCCGTTACGTCCTGCCGGCACGCGCTACCGCACCGAGACCGCAGGGCCGGAGGATAGGTTGAGCGGTAGCGAAACCCGTCAACGCCTTTCCAGCGGCAAGGCCGACGGTGGTTTCGCTTCGCTCAACCCACCCGACGATGCTTCCGTATCGCCGAAACGGCTAGCGCCTTGGAAACCGCGGAACGGTCTTAAGTGTTTACTTGTGAGAGTCTGCACGCGCGCACGCTCGCGTCCCGCTCATCAACACCAGCGATATGCTGTCTAACACTTCCGATATGCAATATCGCGCCGGACCAGTAATAATATGTCCTTCATATTTCGCCACACTTGGCATCTACGCAACCGGTGCGAAGTGCGAAGCGAAAGGATTGGCGCAACCGTCGACCCTTCCCGCCCTGCTTGCGGGAGGGAAACGTTGAGGCCTCGCCGTCAAATGGGGGAAACGTCATGATCACACGTCGGAGCCTGCTCGAAGCAGCGGGCAGAGGCGCGGTACTTGTGGGTGCAGCCCACGAATTGTTGAGGACTTTCTCAAGCAGCGCAGGGGCTCAGACGGCTCCCCTCAATCTACCGGTGCAGTTGCCGCTGGGCACCCGACAGGGGGTCGTGCTTGATGCGTTGCCAAGCAAGCAGCCTCTCATCAAGCTTTCCTATCGGCCGCCGAACTATGAGACGCCGATTGAGCTTTTGCGCACTGCGATCACGCCCAACGACGCATTCTTCGTGCGCTACCATCTTTCCGATATTCCGGAGGTGAACCCGGAGACTTGGCGGCTGTCGGTCGGGGGCGAGGGCGCCAATGGCGAAGCGAGCCTCACGCTTGAGGAGCTCAAGCGATTGCCGGCCGTCGAAGTCGCCGCGGTGTGCCAGTGCTCGGGCAATCGCCGCGGGCTGTTCGAGCCTCATGTGGCGGGCGTCGAATGGGGTTATGGCGCCATGGGCTGTGCGCGCTGGAAGGGCGCCCGGCTCAAGGACGTACTCGATCGCGTGGGCCTCAAGACCGAGGCCTTGGAGATCGTAGTCGCCGGCACCGACAAGGGCCCCTTGGACAAGACCCCCCAATTCATCAAGAGCCTTCCGGTGTGGAAGGCGACCGAGGACACGACGCTCGTCGCCTATGAGATGAACGGCCGGCCGCTGCCCCATTGGAACGGCTTTCCGGCGCGCGTTATCGTACCGGGATGGACCGCGACCTACTGGATGAAGCACGTCTCCAGGATCAACGTCGTCACCAAGCCGTTCGACGGCTTCTGGATGAAGTCCGCCTATCGGATTCCGCTCGGCAAGTTTCCGATCGTGGCGCGCTTTGCGTCGCAGGAGACACCCATCAACACGCCGATTACCGAAATGGTGGTCAACTCGCTGGTGACGAGCCACGCCGATGGCGACACCGTGAAGGCCGGCGGTAAGGTCATGATCGGCGGTCTCGCGTGGGATGCAGGCTACGGCATCCACGCGGTCGAGCTATCGACCGACGGCGGCAGCAACTGGACAGCCGCGACGCTGGGTGAGGACCTCGGCCGTTTCGCCTTCCGTGCCTTCAGCCACGCCGTCGCCGTGCCGATGAAGGGGAGCTACAAGATCATGGCGCGCGCCAACAACAAGATCGGCCAGAGCCAGGCCACAGCGTTAATCGCGAATCCCGCGGGTTACCACCACAACGTCATTCAAACTCTCAATCTCGTTGCGGCTTAAGGAGCGCTACCCATGCGATCGATCGCCATCGCGGCGTTTGCCGCCGTAGTTTACGGTTCTGTGGCGTTCGCGGCCATGGCCGGCGAACAGCTCGTGGAGCTCAAGAAGGGCGCTGGATTAGACAAGGTCGAGACCAACTGCGCTGTCTGCCACACCCTCGACTACATCCGGATGAATTCGCCGTTTCTCAACGCTGCCGGCTGGGATGCCGAAGTGACCAAGATGATCAGCGTCTTCGGGGCGCCGATCAGTCCCGACGACGCGAGGATCATCGGCGATTACCTGAAGGCAAACTACGGTCAGTGAGGCGCTCGGTTCCGAGTGGTCATGGCGGACTTGTTCCGGCCGTCCCGACGGTCAGGCACTGTGCCATCCTGATCGAATCGCGGGACACGCCCGGCGATGACGCCACGGGTTGTAGCCCTCTTACCGGAATCCCGCGAGGCGAAAAGGGCGGGGGCGAGAACGCGGCATCGAAACGTTCCCGCCAAAAATTTAAAAACGGGCTCGTATCGGACGATGCAAAAAGGGGGCTTAAGTGATTGATTTTGCTATGCTGAGAGCGACGGGGCTCGAACCAGCGACCTCTAAGCGTGAGAGGCCCCCGTCTGAGGGTAGCAGACGTGAAGCAATCGCTGGCATTGGGAAGATTTGATATTGAGGCCAAGTGGTTCCGGGCCAGCTTGTCATAGCGCGTTGCGATGCGTCTAATATAAAATCCTTCAACTTGTTGAACGCGCTCTCGATACGCCAGCGTAAGCCTGTAGAGGCGCTTGCTGAAGCTGAACCGCGGCTTCCGGTTGCTGCGGTTGGGAATGACTGGTTTGGTTTCACGCTGCGCCAGTTCATCGCGCGGTTGGTTGCTGTCGTAGGCCTTGTCGCCGCGCAACGTTCGGCTGGTTCAACTCGATCGATGAGGCGTTCTGCGACCGGGCAATCGTGCGCGTCATCCCCGGTCAACAGGAGTGCGATCAGGCGCCCGCTAGATCAGAAATTGTAGCTCTAGCGCCTGCAATCCACGGCGCCGATCAGTCGCCGATAGAGCAGGGTGTCCTCCCGGTTATGGCACATCCGCTCGCTTCCAGTGCGCAAACATGTGCAGCTCACTAGGCTCCAAGCTTGCTGTGCCGTGGGTATCTGCGTTTGGAGATCGCCGACCGGAGCGAGCTTAAATCCGGCGCGTCCGTTGCGGCCGGCGCCGCCACAAAGCCTCCGGACGGCACCTTCACCGCCACCGATGTCGCAAGCCGTGTCGGCCTTTCGCGCGCCTCGTAGAGCCTGTATGTTTTTCACCTCGGCCATCGGACCGAAAGCAACAACGCTCGACAAACCAGTAGAAGGACAACAGCGATGAATTCAGCGCTTCGCTGCCTTTCCGTCGTGCTCGCGCTAGTGCCGCCAGTGGCAGGTGCATGGGCGAAGGATTATGAAGTCGTCACCCGGCCCAACCTGGAATTTGTCCAGCACGATGGCGCCAATCTGGCGGGCGATCTCTACCTGCCGAAGGGATTGGACGGGGCCCCGGTGGTTATTGCGGTCCATGGCGGCGGATGGCAGGCCGGCAGCCGCGCGTCCTACAAGTATTGGGGGCCGTTCCTCGCCCGCAACGGCTACGCGCTGTTCTCCATCGACTACCGGCTTGGCAAGGCCGGCACCTATCCGGGCAGCGTCTACGACGTCAAAGCGGCAATCCAGTTCGTGCGCGCTAAGGCGGCGGATCTGGGGGTCGACCCGGAGCGCATCGGCCTGATGGGCGATTCTGCCGGGGGCCACCTCGCCGCCCTCGTAGGGCTCGCGCCCGATCAATTCACGGCCGAGTACCGCGGCGACTCCAATAATGCGGTGTCCGCCAACGTGAAGGCGGTGATTGGCTTCTACGGCGCCTACGACATGCTGGCGCAATGGCAGCATGACCAGATTGCTCGACCGCGCGACCAGATCACCGAGAAATACCTCGGCGCGTCACCGATGCAGAGCCGGCGCGTTTATTTCGACTCCTCGCCTATGAGCTATGCGACGACGGATCGCAACCGCGCCCGCTTCCTGCTGATTCACGGCACAGCCGACGACGTGGTCGATCCTGCTACCCAGTCCCAGGCGTTTCAGAACGCCCTCAACCAGGCTGGAATCTACGTGCGGCGGTTCGTAATACCCGGTGCTGGTCACTTCTGGGCGAGCGACCCGTTCGAAGGCGAGATCGGGGGCTACGGGGCGACTGTCGCACCGACGATCCTTAGGTTTTTGGAGGGCGCGCTCTAGGTGGCCTGCGGCACGCGGCCGACTTCCGTTCACGGTCAGGAGCGCAACCAGCTATGTCTCCGCATGACCTGCGACGACTGCATCGAGTTCGTTCGGTGAGGGATCAAGTTACGGATTTTAGGACCGCGGCGAACGTCTGCTTGTGGTTTGAGGGCCGTTCCGAATCAATATTGCTCGGAGCCTCCCCTCAAAATCCTTTGTCAACAACATCAACAACATCGACCCACAGCCGAAGGCGCCGCCCGACGAAAGGACACTTGCTGCTGTGCGCGCTGCGGGAGGCCACGCCGCCGCTCACCAAACTCGGACGCGATCGGGCAGAGCTAAGGTCCGAATTGATTGCCGCCGAACGCGAATCCATTACCTGGGGTCGGGATAGAGGTACGGCGCGCGCAACCTTAGGCCAAGGCTTGGCTGTTTCGGCGTTTCCGCTTTACGTGCCCGTTAAGCCTTTTCCATAGCTCAGTACGCCCCCCGTTTCATCCCGGACCGGTCGCATTTCGCGAGTCCGGTTGGCGACCATGACTATCCCTGTGCGATCTTCCCCAACTCGCCGTGGCTTAAGCGCTCACTCGCATACGCCCCGGGCGCGAAAGGTTTACCGCGCAGCTCGCCAGCCGTGTGTCGTCCCAGTTGCGCCGGCACAGAGTCCGGAATGGGCGACACCACGACTGCCCGTCATGACCGAGAGCCCCTTTGCACCCTCGAGATGTTACCTCTTGGGTAGCCGTGTCATGCACGACTTAGACCGGCGTTACCCAGTCCTCACCGCTCCTACGGGCTCATGCGTCACACCTAGATCCTCTGTTTCACTGCCGGGCGGCCGTGGCGTTTACGTCCGAGCAGAACGCGGTTTGTTGCCTCCCCGCGCATCGGATATGCTAGCCGCCCGAATGGGCAATTGACGGCAAAGGTCTCCCACCTCCTAGACCTGCAGCCTTGCTGGCTGCTCCTCGGACTTTCACCGACTGATCGCGCCAGATTTGCTTGGCGCCTTCGCAGAGTTGGGCCAGAAGCCGTCATTTATGCACTGCAACAAGGGCATTTATGGGCGATCTGAGCGCACGCTGATCTTTCATGCCGCTGCCGCGATCTGATCATTACTGTTGCGCCTTTTTGAGCGCCGATGCCGTTAACCTGAAGCGATCGCTCCGTCAGATACCGTCAGGCGGGACTCCAGTTGACACGCAGGATTTCACTGAACACTATAAATTGGGTGGCGAAGACATTATAAAGTTGGTTGGCGAAAGACATTCAGGCCAAGGCGCTGGTCGTTCACCATGTGCGTGACGCGAAGGCCGCGCCTCCAAAGTTCAAATCGGAAATTCGGCATCACGGGAGGCAATCATGGACTCCAATCAATCTGGCCGGAGACGGTTCCTGAAACAAGCTGCTGCGCTAGCTGGTGTGGCCGCAGGCGCGGGGGCAGGCGCAGAATGGACCGCGAGGGGCCAGTCAGGCAAGTCTGAAGCATCAGAAAAGCCTGAAGTGCGAGCCAAGGACGCCCACGATCACCGCGAACTCTTGCGCCGAGGGGCCCGATTCAGCGTTGATCACATCACTTACTACACTCCGCTTCAGGATTATGCAGGGATCATTACACCGGCTCACCTCCACTTCGTGCAACAACACTCCTCTCACTTTCCCGAGATCGATGCGCAGCAACATCGCCTAACGATCCACGGCTTGGTGGATCGTCCTTTGAGTTTATCCATGGAGGATCTGAAGCGCCTGCCTTCCGTATCGCGGGTTCATTTCCTGGAGTGCCAGGGAAACAGCTCTGGCGTGATCCATCATGCTGGCAATCCCAACATGGGGTTGCCGGTCCAGTACATATGGGGGATGACCAGTTGCAGCGAATGGACCGGAGTGCCGCTTTCCGTGTTGTTGAACGAGGTTGGCCTCCAAAAGGAGGCAAGCTGGCTGGTTTACGAAGGGGCGGACCCTGGCAAGTTTTCTCACTCGCTTCCGCTGGCAAAGGCCTTCGACGACGTTTTCGTGGCCTACGGCCAGAATGGCGACCCGTTGCGTGTTGAGCAAGGTTACCCGATCCGAATGATAGTCCCCGGCTGGGAAGGGCCCTTCAGCGTCAAGTATCTGAGACATATTAAGGTGGTGGACCAGCCTTACCACGCCTGGAATGAAGCCATGAATCACTCCATCCCGAGAGCCGATCTGGGCGGCAAATCGCGCTGGTACCATTTTCAATGGGCGGCGAAATCGGTGATTACGCGGCCTTCAGGTGGACTGAAACTACCCGGCCCGGGATATGTCCAGATTACTGGCTTGGCTTGGTCCGGAGGGGGTGCGGTCAGTAAGGTCGAAGTATCCACCGACGGTGGCCGCAGTTGGAAGGAAGCGAAGCTCCAGACACCAGTGCATTCGAAGGCGCATACCCGGTTTACTTTTGACTGGGTTTGGGACGGAGAAGAGGCGGTGCTTATGTCTCGTTGCACTGATGACCAGGGTGACGTTCAGCCATCGATGGCGGAGTTGTATAGAAACTGGGGCATCACCGATTTGGAAAAACCCAGCCGCACCACGCATTTCAACGCCATCCAACCCTGGAAGGTGGCCCGCGATGGGAGCGTACGCGATGCGATGTTCTCATAGTTTGCTCTGTCGTTAATGATCATCATGGCCGCCCCTATGGTGGGGCGGCGCTAGCGTGCTCGTCGCGGCGATAAGCCGGTTGCGCAAGAACAGGTCGTGCTCGAATTGCTCCATGGCGTTTTGGTGCTGCCCTCTGCTGAAGCGGTGCTCGGGCTTCAGTGCAGGGCATGGGTCGACCTCCCGACCACGGCGCCATTGCGTCCGTAGGTTTCTCCGATTCCGGCAACCCTGCGAGCCTTTGGCGCCGTCGCGAAAGAAGCTTTCATACCGGCAGCTTGGGCGGTCGAGGCTCAACCCGCGGGTGGTTTGAGCGAGCAAGCATGGGAATGGAAGCACCCATTATCGATGCTATGCTGAGATGTGTTGGAATTCGACGGCCTGAAGCCCCTCGACGGAGGAAAACATGAGCATGGATAAAAAATTCGCGTTACCTATTCCCGATGTCGCCGGCAATGGCCTCATCGATCGCCGGGCGCTCCTTGGGAGGGGCATGCTGTTCGCCGGGGCGGCCGCGACCGGCGTGGGTAGTACGTCCACCTGCGCTGCCGCCGAAGCGCTGCCGATCGATCCGTGGAGCATGGTTCCGGGCGAGCGGATCACGCCCTATGGGACGCCGTCGAAATACGAAAGCAAGGTCGTCCGCACCTTGACCAATCCCAACCACGAGCCGCGCACCAGCAACGCGCGCACCCCGCACCATCTGCTCGAAGGCACCATCACCCCGAACGGTCTGCATTTCGTGGTAGCCCGTACCGGCTTTCCAGATATCGATCCGGCCAAGCATCGGCTGGCGATCCACGGCCTAGTCAAGCAGCCGCTGGTCTTCGACCTGGATGCGTTGGCGCGCTATCCGAAGATCACGCGCGTCAATTTCGTCGAATGCGGAGGCAACAGCGCGCCGCTCTTCAACAAGGACGCGGTGGAAGCCAACGTGCAGGCGATCCATGGCCTTGTCTCCTGCTCCGAATGGACGGGCGTGCGGCTCTCCACGCTGCTGGAAGAGACTGGCATCGATCCCAAGGCGAGGTGGATCCTCGCTGAAGGCGCCGATGGGCCAAGCATGAATCGTTCGATCCCGATCGCCAAGGCGCTCGACGACGCCATGATCGCGCTTTACCAAAACGGCGAACGCATCGCTCCGGCGCAGGGATATCCGATGCGGCTCCTGGTGCCCGGCTACGAAGGTAACATGAACGTCAAATGGCTGCACCGGATCAAGCTCATCGAGGAGCCGGTGATGGCGATCAACGAGACCATGCAATACACCTATCGGGTAGCGGGGCCGAAAATCTGGCAGTTCTTCTTTCCGATGGAGGTCAAGTCCTTCGTCACTCACCCGTC